>ERZ772991.3172-NODE-3172-length-9759-cov-2.750000_pt1 | contig 9759 bp, 9 predicted proteins | sample MGYA00511128_ERZ772991 | MGnify/ENA primary metagenome ERZ772991 (study PRJEB29015, sample SAMEA2737655) | human gut metagenome | biome: human gut; feature: human-associated habitat; material: faeces | place: China | collected 2012 ... | reverse complement strand
AAATTCAGTTTCATCTAAGGGAATAAATTTTAAATTTATTCTTTCTTTATCAATATCTCCTACAATCATACCATGTTCACCTAATTCATCAAACCCTAATGAAACTATTGAACCTGGGTACACAATATTTTGATTTTCAACTTGATTATAATCTAATTTATGAATATGACCTAATGCAACATAATCAAATCCTTTTTCTTTTAATATTTTTGAAGATAATGGATTATACTCACTGTTTTCAATTGTTCCCCCATCTAATGTTCCATGTATTATTAGTATATTTAATTTATTTTTATCATCTAAATTTACATTTTCGATTCCACTATTTTTACAATAAAAATCATCAAATCCATATCCATAAATATTGCAATCTTCACATTCTATTTTTTCTATTTTTGATGTGAATATTTTTACATTTTCACTCCAATAAAATTTATTATAATATGAATTTTTTGTATATGGATCATGATTTCCTGGTGATATAAATATTTTTGTCTCTGGTATTTCTTTGAATAAATTATTAATATATTCTATTGTTGATTTTTTTATATATTTTTGTTCATATAAATCTCCTGAAATAAATAAATATTTTATATTGTTTTCTTTTATATATTCTATTACTTTTTTAAATACTTTTCTTTGTTCTAATCTTCTTAAATCTCCTAGACCATCTTTATCTGAAAGATTCACAAATGGACTGTCAAAATGCATATCTGCTATATGTACAAATTTCATGTTTTCCCTCCTAATTTGTTTTTATACAACATAATTATATTTTTTTTTGCTTTATTTGCTATTTTACTATACATTAATTTAAAATAAAAAACAAGCGAACAAAACAAATTTTTTGTTTTTAAAGTTTTATCATATAGTGGTTTTAATTGTTTTGCATTAAAGCTGTTGTATTCCTATGGAGATATTATTTATAAGTATGTACGTTTGATTGAAATGAAAAACAGAAAATCTTATATAAAAAAAAGACAGATAAACCTGTCTTTTTTATTCATCATCAAGTGGACCAAATAATTCATCAAATTTTGCCTCTAATTCTTTTTGTAAATCATATCCATCATCTTCATTATTATCATACTGTGGAAGAATTGGAGCATCATCCTTTTTATTATCTGTATCATCAAACAAATCATCTAATGATTCAATATTTAAATTATCAACTGCCTTATCATCTTTTTCTTCAACATACGGATTATATGGATTATACTTTCTCCACACACCTCTATCAATTTCTCCGATATCATTATGACTGATTTTATATTTAGCAAGTTCTTTCGCCATTGGATGTTTAAAATAATAAAACTTATTAGCTTTTACTGGTTTTATACCTTTTTCAAAAATGATACACAAATCATTATCCATTCTACGCAATTCATCAGGAGTCATAAGTGCCCTAGCCATAATCTGGTCTGACAAGCTCTTTCCTGTTCTATGATTTTGTTTATCTTTATTAATTGAAACACTATCTCTATCTATTGTTTTTTCACCTAATTGTTTTGAAAAATACTCAACAGTTTTAAATGAGTTACTTCCTAAAAATACATGTGTATCACAGTTACCCATTATAGTTTCATAAGATTTTTCATATATTGCTTCTAATTGATCTATGTTTTGTAAAATTACACTAAATGATATTCCTCTACTTCTTGATGTTGATATCTTTTTATCAAAATCCGGTATTTTTCCTATATTTGCAAACTCGTCTAATATAAAATAAGTTCTTTCTTTTAATCTTCCTCCATTTTGGTCTGCATAATCATATAATTGTTGTATCATTTGTGAGAAGAATATTGTTAATAAGAAATCATATGCTGTATGTGTATCTGATGATATAACATATACCGCTGTTTTCTTACTTCCTATTTCTTCAAAATTTATTGTATCTGTTGATGTCAATTCTGCAATTTCTTTTGAGTCAAATTTACCAAGTTTTGATTGTAGTGAACTTAGAATTGAACCATATGTTTTTTCTGGTGCAATTTCTATTGATTTATAATACATTCTTGCTGGATGATCATATGGTAATTGTCCCATTAAATCAGAAAGCAAATTGCTTCCACCATTTTTATTTGCTGCCCTTACTAATTCTGCACAACTTGCTAGGTTTTGTTCTTCTTCTGGTCTTGTTGCAATTAAATAATATATTAAAGCTTTCAATAACATTTCTGCCATATCATCCCAATATGGGTCTGAACTACTATCTGTCTTTTGCCCTTTTACTATTGTGTTTGCAATAACATCAACATCTAATTCTGATGAAATATGCATTAATGGATTATACCCGTCACTATATTGTGGTCTTACCAAATTTAATACTTTAATATCATATCCATTTTCTTTTAGATATCCTGCTGTTGCATCATAAAGTTCTCCCTTAGGGTCTGTAAACACATATGAACCTAGGCATTGAAATGCATTTGGTATTGAATATGATGCAGATTTACCAGAACCAGAACCGTCCAACTACCAAAACATTGACATTTCCTCTTTTATCAAGTGGTAAATAGTTATCTTCTGCAAGTATAATTCCTTTATTTCTACTTAAAATTTGATATTGTTCTCCTCTTTGACTCCAATCGCTTGAACCATGCTCAATATCTCTGTATCTACTTTTAGGAGCTGCTTTTGCAAGTCCAATAAAAAATATAACTAAATAGACAACTGTAAATCCTAATAATAATGATATAAAATTATGTATTGCTCCTTGTTTAAATATGCCTGCTAATGCTGCAAATGGATTTGTTATATTTGCCATAAGTTGATCCATAAATATTGACATTGATACTTTTCCAGCATCATTTGTAGCTTGAAATGCACTATATGAAAAAGGCGCAACAAATACTATGACTAATACAAGCCATAGTATTGCACATATAATAAAACTCTTTTTACTTTTTTTTATAGCTCCCTCTAATTTGTAATTCATTAAAAATCACCTACTATTCTTTTGTATTATCTTTCTTCTTGCACACTTTGTTCTTTTTGTTCAACCATTATAGCTTTTTGTAAATCTCTACGTTTATCACTTATATTTATTTTCATAATTGTTCCATCAGCTAGTTGTCTTCTTCCATCTGATGTAACTATATTATTTTCTGTTTTTGTATCTATAACTGGAACTTCACTTCTTACAATTGAAAATTCTCCACTAGCAATAACTTTTGTTCCGTCTCCATTTTTTTGTTCTTTGTCTAATGTATTTGTTAGTGGTGCAATAGCCATAACTGTAATATCAGTTTTCGCTCCTTCTATATCTCTTTTCGGACTTATATTCATTTAACTTCCTCCCTTAATTTTCTTTTTTGTCTCTAATTTCAAAGGCAAAATAAGATTTATATGGTTTTAATTTACATTTTCCTCTAACTTCATTTGTTTTTTCATCAAAATAAAGTACAGGTTTTACTTCCTCTGTTGTTTCTGGATCTATTATACAAATAGGTCTTTTCAAATTTGGTGTATATTTGAAGTCTTTAACTTCTTTTTCTTCTTCTGAATATATACTGTCACATTTTAGTGGCATTGGTTTTTTACTTATTGATATTTTGTCATCTGCCATTATTGCAGTATTTACAACTACTTTGTCTTTGGCAAAAGACAATATTAATAATTCATCTTCATATGTAGGAAAATCAACATAAAAAGTCTTTCTTTTCATATTACCTCTTAATTCTTCTGTATAGTCCAATCTATCAACAGTATATTTAGGATAATCCTTCATATACTCTTTTGGAGTTTTATTTATTTGATATATAACAGTATTTACTCCTTCTGGATCAGTTATACTAAAATGTTTTCCTTGCCATGTTTCCATATAATTTACACCTCATTTCTATGTACAATCCATAGTTTGTCTTTTGTTGCATCACTATCTTTAATTATAGCCACTTTAAAGGTTTTTGTCAATAGTTTTGTTAAATTATGTAAAGTTTATACTATGTTTTGACATTTTTAATCATTTCTTGGATTAAATGTTGACATATCTTTTAGTTTTTTAAACATTTCTTGCTCATCAAGCTCCAATTTTTTAGGAACCATTATTTTAACTTCTGCAACTAAATCTCCTCTACCACCTTTGCCATCTTTATAGCCTTTACTAGGTATTCTTATTTTTTCGCCGCTCTGTATTCCTTGTGGTATGTATACTTTTGTTTCTCCATCAATTGTTTTTAAATCAACTCTTGTTCCTAATGCTGCTTCCCAAGGTGAAAGTTTTAAATCTGTACACAAATCACTTCCATATAATTTAAATATTTTATTTTCTTCAATATTTATTTTTATAAGTAAATCTCCATTTTTTCCGCCATTTATACCCTTTTTTCCTTGTCCAATAAGTCTTATTTTTTCGCCATTTCTTATTCCTTCTGGTATTTTGACTTCAAATGTTTTCATTTTGCCTTCTATTGTTCTTAAAGAGATTTTTTTCTCTGATCCATAAAAAGCATCTTCAAGACTAACTCTTATCTCTGTTTCTATGTTTTCTCCTTTTATTGGATTCTTTTTTATTACTTCTTCTTCTCTATTCTTTTCTATATCTCCTAAAAACATACTAAATATATTTTTTCCTTTAAAGCTTTGGTAATTTTTAGCATTATTTCTAGAATTCCATATTCTATCATATTTTCTTTTGGATGCAGGTGTTGATAGTGTTCTATATGCTTCATTTATATCTTTTATTTTTTCTTCTGCTAAATTATCTCCAACATTTAAGTCTGGATGATTTTTCTTTACTGCAATTCTATATGCTGATTTTATTTCATCTATTGAAACTCTGCTTGTTTCTAAGCCGAGTATTTTATAGTAATCTTTATATTTCATTTAACATCCTCCTACAAAATTAGGTAGGTATATTATATCATAAAATGTAAAAAAATCCATAGATTTTATGGACTTTTTTATATTTTATAATAATTTATTTTACTGAACTGTAATAATTTATTAACGTCTAAAAGCTAAATCAATTACTCTATCAAGTAATTCTGAATACTCAACACCAACCTTTTCAAAAAGTTTTGGATACATACTAATACTAGTAAAACCAGGTAATGTATTTATTTCATTTATATACACTTTTCCAGTACCATTCTCTATAAAGAAATCAACTCTTGACAATCCTTTTCCATCAATAGCCTTAAATGCTTTTATCGCTAACTTTCTAATCTCTTCTGATTTATCATCAGATATTTCAGCAGGAATCAATGTTTTAGACTCTTGATTTTTATATTTAGCATCATAACTATAAAATTCATCAGCAGCAATAATTTCACCAACACATGAACTTGCAACATCCTCATTCCCTAAAACTGCACATTCAACTTCTCTTCCATCAATGCCTTGTTCTATTAATATTTTCTTATCAAATTTTGATGCTTCTACTATTGCATTTTTCAATTCTTCTAAATTACTAGCTCTACTAATTCCAACACTTGAACCAGAATTTGATGGTTTTACAAACATTGGAAAATTCAATTTTTCTGTTACTAAATCTGAAACTTCATTTAATTCCATTATTTTTTCATTAAAACTATCATCTACATAAATATATTTATCATCGTATTTTCTAATATAAACATATTTAGTTTGATTTATTTCAGCTTTATCGAAAATAATTTTTGTATAAACCTTATCCATTCCAATACTTGAAGCTAATACGCCACAACCAACATAAGGAATTTTTAATAATTCGAATAAACCTTGAATTGTTCCATCTTCTCCATACAAACCATGTAAAACTGGAAAAATAACATCCATCTGTTTTATATATTCAACAATATTTTCAATTTGTTTTTTATCATCTATTTTTATCTCTCCATCAGCTTGCATCTTAACTTTAAACCAATTTCCATTTTCATCTATAAATATTGGAAATATCTCATATTTTTCTTTGTTTAAATTTCTAATTACAGAGGCTCCTGATACACAAGAAACCTTGTTTTCTGTTGACATACCCCCAAATATAACACCTAATTTTTTCATTTTCATTACCTACTTTCATATTTATAAAATCAATTACATTATATACAATCTAGAAATTATTTTATTAAATTTTCAACAATATTAAAGAATTTCATTCCATTAGAAGCCTTAAACAACACACTATCACCATTTTGTGCATTTTCTCTAATAAATTTTTCAATTTGCTCCTTATTATCAAAATAAAAAACTTTTTCCTTTGGCATACCTTCTTTTTTAGCCATATTGACAATATATTTAGCACTATCTCCACAGCAAACTAAAATATCAATCTTATTTTTAACGACTTCTTTACCAACTTTTTCATGAAGTTCCTTTGAATATTCTCCAAGTTCAAACATATCTCCTAATACAGCTATTTTTCTCTTTGCATTCAAACCACTTAAATATTTTAAAGAAGCTTGCATTGATTCAAAGCTTGCATTATAACTATCATTTATAATAGTAACTCCATTTTTTAGTTCTGTTATATCCATTCTCTTTTTAGTTAATTCAAAGGTTTTTATTCCATTTTCTATTTGTTCTTTACTTAATCCTAACAATGTACCAACAGTTGCAGCACATAGAGCATTATATACAAAATGTATTCCTCCAACAGGAACTTTAACATTAAATTTTTCTCCCTTTATGTTGCAAACAAATTCACTCTCATTTTCATTTAAAACAATATTTTCAGCTGTTACTTCTGACTCGTTTTCAATTCCATATGTATGTATCTCTACATCTTTATTTTCCAAATAAAATTTATGTAATAAATCATTGTCATTATTTATAACTAATACTTTTTTGTCCATTCCTTCTAAAATTTCTAATTTAGCTTTTAATATATTTTCTCTTGAACCTAAATTTCCTATATGTGATGTTCCTATGTTTGTAATAACTGAAATTGTTGGTTTTGCAATTTTAGTTAATTTACTTATTTCTCCAAAATGATTCATTCCCATTTCTATTACTGCTGCTTCTTGGTCCTTTAAATTAAATATTGTAAATGGCAATCCTATATTATTATTATTATTTCCTTGTGTTTTTAATGTTTTATATTTTTGTGATACAACATTTGCTATTATATCTTTTGTGCTTGTTTTTCCAACACTTCCAGTTACACCAATAACAGGAAAATCTTTTCCAAATAGCATTCTTCTATATGTTGCAATATCAGCAAGTGCTTCTATTGTATCTTCTACTACTATTATATTTTCATTTTGGTATTTTTCTAAATTTTCTTTTGAAAAGTCTATTCCTTGTAATATTACTGTACTTGCACCATTTTCAAATGCGTTTTTCCATAATGTATTTCCATCAAAGTTTTCGCCTTTTATTCCTATGTATGCATCTCCTTCTTTTATTATTCTTGTATCTCTACAAAATTCATTTATTTCTTCTTCTTCATTTCCTTGTATCAGTTTTCCTTTTGTTGCTTGTAATATTTCCTTTATTTTCATATGTTATCACCTCATTTTTTCTTGATAGATTATATGCTTTTTTTTATTTTTTTGCAATTGTTTTCTTTTAATTTATAAAAAAAATAGTTACTGGATAATAGTTTTTAGACATTGTGCTTTTAAAACTATTATCTAGTAACAGAAAAAATACAAACACAATATAAAATTAAATTCTATATTATATTTGTATTTATTTATATATTAATTTTCTCCTATTATCTTCTCTATCTCTTCCCTTGTTAAATGAGTTATCTCTATTATTTGCTTAACTTCCATTCCTATTTTTAACAATTCCTTTGCTATTTGTACACTACTTTCTTTTGCTCCTTCTTTTTTTGAATAATCCATAGAGCTATTCCAATCCATCTCCCATTTTTCTCTTAGCTCTGCTAGTCTTCTTATTTCTTCATCTCCTGTTAGATATGTCATTTCTTTTCTTGCTTTTTCTAAGGTTTTATTTTTCTTCTCTGCCATTTTTATCTTCCCCCTATCATTATCATCTATAAATGCTAGCCACTGATTTAGCTTTTCATCCATATTTGGATGTGCTTTTCTAAACTTTGGTAGCTCTATAAAATACCATTTCATTCCTTTTATTATTTCATATTCTCTATGTTTATCTAATACTACTACTGTTTCTGATACATATTCTTCAAATCTTGTTAATTCATAATTTAATATGTTTATCATTATTACATTTTTTATATCATTATAATTTTTGCCTCTTGCTTCTTCCCTTGCTAATACTTTTGCTCCATATAATGTGGTTCTATTTTCTATGTTATGCAGATTTTTCATTTGCATTTCTATATTCACTATTATTCCTTCGTTTAATTCTGCTTGTATATCTAGCCTTCCTCCTTTTTCTCCAACTGATAATTTTTCTAAATTTACTTCTTCTCTTATTTTTATTTTCTTTATTTCTATTTTTAATATATGATGCAAGTTGTTTTAAAAATTCTGATTTTTCTCCATAATCATTTAATTGTTGAATAGCATTTTCTGTTATTTTATCTAATTCTTTTTTTGCTCCATCTAGTCCATAATATGATACATATGTGCATTTACCCATTTCTTTATCATTTCCTACTGGTTTACCTGTTACTTCTGGGTCACCTTCTTCTGATAAAATATCATCTTTTATTTGAAATGCTAACCCAATATTCTCTGCATATATCGTTAGTTTTTCTATGTCTTTTTCTGATGCACCTGCTAAAATTGCACCCATTCTTACACATAGTTTCAACAATGCACCTGTTTTATTTATATGTATATATTCCAACATCTCTTTTGAAATTTGTTTTCCTTCTAATTCTGTATCTAAATATTCACCTGCAATCATTCTATCAACTGCTTTTGTGAATTCATTAAATGCTCTTACTTTACTATGAAAATTCTCTTTATATTGATTTTCTTCTGAATACAATATTTCTTCACTTAATACCATATAAGCCTGATTTAATAATCCATCTCCTGCAAGTAATGCTGTTGGATGATTATATTGTTTATGATTTGTTGGTTTTCCATGTCTAAAATCATCATTATCTACTTCTGGTAAATCATCATGTATTAATGAAAAATTATGTATCATTTCTATTGCAACTGCAAATGGCATTGCTTCTTCAAAATCATCTCTAAATAATTCATATGTTGCAAGTACTAATATTGGTCTTAATCTTTTTCCACCAGCCATTAAACTATATTCCATTGAATTATTTAATATTTTTTCTGGGCATTCATCTTTTCTCAAATATTTTTCTAGTTCTTCATTTACTATATATTGATACTTTTTTAGATTTTGTTTAAATTCCATTTTCCTTATCCTTCCTGTTTAAACAGACATTACTTCTTTTTCTTTGTTTGCTAATATTTTATCAATTTCTTCTATACTATTATCTGTTAATTTTTGGATATCATTTTCTGCTTGTTTTAATTCATCTTCTGTCATATTTCCTTCTTTTTGTTCTGCTTTTGCTGTTTCAATTCCATCTCTTCTTACAGATCTTACAGCAACTTTTGCTTCTTCTGCCATTTTTTTGATGTCTTTTACTAGGTCTTTTCTTCTTTCTTCTGTTAATTCTGGGAATGCAAGTCTTATTACTTTTCCATCATTGTTTGGATTTATTCCAATGTCTGATGCTAATATTGCTTTTTCTATTTCTTTTAATACACTCATGTCCCATGGTTGTATTACTATTAGTCTTGCTTCTGGAACTGATATTCCTGCTACTTGACTTATTGGTGTTGCTGTTCCATAATAATCAATTCTTATTTTATTTAGTATTGCAGGGTTTGCTCTTCCTGCTCTAACTTCTGATAATTTTTCACTGTATAC
>ERZ772991.3170-NODE-3170-length-9762-cov-13.340064_pt1 | contig 9762 bp, 9 predicted proteins | sample MGYA00511128_ERZ772991 | MGnify/ENA primary metagenome ERZ772991 (study PRJEB29015, sample SAMEA2737655) | human gut metagenome | biome: human gut; feature: human-associated habitat; material: faeces | place: China | collected 2012 ... | reverse complement strand
AGCGCACTACGTTCGGGACGTAGGGGTCGGGCGTTCGAGTCGCCTCATTCCGACAAGGTAAAGGGTAGCTTTCTGGAATACAGCAAGTTACCCTTTATTATTTTTAGGCTGTCGGGACGTAACCGGAACAGCCGGACTGAAATCTATCAACCTATTATATCATGAAGAACAGATTCTACATTTTGACGGCAACAGCACTCTCTTTGCTGTGTTTCAGTTGCACAAAGACTCAAGTGGCTCATTCTGAGAATGAGAAGACAATCACTCCGCCTATCATGGGTTGGAGTTCCTGGAATGCTTTCCGAGTAGATATTAGTGAAGACATTATTAAACATCAGGCCGACCTTATGGTAGAAAAAGGTTTGAAGGATGCGGGCTACCACTATATCAACGTAGACGATGGCTTCTTCGGCAAACGTGACGACAACGGAATCATGTTCACCAACGAGAAACGTTTCCCGAACGGAATGAAACCGGTTGCCGACCACATACACAGTCTCGGCATGAAAGCGGGAATCTATACGGATGCAGGCAATAACACTTGTGGTTCTATCTGGGACAACGACCTTGCAGGAGTAGGCGCAGGTATCTATGGGCACGAACCTCAAGACGCCCAGCTATACTTTGGCGACTGGGGCTTCGACTTTATCAAAATAGACTATTGTGGAGGCGATGTCCTCGGACTGGACGAGGAAGAACGTTATACTTCTATCCGCAACAGCATTGACAAAGTAAACAAAAACGTTTCCGTCAACATCTGCCGCTGGGCTTTCCCCGGTACCTGGGCAAAAGATGTGGCAACTTCCTGGCGCATCAGTGGAGATATCAATGCACATTGGGGATCACTGAAATATGTAGTCAGAAAGAATCTTTATCTATCTGCCTATGCCGGAAACGGACATTACAACGATATGGATATGATGGTGATCGGATTCCGTGACAATAGCAAAGTAGGCGGAAAAGGACTTACTCCGACAGAAGAAGAAGCTCATTTCGGTTTATGGTGTATCATGAGTTCGCCTCTCCTAATCGGCTGCAATCTGGAAAACCTGCCGGATTCTTCACTCCAATTACTTACAAACAAGGAATTGATCGCACTCAACCAAGACCCGTTAGGATTGCAGGCGTATGTGGCACAGCATGAAAATGAAGGTTATGTACTGGTGAAAGATATTGAGCAAAAACGCGGCAATGTACGTGCCGTTGCACTTTACAATCCTTCGGATACGTTATGCAGCTTCTCTGTACCGTTTACCTCACTCGAATTTGGTGGAAACGTGAAAGTACGCGATTTAGCAAGACAAAATGACTTGGGAAATTTCTCCGATGTATTTGAACGAACACTGCCTCCTCACAGCGCTATGTTCCTCCGCATGGAAGGAGAAACGCGTCTGGAGCCTACATTATATGAAGCCGAATGGGCATACTTACCTCTATTCAATGATTTGGGTAAAAATCCTAAAGGCATTATTTATGCTCATGACAAGGATGCTTCCGGTAAGATGAAAATTGGATTCCTCGGCGGAAAACCGGAAAACTATGCAGAATGGCGGGAAGTATATAGTACAGACGGCGGACGCTACCAGATGACTATCCAATATTCACACGGCAAAGGACGACAGCTGGAAGTTGATATCAATGGCGTCATCACTAAGATTGCCGCATTGGGGGAAGATGAGAAACATAGTCAAATCACAATTCCCGTTGAATTGAAGGCCGGTTACAATACGATCCGAATGGGCAATAGTTATAACTGGGCACCGGATATCGACTGCTTCACATTAACCAAAGTATTATAATACAGTATATAAAAAAGAGCAAAGATGAGACAAGTTCACTTTTGCTCTTTTTTATTTCAGACATATAATCACTCCATTACCGTCACACAAGCTTTTCCGGTTAAAAATACATTTAACTTGGAATCATTTTTCTCAGGAATCCAGATCATACGCTCACACTCTCCTTTTTGAAGTTGTACATTTGCATAATGTGCGGTTAAATATTCCGTACCGATATGGCATTTTTCAACATTTACAGACCAATTACCCATCATACCCAGATTCAAATACAGATTATTAATAGTCCCACTCTGAAAATCCACATTCCCGCCACTCCTGATGACTTGCAAAGCTGCAAAATCACAAGAATCGACCACAATAGAATTAGACGTATCAATGGACAAAGAATCCTTTTCCAAATGTTTGAATCCTATGTTCTGCGAATTAATATCATTTATAATACACTCCACATCTTGCGTCATATCCAATCGCATGTCTCCTATATTCATTCCCATAAATTTGGATTTCTTAAACTCCTGCGGAAGTTGATCCAGCGAATAGTCCAAAAGGATTTTCAACGTGTCCCCCATAACGGTCATTTTCAGATAGTCATTTACCTTCTTCGAGCAAGAAAACAGATTCTTCCCTTCTTTTGAAGGCTGCACTTCCAGAAGAGAATTCGCCAGCCAGACGTTACGTTCTGGCGTATACAGCCTTGTTTGAGTCAGCCAGACCACCCGGCAAGCCGGCACTTCTTTGGTTATCTGCTCTCCTTGCAAATTCAGTTGATTGGAAATGTATGGCCTTCCTAAACAAAAAATCATAAACATTCCGCCTACCAGCACACAAAGTCCGGCTACAAAAAGTCCTATTAATATATAAGTTGTACGTTTCATAATATTTATTTTACTGTTCTTTTTTACAAAATTCCCGGTACATATCCGTGATCTCCTTTATAGGAATATCCAGTGTCTTGATTTGGCGGAAGAAGTAATCCAGTTCTTCCTTCAAAAAAGTATTCTTCCTCAGTGAATGAATCAATTCTCTCGCACCGGTGGCGACAAAATAACCAATACCGCGTTTATTATAAATAATATTCTGTGACTGGAGATAATCGAATGAGCGCATTACCGTATTGGCGTTTACTTCCACAATAGTAGCATATTCTCTGACAGAGGGAATACGTTCCTCCTCAGCAAACTGTCCCAGAAGTATCTCATCACAGATTCTATCTGCAATCTGTAAATAAATAGCTTTACTTTCTTTAAAATTCATAGTCTAAAGTATTACATACGTTGAACGATCTCAGACTCCTTGAAACGGAAATAAGCGAGCGTCCAATTTACGAATGCAAAAAGCATAAAGCCCACAGTTACCATGACAGTAACCTGTTCCTTCGTTATTGAAGAAAAAATATAACCATAATCTTTACTGCTTCCGCTAAATAACATATCCCCCACCAACATTCCGACCAATACGTAAATTAAAACAATTATCGTAACAGAAACAAATGTTTTAAGAAACGAATTTTTCGGCCATACAGAACTGCCCAATACAAACAATGACTGTACAAAGCAATAGATAGAAAGCACCAGTGTCAACTCATACGTTTTGTGGAACAAGTACCACCGTTTCCCGCTACCTACCAAATCTCCCAGATTGACAGGAAGTATCACTTCTTTTACGTCCGGATAGATAAGCGAATAAACCAATACCCGTGTATAATCAGCCAGTTCAAAGGTAATGAAAAAAACAACCAACAGGACAACAGTTGATACCAACCAACGAGAAAAGAACTTCTCAAAAGGAGTGGCCGGTGTCATTAATGCAGACAGCCTGTTTGTCTTGCTTTTCATCTTCTCCATTGTCAGCGACCCGCTTAAACAACCAAATCCGAATAGAAACCAAAGAAAAGCTATTAATATAAATCCCCAGGCAGGATCGGCCTCCATATGACGTTCGAGAAAACGAACCGAATCGTGAGTACGATATGCAAAATATCCGTTCCAGACCAACACAACAGTCATCACCCCATAAAGCAATACAATACGAAGTACATTCGACTTCCAACTCTCCACCATTTCCTTGCGGCAAAGATTCATAAAACGAGGCAAACTAAAAAAAGTATCTTTTATCATCGTCTTTTATTTTTGAGTTTGAAACAATCGGGCCATCTCCTCGGGAGCAGCCAGTGTAGCATTAAAAAGAAGTTCCAGATTTATGTCCGATTCTTCCTTCTCTTTATTAGGAAGGATCAGGTAATTACCCTGAATAGTAGGAATGGCAAAAAGAGCTGTCTGCGCCAGTTCGCGATCATCACTCTCTACAAAGAAAAGCTTTTCGCAGATACTACTTGTCGATTCGTCCAGCAGTACACGGCTTTCATCCATAATCAGTACATGATCGAGCACCTTGTCAATATCACGAACCTGATGTGTGGAAATCACAATCGTCTTATCATCCGACATCCCCGATGCGATAAACTTACGGAACTGGCTTTTTCCGGGAATATCCAATCCGTTCGTCGGTTCGTCCATGAGCAAAAGCGAAGTATTCGTTGCCAGTGCAAAGCTCATAAATACTTTTTTCTTCTGGCCCATAGAAAGCGAACCGAGGTTGATATCCATATCCATTTCAAAGTAATGAAGATACTTAATCATATCCTCCTTGCTGAAACGGGGATAAAAAGAACTGTTCAACTCAATATAGCTGACTAAAGATACAGGAGGCAGTTCAAATTCTTCAGGCACTAGAAACATATCCTGCAAAGTTACCGGCAACCGGCGGCGTACATCCGTATCGTGAAACATTACCTTGCCACCTTTAGGAGTCAGCAGACCGGACATCAGATAAAGGAGAGTGGACTTTCCGGCACCATTCTTCCCCAGCAATCCATATACCCTGCCCGATTCGAACGCGAGAGAGAAGTCGTGCAGTACAACACGCTTCGATTTACGATAAGTAAATGAGAGGTTTTCTACTGTAATCATAGCATTTTCTTTTGATTATCAATTGCATTTTAGTGTATTAGTATAATAGCACACTGCAAATGTAGACAATCTTTTCAATATTCCAATAGAAAAGCAAAAAAAAGTGTAAAAAAAGGAGGAGCTAAGATCACTCTCCACTCCTCCTGTCACGACAAACAACTAAAATTATTCACTATTTGATGCCGTCCAATGCCCTTTTAGCAGTAGCATTAGCGGGGTCTATAGCCAGAATTTTACTCCAGTACTCCTTGGATTTCTCCTTATTGGCTTTTGCTTCCGCTTTCAATGTGGGGTTTTCAATAGCCAACAAATAATAATATCCGAGATAACTGTAACACTCTACCAACGCCGAATTGTAATGAGGGTCGTTCTTGCTCTCCAACAATGCGGCTACTTCTTCATAGAAAGGTTTCGCCAATCCCTGCGTTGTTTCGGGGTCGAGTGCAGAATTTGCACGTGCTCTCCAAAAATTGCCTAAATAGCTATCTGGAGCGGCCTCTGAAATCATTTGGAAAACAGAATCGGCAGACATCAGTGCCTGCTTACGTTCTTCAGCATTGATAGTCAACGAATCGGGTTGCGTACCTGCACCATAATAAAGTCTGCCCAACTGGAACTGCAAATCAGGAGTCTGCTTTTCCTTTTCGAGAGACGAGTAATATTTATGATATGCACCGATCGCTTTTTTATAATCATTTTTCTGCTCGTAAGCAGAGGAAATATTCTTATACAAATCCGTCTTTGTCGGATCCAGTTCCACAGCCTTCTCATATTGGCCGACAGCTTCATCATATTTCTTCAGTTCTTCCAGCAAATGTCCGTAATACATATAGTCCAAATAAGAATAATCCGCCTTATCACATTCATTAAAGAAAACGTCCGCCGCCTTCAATGCTTCTTCAAAGCGTTTCAAGTCCGTATTATTATACATCGCCAAACGGTTGAATGCCGCATGACGCGGGTTCTTTTTCAATCCCATATTAGCCACTTCAAGTGACTTCGCAAAATCATGATTCAAAAACAAGGCGAATGCATATTTCACCAGATCTTCTTCGTTAGCCGTCGGTCCCATTGCAAAACGGGAATAGGCATCGGCCGCCTTACTGAAATCATTCTTCAAATAATAAATCTCTGCTAATTTCTTGTCTATGGCTGTGTTGGACGGTTCAAGGGTCTTTAATTGATTCAGCTTTTCTATGGCCAGACCGGCATTTGCTGACTTATAAATATCAGCATATTTCAGATACGCAGGCGTGCAACGCGAATCAAAATAAATAGCTTCCTCATACTTCTGTGAAGCAAGACCTGCATTTTTCTGCTTGGCCGCAATATCCCCTTCCAGCACGGAAGCCAAAGCAGACTTGCCATTCGCTTTTTTAGCAAGAGCAGCGTACATTTGTGCTTCGGACAACTTGTCGGCCTGCAAATAAGCTTCGCCGATAGCTGTCAAAAGTTCCACATTCTTTTTATTTTTTCCTTTTATCAGTTGTTCAGCTTGCTCGGCAGCTTGCGCCGGATCCGACTGAATAGTTTCTTTCAACTTTGCAACTTCCATCTGCCATTCGGCATCAGACGACTGTGCGTAGAGCGACCCAACTGCTATAAACGCTCCAGCTAAAAACATTTGTACTCGTTTCATGATAGTCTTAATTTTAGTTATTATTCGTCTTTCACATGGACAATACGCACCGGCTGAGTAGCCGGAACAAGTCCAGATTTTAATATAATCCGCTGCCCTTTATCGGATGTCATAAAAGAAGTGAATCCCCAAGGCAGCCCACTACGAGGATCATTCAGTAATGCATAAATCGATCTTGCCAACGGGTAGTTACCATAATACAGATAAGCCTGATAAGGTTTGTAGCTGTTAACAGGAGTCGCCACATCCTCGGCACTCACCGCCATAACCCTGATCTCCTGCCGGAAAGAAAGATTAGTCGTATCACTGCGGTCTCCCAACCAGTTTACTCCGATCACTCCCATTGCTCCGGGATTTTCCGCCACATAATTTATCACCTGTTGATTTGTCTTCAACGCACTTACATTGCCCGTAGACAAAGGTTTCCCGCCACAAACAGAATCTATTGCAAAACGCACGGTGCTAGAGTTTTTATTATCAAACACCACCTGAATATCCTTCAAACGGGAATTAGGGTTCACCGCTTTCCACTCTTTCACTTCTCCTGTCAGGATACGGCGAAAATTACACACACTTATCAAAGAATCCGGATTCGCACGGTTCACAATCAATGCCAGCCCGTCCGTAGCCAGCTTCATCTCCCGAGGATAGAACTTCCGGCTGTGAAACGAATTCATTTCTTCCTCGGTCAGTGTCCGGGTTGTAATAGCCAACCGGACACTGTCTTTCAGAAGTAAATTAATCGCCTCGACCTCAGTCGTGTAACGAGGGACAATTCCGGCCAATGGATACAGGCTTTCAAATACATCAATCTCTTCCTGTATTATGGGTTCGAAACTTTCATCCGCCGCAATAGCTATCACTCCAGACGAATAAGTATCCGTCGGTCCCTCCTTCGATTTAGAGCGGCAAGCACTTAATACCGCCAACAAAACGATTCCTATCAGCCAAAATTGTCTCTTCATCATCATATTATTGTAACCTGAACATTACCGGAACAGTAAATTTTACGCGCACCGCTTTTCCATTCTGCTTACCCGGGATCCACTTCGGCATACTTTTTACCACACGTACCGCTTCTTTATCCAGATAAGGGTCTACCCCACGAGCCACACGCACATCCGTGATCGAACCGTCGCGTTCTACTACAAACTGTATAATCACGCGTCCCTGTGTTCCATTCTCCTGTGCAATAGTCGGATACTTGATATTCTTACCCAAATAAGACATCAGTTCCTGTTGTCCACCCGGGAAAGTCGGCATTTGCTCTACCATATCAAACACCTTTTCGGGTTCCGGCTCAGCCTGTGTCACCACTTGTTTCAAGTCGGCAATATCCTTGCCGTTGGCTTCGTCATTACCTTTTACATCGGCAATGGAAATAGCCACCTTGGTAGAAGTCAACTCTTCCTGACTCTTGATTTCATTATCCTCGTGCACTTCCTCATCTTTCTTGATGACGGGAGCAGTAAACTTGATGGAGCTTTTCAATGCAGGAGGTGGAGGCGCAACGGGTTCCACCCGTTTCATCTCTTCCTGTTTGATTTCCGGTTCTGCCAATTTCGACAGAGTAGTGACCTCCGTCATCACTTCCTTCTGCTTCGGGGTTGCCAACTTCACCAGCGTAGGAATCGTAAATCCGATTAATGCTATGACCAGCACTGCCAACATCGCGAGATTATGGCGCTTAGTCGAGTTAGCACGCATCTTGTATGCACCGTACGCTTGATTCTTGCCTTCAAAAATCAGTTGACACCATTCCTGAGAAGTTAAATCTATTTTTGCCATTTTACTTTTCTTTTTTAGGTGTTACATCATTTATCAGCTATATTCTGTGACAGTTCTCCCTTAGAATCAAAATTCTTAATCAAGAATCGATCCGCTTCGGCAATGTCCGTTATCACATATTTACCAATATTACATATCTGCATTTCGTCCAGTGCGTCAATCAGATTCATATAAGAAGCATCGTCCGTCGCCTTGATAATCACAGTCGGCGTATCTTTTCCACTCTTTATTTCGGAAACCTGTTTCTTATATTCTTCATCCGATATCTTAAGATCAAGTTTCTGCTGTTTCAAAGCTCTCACTTTATTGACAGCAGTTGCATTCTTTTGAAGAAGTATGCTACGCAACCCATCCGGGCCATAAGTAGTCTCCTTCAATGAGGTATAATCCTTATAGTTAGGTTCTCCCTCATAATAATAGAGCTTATTGTCCGGCCCCAGCAGCAATGTGATTGCCTGCGAAGCCTTTACCATACTCTTCTGTTCTTCAGTTATATTCTTATCGTTACTCGGCATGCTTATCTCCATCGTCTGAGGTTTGCTCAACGTGGTACAAAGCATAAAGAAAGTAATCAGCAACATATTCATGTCCACCATCGGAGTAAAGTCTACCCGTACAGCAAATTTCTTCTGCTTGCTCTTTCCATTTTTTCCGCCGCTCTCTTGTACTTCAGCACTCATTGTTTTTCCTCCCTTTTAATCTTCAGATTCCACTTTGAGCGAAGTAATCAGATTATACCGATTCTCCCTCAAGTCCTGAAGTGAGTTCATAACGTTCTTTATCACCGAGTATGGAGTTGAAGCATCAGCTTTGATAGCAATTCGCAGGTCAGCGTTGGCAGCACGTGCGTTACGTACCCATGACTTGAACTGGTTATCGACGCTATCGCATGGAATTCCCTCATTCTTCAGAATCTTGTCTCGTTGTTCTTCGGGAAGATCCAGGAATTTCTGCATACTTCTAATAGGTACTCCGAAAGTAGAAGACAGAACAAACCGCTTCTCCTGTTCAGGAGTAAACTTAATACCATACTCATCACCCATGCTCTCCAAAACAGCCTGCATATCCTGCTGTTTGTCGAGGCTCATAAATATTTTCCCATCCGGATCTACCAGAATCTGAAGCACGTTTGTCTCCGGAATCTTAATTTCCGATACGGAAGCCGGAGTGTTGACCTGCACCGGTTCTTTCTTCACAAATGTTGAAGTCAACATAAAGAAAGTCAGCAACAATACGGTCACGTCACTCATAGCAGTCATATCTATGAACGTACTTTTCTTTTTAATTTGCGCTCTACCCATGATTAATAGATTTTAAAGGGTCCGCAGAATTAATGAGTAGCTGCAAAAGTCTGCACAATAGAGAATCCGACTTCGTCGAGCCCGTAAGTCAATTTGTCAATTTTGTTAGTGAAATAGTTGTAAGAAATAACAGCCAACGCACCAGTCAAGATACCGAAAGCCGTGTTAATCAAAGCTTCGGAAATACCTTGTGACAAAGCCATAGAGTCGGCACCACCACCTGCAGACAATGCGGCAAATGAACGGATCATACCGATTACAGTACC
>ERZ772991.3166-NODE-3166-length-9784-cov-3.155001_pt1 | contig 9784 bp, 9 predicted proteins | sample MGYA00511128_ERZ772991 | MGnify/ENA primary metagenome ERZ772991 (study PRJEB29015, sample SAMEA2737655) | human gut metagenome | biome: human gut; feature: human-associated habitat; material: faeces | place: China | collected 2012 ... | reverse complement strand
TCGGTTTATTTGTCTGCTACGAAGTTCGTTTCCCGGAAGTAGCACGTTACCAGAAGGCCAAAGGAGCTGAGATCGTCATCATGCCGACTGCATGGTTCAAAGGCGATTTAAAGAGTCATCAGTTCCGTACACTGATTACCTCCAGAGCACTGGAAAACACATTTTTCGTATTTGCGTGCGATCAGTGCGGAGGCACAGCGATGGGTGAGAGTGTAGCAGTCGATCCGATGGGAGTTGCCTTTTCAGCTGGAAATGAAAGAGAAGAACTGATTCCGGTATATGTGGATACGGATCGGATCAAGGAAGTGGAGAGCAAACTTCCATCCTTTAAAGACAGAAGACCTGCCCTTTATATTTAGCTCAATCTCATATGTTTAAATACCCCTTTTTTGGAGCCAGAGAAATCTGGCTCTCTTTTGTTTTACATCTGGGGTTTCGGATGGTACAATCAAAAACATATGTCTCTTACCTTGGAAAAAATTTTTGAAGCGAAAAACAGGATCGCCCCGTACACGACGAGAACACCGCTCATCCGTCTGGAAAAGCTGGACGAGTACCTTGGCTGTCAGGTGTATCTGAAGGCGGAGTGCATGCAGATCACCGGCGCATTTAAGCTCCGCGGAGCGGTCAACAAGATCAGGATGCTGACACCGGAGCAGTTAAGCTGCGGGATCGTCGCGGCATCTTCGGGAAACCACGGAAAGGCAGTGGCGTATACTGCAAAGAAGCTTGGTGCAAAGGCGACGATCGTGATGCCGTATACGGCACCGGCTATTAAAGTAAATGCGATCAAAGAGCTGGGAGCGGAGGTCGTTCAGTGTGAGACATCCGAGCGGTTTGACGTTGCGGAGCGGATCTGCCGGGAGAGAAATGCGACGATGGTTCCGCCATATAATGACGAGGAGATTATGGCCGGACAGGGAACTGCGGGAATCGAGATCCTAGAACAGTGCCCGGAGATCGATACGATCATCGTTCCGGTCAGCGGCGGCGGGCTCATCGGCGGCGTGTCCACGGCCGTCAAGGCACTCGCGCCGCGCGTGCGTGTTTTCGGCGCGGAGCCAGCCGTGCTCCCGCGCTATACGGAGAGCCTGCGCGCCGGGCATCCGGTGCAGGTGGAGCAAAAGCGCTCGGTCGCAGACGCGCTCGTCGCGCAGATGCCGGGAGATGTGTGCTTCCCATATGTGGCGGCGAACACCGACGGCTTTGCGCCCGTGGCGGATGATGATATCCTCCGCGGCATGAAGCTGCTGCTCCTGGATGGCAAGCTGCTGTGTGAGCCGTCGTCCGCCATCGGCATGGGCGCTGCGCTGTGCGGGCAGCTGCCGCTGCGCAGGACAGACAAGGTCTGCTTTGTCATCAGCGGCGGCAGCGTTGCGCTCGAGCAGCTGCATCGGCTTGAGGACGTCAGGCTCTGACAGACAGCAAATATCCGCCCCGGCGCACCTTCCGTCAGAAGGGCGCGTCGAGGCGGATGCTGTCTCGGGCCGTTATTTGCTGCTTGCGAGCGCCTGATCGATGAGCTCGTTGAGCTTCTTTGCCTGATCGGGTGCGGTGATCGCGCCGACGATCGGCTGGCCGACGATGTTGCCGTTCTTGTCGACGACGTACGTGGTCGGGAACGAGTACAGACCGGCGGTGAACTTACCGGCCTCGCTGTCGGAGGCGAACCAGAGGTTGGAGTAGGTCACGCCCTTTTTCGCCAGAATGTCCTTCGCCTCGGCGATGGCGGTCTTGTCGCCATCGAGCGTGAAGGAGTTGATGCCGACGACCGCGCCGCCCTTCGCGGCGAGGTCCTTGTTGAGCGCCTCAAGGTCGGCCAGCTCACCGACGCACGGGTTGCAGGTGGTGAACCAGAAGTTCACGACCGTGACGCTGTTGCCGGCAAAGAGCTTGCTGCTGTCGACGTCATTGCCGTTGAGGTCCTTACCCTGAAAGCTCGGGAATTTCATCAGGTCGCTGCCGGAGGCGGTCATGCCGGCCTCCTCCGCGCTCACGCTGTCACCTGTGCCGGGCGTCGTGCCGCAGCCGGGATACTTCTGCTCGAGGATGGTGAGCTTGCCCTCGATCTCCTTGATCTGTTCGGCGCCGGCCTTGAGCGTCTTGAGCTCGTCGGCCGAGAAGCCGTCCTTCGCGCTCTCGATCGTGGCGAGCAGGAAGTCGCCGTAGTTCGTGCCGTCCTCGATCATGGGGCTGTTTTTGTTGGCAGACAGAAACACCTTGTTCCAGAGGTCGGAGTTTGCGGCGAGAATGTCGTTTTCCTTCTGCATGAGCTGCTGATAGAGCTTGGCCGCTTCGTCGGCGCTGTTCGGCTCGGTCGCGATCAGGGCCGCGATGTCGGTGCTGCCGTCCGCCTTGTCCTTGCCTTTGCCCGACGAGCACGCCGCGAGGCTGAACACCATCGCGAGCGCGAGCAGGAGCGTCACAAGTTTTGTGATTTTCTTCATCATGATTCCTCCGTTTGATTTTGATGGTTGCTTACTTGTTTCGGATTCGTGTTTCCGCTCAGGCCGAAGCCATAGCGGAAGCGGATGGCCTCCGTAGGGCAGGCGCGGATGCACTTGCCGCAGCGGATGCACTCCGTGTCGTTGGGGGACTTGGTGATGTCCACGTCCATCTGGCAGGTGCGCGCGCATTTGCCGCAGGAGATGCACTTGCCCGTGTCGACCTGAATGCCGAGCAGGGAGACCTTGTTCATCAGCGCGTAAAACGCACCGAGCGGGCAGATCCACTTGCAGAACGGGCGGAAAAACAGCACGCTCAAAACGACGACCGCGATCAGAATGATCAGCTTGCGCGTAAACAGCGCGCCCAGCGCCGCGCGGATGCTCTCGTTTGCGGCGGCAAGCGGGATCGCACCCTCCAGCACACCTTGCGGGCAGATGTACTTGCAGAAATACGGGTCGCCCATGCCCACGTCGTTGACGATGAGCGCCGGCAGCAGCACCACGGCCAGCAGCAGGATGACGTATTTCAAATAGGTCAGCGGCTTGAGCTTTTTCGTCGACAGCTTTTTGCCCGGGATCTTATGCAGCAGCTCCTGCAGCCAGCCGAACGGGCACAAAAAGCCGCAGATGAACCGCCCGAGCAGCACGCCGAGCAGGATCAGAATGCCGGTGATATAATACGAAAAGCGGAATTTGGACGAGCCGACCACCGCCTGAAACGCCCCGATCGGGCACGCGCCCGATGCCGCCGGGCAGGAATAGCAGTTCAGTCCGGGCACGCAGACGGTCTTGCCCTTGCCCTGATAGATGCCGCCCTTGAAGAAGTTCGGCAGGTGGATGTTGGTCAGCAGCGTCGCCGCCGCCTGGATCCAGCCGCGAAACCGGCTCAAGAGCAGGAAAACAGACTGTTTTTTCTTATCCAATGCCGACACACTCCAAGCACAGCCGGATCGCCTTGCTGAGCACGGCGCCGGCCTCGCCGCGCAGCGCGCCGAAGCACACCATGGCGATGCCTGCAGCGATCAGCAGAACCTGCACAACGGCTTTCTTCGCACGAAACACCCGGATCACTCCCTTCTGTTTGCCCCATGATACCATGGCGCAGATAAAATCTTCGTTAAGAACGGAAACTTAACAGAGATTTTATGCCTTTGTGTTATCATATAACAGAGTCGGACATTCGTAAATACGCACGAGGAGAATGGTATGCATATTTTGATTGTGGAAGATGAACGGGCGCTCTGCGACACGATCGCGCGCAGTCTGCGGCGGCTTGCCTACAGCGTGGACTGCTGCTATGATGGACAGAGCGCCGCGGAGATGCTCGCCGTCGAGCGCTTTGATCTGGTCGTGCTGGATCTGAACCTCCCCGGCGAGGACGGTATGACGGTGCTCCGGACGCTGCGCGAGCGTGACCGCGACACCAAGGTGCTGATCCTGTCGGCGCGCTGCGAGGTCGCCGATAAGGTGGCGGGGCTCGATGCGGGCGCGAACGACTATCTCACCAAGCCCTTTCACCTCGATGAGCTCGCGGCGCGCATCCGCAGCCTGACGCTGCGCCGCTTTACGCAGAGCGACGTGGTCCTGACCTGCGCCGAGCTGTCGTTTGACACCAAGGCGCGCAAGGCGTCCGTGCGCGGCGAGGTGCTGTCGCTCACGCGCAAGGAGACGGGCATCCTCGAATACCTGCTGCTGCATCAGGGACGGCCGGTCAGTCAGGAGGAGCTGCTGGAGCACGTGTGGGACAGCGGGGCGGACGGCTTCGGCAACTCCATCCGCGTGCATATCTCCGCACTGCGGAAAAAGCTGCGCGCCGCCTTGGGCTATGACCCCATCCGCAACCGCATCGGCGAGGGCTATGTTATGGAGGCGCAGACATGAAACGGTTATCTCTGCAGTGGCGCATCACGCTGATGACGGCGGCGCTGATCGGCGTGACGTGTGTGCTCATGAACTGCCTGATCGGCTATTCCGGCAAGCGGTACATGGACGCAATCGGCAGCGGCATCTCGGCTTACAGCGAGATCGAGTCCGGTGCGCCCGACGCCTTCGACCCGCAGAGCAAACAGCCGGATGACGAGCTGACGATCATCATCAGCGGCGCGCAGGCGGCCTTCGGCGTCACGAACTGGTACATCACGGCGGCGGTCACGCTCACCGGCGGCGTGCTCGCGTATTTTGTCAGCGGCCGCGCGCTGCGTCCGCTGCGCAGCTTTGCAGCGCAGGTGGAAAGTATTCAGCCGGGCAATCTGGCGCAGTGCAAGGTCAGCGAGGACGTGCTGCCGGAGTTTCAGCGCTTCAGCCGCTCGTTCAACGGCATGATCGACCGCCTGGACGCGGGCTTCACGGCGCAGCGGCAGTTTACGGGCAACGCTGCGCACGAGCTGCGCACGCCGCTTGCGCTGATGCAGGCGCAGCTTGAGCTGTTTTCCGCCGAGCACGCGGACGTCACGCCCGAAACGGCGGCGTTTTTGAGCCTGCTGCAGGAGCAGACGGAGCGTATGGCGCAGATGACGAAGATCCTGCTGGAGATGAGCGAACTGCGCACCGTGCCCTGTGACGACCGGGTCGAGCTCGCGCCCATGATCGAGGAGATCTTCACCGATCTCGCGCCGCTTGCAGAGAGCAAGTGCATCGCGCTGGAGGCCGACGGCGGCGCTGTGCTCACCGGCAGCGACCCGCTGCTGTACCGGCTGCTGTTCAACCTGACCGAAAACGCCATCCGTTACGGCCGGCCGGACGGGGCGGTGCGCATCGCGGTCAGCGAGGCGGACGGGAATGTACAGATCCGCGTCCGTGACCACGGTCCCGGCATCCCGGAGGCATACCGGGAGAGCGTTTTCCAGCCGTTTTTCCGCGTGGACAAGTCGCGCAGCCGGGCACACGGCGGCGTCGGGCTCGGTCTGTCGCTCGTGTGGGAGATCGCCGCGCTGCACGGCGGCACGGTGCAGATCGAGCGCAGCGGCGCGGACGGAACGGTCATGCTCGTGACGCTGCCGCGCGATGGCAAAGAATCCTAAAACGCAGGCGGCAGCCGGATAGCTCCGGCTGCCGCCCGTTTTTGTTCGTGTCTTACCAGATGCCGAGCACGTGCTGCATCAGCAGGCTCATGCCCGCGATGCCGACCCAGCAGCAAAAGCCCATGATGAGCGGCTTGCCGCCGGTTTTGACGAGCTTGACGATGTTCGTGTTCAGGCCAACGGCGCACATGGCCATCACGATCAGGAACTTGCTGAGCGTCTTGAGCGGGTTGAACACGCTTGCCGACACGCCGGCGCTCACGCATACGGTCGTAATTACGGATGCGAGCAGGAAGTAGAGGATGAACATCGGGAAGATCTTTTTGAAATTCACTTTTGTGCCGTCGGTCTTGGCGCGCTTCGTGCGCACGAAGGCGAGCACGAGCGTGATCGGAATGATGGCGAGCGTGCGCGTGAGCTTGACGGTCACGGCCTTGTCGAGCGTCTGGCTGCCGAGTCCGTAGAGCGAGTCCCATGTGGAGGCCGCAGCTGTGACGGACGACGTGTCGTTGATGGCCGTGCCGGCGAAGATGCCGAACGCCTCGCCGTTTGTGGTCGAGAAGCCAAGCAGCGCGCCGAGCGCGGGGAAGAAGATGGCCGCGAGCATGTTGAAGAAGAAAATGACGGAGATCGCCTGTGCGACTTCCTCATCGTCCGCGTCGATGACGGACGCGGTCGCTGCGACGGCCGAACCGCCGCAGATCGACGAGCCGACGCCCACGAGCGTCGAGATCTTGCCCGGAATGTGCAGCAGCTTGTGCAGCAGCCACGCCACGACGAGCGACGTCGTGATCGTCACGAGGATGATCGGCAGCGACTGCTTGCCGGTCTGCCAGATGACGGACAGGTTCATGCCGAAGCCGAGCAGGATGACGGCGTACTGCAGTACCTTTTTCGACACGAACGAGATGCCGGGCTGCGCCGCACTCTTGTCGTGCCAGAGCAGAGTGATGATCATGCCGGCGAGGATGCCGAACACCGGGCCGCCGACGATCGGGAACCGCTGCCCGAGCAGCCAGCAGGGCACGGCCATGACGAGGCACACGAGGATGCCTTTCCAGTTTTTCTGAATGAAGTTCATAGTGGGGTGTGTTTTCCTTTCTTATGTTCTGCTGTCCGTGCGTGCCAGCGCCACGGCGGTCTCGATAGGAGCAAGACTATCCGTGATACCAGCGCTGTATTTTTTTGCATTTGTATGCGAATCTATGGTGTGCAGATACGTTTTTCCGTCCGTCGTGTATAACTTCAGCCGGTAGTCATTGCCCATGCTCCTTCGCGCGGTCACGATGGAAATGCGTTGGATGTACTGCCTGCAAAACGCGGATCTTCCCGAAAAGATCAGCCAATCGTCCGACAGAAACGTGTTGGATCCAGTGTACAATGCGGCTGCATTTGTGTTGCTGAATTTTACATGAAAAAGACGCTCCTGATACCGGATGATCCGCCGGAAGCGGAAAGTCAGGAGAATGTCTAGAAGATACCATACCAGAGCGGGCACGTAGACCCAGAGTGCGGAGGGCAGGGCATCAACAGCGGTCTTACACCACAGGAGTGCAAAAAAGAATAGCTCATAAAAAAGCGTGGCGCCGCCAAATATGACGAGAAATCTCGTCTTCAGAAATCGTACAATGTACTGCTTCATTTACGGATTTTTGACCAATGCCACGGCAGTCTCGATATGTTCCGTGTGCGGGAACATGTCCACCGGCTGAATGCGCGTGACGCGGTAGCCGTGCCGGGTGAGATAGCCCAGATCGCGCGCGAGCGTCTCCGGATTGCACGACACGTACACCACCCGCTCCGGCCCGACGGCCGTGACGGCGGCGAGAAAGCGCTCGTCGCTGCCGGCGCGCGGGGGATCGAGGATGATGACGTCGGCGTGTTCGCCGGCGCTGGCCATGCCTTGCAGGAAGTCGCTCGCGTCGGCGGTGTAGAAGCGGACGTTGTCCGCGCGGTTCGCCTTCGCGTTGCTGATCGCGTCGCGCACGGCGTCGCGGTTGTTTTCCACGCCGATCACGCGCGCGGCGTTCCGGCTCGCGAAGATGCCGATCGTGCCGGTGCCGCAGTAGGCGTCCACGACGGTTTCCTTGCCGGTCAGCCCGGCGTAGTCGAGCGCCGTGCGGTAGAGCACCTCCGTCTGCACGGGGTTGATCTGGTAAAACGCGCGCGGCGAGATGCGGAACGTGAAGTCCCCGAGCTGCTCATGAATATATCCCGGGCCATAGAGCACCTCGCTGTGGGGCCCGAGCACGAGGCTTGTCTGCCCGGCGTTGATGTTCTGCACGATGGTCGTGATGTCCGGGTGCCGCTGCAGCAGCGCGCGCACGAAGTTGCGCTTGCCGGGCAGCATACCATGTGCCGTCACGAGCACGACGAGGATCTCCCCGCTGCGCCAGCCGCGCCGCACGAGCACGTGCCGCAGCGTGCCGCGGCCGGTGTCCTCATCATAGGGACGGATCTTGAAGCTCTTGAGCAGGCCGCGGATCGTGACGATGATCTGGTCTGCGACCGTGTCCTCGATCATGCAGTCACTGACCGGCACGATCCGGTGTGAGGCCGACTGGTACACGCCCGAGATGATCTGCCCCTGCCGGTTGACGCCGAAGGCGGCCTGCACCTTGTTGCGGTAGTGGTAGGGATCTTTCATGCCGATGATCTCCTCCACGTGGCCGAAGCGGCCGAGCAGGCGGATGGCCGTCGCCTGTTTGAGATGCAGCTGCTCGTCATACGACAGGTTCTGCAGCTGGCAGCCGCCGCATTTTTTTGCGAGCGGGCATGCGCGCGCTGGGATGTTTGCCATGGTCATGACCTCCGGTCTTGCGTACTCTTTTCTTTATCCTAGCACATCACTCGTCGCTTTTCCACACGGTTTTTGCGCGCGGCAGGTTCCACTCGAAGTGCGCCGCGGCGCAGCGGATCACAACGACGACGACCACACCGGTCAAAACGGCGCCCGGGCCCTGCCAGACCTGCCGCAGGAGCAGATAGAGAATGCCGCCCGCAATGGACGCGCTGGCGTAGATGTGCTTGCGCAGGATATAGGGCATATCCCCGGCGAGCACGTCGCGCAGCACGCCGCCGCCCGTGCCGGTCAGCAGGCCGACGAACACCAGCAGCAGCGGATCCGTGCACCCGGCGAGGGAGATGGCGGTGTTCATGCCCGTGATCGTGAAGATGCCGAGGCCGGCCGCGTCCATGATGAGCATGAGCGCGTCGAACACGCGCTTGCTGCGGCCGATGAGGCGGCGCACAAACGGGAAAAACAGCACGACCGACACGCCGAGTGCGACGAGCAGATAGATCGGATCCTGAAACGCGCGCGGCGGGGTCAGCCCCACGACGAGATCGCGCAGGATGCCGCCGCCGACGGCCGTCGTGATGCCCAGCAGCCCCACGCCGAAGATGTCCATGTGCTTTTCAATGCCGAGCACTGCGCCGCTGACGGCGAATGCGACCGTCCCGGCCAGTTCAAGCAGAAAGAGAAAGGTTTCCATCGTCATGACCTCCGAAAAAAGAGTACACCCCTGCCATGGTGCAGGTGTGTACTCTGTCCTTTTACCTGAAAGATTGGCCGTGCGGCCTTGCTTCTTCGGTGCGGAATCGTCTCTCCAGAGCTCCGTCAGCCGCCGGTCCTTTTGCCTGAGAGTGTCACTCCTTCGGCGGCCGCAGCGCTCTCCCGGCAGCATCTTACGGCATATATCTGCCGTCAGTATAGCAGATGCGGCGAAATTTGCAATGCCGAATTTTTTCGTGTACACTGTTTGCAGAATGAATGGGAGGGATGCGCGTGAAACGGATGTTGTGGCTTTTGCTGTGTCTGGCCGCGCTGCTGCTGACGGCCTGCGGGCAAAAGGCAGCGGCGCAGGCCGACCCCGCCGTCGCAGCGGCGCAGCGGTATCAGCCGCTTGTGCAGGCGGTCGGCGACGGCACGAGCGCGGGTGTCGACCTCACGGATGCGCAGATCGCGCAGGCAGTGGCGCGGCTCTCGGACGCGGGGCTCACGGCCGTGCACGTGGACGCGTCCGAACCGGTCACGCACCCGGAGGCCGTGACCGCCTTTTGGGATGCACGCACGGCGGGAGAGACGGCCGAGGTCGTACTTTACGAAGTCTGCCGCGATGGGGGTCTGCTGTGCCATGCGCTGCGGTTCGCGGACGGGACGGATACCGTCACGCGCACGCGCGTTATCTGGCGCGATGGGGCGTTTTCCGTCAGCTATGCCGATACCTACACCGTTACGTCCCTGATGCTCGACGGCGGGCGGCTGACCTATGTCTACGACATGCCCGACAACCCGCCGGGTACGGATCACGACGG
>ERZ772991.3143-NODE-3143-length-9873-cov-2.880933_pt1 | contig 9873 bp, 10 predicted proteins | sample MGYA00511128_ERZ772991 | MGnify/ENA primary metagenome ERZ772991 (study PRJEB29015, sample SAMEA2737655) | human gut metagenome | biome: human gut; feature: human-associated habitat; material: faeces | place: China | collected 2012 ... | reverse complement strand
TAATGCTTATGGAATAAAATTTGTTGCTTTAAGATACTTTAATGCAGCAGGGGCACATATAAGTGGAAAAATAGGTGAGGACCATAATCCTGAAACACATCTTATTCCTATTATTTTACAGACAGCTTTGGGACAAAGGGAGAAAATGTTTATTTTTGGTGATGATTATGATACACCAGATGGAACTTGTGTAAGAGATTATATTCATGTTACAGACCTTGCAGATGCCCATATTAAGGCTCTTGAGAAACTTTTCAAGACAAATAAAAGCGGTATCTATAACTTAGGTAACGGAAAAGGCTTTTCTGTTAAGGAAGTTATTGAAAAGGCTAAAAAAGTTACAGGTAAAGATTTTAAAGTGGAAATTGAAGCAAGAAGAAGTGGCGACCCATCTACGCTTATTGCTTCATCTGAAAAAGCTATAAAGGAGTTGGGTTGGCAACCTAAATTTAATACCCTTGATAAAATAATTGAAACTGCATGGAATTGGCACAAAGACCATAAAAATGGATATGAGGATTAAGCCTCTTAGTTTTATCAAATTTTAAATATTAAAAATATGATTATTTTTTGCATTATAAATAAAAATTTCAGACAGTTTAAAGAAATTTATATGAGGTTTTGAAAGACTAAAATATTTTTATGGGACAAAATTATAATAGACTTTTCTAATAATTATAAAAGTTTTTCACAAGTAGCATCTAAAATGTCTTTTGGTGTTTTTAATTGAGCAAATTGTTTGTATACCTTTTTCTGGTTTAAAGAGAGATTCTCTTGTCATAGGGATACCTAAAAAATGAACTATCCTAACAAGTTCTGTTTAAGCTATTCCTTTTACAAGATGAATCTCTCTTTGTTTTTGTTAATATTCCTAGAATTATCTTATTTAATTTTTTGATTTTCCATAAAATGCTCCCACTTGTTATTTTAGAAATAAAACTTTTTTAATATTTTTTATCGATTTTTGATATATTTTTTGTTATAATATATTTATATATTAGATGAATATATTAACTAATCTAAATATAGTAGAATACTTGACTTATGTATGAAATTTACTATAAAAGCTGAGTTTTTAGGTAAAGGTATTGATATATGTATGAGAGGTTAGGTAGATAAAGTAAAAATTATAAATAATTATAAAGAGAGGGTGCATAATATGGTAGAAAATGATAAAAAAATAGCTTCTATTATTTCTATGGCAGAACAGGGAGATGCTGAAGCACAATATACATTAGGTGAATGCTATGACAATGAACTAGGAATAGAACGAGATTACGACAAGGCAATTTATTGGTATAAAAAATCAGCCGAACAAGGATATATCAAAGCACAAAATACCTTAGGAGATTGTTACGATTGGGGACATATAGTAAGAAAAAGTAAATTACAAGCCATTTACTGGTATAGTAAGGCAGCAGAACAGGGAGATACTGAAGCTCAATATAAATTGGGATATTGCTATTACTGGGGAGAAAGCGTAGAAGAAGATAAAACAAAGGCTATTGAATGGTATACTAAAGCAGGGAAAAAAGGTAACGCTAAAGCACAATATGAATTAGGGTATTGCTATTACTGGGGAGAAGGCGTAAAAGAAGATAAAGAGAAAGCTATTGAATGGTATACCGAAGCCGGAAAAAATGGAAATATAAAAGCACAAAATAAATTAGGATATTTTTATTACAATGAAATCAAAGAAGATAAAACAAAAGCTTTTTACTGGTATAGCATATTAGCGAAACAAGGAGATTCTAAAACTCAATACATTTTAGGAGAATGTTATTACTATGGTAAAGGTATAGAACAAGACTTTGTAAAAGCTATTGAATGGTATAAAAAATCAGCAGAACAGGGAAATGCTGAAGCACAATATAAATTAGGTTTATGCTATTATAATGGAGATGGGGTAGGAAGGGATAAGGCAAAGTCTGTTTATTACTTTAGAGAATCAGGAGAACAAGGACATGTCAAAGCACAATATAAATTAGGAGAATGCTATTACTATGGCAAAGGAATAGAACAAGATTACGAAAAAGCAGTTTACTGGTGGAGTAAATCAGCAGAACAAGGAAATGCTGAAGCTCAAATCAAATTAGGAGAGCGTTATTATTGGGGAGAGGGAGTAGAACAGGATAACGAAAAAGCTATTGAGTGGTATAGCAAAGCAGGAGAACAAGGAAATATCTATGCTCAATATGAATTGTTTTTGATGTACTATGGAGAGGGGTATTGCTATATGGAAATAGATTATGAAAAAGCAGTTTATTGGTGCAGAAAATCAGCAGAACAGGGAAATGCCAAAGCTCAATTCAAATTAGGAAATTGTTATTACAATGGAGAAGGTGTAGAAAAAGATTTAGACAAGGCTATTTATTGGTATGAAAAATCGGCAGAACAAGGAAACGAAGATGCTGAAATGAGATTAAAAGAATTAGGAATATTAGTCGAATAAGGAAATAAAAATGTTGTTTTAATATTATTTACTTATCTTTCTCAATCTTCCAGCTCCTTGGGGAGTAGAAGACACAGATACTTTGTTAGATATATTGAAGAAAAATGATTTTAAGGCAACTTTCTTTTTGTGTGGATACTGGGTGGACAAATTTTAAATAAGTAAAGTGCTGAAATAGACTTGGGTTTTTGCCTAGGTCTATTTTTAATAGTGAATCGGAAAGATAAATCCGATGGCTTGAATATCAAGCCACAAATTAACTTTGTTAATTTGTTCTGAATTGTTATACACAACATTAAAAATTTTTAAAAGCTATTGACTTAGAGTTAGGTTCAAGAAGTATAATATTTTTTGAAATATAAATTTATATTTTATGAATGGAGAATATGTAAATGTCAAAATTAGTAGTATTTTATTCAAGAGCTGATGAAAATTATTTTGGTGGGGCTTACAGATATATTGAAGTCGGAAACACAGAGAAAGTTGCAAATATGATTTCAGATATTACTGGAGCCAACAAGTTTAAAATTCAGCAGGTTGAACCTTATTCAGCAAAATATAGTGTATGTATTGATGAGGCGAAAAGGAATTTAAAAGAAAAAGCAAGACCAGAAATTATTAATATGCCTAACAATATAGATGACTATGATGAAATTTATTTAGGTTATCCAAACTATTGGGGAGATATGCCAATGGCTGTGTACACTTTTCTTGAAAATTATGACTGGAGTGGTAAGACCATACACCCATTTTGCACTCACGAGGGCAGTGGATTATCATCTACAAAAAATAAAATAAAGGCTACTTGTAAAAGTGCAAATGTAACAAAGGGTTTAGCTATACACGGAAGTAGTGTTGACAAAGCTAGAAATTTGGTGGAAAAGTGGGTATAAAAAGTAGAGCTGAGTGGAGTAATACAAATGTTTTCTAATGATGACTTAAAAAGGTTAATTATTCCTTTGTTTTTAGAGCAGTTATTGGTAGCTCTTGTTGGAATTTCTGATGTTTTTATGGTTGGCTTTGCAGGAGAAACAGCTGTTTCCGGAGGTTCTCTTGTAAATGTTTTTAATACTATATTTATAAATCTGTTTACAGCTCTTGCATCAGGTGGAGCTGTGGTTATAAGTCAGTACATAGGTAGAAAGGATAATAAAAATAGTGGAAAATCTGCATCACAGTTATTGTTAGCATCTGTATTATTTTCTGTGTGCGTTTCAGTGATTACATTAATTTTTAATACGCAAATATTAAAACTAATGTTTGGTAGAGTGGAAAGTGGCGTAATGGAGGCTTGTATAACATATCTTAGAATTTCTGCTTACTCTTATCCAGCTTTAGCCATTTACAATTCTGGTGCTGGACTTTACAGAAGTTTAGGCAAGACTTCAACTACTATGTATATATCTGTCTTAGCGAACATAATTAATGTTGTGGGAAATTTTATTGGTGTGTTTTTGCTTAATTTAGGTGCTATTGGCATAGCATTTGCTATGTGTTTTGATTGGTCAATAAGAGGTATAATTTCTTGGATTAGATTTAAACAAGGTAAATGAAAAAAATTTAGTTATTTAGAATTAGAACCCTCTTTGAAAGGAGGGTTCGAGTTAATATTTCCCTAAAGGAAGTTCTAGTCCGTTGTTTAACATAATATCTTCGTTTAGCAATATATCGTGAGGATTTCCGTCGGCTACAATTTTTCCATTACTTAGCACAATTACCCTTTGGCATATTTCCATAGCCATATCTAAATCGTGAGTAGTTATTATTTTGATTTTATCAAGACTTTTGATTATATTTATAAGAACTTTCCTATTTCTGGGGTCAAGACCTGTTGTTGGTTCATCAAGAAGTATACACTTTGGCTCTATAGCCAATATTGTTCCCAATGACGCAAGTTTCTTTTCTCCACCGGAAAGTTTAAAAGCTGGCTTATTTAGTATATCAGTTATGTTTAACATTTTAGCTATGTTATTAACTCTTTGGTCAATGTTATCAAAACCTAAATTTTCTAAGCCAAAGGCTATATCCTGTTTTATTGTAGGCATAAAAAGCTGTGAATCAAAGTCTTGGAATACAAAGCCTAACAATGTGCGGATTTTATTGTAATTCTTTTTTACTACAGGCATATTTTCAACAGTTATACTGCCTGTGTAATTACTTAATAATCCAGTCATAAGTTGTAAAAGTGTAGACTTTCCTGCACCGTTGCTACCTACTAGACATATGCTTTCTCCTTGATTTATTTCAAATGAAATGTTGTCTAATATAACATTGTTTTCATAGCTAAAGCTAACATTTTGAAATTTTATAAAATTCATTATTTCACCAATCCTTTAAGTAATACAAAAATTAATAATGATACTAGAATGAATATGTAGTCAAAAAAGTGGAATTTTATATTGCTGTTTATAGCTTTGTTTTCGCCAAAACCCCTTAAATACATACTGTTGTAAAGGTCTTTACCTCTTTCCAATGTCCTGTAGAAAAGGTTTCCCAATAGAGAACCCCATACCTTAATATTAAATCCTTTTTGGTTTGGAGCAATTAGGGAATAGGCTTTTGTAATTGTATTAAGCTGTTCTATAATTACAAAAATGTATCTGTATAGCAACACAAGTATCCACACAAATATTTCGGGAAACTTTAATTTTATAAGTCCATAGGCTAAATTGTATATGCCAGTAGTACATATAAATTCGTAAAGGACAGTTAAAGACAGTATGCTTTTTATTGCAAATGTTACAAAAGATACTACACCAAAGGTAGTTTTTATACCAAATACAACTACCTCATTGTTATTAAAAAATATATTTCCTATGCCTATAAACAGTATTACTGGAACAATAATCAATAGCCTTTTTAATGTCTGAATAATAGGAAGTTCAGACAATATAAGAATTACAATAGGATATATGAACCAAGGTAAAAGGGCAGGAATTGAATACCTATAACAGGAAGTGACCATTACAATATATATAATGGTCACAGCAAGTTTGGATATAGGGTTTAATTTATGTATTATTGTATTTTTTAATGAAAGCCTTTCAATTAAGTTGATTTCGTTAAGCGCTTTTTCTAGTTTGTTCATTCTTGGCACCCTTTTTGTAAAATCTGAATATCAAACTTCCACCAATAAGTATAACGGCAACTAATACTGAACCTACGATGCCACTAAAACTTGTGCCTAAAATTTCATTGTTGGAATTTGAAATTGAGTAATCTGGTAATATAGCGGTCTTTTCCTGTATTTCAGAGGCTTTGTCATATGCACTTCCCTTTGAATCAAGTTCTGTTGAGCCAGCTACATTTTCCATTGACCACTCAAGACCGTCAGGACTTGATGATGCAAGAAGTGAAATGCCACCACCTATTAATACTGTAACAATGCCTAATATGGCAATAACTTTTTTAAATGAAAATTCATTGCTTTTTTCATTTATGTTTAACATTTCAGGTCTTGTGTTATACACAAATATAAGTACAGCTGATGTTATTAAGCCCTCTACAAAGCCTATGGCTAAGTGGATAGGTTGCATAAATGATAAAAATGTTAAAAACGGAAGTTCTGTTACACCAGAAATTAATGTTTCCAAAGTAACACTAAATGCACCAAGCTGTAAACTTAAAATACTTCCCAATATACTTGCAATTAATATTTTTTTCTTTGATGGATTTTTGCTTAATATAGGTTTGTATATGCAGAAATATCCGAAGAAACAAGCATAAAAAGCCATATTCCAAACATTACAACCATATGCCATTAAACCACCGTCAGCAAAAAGCAGACATTGTAGTAATAGTATAGCCATCATTGAAAGAAAACCACCGTAAGGTCCTATTAATGCAGAAAGTAAAAGACCACCACACAAATGACCACTTGAACCAGTTCCGGGAATTGTAAAGTTGACCATTTGTGTTGCAAATACAAAAGCACCCATAACACCCATAACTGGTATATTTTCAGGCTTATTTTCTTTTTTAATTCTAAATATGCTGTAAGCACCTACTGCCAAAGAGGCTACAGCCATACCTGTTGCGACAGGTGGAGAAACTAAGGCATCTGCCATATGCATAAAAATCACTCCTTTGTTTTTTATCTATTTTTTGGAAGTATATCATTAAAATTTGTGGTGCACAAGCCCCATAGGGGGTTGTAAATTTATGAAATTTATTATAAAATTATGACGAGGTGAAATTATGGATAATAATTTAGTACATACCCATATTGATAGTGACGGCAAGGAGTATACTCATAGCCATACTCACACTCATACCCAAACAAAGGCTGTTATAAACAGACTTTCTAAAATATCCGGACATGTAGAGTCCATTAAAAGAATGGTTGAATCTGGTCGTGATTGTAGCGAGGTTCTTACACAGCTGGCAGCCGTTAAGGCAGCAGTTTCAGCAGTAAGTAGCATTGTGCTAAAGGACCATATTGAACATTGTATTGTTGATGCAGCTAGGGAAAATGATAAAGAGGCTATTGCCGATTTAATAAAATCTATTGATAGATTTGTGAAGTAATTTGACTTAATTGTTAAATTATGATACCATAGAACGGAAAAGAAATAATTATGTATTTTTAGACAAAGAGGTCATTTTATATGGTCTCTTTTTTTGTTTTTTTACAGGGAGGGAACTTAAATGAGATTAAATCCTAAGGAGCAAGAAAAGCTTATGCTTCATTTTGCAGGCAAGCTTGCAGAGGAGAGAAAAAATAGAGGATTAAAGTTAAACTATGTAGAGTCAGTTGCTTATATTAGTTCAGAACTTTTGGAATATGCCAGAGATGGCAAAACTGTTGCAGAGCTTATGCAGTTAGGTACAAAAATATTGACAAAAGATGATGTAATGGAGGGTGTTGCAGATATGGTACACGAGGTACAGGTTGAAGCAACTTTCCCAGACGGTACTAAACTTGTAACAGTTCACAATCCAATTCAGTAAGGAGGAATACATAATGAAAATAGGCGAAATTATGCCTCTCGATAGAGAAATTATACTTAATGAAGGCAGAAAAACAGTATGTATTGATGTTGCAAATACTGGAGATAGACCTATTCAGGTAGGTTCACATTTTCATTTTTTTGAGGTTAATAAACTTCTTAGCTTTGACAGAGAAAAGGTTTATGGTATGCGTCTTGATATACCATCTGGCACTTCTGTGCGTTTTGAACCAGGGGAACAAAAATCTGTTCAGCTTGTAGAAATTGTTGGCAATAGAGCTGTATATGGACTTAACGATTTAACATCAGGTAATATTGATGAAAAGAGAGATAAAGCTATTAGTATGGCAAAAGAAAAAGGCTTTAAGGAGGTTTAACTATGGCTTGTAAAATTAGTGGCGAAAAATATGCAATGATGTATGGCCCTACTGTTGGGGATAAGGTTAGACTTGCTGACACAAATCTTGTAGTTGAAGTTGAAAAGGACTATACAATTTATGGCGATGAAGTTAAGTTTGGTGGAGGTAAAACAATCAGAGATGGTATGGGTCAGTCAGTAAATACTACAAGTGCTGACGGCGACCTTGACCTTGTTATTACTAACGCCCTTATTATAGATTATACTGGTATTATAAAGGCTGATATTGGTATTAAAAATGGCAAAATTGTTGGCATAGGCAAAGCAGGAAATCCAGATGTTATGGACGGTGTAACACCAAATATGACTATTGGTGCATCAACAGAGGCTTTGGCAGGAGAAAACCTTATTGTTACAGCCGGTGGTATTGATTCTCATATTCATTTTATCTGTCCTCAGCAGGTAAATGCTGCCTTATGTGGAGGTATTACTACTATGATTGGTGGTGGTACAGGTCCGGCTGACGGTACAAATGCTACAACTTGTACTCCAGGTCCATGGAATTTGGAAATGATGTTAAAGGCTGCTGATGAATACCCTATTAATTTAGGCTTTTTAGGCAAGGGTAATTGTGGTAGTGAAATGCCTTTAATTGAACAGATTGAAAATGGTGCTATGGGACTTAAAATTCACGAAGACTGGGGTGCAACACCAGCAGTTATTGACAGAGCTTTAAGTGTAGCAGATAAATATGATGTTCAGGTTGCAATTCATACAGATACTTTAAATGAGGGCGGTTGTGTAGAAGATACAATTGCTGCTTTAAAGGGCAGAGTTATACACACTTACCATACAGAGGGTGCCGGTGGTGGTCATGCTCCAGATATTATTAAGGCAGCATCAGTTCCTAATGTACTTCCATCTTCTACTAATCCAACTATGCCATTTACTGTAAATACTATAGATGAACATTTGGATATGCTTATGGTTTGTCATCATCTTGATAATAAAATTCCGGAAGATGTAGCTTTTGCAGACTCTCGTATTCGACCTGAAACTATTGCTGCTGAAGATGTACTTCATGATATGGGTGTATTTTCAATGATGAGTTCAGATTCTCAGGCTATGGGTCGTATTGGAGAAGTTGTTACAAGAACTTGGCAGACAGCTCACAAAATGAAAGAGGAAAGAGGTCCTTTACCTGAAGAAACAGGGGATAATGATAACTTCAGAGTTAAGAGATATATTTCAAAGTATACTATAAACCCAGCTATAACTAACGGTGTAGCAGATTACATAGGTAGTGTTGAAGTTGGTAAGTTTGCAGACCTTGTATTGTGGAATCCAGCTTTCTTTGGTGTTAAACCAGATATGGTAATTAAGGGTGGTATGATAGCAATGTCTAAAATGGGCGATGCCAATGCCTCAATTCCTACTACACAGCCTGTTATGTATCAGCCAATGTTTGGTGCACAGGGTGGTGCAAAATATAAAACTTGTCTTACTTTTGTATCTCAGGCATCTATGGATAATAATGTAAAAGAAAAATTTGGTATTCAGAAAAATGTTGTACCAGTCAGAAATTGTAGAAATATTTCAAAGGCTGATATGAAGTTTAATAGTGGTACACCAGAAATCACAGTTGACCCAGAAACTTATGAAGTAAAGGCTGACGGTGTATCTCTTAAATCAAAACCTGCTGAAAAATTGCCACTTACTCAGCTTTATAGTTTATTTTAAGGAGAATTGTTATGTTGTGTGAAAAGGTATTAGGAAAATTAAGTGATGAAAAATTTAAAGATTTAAAAGTAGATTATGTTGATATTGATTGGTATGATGCTTTTAAAAAGCTCCATAAAAAGGTGTCAGCTGAGGGCAGAGAAGTAGGCATAAGACTCGATAACGATATTTTGACTAAGGGTCTTAATCAAGACGATGTACTTGGTGTTGATGGCGATACAGTTGTTGCTGTAAATATTCCGCCTTGCGATGTTATTGTGGCAAAGGTTGCCGAAAATCATCCACATATTGTGCCAAAGGTATGCTATGAAATTGGTAATAGACACGCAACACTATTTTATGGCGATACACCTTTTGAATATATTACACCCTTT
>ERZ772991.3138-NODE-3138-length-9905-cov-3.379086_pt1 | contig 9905 bp, 8 predicted proteins | sample MGYA00511128_ERZ772991 | MGnify/ENA primary metagenome ERZ772991 (study PRJEB29015, sample SAMEA2737655) | human gut metagenome | biome: human gut; feature: human-associated habitat; material: faeces | place: China | collected 2012 ... | reverse complement strand
ACCTTCACCTGGCTTAGCACCCTGTGCCATCTTTATCTGAATTTCAACAGCATTCTGTAAGTAGTGAATTGTTACACCAAATCTACCGCTGGCAACCTGCTTAATAGCTGAGCGTCTTAAATCGCCATTTTCATCTGGTGTAAATCTTTCAGCTTCTTCGCCACCTTCACCAGAGTTAGACTTACCACCAAGTCTATTCATAGCTATTGCCATACATTCGTGAGCTTCTTTAGAAATAGAACCGTAGCTCATGGCACCTGTCTTAAATCTCTTTACAATAGATTCTACAGATTCAACTTCGTCAATGTTAATTGGCTTTTCAACTGTCTTAATATCGAGCATACCTCTGATTCTGAAAAGCTGTTTGCTTGTGTCGTTTTCCATAGCTGCAAACTCTTTGTAAAGTTTGTAATCGCCCTCACGACAAGCTCTCTGGAGAAGATAAATGCTCTTTGGATTGAACATATGACATTCGCCATCTTTTCTCCACTTGTAGTTACCACCAGCTTCAAGAGCATCAACCTTCTTTAATGGGTCAAATGCTTTTTCATGACGCAACTGAGCTTCCTTATCAATCTGGTTAATATCAATACCACCAATTCTTGTTACAGTACCTGTGAAGTATTTGTCTACAACGCTTTCGCTAACACCAAGGGCTTCGAAAATCTGAGCCCCCTGATAAGACTGTATTGTAGAAATACCCATCTTAGACATAATCTTTACGATACCACTTGTAACAACATTTCTGTAGATATTAACAGCCTCGTCAGCGGTCTTATCAAAGTATTTATTTTCAGCCATATCTGTTAATGTTTCATAAGCTAGATATGGATTAATAGCATTAACACCATAACCAAGAAGAACAGCAAAATGGTGTACTTCTCGTGGTTCGCCAGTTTCAAGAATGATACTTGCATTCATTCTCTTACCGTTTCTGATTAAGTGATGATGAACACCAGCACCAGCTAAAAGTGCAGGAATTGCACACTTGTTTTCATCTACGCCCTTATCAGATAATACAATGATGTTGTAATCATTGTCCATAGCAATATCAACAGCCTCGAACATCTTATCAAGGGCAGTTTCAAGACCATTTTCTTCCTTTGGATTATATAACATAGAAATAGTAACTGCCTTAAAGTCATTTTCTTTAATAGCCTTTAAGTCTGCCATTTCCTTATTTGTAAGTATAGGAGAATTACATCTTATTCTCTTGCAGTTCTGAGGTTCTGCCTTTAATAAGTTCTTTTCTCCACCTAAATAAGTAATTGTACTTGTTACAATCTTTTCTCTTATTGCATCAATAGGAGGGTTTGTAACCTGTGCAAAAAGCTGCTGGAAGTAGTTGTATAAAAGCTGTGGCTTATCAGAAAGAACAGCAAGTGGAGTATCTGTACCCATTGCGTGAATAGGGTCTGTACCTGTTTCCACAATCTGCTTTAATGTCATATCAATATCTTCCCAAGTGTAGCCAAAGGCTTTCTGCTTAGTAAGAAGGTCAAGTTTGCTTTCAAAGTTATTTTCCTTGTTTACAAACAATGTTTCAAGCTCAATAAGCTTGTTCTGCATAAGTTCGCCATAAGAATGAGATTCTGCATCTTTCTTAATCTGGTCAACAACATCTTCCCAATGGTAAACCTTATTACCAGTTTTAATATTGTCAATATCAAGAAGATTTTCTTCAACCCACTTCTTGTATGGGTGCTGTTTAGCAATTTCGCCCTTTACTTCTTCATCAGGAATAATCTTGCCCTGCTTAGTATCAATAAGGAGCATTTTGCCTGGTTCAAGACGCTTCTTAGCAATAATGCTAGAATCATCAACATCAAGAACACCAACTTCAGAAGATAAAATAAGCATATCGTCTTTAGTTACATAGTATCTTGCAGGTCTTAAACCATTTCTATCAAGTGTTGCACCTACAATGTCGCCATCAGTAAATGCAATAGCAGCTGGACCGTCCCAAGGTTCGCCACAAGTAGAGTTGTACTCATAGAAAGCTCTCTTGTCTGGGTCCATTGATTCATCATTTTCCCAAGGTTCAGGAATAGCCATCATAACAGCCTGTGCCATTGGAATACCTGAAAGTGTAAGCATATTCAAGTAGTTATCAAGCATAGCTGAGTCTGAACCGTCTTCGTTAATAACAGGATAAATCTTTTTAATATCATCGCCAAATGCGTCAGTTTCAAACATTTTCTGACGAGCATTTGTCCAGTTTACATTACCTCTGATAGTGTTAATTTCGCCATTGTGGATAATGTATCTGTTAGGATGTGCTCTTTCCCAACTAGGGAATGTATTAGTAGAGAAACGGCTATGTACAAGAGCAATAGCTGTTGTCATATCAAGGTCCATAAGGTCAAGATAGAAACGAGTTACCTGGTCTGGAGTAAGCATACCCTTGTATACAATAGTCTTTGCTGAAAGAGATGCAAAGTAGAAGTAGCTATCTCTTTCGCCTTCGCAATATCTGATTTCTTTTTCTGAACGCTTTAATACAACAAAAAGCTTTCTTTCAAATGCCATACCAGCTTCTACATTTTCAGGACGCTTAATGAATACCTGAACAATGTGAGGCATAGCCTCTCTAGCTGATGCACCAATACATTCTGAATAAGTTGGAACTTCTCTGTAACCCAGATACTCCATACCTTCTTCTTCAATAATACCCTGTAACTTAGCAAGAGAATTCATTCTTGTATCTGTATCAGGAGATAAGAAAAGCATACCTACACCGTAGTCGCCTTCCTTAGGAAGATTAATGGAGTCGTTGTCACAGACTTTCTTCATAAACTTATGAGGAATTTGAATTAAGATACCAGCACCATCGCCTGTATCAGGCTCACTACCGACACCACCTCTGTGTGCTAAGTTCTTGAGGATTTCAATAGCATCATTTACAATGCTGTGAGACCTCTTACCCTTAATGTTTACAAGACAACCGATACCACAGTTATCATGTTCAAAACGAGGGTCATATAAACCCTGCTTTTGTGGCAAACCATTCTGAATCACAAAACCAATCCTTTCTTAAATTAATATGCTATAAATATTTTTTTGATATAAAAAGCGCCCGAAATGGTATAGTATCCCTATACATTTCAGACGCCTTTGCCTTTAACAACATAATACAACAACACCGCCTCAAATGCAAGTGTTTTTTCTAATTTTTTAAAATATTTTGCATTTTTTATTTATTTTATTAAGTAAAAGTCTTTTTCACTTAATAAAATAAAGACACAAATTTTCTTTATGTATTAAAAAATCATTATTTTTAAGTATTATACCAATCAAATTATTTCATTATATTATCAAGGGCATTTTATTCAAAATCAAAAAAGCATAGCCTACTTTTAATTGGTCAAAATATTAAACACCCTTAATTTTATTATAATTTACTGCTCTTTTTTGTCAATAAAATTTTATCATTATTGACTAAAAAAATTAACAAAATTTTCATTGACATTTTTTATTGTTTATAATATACTTTCCTTAATAAAAGGGAGTAGTTTGCAGAATTTTTTCTGTATGCGTTATCGTCAGTACGATTTTTAATCCGGTGCGTATTTAATAAACAAGACTTTTATTATATCACAGTAAATGGGGTATGATAGGATTCTTGTTTTTTTATTGCCCCAAAGACCTAATGAAAGGGGAATTTTTTATGATGTATTTATTGTTAATTGTTGGCTTTGTATTCCTTATAAAGGGAGCAGATTTATTTGTGGAGGGTGCAGGTTCTCTAGCTCATTCCCTAAAAATACCTAGCATTATCATTGGACTTACTGTAATTGCTATGGGTACTTCTGCTCCGGAAACAGCTGTAAGTATTTCATCTTCACTACAGGGAGCAAATGAAATCGCTGTAGGAAATGTAGTAGGTTCTAATCTATTTAATCTCCTTGTAGTAGTAGGTGTATGCTCTATTTTGCACCCTATTAAAATTACAAAAGAAATTACTAAAAGGGATTTTCCATTTTCAATACTTGCAACTGTTGCTTTAGGAATTGCCCTTTTAAGTGGCTTAGTTATTTCAGGTAGACCTACTGTAAGTCGATTTGACGGTATATGTTTCATTGTTATTTTTGCAATTTATATTTTTATGCTTGTTCGTTCAACCATGGCATCAAGAAAGAACTCTACTAATGAAGAAGTGGTTATACACAACCATTCTGTACCTACTTCACTTCTTTTTGTTGCCATAGGTCTTGCCGGTGTAATTATTGGTGGCAATCTTGTTGTAGACAATGCAACACTTATTGCTAAAGCCTTTGGTATGTCACAGACACTTATTGGACTTACAATAGTTGCCATAGGCACTTCCCTCCCAGAACTTGTAACAAGTATTGTTGCATCTAAAAAGGGAGAAAACGATATGGCACTTGGTAATGTAATAGGCTCAAATATATTTAATTTGCTTTTAGTTCTTGGTATTGCCGGTACAGTTTCTCCAATACATTTGCCAAATATGGAGTCAGTTATAGACTGTATTATCCTCCTTATAGTCAGCATACTTGTTTTCTTCATAATTAAAAAGACAAGTATTGTAGGCAAAAAAACTGGTGCTTTAATGGTTTTAATTTATGTTGTTTACACAGTTTATATTTTTTACAGAAATTATTTTATGTAGCAAGAAAATACAGAAAACTTAAAAATATTAAATGTCATTTGTTTTTAAACTGTAGTATAAAGGTGTAATTATTGTATTTTTTAGTTAATTCTGTTTAAACTTGACATCAAAAAACAATAGTATTAGAATATACACCAAAGCGAGGGTGTGATGTTTCTTTAGGGGAATGTCCGCCCTCTTTATCTATAAATTGGAGGCACTATTATGTATTACACATCATTTTTACCAGACTACAGCGTTGGAGAGGATTGCTATGACGCTGTGCCTAAAATTGCAAAACAATACGGAAAGACTGCTGTTGTCATAGGTGGTAAAACAGCTATGAGCAAGGCAAAGCCTTATCTTGATGAAGCTGTAAAGGACAGCGAAATAGAAATTATTGACTATGTATGGTACGGTGGCGATTCTTCTTATGAAAACGCTCAAATGTTAATAGATAACCCTGTTGTTCAGAAAGCTGATATGATTTTTGCAGTAGGTGGTGGTCGTGCTGTAGATACTTGTAAAGTAGTATTTACAAAACTTGATAAGCCATTTTTCACTTTTCCTACTGTTGCATCAAACTGTGCTGCTTGTACAGCAATAGCCGTTATATACAATGCTGACGGAACATTTAAGGAATATTTCTATCCTAAATGCCCATCATATCACACATTTATAAATACAAGAATTATTGCTGACTCACCAGATTCACTTTTATGGGCAGGTATTGGTGATGCTCTTTCTAAGGAATATGAAGTTCTCTTTGCCACAAGAGCTGAAGAACTTTTCCACACTACACTTTTAGGTGCTCAGCTTTCAAAGGCTTGTACAGCTCCTTTAATTGACTTTGGTGCAAAGGCTCTTGAAGATTGTAAGGCTAACAAAGCATCATACGAACTTGAACAGGTTGCCCTTGATATTATTATTAGTACAGGTATTGTATCTAACCTTACATCTGGTGGCGAAAAGTATTACTACAACAGCAGCCTTGGTCACGCATTTTACTATGGCTCAACTGTTATTCCAAAGGCTGAAAAGCATCTTCACGGTGAAGTTGTTTCCTTTGGTGTTCTCTGTCTTTTAACTTACGACAATCAGCTTGAAGAAAGAGCAAGAATTATGAAGTTCCACAAAACTATTGGACTTCCAACTTGCCTTGCCGATATGGAAATAACTGAAGAAGATATTCCAGCTATTGTAGAAAAGGCATCAACTGTAAGAGAATGGACTTGCGTACCTTATGTAACTGATAAGGATAAATTTGCAAAAGCTATTCTTGAAACAGACAAGGTAGGCAAAACATTCTAAAACAAAATAATACATCCCTTTTAAGTATCTTCCATTAATTTGGAAGGTACTTTTTTTATATCATATCACAGAATACGGTTTAACTTTATTAACATGTAAAAAGGTATCTCATTAACTACTGGGAGATACCTTTTAATATTTAATCGGAAAATAAATCAAACGACTTGATATTGTCAAACTACAAATTATATGTATAAAGTATTTTCTTTCGGCTCACTACAGACCATTTTCAATTTTTCTGTAACAGCATTAACAATAGCACTATTTAATTTTTTGGCATTTTCAGGACAGACAACCACACACCTCATACAGCCTATGCACTTTTCCCTGTCTGTTTCTTCTGGAGAAATAATTGCACCCACAGGACAATTTTCAACACAGATACCACATTTTGTGCAATCTTCATTTGCTCTTGGATAATCTGGCATAGTTCCAATTTCCTTATAGGGATAATTGCCAACTATTTCAACACCTGTTTTTCCACTTTCTATTTTCTTGTTTATTTTTTCTTTAAATATATTTAGCTGTTCAATATCATTTTTATTAGGTCTGCCCTCTCCTATTGTATTGGCAATAGAGTGTTGGGCTATAGCCCCTATTCCTGCTATAACTTTAAAGCCTATTTGTTCTGCCGTATTCTTTAATTCCAATAAAGCATCTTCAAATTCTCTATTACCATAAGCAGCTACAACAACAGCCTTTGCACCATTACCCTTAATTTTACTTAATCTCTCGATAAACACCTGTGGAACTCTGCCATAATACACCGGTGCAAGTATGTAACAGACATCTTCATTTTTTAAAACTATTTCCGGTTCCTTTAAAGTAAAATCAATTAAGTCATTGCACAGTATTTCAGCAACTTTCTTCACTCCACCTGTAGGACTAAAATATATAGCCTTTTCTACCATTGTATCTCCTCCTAAACAAATTTTATCTTACTGCCTCGTAATCTATTTTAGAAACTTCATCAGTTGCTTCTAATTTAAAAATAACTGGTCTTAATCCATCATTGCAACTACAAATAGCAACCCCTGGCTTTTTTATCCAATCTCCATAGTAAAATACACCACTTCCTGCCCCATGTGCAAGAGCAAAAACATATTGATAAATAGCTTTCCAAGCCTCATTACATAATTCCTCTGGCTTTGCGTAGTCTGCATAAAACACTTGACCTTCTTTTAACATTGGACAGACAGTAAGACCATCTACACCATATTCTAAAGCTAAATCTTCATTAAACATAGTTTTTAATACTGTAATTTTTACTTTTTTCATAATTATCACTTTCCCTCTAAATCTTTCATCATTTCCATAAAATGGCCTAAATTGCCTTTACCGGCAAATTTATCAATGTCGAAAAAGTTACTGTTTACATCTATCCACAGTAAAGGGTTTTCATCTCCATAAACTTCAAAATCCTTTTCCAAATATCCAAAATAAACCTCAAGCGTAAGCCCATGTATAAAATAAATTGAATCCACAAGGTGGTGCAAAACAATATCTTTGGATGAAATTCCTGTTTCCTCAAAAAGTTCTCTGTAGGCTGCACATTCACTACTTTCCCCTTTTTGAACTTTTCCACCAACAAAATTTAACTTTCCTTTATAAGGGTCTTTTCTTCTTTGGCACATTAAAACTTTATCTCTATTTTTATTAAATACTATAACTAAATTTACATCCATATTTTTATCTCCTCTTTTTAATTATAGCATATAAATCATAACATACTAACCCCGTTAATTAATTGCTTGCAAGCAAGCTATCATTTATCTTTCCGATTTATTGGTCAGAACAAATAACTGCGTTATTTGTGACTTGCAAGCAAGCCATCGGATTTATCTTTCCGATTCATTAAAAACCATAGAACAAATTTTAATTCTATGGTTTTTATATGTTATCTTATAACTTTTCTAATTCATAATCCATTGTACCAATTCCGATTTTTTCGCCATGTTCTAAGACTGAAATCCAATTAGTTTCGGGAGATACATCTTTAAAGTGGTCATTATGTGAATGTCCATGTTTTTCAAGGATACTGCCTGCTACATTTGGTTGTTTATTTACTGCATCGGCACAAGCTTTATCCACAGCTACAGGGTCAAAAGACACAAACATACCTACATCTGGCACAATAGCTACATCATTTTCAGCATGACAATCGCAGAAAGTCGAAACATCAACTACCATATTAATATGGAAATTAGGTCTATTTTGAATTACTGCTTTTGTATATTCCGCAATCTTAAAGTTCAAAACATCATTAGCCTCATCAAATGCTGCCATTACTGCGTCTTTTGGACAGACACCTATACATCTGCCACAACCAACACACTTATTATGGTCAATAGTAGCCTTACCATTTGTAATTACTGGGGCATCGTGAGCACAAATCCTTTGGCATTTTCCACAACCAACACAATATTCTTGTGCAACCTGTGGCTTACCAGCACTGTGCATTTCCATTTTACCAGCTCTTGAACCACAACCCATGCCAAGATTTTTTAAAGCACCACCAAAACCTGTAAGTTCGTGACCCTTAAAATGATTTAATGAAATAATAATATCAGCGTCCATTATAGCACTACCGATTTTTGCCTCTTTTACATACTCTCCGCCTTCAACTGGCACAAGCCTTTCTTCTGTACCCTTTAAACCGTCGGCAATAATTGTATGTACACCTGTTGTAAAAGGATTGTAACCATTTGTATATGCACTATCTAAGTGGTCAAGAGCGTTTTTTCTGCCACCTACATAAAGTGTATTGCAATCAGTTACAAAGGGCTTGCCACCTAACTTCTTAACATAATCACAGACTACTTTTGCATAATTTGCTCTTAATTTCCCGGTTCACCAAAATGCACCTTTACAGCAACAAATTTTTCTTTGAAATCAATATTTTCAAAACCAGCTTTCTTCATTAAAGCCTCCAATTTTTGAAGTAAATTTCTTTCTCCTGTAACGTGCATATCAGTATAATATACTTTAGATTTTGCCATATATTTCCCTCCTTAATATTCTATAAATAGATTATAACATATTCACATACAAAAACAATCCGTAGAGTTAACTCCAGATTTTGTTAAATTTTTTAGGCTTATCCCGTGTCTATAATTAGGCTGAGAACAATTAAATAATAATAAACTGAAAAAATAGAAACAATTTATAAATATATTTCTGAAAATCTTGAAGAAGTTCAAAATACAAAGTATAATAATGCTAGCAAATGGACAGCGAAGCTAAACTGTTTGAGTATGCTGCTGATATTGCCAAAGACGGCAAAGAACATACTATAAATATGCTATCAGAAAAATGTATGTGTGATAGCTGTTTAGGAGTTATGAAACAGTTTAAAGAAAAGTATCCCAATGTTACAGTAAATATGGTTTCAAACAAAAAAGAAAGAGCAGAGAAAAATCATAATAAACCATGGGAAAAAAGAGAAAGGTGAGTAGATTTATGAGAGTAGAACCAGAACTGATATATCAAGACTATAAGGATAGAGTTGAAGATGCTTTCCGTTTGTTAGAAAATAATACTTGTAAATCAGTAGATGATGTAACAAATTATATGGCAGATGAAGATGACGATTTGTTGGTTGCTGACAGTACATCACTAGCTATATGGATAATTACTATTGGAGAATATGAGATAAGACATAATATCCTCGAAAAAAGAGTACATGACCAGTTATGTTATCATATACCAAGATTTTTAAACGGTGTATTTGATGATGACTTGACAGAAGAAGAATATAAGCAAATGCAAGAAGATGTGGACTACATTCTTTCAAAAGTTGAGATGTATGATGTAGTAGATTCGGATGATGACGAAGAATAACTGTTATCTAAAGTTCGAAAGCAGCCTATTTCGAAAAGTTAATACAAGTAAACGATGTGAGCACTCTGAAAAGGGTGCTTTTTTTTGGGTTCTGTAATTTTTGGTGTGGTCGAAATGACTACACCTTTTTTTATAAAAGAAT
>ERZ772991.3132-NODE-3132-length-9918-cov-4.830984_pt1 | contig 9918 bp, 9 predicted proteins | sample MGYA00511128_ERZ772991 | MGnify/ENA primary metagenome ERZ772991 (study PRJEB29015, sample SAMEA2737655) | human gut metagenome | biome: human gut; feature: human-associated habitat; material: faeces | place: China | collected 2012 ... | reverse complement strand
AAACGTGGTGGCAGCAGGAATTTGCCGTATTGAAATGCGAAGCCACGGCAAATTCTGTTACTGGGCACGTATGCGTGAACAGTAACAAAAATATGTTTCTGTTCACGAGTAGGCACTTTTGGAACCGAAAGTGCCGAAAATATATTTTGACCCTGATCTGAATCTATGCTACTATAAATCTATTAAAAAGGCAAATGCAATGTAGATAATGTGCTGTTTACCCAAAGCGAGCGCGACGATAACGAGTCACGACAATATCCGGGCAGACAGCGCAGTTTGGGAGCTGATAACATGAGGGATTTAGCATATTTGAAGCTGCTTTCGCGGGAGTATCCGAATATCCGGGCGGCGGCGAGTGATATTATTAATTTACAGGCAATTTGTGGACTTCCGAAGGGCACGGAATATTTTTTCAGTGACCTGCACGGTGAGCATGAGGCGTTTATTTATCTGCTCCGCAGTTCGTCGGGTATCATCCGGGAGAAGATCCGCGAGACATTTGGACATATTATTTCGGAGGAGGACGAGGTGCGGCTGGCGAACCTTATCTATTATCCGGAAAAAATGATCAATCAGATCAAACAGGCGAACGAATACACGGAGGACTGGCAGAAGACGGCGGTGTACCGTCTGGTGCAGATCTGCCGGGAGGTTTCGTCGAAATACACCCGTTCCAAGGTGAGAAAAAAGATGCCGAAGGAATTTTCGGGTGTGATCGATGAGCTTTTATATGTCGATAATACCGATGACAATAAGACGGAGTATTACAGCGAACTCATCAATACCCTGATTGACGTCCGGGTGGCGGACAGCTTTATTGTCGTGATCTGCAGCCTGATCCGGAGTCTGACGATCGATAATCTTCATATCCTGGGCGATATATTTGACCGTGGTCCGAGACCAGATATCATTCTGGAGGAACTGATGCATTTCCATGATGTGGATATCCAGTGGGGCAATCATGATATTTCGTGGATGGGCGCGGCGACGGGCAACCGGGCGTGTATCTGCAATGTTTTGCGTATGGCGCTCGGTTACAATGGATTTGATGTATTGGAGGACGGCTACGGAATTAACCTGCGCCCGCTGTCGATGTTTGCGGAGCGCGTGTACCGGGACGATCCGTGTACCTGTTTTCTGCCGCAGATTCTTGACAAAAATATTTACGATGCAGTGGATCCGAAGCTGGCGGCGAAGATGCACAAGGCGATCGCGGTGTTACAGTATAAGGAAGAGGGGCAGATCATCAAGCGCCATCCGGAGTACGGGATGGAAGAGCGGATACTTCTGTCAGCGATTCGTTATGACCGCGGCACGGTCACGATCGATGGAAAAGAGTATCCGATGCGCGACATGAATTTCCCGACGGTGGATCCGGCGGATCCGCTGCGGCTGACGGACGAAGAGGAAGAGCTGCTTCACACGCTGGAGCTGTCGTTCCGCCACAATGCGCGGCTGCATGAGCATGTCCGTTTCCTATATTCCAACGGAAGCATGTATAAATGCTGCAATTCCAACCTGCTCTATCACGGCTGTATCCCGATGACGGAGAATCGGGAATTTGACGGTCTGATGGTGGGCGGCAAGATGTACCGCGGCAAGGAATTGATGGATTTTATTGACACACAGGTTAAAAATGCCTATTTTCTTCCAGAGGACGCGCCGGAGAAGGAGGCGTGCCGCGATTTTATGTGGTATCTGTGGAATGGTGCGAAATCGCCGGTATTTGGAAAGGACAAAAACCGCAGCTTTGAGCATTATTTCATCGAGGATCCGGAAGTGATGAGAGAGACGATGAACCCGTATTACCAGCTCAGTGAGGAAGAAGAGACCTGCGATATGATTTTGAAGGAATTTGGACTTCCGACGAAGGGCTCGCATATCATCAACGGGCATATGCCGGTGAAGATTAAGAGTGGAGAGACACCGATCCGGGCTGGCGGCAAGCTCTTCATCATTGACGGCGGGCTGTCGAAAGCCTACCAGGAGCGGACGGGAATCGCCGGATATACGTTGATTTTCAATTCGCACCATCTCGCGCTTGCGGAACACAAGCCATTTGACCCGGAGCGCGAGCGGACGCCGAAGGTATATATTGTGGAGAAAATGCAGAAGCGCATCACAGTGGCGGATACCGATGAGGGCAAGGAGCTGGCGGGCCGCATCGAGGATCTGAAAGAGCTCTTGAAAGCGTACCGGAGCGGACTTTTGAAAGAGCGCATACGCTGAGGCAGTTGAAAGGGACGGGAACTGGAAGCTTGTTTCTTTCGGCTGGGTGAAACGGGAGAAACGGGACGGTTTGAGGAATAAGGAGACAAGATGAGAAAGACAGAGTTTTTACAGGAGCTTCGGGAGGCGCTGGACGGCGAGGTTTCGGCTTCAGTCATCCAGAGCAACATAAGCTATTACGATCAGTATATCAGCCAGGAGGCGGCGAAAGGGCGCCGGGAGGAAGAAGTGATCGAGGAGATCGGCAGCCCACGCCTGATTGCGAAAACCATTATCGACAGCAGCGAGGGCGCCGGGGAGACCGGCCAGGGCGGTTCGTACACTTCGGGAGACGCTGCCGGGAGCGGGCGCACAGCGTCCTCCTACAACGGCGGTTTTTCGGAGCGGGACGACAGCGGTCTGCCGCCGAACTTCCATTACATCGATTTGAACAAATGGTACTGGAAGGTGATTCTCAGCGTGGTGGTTATCGCGATCTTATTTGTGCTGTTTGCACTGGTCGGAGGTATTTTCACCATCCTGATTCATCTGGCGGGACCGATTCTTCTGATTTGGCTGATCTATACATTTATTAAGAATATTTGGAAATAGAAAAGAACCCCTGTCGCCGGCTGTGAGGGATGACCGGAGCGGGGGTTCTTTTCTTGTTTTCTCGCAAACATATGGAGGTTTATTGAGTTGAAAAATGTTGTATTATGGAACATTTCAGAGGGAGTTTCCATAATACAAAAAAGCACTTGTCATGCCGTCTTTGGCAAACAAATGCTTTTTAGCTGGGCTACAAGGATTCGAACCTTGAAAATGACGGAGTCAGAGTCCGTTGCCTTACCATTTGGCGATAGCCCAATGAATTGAACGATTTATATTATACTGTAAGGAAACAGATTCGTCAACTACTTTTTTCGCTTTTTTGATAATTTTTTTGTTTGGGCGGCTGCTGTGGCAGAAACCGCGCCATGCGTCCGGCAAATTCTGCAATATTCTGGGTCTGTAAGTAGACAACGTGGTTCGAATCGGATATAATGAGTTTCATGACAGAATGTTAAGGCAATATAGGACGAAACGGCAGATGGCGGATGCGCGGAGATGGTGCGGGGAGCCGGAAGCCGGAAAGGAAAAGAGAGCGATATGTATACATTTGACAGCCGGGTCCGGTACAGTGAGACGGATGAAGAGGGAAATCTTTCTGTGGTGGGAATCATGAATTATCTTCAGGATTGTTCGACGTTCCAGTCGGAGGATCTGAAACTCGGGATTTCCTATCTGAATGAGGAAAAACGGGCGTGGTGGCTGAGCGGATGGCAGATAGAGATTCTCAGACAGCCGCATTTTGGCGAGCGGATCCGTATTTCGACCTGGCCGTATGGGTTTAAGGGAATCTATGGCTACCGGAATTTCACGATCGAGGATGAGATGGGAAACCCGCTGGTGCGGGCGGATTCGACCTGGTTTTACTACGATCTGGAAAAAGGATGCCCGGTGCGGGTGCCGGAAAGCCAGTTGGAGGGCTACCAGATTGAAGATAAACCGCTTGCAATGCCGCCAGCGCCGAAGAAAATCCGCCTGCCTGAGACGTATGAGACGGCGGCGCCGGTCACGGTGGAACGCCATCATCTCGATACGAACCGGCACGTGAACAATGCACAGTATGTGGCGATTGCGCGTGAATTGCTGCCTGTGGACTTTGCACTCGGAGAACTGCGAGTGGAGTACCGGAAGGCGGCAGTGCTTGGGAATGTGATGTACCCGAAACTGGCGCAGGTGCCGGAAGGATACGTGGTATCGCTGCAGGATGCGGAAGGTCAGGTGTATGCGAATTTGTGGCTGGCAAGGACTGGTTTGTAAAGAGTTTGTATGTAGCAGTGAAGAAACTGAATCATTGTAGCCGAAGAAAGATTCGGCGTGGATTGTCTGCCAGTGAATGAAAAATGCAACCGTTAAATAAAAAAGAGATCGGCAGAAAAGAGAGGACGAATGACATGATTGAACTGGGAAGAGTACAGGAACTGATGGTAGTGCGGGAGAAAAACTTCGGCGTGTATCTGGGACAGAAGAAAGATGATGCGGCGGCGGTCCTGCTTCCGAAGAAACAGGTGCCGGAGGGCACAAAAGTGGGCGATAAGCTCAAGGTATTTATTTATAAAGATTCCGAGGATCGCCTGATTGCGACGACCTCGATGCCGAAGCTGGAACTGGGCGGGACGGCGGTTTTGAAGGTCAAGGATGTATCGAAGATCGGCGCCTTTCTCGATATGGGGCTGGAAAAAGATCTGCTGCTCCCGTTTAAAGAGCAGGTATATCCGGTTCGCGCCGGGGAAGAGTGCCTGGTAGCGCTGTATATCGATAAGAGCGGTCGTCTGGCGGCGACGATGAAGGTATATTCGTATCTTTGCAGCGATGCACCGTACAGGAAGGACGAGTGGACCGAGGGACGCGTCTATGAGATCAATGAAAATCTGGGCGTGTTCGTGGCAGTGGCAGACCGCTATTTCGGTCTGATTCCGAACCGTGAGCTGTATGGAAAATGCCGTCTGGGCGAGGTTTTAAAGGTACGCGTGACGAAGGTGCGCGAGGATGGAAAAATGGATTTGAGCCTGCGCGAGGTGGCGTACCGTCAGATGAATGCGGATGCCGAGGCGGTGCTGGCACGTCTGAAAGAAAAAAACGGCGTTCTGCCGTTCAATGACCGCGTGGAGCCGGAGATTATCCGCCGCGAATTTAATCTAAGCAAAAACGCGTTCAAGCGTGCGGTTGGACACCTTTTAAAAGAAGGAAAAGTAGAGGTAAACGAAGATTCTATCCGTTTAAAATAAAAGACAAAGGAGAGATTTGACATGAAGAAAGTAATCAGCACAACCAATGCACCGGCAGCGATCGGCCCGTATTCCCAGGCAATCGAGGTAAATGGAATGGTATTTGCATCCGGTCAGATTCCGGTCAATCCGGCAACCGGCGAGATCCCGGAGGGAATCGAGGCTCAGGCAGAGCAGGTTTTAACCAATGTAAAGAATCTTCTGGCGGCAGCAGGTGCTTCCATGGAGCAGGTTGTAAAGACCACCGTATTTATCCAGAACATGGATGATTTCGGAAAGGTAAATGAAATCTATGCGAAATATTTCGAGGGCGCATGCCCGGCACGTTCCTGCGTCGAGGTATCTAAACTTCCGAAGGGCGTCCTGATGGAGATGGAAGCGATCGCAGCAAAATAAGAATGAATCGCATATTTGGAAAATTTCGCCGGAAAAACAAGTTCCAGTCTGTGAAAATCCCGGCGTGTGAGGGCAAAATGACGAAAAAATTCACTTTTTTTCGTCCGCCCTCTTTTTTTTTTCGTCACTTTGCTTTAAAATAAAGGGAAAGATCCGTCCAAGATTCAGATGGGGAACGGTTATGGTCCACAGGCATAGATTGCCGGAGGGGTAACAAACGGGTTTGGGGAATGACAGGTTGAAAGACCCGGAAACACAGCTGGACGGAGGATAAAAGAAAAGGAGAGAGGAATATGATTTCGAACCAGATACTCCAGACAAACATTGAGGGGTTAAAAGGAATTACGCGTGTCGATCTCTGTATCTGTGATACGGAAGGCAAGGTGCTGGCATCCACATTTACTGGCGCTGAGGAATATGAGAGTGCAATTCTGGCTTTCGTAGACTCTCCGGCGGACAGTCAGGTGATACAGGGATATCAGTTTTTCAAGGTGTTTGACGATCACCAGTTAGAATATATACTTCTTGCCAAGGGCGGAAGCGACGACGTATACATGGTCGGCAAGATGGCGGCATTTCAGGTTCAGAACCTGCTGGTAGCTTATAAGGAGCGCTTTGACAAGGACAATTTTATCAAGAACCTGCTGCTTGACAACCTGCTTCTGGTTGACATTTATAACCGTGCGAAGAAGCTGCACATCGAGACGAACGTCAAGCGGATCGTATTTATCATCGAGACGCAGCATGAGAAGGATGTGAATGCGCTTGAGACCGTCCGCAGCCTGTTCTCGACCAAGACGAAGGATTTCATCACGGCAGTGGATGAGAAGAACATTATTTTAGTCAAGGAAGTGAAGCCGGGCGAGACTTACGACGATCTGGAAAAGACAGCCACATCGATCGTAGATATGCTCAATACCGAGTCCTTGACGCGTGTCAGCGTGGCATTCGGTACGATTGTCAACGAGATCAAGGACGTATCGCGTTCTTATAAAGAGGCGAAGATGGCGCTGGATGTAGGAAAGATTTTCTACAGCAGCAAAAATGTGGTCGCATACAGCAAGCTGGGAATCGGACGTCTGATCTATCAGCTGCCGCTGCCGCTGTGCCGGATGTTTATCAAGGAAATTTTTGATGGCAAATCGCCGGATGAGTTTGATGAGGAGACTCTTACGACAATCAACAAGTTCTTCGAGAACAGCCTGAACGTATCAGAGACTTCCCGACAGCTTTACATCCACCGCAACACCCTGGTATACCGTCTGGATAAGCTCCAGAAGAGCACGGGATTGGATCTGCGGGTGTTTGAGGATGCGATCACATTTAAGATTGCCCTGATGGTTGTAAAATATATGAAATACATGGAAAACCTGGATTATTAATCCAAATTGCTGTGGCGGGGAGGAAGATTGCCTTTGCCGCAGCAATTTCATTTGGAGAATTGAAAAAGAGGATTTACGCATGATAGAGGTTAAAAATCTCACCAAGACGTACAAGACGGGGAATAAAGCCTTAAAGGAAATCAATATTCAGATTCAGGACGGCGAGTTTGTTTTCATTATGGGACGAAGCGGTTCCGGCAAATCGACGCTTTTAAAGCTTCTTTTGAAGGAGCTGGAGCCGACTTCCGGCCAGATTATCGTCAACGATATGGATCTGGAAAAGATGCCGAGGCGCTACATCCCGAAGTACCGCAGACGGCTGGGAATGGTGTTTCAGGATTTCCGTCTGTTGAAGGATAAAACAGTATATGAAAATGTCGCGTTTGCACAGCGGGTCATCGGCGTATCGCCCCGTGAGATTAAGAAAAATGTGCCGGAAATGCTCCGCCTGGTAGGGCTTTCTTCAAAATATAAAGCATATCCTAACCAGCTCTCGGGCGGCGAGCAGCAGCGTGTTGCGATTGCCCGTGCGCTGATTAACTCGCCGGAGATACTTCTGGCGGACGAGCCGACGGGAAACCTGGATGTACATAATTCCATGGAGATCATGGAGCTTCTGGAGGAGATAAACCGGCGCGGGACGACGGTGCTTGTGGTAACGCACAGCCGGGAGATCGTAGCAGAGATGGGAAAACGTGTGATCACGCTGACGCGCGGCGTGCTGACGGGAGATCAAAAAGGCGGTATCTGGCATGAAAATTAGTACATTGATTTACTGCACCAAGGAGGGCATGCGCAATATCATCCGGAATATCTGGTTTTCACTGGCGTCGGTGGCGATTATTTCGGCATGTATTTTCCTGTTCTGTATGTTTTTTGGCTTGATTGCCAACGTACAGTATATGGTGCGGAATGCAGAATCTACAGTAGGAATCACGGTTTTCTTCAATGAAGATATGAGTGAGGACGATATACAGAAAATCGGGGATGAGATACGCGCCCGCGATGAGGTCAAGGAAGTAAAGTATGTTTCTGCCGAGGAGGCATGGGAGAATTTTAAGAAAGAATATTTTAAGGGAGTCGAGGATCTGGCAGAAGGATTTGCGGATGACAACCCGTTAGCCGGTTCGGCGTCCTACGAGATCTATCTGAAAGACATTGACATGCAGGATGACATGGTTGCATGGCTTGGCACGGTGCAGGGAATCCGGAAGATCAATTATTCGAGCGATACGGCGTCCGGGCTTTCGAGCTTCAACAAGATGCTGGGACTTTTATCGGCGGTGATCATCGCTATTCTGCTGGCAGTTGCTATCTTCCTTATCAGCAATACGATCACGACGGCAGCTGCATTTAGACGGGAGGAAAACCGGATCATGCGCCTGATCGGTGCGACGAATTTCATGATCCGTGCGCCGTTCGTTGTACAGGGTGTGATGATCGGTCTGGTTGGCGCACTGATTCCGCTGGCGATCACGTATTTTCTGTACCGCCAGGCGGTTGTATATATGATGGAACGGTTTGATATCTTGTCGAACCTGATTGAATTTATCCCGATTCAGACCATTTTCCCGAGCATGGTAGCCGTAGCGATGGCGCTGGGCGTGGGAATCGGTTTTGTCGGAAGTTTCTTTACGATCCGCAGACATTTAAAGGTGTAAGAAACATTGGCGGCTGCTGTAGGAGAATGCGGCGGCAGCGAAAATTTGCGGTAAAAAGGATGAGAACATGAAAAAACAGGGATTGAAAATACGTGCGGCTCTGTTCCTTGTGACGGCGGCGCTGGCATCTTCCCCAGTGCTGATCTCGGTAGCGGCAGCAACGAAAAAGGATGTAAGCAGCGCCAAGGATAAGAAAAGCGCCCTGGAACAGGAGAAAAAGAAGACCGAGGAGGCGATCAAAAGCCTTCAGGGGCTGAAAAGTAACACCGAGAGCTATGTCAAGGAGCTGGACACGAAGATGAATGATCTGCAGTCGCAGGTCACGAAGCTGGAAAATAATATTTCCAGCAAGCAGAAAAGCATCGATGAGACGGCGGTAAAGCTGGAAGAAGCGCAGAAAACCGAAAAAAAACAGTATGCTTCGATGAAAATGCGTATCAAATATATGTATGAGAAGGGCGACAGCAGCTACCTAAATCTGCTTCTGGAAGCCCGTTCGCTCTCAGAGCTTTTAAACCGGGCAGAGTATGTTTCAAAGATTTCGGAGTATGACCGGAAGATGCTCGACCAGTATGTGGCGACGAAAGAGTCCATCGCGGACAGCAAGAAAAAGCTGGAGACGGAGAAGGCGGAGCTGCAGGAGATGAAGACGCAGACGGAGGCAAAGCAGGATTCAGTCCAGCTTCTCCTGAATGAGAAAAATAAAGAACTCCAGAACGTCAACGCGCAGATCGGCGAGAAATCAGCGCAGGCGAAAGCGTATGAGGACGATATCAAGGCGCAGGAAGCCAAGATCGTGCAGATGGAGGCGGAGATTAAGAAGAAGGAAGCGGAAGAGGCGGCGAAAAAAGCGGCAGAGGAAGCTGCCAGAAAAGCCGCCGCAGCGGGAAAGACGAATAATTCGACCGCGAAAGGGAATACTGGCAGTACGACTACCACTTCGACGGGAAGTTCTTCGCTGCGCTGGCCGTGCCCTGCAAGCGGACGCATTACATCTGGATTCGGAAAACGTAAATCACCGACGGCGGGCGCGTCCTCGAACCATAAGGGCATTGATATCAGCGCTTCGACCGGCAGCAGCATCGTGGCAGCCGCCGGAGGAACGGTTTCGATTGCAACCTACAGTTATTCGGCTGGAAATTATGTTGTGGTCAACCATGGAAATGGACTTTCAACCGTGTATATGCACTGTTCCCAGCTTCTGGTATCGGCAGGGGATACGGTAAAAGCCGGACAGACGATCGCGAAGGTAGGTTCGACCGGATATTCGACAGGTTCTCATCTGCATTTTGCAGTCCGCAAGAACGGAAGTTATGTAAACCCTTCGAGCTATGTAAGTCCGTAGTGCGGAAAGTATCAGGTGGCTGCAAAAGATGAAATCCGGGTAACTGTTCAGTAGGTCTGCGCATTTACTGCGCTGACCGTACGAAAACATGG
>ERZ772991.3128-NODE-3128-length-9927-cov-8.350284_pt1 | contig 9927 bp, 2 predicted proteins | sample MGYA00511128_ERZ772991 | MGnify/ENA primary metagenome ERZ772991 (study PRJEB29015, sample SAMEA2737655) | human gut metagenome | biome: human gut; feature: human-associated habitat; material: faeces | place: China | collected 2012 ... | reverse complement strand
CCCTTCGGCTGGCATACGACCAGTTTACCACCGGAAAGACCTTTTCCGAAATAGTCGTTGCTGTCGCCCTCCAGTTCCAGAGTCAGACCCTTCGGGATAAAGGCTCCGAAGCTCTGTCCGCCCGCGCCCTTACATTTTACCGTAAAAGTATCCTCTTCTAGGCCTTCCGGATACCGCTTGGTGATCTCAGAACCAAACATGGTGCCGAAAGCACGATCCGTATTGCCCACATCCAGCTCGATGCTGCGCTTGGTGCCATTTTCCAGGGCCGGGAGCAGCTGCTTGAACAGAACCTTCTGATCCAGGGTCTTCTCCAGTTCGAAGTTGTAGACCAGCTTCGGATCAAAGATAACCTTCTGGCCCTTACCTGCGAACGGGTTGTTCAGGATGTTGCTTAAGTCAATCTCCGCCTGACGGCCGGTCAGTCCCTCGCGGACCTTCAGAAGGTCGGAGCGTCCCACCAGCTCGTCCACGGTGCGCACGCCCAGCTTGGCCATGTACTCCCGCAGCTCCTGTGCCACGAAGGTCAGGTAGTTGATGATATATTCCGGTTTGCCGTGGAAGTGCTTGCGCAGCTCCGGGTTCTGGGTGCAGATGCCCATGGGGCAGGTGTCCAGGTTGCACACGCGCATCATCACGCAGCCCTCGGCCATCAGCAGGCTGGTGCCAAAGCCGAATTCCTCCGCGCCCAGCATGCAGCTGATGGCCACGTCACGGCCGGAGAGCAGCTTGGAGTCGCTCTCGATGCGCACCCGGGTGCGCAGGCCGTTGAGGATCAGGGTCTGGTGGGTCTCGGCGATGCCCAGCTCCCAGGGCAGGCCCGCGTTCTGGATGGAGGTGCGGGGCGCGGCACCGGTGCCGCCGTCGTAGCCGGACACCAGGATCACCTGGGCGCCGCCCTTGGCCACACCGGCCGCAATGGTGCCCACACCGGCCTCACTGACCAGCTTGACGTTGATGTTGGCGCTGCGGTTGGCGTTCTTCAGATCGTAGATCAGCTCGGCCAGGTCCTCGATGGAGTAGATGTCGTGGTGGGGCGGGGGCGAGATGAGGCCCACGCCGGTGGTGCTGTGGCGGGTCTTGGCGATCCACGGGTACACCTTGGCACCGGGCAGGTTGCCGCCCTCGCCGGGCTTTGCGCCCTGTGCCAGCTTGATCTGGATCTCCTCGGCGCTGACCAGATACTTGCTGGTCACGCCAAAGCGGGCAGAGGCCACCTGCTTGATTTTGGAATTGCTCTCGCTGTGGTAACGCTCCTCGGGCTCGCCGCCCTCGCCGGTATTGCTGCGCCCGCCCAGACGGTTCAGGGCAATGGCAATGGTCTCGTGCGCTTCGCTGCCCAGTGCGCCGTAGCTCATGGCAGCGCCCTTGAACCGCTTGACGATGCTGGAGACCGGCTCTACTTCTTCCAGCGGGATACCGCCGTCTGCGGCGTAGTTGAAGTCCAGCAGACTGCGCAGATGCACACCCTCGGCGCCCATGTTGTCCACCGTCTGGGTGAACTGCTTGAAGGTGTCGTAATCGCCGGTGCGGCAGGCTTTCTGGAACAGGTGGATGGTCTGGGGGTTGAACAGGTGCTCTTCCTTGCCGCTGCGGAACTTGTGGGCACCGCTGTCGTCCAGTTCCATGTTGATATCCAGCCCCAGCGGGTCAAAAGCAGCGTTATGCAGCGCCTCCACATCGGCCTGAATGTCTGCCATGCTGATGCCGCCCACACGGCTCACCGTGCCGGTGAAGTATTTGTCGATGACCTCCTTCGAGATGCCCACAGCCTCAAAGATCTGGCTGCTCTGGTAACTCTGGATGGTGGAAATGCCCATCTTGGAGGCGATCTTCACGATGCCGTTGAGGATGGCGTTGTCGTAGTCCTGCACAGCGGCGTAGTAGTCCTTGTCCAGCAGACCCTCGTCGATCAGCTGCCCGATGGTCTCGTGTGCCAGATAGGGGTTGATGGCGCAGGCACCGTAGCCCAGCAGGGTGGCAAAGTGGTGCACCTCCCGGGGCTCGGCGCTCTCCAAAATCAGCGCCAGCGCGGTGCTCTTTTTGGTGCGGATGAGGTATTGCGACACCGCCGAAACAGCCAGCAGGCTGGGGATGGTCACATGGTATTCATCCACGTCACGGTCGGACAGGATGATGATGTTCGCACCCTCCTTGTAGGCGCGGTCGACCTCCAAAAATACCCGGTCGATGGCCTTTTCCAGACTGGTGTTCTTGTAGTAGTTGATGGACACCGTAGCCACCTTGAAGCCCGGCACGTTCATGTACTTGATCTTCAACAGGTCGGTGTTGGTCAGGATGGGGTTGTGCACCTTGAGCACCTTGCAGTTTTCCGGCTTATCCTCCAGCAGATTGCCGTGGGCACCGATGTAAACGCTGGTGGAGGTGACCACCTTTTCCCGGATGGCGTCAATGGGCGGGTTCGTCACCTGTGCGAACCGCTGTTTGAAGTAGTTGAACAGCGGGGGATGCTGGCTGCTGAGCACGGCCAGCGGGGTGTCGGTGCCCATGGCACCGGAGGGCTCTGCGCCCGCCCGCGCCATGGCAAGGATCATGGTGTTCACGTCCTCGTACTTGTAGCCGAACACCTTCTGCAGCCGGGTCAGCTGCTCGCCGGTGTAGCTTTCTACCTTCACGTTGGGAATCTTCAGCCCGCTCAGCTGCACCAGATTGCGGTCGATCCACTCGCCGTAGGGCTCGCGGCTGGCGTAAAGCTCCTTCAGCTTTTCATCGTCCACCACCTCGCCCTTGACGGTATCCACCAGCAGCATCTTGCCGGGACGCAGGCGCTCCTTGACCAGAATGTTCTCCGGGTCGCATTCCAGCACGCCCACCTCAGAGGACAGGATCATGCGGCCGTCCTTGGTGATGTAGTAGCGGCTGGGGCGCAGACCGTTGCGGTCCAGTACTGCGCCCATCACATCACCGTCCGAGAACAGGATGGCGGCGGGGCCGTCCCATGGCTCCAGCATGGTGGCGTAGTACTGGTAGAAATCCCGCTTTTTCTGGCTGATGTTCTTGTTGTTCTCCCACGGCTCGGGGATGGTGATCATCACAGCCAGCGGCAGGTCCATGCCGTTCATCACCATAAACTCCAGAGTGTTATCCAGCATGGCGGAGTCCGAACCGGAGGTGTTGATGATGGGCAGGATCTTGTTCATATCGTCCTGCAAAATGGGGCTGGAGATGCTCTCCTCACGCGCCAGCATGGCGTCGGTGTTGCCCTTGATGGTGTTGATCTCGCCGTTGTGCAGGATAAAGCGGTTGGGGTGTGCACGCATCCAGCTGGGGTTGGTGTTGGTAGAAAAGCGGCTGTGCACCATGCCGATGGCGGATTCATAATCCGAGTCCTGCAGATCAGCGTAGAAGCGGCGCAGGTCGTGCACGAGGAACATACCCTTATACACGATGGTGCGGCTGGACAGGCTGGGCACATAGGTGCCGTTGCTGGCCTGCTCGAACACCCGGCGGATGATGTAGAGCCTGCGGTCAAAATCAATGCCCCTGCTCACACGGGCAGGCTTTTTGATGAAGCACTGCCAGATGGAGGGCATGCAGTCCCGGGCCTTCTGACCCACAGCATCGGGGTCTACCGGCACCCTGCGCCATGCCAGAAACTCAAGCCCCTCCTTGCGGGTGACCAGCTCAAACAGCTTCATGGCCTGTGCCCGCAGGTGCTCGTTCTGGGGGAAGAAGAACATGCCGACCCCGTATTCCCGCTCGTTGCCCAGGCTGATGTTCAGCTCATCGGCCACCTTGGAAAAGAACTTGTGGCTGATCTGCAGCATGATGCCCACGCCGTCGCCGGTCTTGCCTTCGGCATCCTTACCGGCGCGGTGCTCCAGCCGTTCCACGATGCTCAGGGCATCGCTGACCGTCTGATGGCTCTTGCGGCCCTTGATGTCCACCACCGCGCCGATGCCGCAGGCATCGTGCTCGAACTGAGGGTCATACAGGCCAAGAGGCGTGGCGTTTTCCGTAAATTGATCCATTGCCTTTCCCATCCTTATCTCTCAAAATATCCTCCGGGCCGCGGCACATTCCGCAGCCGATCTTGCACAGAAAACAAAAAAGCGCCCCAGAAGGGTATAGAATACCCTTCTGGAACGCCTTTGTTCCGATGATTCTATTATAGCGGATGGTGAGAGATGTTCAAGTGACAGCTGCGCCAAACTTGATGCCCTGAAGTCCGGTCATCTTGTGCGGTTTGATGGAATGATGAACGCATTTCATCAAAACCTTGAAAAAACCGCCGCATCCGGCTGCCGGTCTGGGGCAGGGGATGTGGCGGTTTGCGTATGATTGCGGGGCGTTTCTGTCCTTAGTGCTTTGCGGCGCGCTGTTTGCGGTCGAAGAACCACCCGCATACCAACAGACCGATGCCAAAGATCAGAAGCACGGCAGCCAGCCAATCGGTGGTACCGGTCTGGATCAGGGTCACGGTCGTGGTGTTCTGCGTGGGCGTTTCCTCCGGCTGGGCCAACGACGCGGACGTGTCAGTCTGAGCCGGTTCCTCCGCAGGCAGCTCGCCGGGGGCCTCTGTTTCCTCGGTTTCCTCTGTTTCCTCTGTTTCCTCTGTTTCCTCGGTTTCCTCGGTTTCCTCGGGTTCCTCAGGCTCCTCGGGGGTCTCCGGCCCCTCAGGCTCCTCGGGGATCTCGGGGGTCTCCGGGTCTACGGGAACGACCGGAACATAGGGGTCGTCCGGGCTGTTCTTCAGGTTGGTAAAGACGACCTTGGCGGTGTCGTTCTGGGGCACAACGCCGGTCTCTGCAGGGTTGAGATTCAGCAGGGTCCAGCCGTCCTGAGCGGTTTCGGTGATGGTATAGCCGATGCCTGCGGGCAGGTTCGAGAGCGTGATGCTCTCGCCGCTTTTCAGGGTGAAGGATGCCTTGCCGTTTTTGAACGGGACACCGCACCATTTGTCGTCGATCGTGGTGATGGCATCATCATCCAGCGTGAGCTCAAAGGTGAACACGGTGTCATAGTCGCTCGGCAGCAGTTCACCGAGCGTCTCTTTGCAGACGGTCAGGCTGCCGGTGCTGCCGTGTGCGGCCTTGAGGGACAGGGGGCCGGTGTAAGAATTGACGGGTGCGACGAGAACCATGTGCAGATCCGCTTCGTCCCCGTGGGCGTTCCAGCGGGTGGTTTCATAGTCGTCATACCAGCCGGTAATGAAATCATAGCAGTCCGGGTCGCCATCCAGCTCCCAGCCGCGGCCGGTGGGGCCAAAGGTAATGGTTCCACCGTTCTCGATGTCGTCACCGCCTTTTTCTGCATGGTTGTTGTACAGCTGCACGTCATCCGAAAGAGTTGCAGTGGAGTAGTTTCGGAGACCGCCGCCATACCAAGTGGAAGTGGTGTTATAACGAACACGGCCTGAAAGCAGCGTCAGTGTCGCATTCTCGTTATTGACAATGCCGCTGTTCTTGTTGTGCTCAACCTGCAGGTCAACATTTTCTTCTACAGTAAACGACGTTCCGCTATTGGTATTATAAATACCATAGCGACTGTTATTGCAGACAGAGACGTTTGCACCGGTTTCCATGGTAAACGTTCCGCGATTGGCGTTAAAAATACCATCGTAACTGTTGTTGCAGGTGGAAATGTTTGCGCCATTTTCTATGGTGAAAATACCGCCGTCATTGTAAATACCGTAGACACCATTACCGTCAGCAGAAACGTCTGCACTGCCCTGAATCGTAAAGTAGTCATCCGCAGGGGTGTCGAAGTTGTCGTAGACGGTGTTGAAGATGCCGCAGGACCTATTATTGTTTGCAGTGACATGTGCGCCGCCCTCAATGAGGAAAAAGCCTGTTGCTACTGACAGATCGCCACCGCCTGCATAGTTGTAGATGCCATACAGATTGTTATTTGCGGAGACATTGGCACCGCTTTTAATGGTAGTACGAGCATCAAAACTGTTTCCAAGGCCAAACTGCTCATTGTTATCGGCGATGACGGTTGCACCGCTTTCAATGTTCAGAATCCAGTTGTTTAAAACGCCAGCCAGGGCTTTGTTATTGCGGGCATAGATACACGCACCGGGCTCAATGGTTACATTACCTTCATAAATGATCGGCGTACCGTCAGTGTCTTTCGTATGCTGTGTATGTACGACAAAACCGCCGCCGCCAGGCCAACCGGCTTGGCCGTTGCCCTCGCAGTAAATCTGTCCATAAATATGACTCTCATCTCCGCGGCTGTTACCAATGCAAAGACCAGAACCGGAGTTGTTAGAAGCAATTACTGTGGAAGCAGCATCCATATCAAGGACACCGACATAAGCGCCAAAACCATCTGTTCCGCCAACATTCTCGCTTGCGATGAGTGTGGAAGATCTCATGGTCAGCGTACCACCATAGCTACCTACGCCATAGCAGCCGAGACCACCGGCGTAATAACCGGAGAGACCGTTACCAGTCAGAGTGACTTTGGCGTTGTCCAGCGTGAGATTGATGGGGTCGATGGTCATGCCGTTCCAGTCACAGCCGGTGATTTCCAGAGAAGACGAAGTGACCCAAATGCCATGATCGTTGTTACTGTAACTCTCTGCGTAGATACCGCTGGCATCAGTAGCGTCAAAGCCGCGGATCACAGCATTTGTATTGTCTTCAAAATACAAATCGCTGTCGTGCTCCAGGAAAATGCCGCTGCCAAAGGACTGATCTTCTGTCAACTCAAATTCCACATGGCTCAAACGCAGTTTGCTGGAGTGGGTGATCAGATTGGCCGTTTGTCCTGCGCCATGTTCATAGGTATGAGTATGCGCATGGATTTTCAGCGTAAGATCTTCAAACGTGATATCACTGTCCGATGCATAGATACCGTTCTCCTCCAGCGTCAGCGTGCGGGTACCGCCGCCGGAAATGGTCAGGGTCTTGTTATCGAACGTAAGACCTTCATACAGCTCAATGTTCGCCAGCAGGTCGATCTGGTCGCCAGGTATCGCCATGCTGATCGCCTCGTCCAGTGTAGAGTAGTAAATATCGCCGATCTTGCACACAGGCGGGGTTGTGGTGCTGCCGTCGTCGTCCGCAGGGTCATCGTCATCCGATTCCTCGTCAGGAGTTTTGGGGGTGGGATTCCCTGCGGGCAGGTCATCCGCTGCTGCTTTATCGCTGCCCGCGTCCGCAGGGTCATCGTCATCCGATTCCTCGTCATCCGATTCCTCGTCACCCGATTCCTTGTCATCCGATTCCTCGTCACCCGATTCCTTGTCATCCGATTCCTCGTCACCTGATCCCTTGTCAAGAGTTTTGGGTGTGAGATTCACTGTGGGCCGGTCATCCGCTGTTGCTTCATTGCTGGCAAGGCTTTTCTCCGAGCCCGTCTCCAAAAGGTCGGGAACAGGAGGTTCCTGTTCCTGCGAATCATCAAGGGAGTAGGGGACGGTGGAAAGGTCACTCCAACCCAAAAGGGTGCCGTCCGAATCCGTGATGGTGGGGTCGGGGCTCAGTGCAAGTACACTCAGCGGCAGAACATGAAGCAGCAATCCGATGGTAAGTATCACTACGAACCATCTCTTTTTCATAATTTTTTCTCCTCCTCTTTCTAAAATATAGTACATTTTGTGTACTGCTAATATAGTAGCATCGGATGTTCGGAAATACAAGAGGTTCAAACGAATTTGAAACCGAAAGATCCAAATTTTTGAAGCGGCGGGGAACCGCGCCGGAGTTTCTCCGGAAAATGATTCCTGCACAGGAGTGAAAGCTTGTCCCTACTCCGGAAATTCCCAGAAATTATGAAAAAGTTTCGACACAAGAAAAACTCCCGGGAAATCCCGGGAGCGTAGCAAAAACAAAGGAAGAAATTCCCTGCGGCGGCAGTCAGTGTCCCAGAATGGCCCGCAGGTCCTCTTCCGGGGTCGTAATGGCTTTCAGGTTGTAGCGCCGCTGAAGCTCCTGCACGACCCCCGGAGAGAGAAAGGCCGGGAGGGTGGGGCCGAGGCGGATGTTCCGGATGCCCAAAGCCAGCAGGGCAATCAGGATGCAGACTGCCTTCTGCTCGAACCAGCAGAGCACCAGCGAGAGCGGCAGGTCGTTGACGGTGCAGCCGAAGGCATCGGCCAGAGCCAGTGCGATCCGGATGGCGCTGTATGCGTCGTTGCACTGGCCCACATCGAGGATGCGGGGCAGGCCCGCCACGGTGCCCAGAGGCAGATCGTTCAGCCGGAATTTTCCGCAGGCCAGCGTCAGGATCACGGTGTCGGGCGGGGTGAGCTTGGCAAACTCGGTGTAATAACGGCGGGTGGGCCGGGTACCGTCGCAGCCGCCCACCAGGAAGAAATGGCGGATCTGCCCGCTTTTCACGGCCGCAACGATCTCATTGGCGTGGGAGAGCACAGCGCTCCGCGCAAAGCCGGTGGTGACCGTTTTGCTGCCGTTCATGCCCGGGATGATGGTATCCTCCGGGTAGCCGCCCAGTTCCAGCGCTTTCCGGATGACGGGGGTGAAGTCCCGGTCCTCCCCGATGTGCGGCACCCCGGGATAGGAGACCACCGAGGTGGTAAAGACCCGGTCGGCGTAGCTGGGGCGCAGCGGCATGATACAGTTTGTGGTGAAGAGGATGGGGGCGGGGATGTCCTCAAACTCCGACTGCTGGTTCTGCCAGGCGGTGCCGAAATTTCCCTTAAGGTGCGAATAGCGCTTTTTCAACTCCGGATAACCGTGGGCGGGCAGGAGTTCCGAGTGGGTATAAACGTTGATGCCCTTGCCCTCGGTCTGGGCCAAAAGCTGCTGGGTGTCGTAAAGGTCGTGGCCGGAAATGACGATGAAAGGCCCTTTCTCGATGGTCAGAGGGACTTCTGTCGGTTCCGGTTCGCCAAAGGCACCGGTGTTGGCATGATCCAGCAGTTCCATGGTGCGGAAGCTGGCTTCTCCGGTCCTTTGCACCAGGAGCCAAAGCTCCTCCATGGATAGCCCCGAGGTGCCCACTGCCTTCAGGGCGGTACAGTAAAATTTGTCCAGCTCCGGGTCGATGCGGCCCAGCACCCGAGCATGATAGTTATAAGCGGCCATTCCCCGCAGGCTGAACAGCACAAAGCATTTCAGGCTTCGCACATCCGGGTCAGGCTCCTGCCAGAGCTGCTGCATATCATAGTCCTCGGCAATGCCCGGACAGGCGGCGTGGATCTTCTCGATCAGCTGCCCGACGGTGTGCTCGTCAAAATTTACATTGGTGATGGTGGTGAACAGCCCCTGCATCAGCAGCAAAGCCTGCTCCGGAGCCGGAGCACGGCCTTCGCCAATGAGCTGCTCCGCATACCGGATCAGGGCACCGGTCAGCCGGTCCTGCGCCGCTGCGGTCGGAGCCGATTTCCCGCACACGCCTGCCCGACCGGTACAGGCAGTCCCGTTGGCCGCCTGCTCACATTGGAAACAAAACATCTGCTCATCCATAAAAATACTCCCTTCGCTTTCTGGCAAAGGAAGTATGGACAACGGACAGAGGAAATATGCAGGAAAAAAAAGGGGCCGCACCCCTTCGGATGCAGCCCTCAGAAAAGGAATGCTTAGTAGGTGATGCCCTGTGCCATCATGGCGGTGGCCACCTTCAGGAAACCGGCGCAGTTTGCACCGACCATCAGGTTGCCCTCGGAACCAGCAGCAACGGATGCATCGTAGGAAGCGTGGAAGATGCCCTCCATGATGCCCTTCAGCTTGGCATCCACTTCCTCAAAGCTCCAGCTCAGGCGCTCGGAGTTCTGGCTCATCTCCAGACCGGAGGTAGCCACGCCGCCTGCATTGGAAGCCTTGGCGGGTCCGTACAGGATGCCGTTGGACAGGTAGACCTCGATAGCCTCCGGGGTGCTGGGCATGTTAGCGCCCTCGCAAACCACGGTGCAGCCGCCCTTTACCAGAGCCTCGGCAGACTCCTTGTTGATCTCGTTCTGGGTAGCGCAGGGCAGGGCGATGTCGCAGGGGA
>ERZ772991.3121-NODE-3121-length-9959-cov-3.356422_pt1 | contig 9959 bp, 6 predicted proteins | sample MGYA00511128_ERZ772991 | MGnify/ENA primary metagenome ERZ772991 (study PRJEB29015, sample SAMEA2737655) | human gut metagenome | biome: human gut; feature: human-associated habitat; material: faeces | place: China | collected 2012 ... | reverse complement strand
CGTCAAGTGCGTCAACCGATAACCCTGAATCGTCGGCTATGGCAGGCATACCCGTTGCTTTGAAAGCGGCATTTGCTTTTATAAAAGCGTTTTCGGCAAAGGTTGTACCTGTTTCCTCAACTTCGCCGAGGTTTACACCTGCCTCTTTTGCGGAAACCGCATCTATGCCGAGGGGCTTTAAAATTCTTTCAAGTTCTTTTAATTTTTTTGCGTTATTGGTTGCAATGATAAATTTCATACCGCACCTCTTAATTCTGCACAAAGAGAGCCCTTGCAAAGTCCTCTGCATCAAACGGCTGTAAATCGTCTATCTGCTCACCTACGCCGATGTATTTAACAGGAATACCGAGTCCCTCTTTGATTGCAAGTACAACGCCGCCCTTGGCTGTACCGTCAAGTTTTGTAAGAACAATACCCGTAATGCCTGTTGCAAGGCTGAACTGTTCAGCCTGATTAACGGCATTCTGTCCTGTGGTTGCATCAAGTACAAGTAACTTTTCTTTCGATGCGTCCGGCAGTTCTCTGTCTATAATTCTGTTGATTTTTGCAAGCTCGTCCATAAGGGGCTTTTTATTGTGAAGTCTGCCCGCCGTATCGCAGATAATAACATCTGCGTGTCTTGCCTTAGCGGCTGAAATGGCGTCATAAATTACAGCGGCAGGGTCGCTGCCCTCGTTCTGCTTTATTATTTCACAGTGACTTCTGTCTGCCCAAATTTCAAGCTGCTCGATAGCTGCGGCTCTGAATGTATCGCCTGCGGCAAGGATAACTTTTTTGCCCTGTTTTGTAAGGTGATTTGCAAGTTTTCCGATTGTGGTTGTTTTACCTACACCGTTTACACCTATGACAAGGATAATAGACGGTGTGGTTGAAAGGTCGAGTTCTTCTCCGCCTCTCAACATATCGGAAACAGTTTCTTCAAGAAGTCTGTGAATAATACCCTCTTTTTTAACTCTCTTTTTAAGCTCTTCACATATTTTTTCGGCAGTCGGTACGCCTACATCGCCCATTACAAGCAACTCTTCGAGTTCTTCAAAAAGTTCATCGTCAATCTTGGTAAAAGATTTGAGCATTGAGTCAATCTGACCGATAACCGCATCTCTTGTCTTTTTTAAACCTTCTTTAATTTTATTAAAAAAGCCCATAAAATCATCCCTTCATTAGTTAGCCTTAATGCCGAGTTTTTCGGCAATCTCGGTAGAACGCAGTTCAAGCAGTTTGGATACACCCTCGTCCTGCATAGTAACACCGTACAGTACATCTGCTTCTTCCATTGTGCCTCGTCTGTGAGTAATACAGATAAACTGCGTTGTATGGGTTAAATTTCTCATATAGTTTGCAAAGCGGTCAACATTTACATCATCAAGCGCCGCCTCAATTTCGTCCATAACGCAGAAAGGTGCGGGTCTGACTTTCATAATCGCAAAGTAAAGCGCTATGGCTACAAGTGCTTTTTCACCGCCCGACAGTGCGTCAAGATGAACAACGATTTTTCCGGGCGGATGTACAATAATGTCGATGCCGCTGTTGAGAATATCCTCCGGCTCTGAAAGCGAAAGCGATGCGGTACCGCCGCCGAACAGTTCTTTGAATGTGAAAGTGAAGTTTTTATTGATTTCTTCAAAACTCTCTACAAACACTTCTTTCATCTGTTTGGTAAGGTCGGTAATAAGTCGCTCAATTTCTCGTTTTGACTTTTCCACATCATTTACCTGTGTGCTCATAAATTCAAAGCGTTCGGAAACCTCTTTGTATTCTTCAATTGCGGATACATTTACATTTCCGAGATTTTTAATTTTTTGCTTTAGCTCGTTAAGTCGTTTTTGAGCCGCATTGGAATCGGGAATTTCTATCGCCTGTTCTTCCGCTTCACGCTTTGTAAGCTCATATTCTTCCCAAAGCTTGGAAATTATATTATCGTACTGATTTTGCAAGTTGATTTTTCTTTCTTCAAGTCTTGAAAGTTCTCTGCCCGATACCTCTCGTTCCGATGTTTTGTCACGCTCAAGCGTTCTTAATTCAACACTTCTTTTTTCGTAAGTATCTTTTTCACAATTAATACTTGAAATCCTTGCGTTGTGCTCTGCAATTCTCTCTGACTTGTCTTTTATTTGAGCCTCAAGTTCGTCGATGTTTTTCTGAATCAAAGCATTTTTGTTTTTATAGTCCTCAATTTGTGCATTGAGTTCTCTCTGCTTTTCGCCGAAGTTATTTGATGAATTTTCCGCAAAAATGATTTCGGAATTGAGTGCGTCAATATCCTTTTGAGCGGTTACAATTTCAAGTCGCACATTCTGTAATTGAGATGCAATTTCTTCTCGCTCCTCAATCATTTTGGCACGACTGCCCGTAATGCTGTTTACCTTTTCTTCTGCCTCGGAAATTCTGCGGTTAAGCTGTGCCAGCTGTTCGCCTGCATTTTTTCTGTCCTCTGATAGGATATTTACTTTATTTGTATATTCTTCAATCTGTTTATCAAAATTTTGCAAAGCAAGTTTTGAGTTTGAAAGCTCGTTTTCGCACGCTCTGCTTTCGGCTTCCATTCTTGCAAGGCTTTGTTTCTTGTTTGAAAGGTCTGCTCTTGTACCGAGTAATTCAGCCTCAACGGCGGCATAATTCTGTGCCGCCTCACTGCACAATCTCTGTGCCTGCGCAGATTTTTCTTCAATGGCTTTTGTCTGTTCTTTCAAATCTTTAATTTCACTTGCACGGCTTAGCAAACCTGTATTTCTGTTGAGCGAACCGCCTGTGAGCGAACCGCCCGCATTTACAACCTGTCCGTCAAGTGTAACGATTTTAAAACGGTACGAATATTTTTTGGCAATCTCGACTGCGGAATTAAGATTGTCCGCAATTACAATTTTGCCGAGCAAAGATGATAAAATATTTTTGAATTTGTTATCGCAGCTGCAAAGGTCGCTTGCAACACCGATAAAGCCATAGTTTGCTTCAAGTCCGTTTTCTCTAAGTTCTCTTGCCTTGATTGTATTAAGCGGCAGAAAAGTTGCTCGTCCACCGTCCGATGATTTAAGATAAGCAATAGCCGATTTAGCGTCGTTTTCGGTTTCCGTAACAATGTTTTGCATTGCCGCTCCGAGTGCGGTTTCAATTGCAACGCCGTACTTTTGCGGTACGGAAATTACTCGGGAAACAGGGCCGCACACACCTTTTAATCTTCCGCTTTTAGATGCGTTTACCACAACTTTAACGCTCTTTGAAAAGCCTTCAAGGTTGCGTTCGAGATTTTCAAGGAAGTTGATTTTTCTTATATGTTCCTTGCTGTCAAGCAAAAGTCTGTCGCTTTCAGCCTTGTAGCTGTCACGCTTGTGTGCTTTTGACTGCAATTTAAGTTCAAGTCCCTGAATTGAATTTGTAATTGATGTAATTTCTTCCCGCAGATTTGTAAGATTTGTTGTGTATTCTTCGGAAATTTCTTCAAGCTCGTGTACTCTTGCAATTCCGTCTTTGTTTGCGGTTGTAAGGCTTTCGATTCTTTCTTCAAGGTCGGAAATCGAGCTTTCCGCCGTCATATCAATTACCCTTGCATCGGCAGACTTCGTTGTAAGCATAGAAAGCTCGGAAGTAAGCTGTTGCAGTTTGTCGCCGCTCTTGCCCGTATCAAGGTTGATAACATTCAGCTTTTCGGAAAGTGCGGTGTATTCTTTCTGCTTTTCAATTATTTTTGTGTCAAGTCCAGCGATTTTCTCGTTCTTTTCCGCAATTTGAGTAGAAATAAGCTGTGAATTTTGCTGTGCGTTTTGGATTTCGTTTTCAACACGCTTTATGTTTTCTTCGTTATGAAGAATATCGTTCTTTGAAACCGAAAGCTGTGAACGCATATCGGAAATGAGTGCATCAAGTTCTGAAATAAGATGTCTTACTTCGTCAGATTTTACGGCAAGCTGTCCGTTTTTCAGATATATTTCTTCCGACTCTTTTTGAATCTGCTCGAGCATTTTTTCGGCATCATCATATTGTGCGTGAGCAATGGCGATTTTTTCGTCCTGTGTTTTAAGCGCCGCCTGACTTTTGTCAAGGGTAAGCAGCCAAAGCGCTATTTCAAGTCCACGCTTTTCTTCGGAGTATTTTAAAAATTCCTGTGCTTTTTCCGATTGCCTTTTAAGAGGACCGACACGCTCTTCGAGTTCTGTCACGATGTCACGCAGTCTTAAAAGGTTTTCCTCCGTGCTTTTCAGCTTTCGCTCCGCATCTGTTTTTCTGTAGCGATAGCGTGAAATACCTGCCGCCTCTTCAAAAATTTCTCGTCTGTCCTCGCCTTTTGAAGATACAATGCTGTCGATTTTACCCTGTCCTATCATAGAGTAACCGTCACGGCCAAGACCTGTATCCATAAAGAGCTCGTTAATGTCTTTTAGTCTGACCTGTGCTTTGTTAATGAGATATTCGCTCTCACCGCTTCTATAATAACGGCGAGTAATTGAAACTTCGTCGCCGTCGTATGCCAGCACTCTGTCTTTGTTTTCTATGTTAAGCGAAACTTCGGCATAGCCGAGTTTTTTTCTTTTGTCGGTTCCGTTAAAAACAACATCTTCCATCTTTGAACAGCGCAAGCTCTTTGGAGATTGCTCGCCGAGCACCCAACGGATAGCGTCACTGATGTTGCTTTTGCCTGAGCCGTTCGGACCTACAACAGCGGTAATGCCCTGCTCAAAAGATAATTTAGTTTTATCAGGAAAGGTTTTAAAGCCTTGAATTTCAAGTGATGTTAATCGCATTTATTACCTCTGTTTTATGTAGATTTCGTATTCGTCAAGACTTTGGTCTGTCTTGATTTTCAGCTTGTAACCCATATTGTTAAGTCTGATTATGTTTGATTTATTCTGTCCCGCAAGTTTTGAAACCGAATGAGGATTTACATATGCCTCAAAAAAATCAACCTCTTTGTCGGGATAATTTTTAATCAGTTTAGTTATTTTATCAAAAAAGATTTTGTTTTCGCAAAGTTCTTTAAATGCAGGGTGATAATTATTGCCGAGGCTGTTATTTTCAAGACTTTCGGAATAATGAAGTCCGAGCCTTATAATACGGATGTTTTCGCTTTTAAATTTTAAAATGAGCTTTGAGCAAAGTTCAACCGATTGCTCAAGTGTGTAAGGAATAAACTTTTTACTGTTATAAAGATTTGCAAGTTCGGTATCCTGCATAATAACAGTCGGATATATCCTTACAGTATCCGGTCTGAGCTTTATAAATTCATCGGCAGTATAAATGTCTTTATAAAAATCAGAACCGTACAGTCCCGTCATCATCTGCAGTCCGAGTGATATGCCGTAATTTTTTATAATGCGGCAGGCATTTCTTACATCATCCGCCGTATGTCCTCTTTCATTGAGTTTTAGCACTTCATCATCCATAGATTGAGCGCCGAGTTCAATTGAAGTTACTTTATAGCTTTTCAAAAGACTTACAATTTCATCGTCAATGCAGTCGGGACGGGTAGATAACCGAATACCTTTAAAGCGGTTGATAAACGGCTTGGTCGCATCTAAAAGTTCGAGCATATATTCTCTGTCAATTGCTGTAAAACTGCCGCCGAAAAATGCAATCTCCGCCTCTTTGGTATTTTCTTTTAAAGAATCTACGGCGATTTTTACGGCATTTGTCACATCATCGGCATTTGGCTGATACGCTTGCCCCACAATGTTTCTTTGATTACAGAAAGTGCATTTGTGAGGGCATCCGTTGTGCGGTATAAAAAGCGCCACATTAGAATGTTTAATAACCCATCAACTCCAGTGCTTCTCTTGCCGCCTGCTGTTCAGCCTCTTTTTTGCTTTTTCCGCCGCCTTTGCCTATAACATTGCTGTTAAGGTGAACCTCTACGACAAAGTGCTTGTTGTGGTCGGGACCCGATTCGTCAACGAGTACATATTCGAGCAATTCCCCGGGATTTTTCTGAATAATCTCCTGTAAAGTGGTTTTGTAATCGTTTACAGGTCTTTTCTTTGATGCCTTAATCGCAGGGATTACAAAGTTAAGAATATGCTTAGAGGCAGGCTCGATTCCGCCGTCAATATAAATAGCCGCAATCAGCGCCTCAAATGCATCCGAAAGTATTGACGGGCGTTCTGCGCCGCCGTTGTGGCGCTCGCCTTTGCTCAAAATAAGATACTTACCCAGTCCGAGTTGTTTTGCAAATACGAAAAGGCTCTTTTCACATACAAGCGAGGCTCTTAGTTTGGTAAGCTCGCCCTCCGGAAGCTCGGGGCAGTTTTTGAAAATGTAGTCAGAAACTACAATTGAAAGAACCGCATCACCTAAGAATTCAAGTCTTTCGTTATATTTGATATGTTTTGATTTGTGTTCGTTTGCATAAGAAGAATGTGTGAGTGCCTCTTCGAGCAAACTTATATCTTTAAATTTATAGCCGATTTTATTTTCAAGTTCCTGCACTTAAATCAGTCCTCCGAATTAATAACCTTTGAAATTTCACCGATCGCATCAGCAAGCACATAATCTCGTGAAAGTCTGATTGCGTTTTTAACGGTGACGGCTTTTGCACTGCCGTGCGCCTTGAACACAGGTTTTGATGCACCCAAAACAGGCGCACCGCCGTATGTGTTGTGGTCAAGTTTTTTCTTAAGTTTTTTTATATCGCCGAGCACGAGCGAAGCCGAAAGTTTGCCTTTAAGACTGCCTGTAAACAAGCTCTTGATCTCGTTCATAACAACCATTGCAACACCCTCATAGGTTTTTAAAATAAGATTGCCTGTAAAGCCGTCGCATACCACAACATCGCAAATTCCCTGCGGAATATCTCTGCCCTCAACATTGCCGACAAAGTTTAAGTTGCTTTCTTTCAAAAGCTGATATGTAGTTTGATAAAGCTCTGTTCCTTTGTGATCTTCGGTGCCGACATTTGCAAGGCCTACCCTTGGGTTATCAATCTTCATAACTCTGTTCATATAAATTGAGCCCATTACCGCAAATTGAACGAGCATTTCGGGACGGCAATCTACATTTGCACCGCCGTCAACAAGCATAAAGAAACCGTTTGCGGACGGCATAACGGGAGAGAATGCAGGTCGTTTAATGCCTTTAATTCTCTTAACCGCAAGAGTTGCACCCATACAAAGAGCACCGCTGTTGCCTGCGGAAACAAAAGCGTCACCCTCGCCGTTTTTAAGCAAATTAAATCCTACAGCCATTGAGCTGTCTTTCTTTGATTTAAGAACCGCATCGGCATGGTCGTCCATAGTAATAACTTCTGTGCAGTGATGAATTTCTATTCTGTCAAGAGATATATTATTGTCATTTGCGACCTTAAGAATTTTACCCTCGTCGCCTGTGAGAATAATTGATAAATCGTCAAATTCCGCAACAGCCTCCGCACAACCCTTGATTATTTCAAGCGGTGCGTTATCTCCGCCGAAGGCATCTACTATAATTTTCATTTTTACACCTCTAAATTCATATGTGTAAGATAAGCCTCAAGGCTTTTAAGCGCTCTGTCCGAATATGCTTTTCCTCGCTCCTGCTTGTCACGGGGACGATTTTCGAGAGCAGGAAGTACACCGAAATTTGCGCCCATAGGCTGGAATTTCTCCACATATTTGTCGGATATATAGCCTGCAAGAGCGCCGAGCATTGTGTCAGTCGGTAAAATCACAGGTTCTTGACTGTTTAATCTTCGCACTGCGTTTATGCCCGCAAGTATTCCCGAAGCCGCCGATTCCATATAGCCCTCAACACCTGTAAGCTGACCTGCAAAGAACAAGTTTTCATTTTCTCGCAAAGAAAAATCGGCATTGAGCAGTTTAGGTGAATTAATAAATGTGTTCCTGTGCATTACACCGTAGCGGTAAAATTCTGCTTTGTGCAATGCAGGAATCAGTGAAAACACCCTTTTCTGTTCACCGAATTTTAGATTTGTCTGAAATCCGACGAGGTTATACATTGTGCCCCCGCAATTTTCTTTCCTTAACTGCAGTACAGCCCACGGTCTGTGTCCCGTTTTTGGATTTACAAGACCGACAGGTTTCATCGGTCCGAATCGCAAGGTGTTTTCACCGCGCTGTGCCATAACTTCAACAGGCATACAGCCCTCGTACACCTTAGGATTGTTTACATCAAAGCTGTGCAAAGGTGCTCTTTCGGCGGTTACAAGTGCCTGATAAAAAGTTTCGTACTCTTCTTTATTCATCGGGCAATTTATATAATCGTCGCCACTGCCTTTATCGTATCTTGATGCATAGAAAGCATAATCCATATCAATGCTTTCGGCACTCACAATCGGTGCTGCGGCATCAAAGAAAGAAAGCGAAGTACCGAAGCGCTCTATTATTTTTTCGGCAAGAGCGTCCGAAGTAAGCGGACCCGTAGCAATAATTGTAATTGCATCATCGGGAATTTCTGTGATTTCTTCTTCAAAAACGGTTATGTTTTCATCGGCTCTTATTCCGTCGGTTACAAGTCTTGAAAAAATATCTCTGTCAACCGCAAGAGCACCGCCGGCAGGCACTTGGCATTTGTCTGCGCATTTCATAAGAAAAGAATCAAGTCTGCGCATTTCTTCCTTTAAAAGTCCTGCGGCGCTTTCTGTTCGCATTGCCTTTAATGAATTTGAACACACAAGTTCGCCGAATAAATCGGAATGATGAGCAGGCGTTTTTTTCTTCGGTTTCATTTCATAAAGGTGAACCTTTATTCCGTGTGATGAGATCTGTTTAGCGGCTTCACAGCCTGCAAGACCCGCACCTATTACATTGATATAACCTTTTTCCAAAAAGTTCACCTTTCCTTTTCAGTCGTATTAATTATTCTCCGTCTTTCTCAACGAATTCCTTTTCAAATCCGCAGCCCTCTGTTGCACAATAAAGTTTCGGCTTTTTACCCTTTTTCTTAAAGAGTATGCCGCCGCACTGCGGACATCTTTCGTTTACGGGTTCGTTCCAGCTTACAAAATCGCATTCCGGATAATTTGAACAGCCGTAGAACACACGCTTTTTCTTTGTATGCTTAACAATAACATCACCGTTGCATTTAGGGCATTTAACGCCTGTCTTTTCAACAAACTTAAGAACATTCTTACATTCGGGGTAACCCGGGCAGGCAATAAATTTGCCGTATCTGCCAACCTTAACAACCATCTGTCTGCCGCATTTGTCGCAGATAATGTCTGTCTGATCTTCTTTAAGCTGGAGTTTCACACCCTCCATCTCTTCTTTGGCTTTCTTGAGAGTTTTGTCAAAATCGGAGTAGAATTCGTCAAGCAATTCCACCCATTCTTCCTGACCGTGCTCAACCTCGTCAAGGTTTTCTTCCATTTGTGCGGTGAATTTATAGTTTACAATCTTCGGAAAGCGCTCTTTTAAAAGGTTTGTCATAACCTCGCCAAGCTCTGTCGGATACAAAGTTTTTGCCTCACGCTTTACATACTCACGGCTTGTAATTGTTGTAATTGTTGCCGCATAAGTTGACGGTCTGCCGATACCGTATTCCTCAAGTGCCTTAATTAACGATGCCTCGGTGTATCTTGCGGGCGGCTGTGTGAAGTGCTGATTCTTTTTAAGCTCCTTGCACTTTACAGGCATATCTTTTTCAAGCGGAGGGAGCTGTGTTGATTTTTCTTCTTCCGTATCTTTGCTTTCTACATACAAGGTTGTAAAGCCCTCAAAGTCAACATAGTATCCCGATGCCTTGAAAATATATTCTTTAGCCGAAATTTCAGCCTGTGTGGTTTTCTGAATACAATCAGACATCTGTGACGCCATAAATCTGTTCCAAATAAGATTGTACAGTTTAAACTGGTCGGATGTAAGGCTTGCTTTTACATCTTCCGGAGAAAGGCTCGGCATTGAAGGTCTTATAGCCTCGTGACCGTCCTGTGCATTGCTCTTGGTTTTAAATACTCTCGGTTTTGCCGGCAGGAATTTTTCACCGAATCTGTTTAAAATATACTGTGCCGCCTCTTCCTTTGCCACATCTGAAATTCTTAA
>ERZ772991.3118-NODE-3118-length-9962-cov-2.405370_pt1 | contig 9962 bp, 8 predicted proteins | sample MGYA00511128_ERZ772991 | MGnify/ENA primary metagenome ERZ772991 (study PRJEB29015, sample SAMEA2737655) | human gut metagenome | biome: human gut; feature: human-associated habitat; material: faeces | place: China | collected 2012 ... | reverse complement strand
GGATGGAAGTAAGGAAAAACTCTGGAATACTTTCGGTGAAGAGCAAATTGATCTTGATGTTCGCAAAGATGTAACTAAACAGTTTATTAAGCAGACTTTAAATAATTTAATTGATCATGGCAGTGACATCATTCGACTAGATGCGTTTGCTTATGCTGTTAAGAAGCTAGATACTAATGACTTTTTCGCAGAACCAGAAATTTGGGATCTATTGAAAGAAGTTCAAGATGATATTTCAGCTAAAGGCGCGCTAATTTTGCCTGAAATTCATGAACACTATTCAATGCCATTTAAGATTGCAAGACATGGTTACTTTATTTATGATTTTGCCTTACCAATGGTGGTGCTTTATTCACTATATAGCGGTAAAAGTCAGCGTCTTGCTTCATGGCTAAAAAAGAGTCCAATGAAGCAGTTTACGACATTAGATACTCATGATGGAATTGGTGTAGTAGATGCTCGTGATATCTTAACTCCGAATGAGATAGAATACACAAGCAATGAATTGTATAAGGTCGGCGCTAATGTTAAAAAGAAATACTCAAGTGCGGAATATCATAACCTCGATATTTATCAAATAAACTCTACTTTCTACTCTGCACTTGGTGATGATGATAAAAAATACTTTATGGCTCGACTTTTACAAGTATTTGCACCTGGAATTCCCCAAGTCTATTATGTTGGAATGCTTGCTGGTAAAAATGATATTGAACTTCTTGAAAAGACAAAAGAAGGTCGAAATATTAATCGTCATTATTATAGTCGTGAAGAAATTCATGAAGAAGTTCAACGTCCTGTTGTTAGTTCTTTAATTAACTTATTAAGATTTAGAAATAATGAAGCGGCATTTGATTTGAATGGAAGTATTGAGGTTACTACTCCTACTGAAAATGAAATTCATATTATCCGTTTGAATCAGGACAAAACACGAAAAGCAGAATTACGTGCAAACTTAGAAACCTTAGCTTATAAAGTGTTAGTGAATGGGCGAGAGATGGCTTTTTAATACAAACTATAAATATTTTTGAAGAAGAATTAGGTAGAAATTGCTTAATTCTTTTTTTTGAAGCAGATCTAGAAACTAAGTTTATAGACAATATAAGGTATAATTTGATTAATGAAAAAATTCTGCAAGCATGGGAGGAATTTATAGATGAATTATGGAGAAAAATCACCTGCACTTTGGGATGCAATTAAAAGTGAAGAGAAAAGACAAGAAGATACAATTGAATTAATTGCATCAGAAAATATTGTTTCCGATTCTGTCAGAGAAGCACAAGGATCTGTTCTCACCAATAAATACGCAGAAGGATATCCGGGAAAGAGATATTATGGTGGCTGTCAATATATTGATAAGGTAGAACAATTGGCAATTGACTATGCCAAAAAATTATTTAATGCAGAATATGCCAATGTTCAGCCTCATTCTGGTTCACAGGCAAACATGACAGTTTATAATGCTTTGTTAAAGCCAGGAGATACAATTTTAGGAATGGGTATGGATGCTGGTGGGCATCTTACGCATGGGGCGAAGGTTAACTTTTCAGGGAAAATTTTTAATTCTATTAGTTATGACCTAAATCCTGAAACTGAAGAATTGGATTTTGAGCGAATTAGACAGATTGCTATAGAGAAGAAGCCAAAATTAATTATTGCTGGCGCTTCTGCTTATAGCAGAATTATTGATTGGCAGAAGTTTCGTGATATTGCGGATGAAGTTGGTGCCTATTTAATGGTTGATATGGCGCATATTGCAGGATTAGTTGCAACTGGAGCACATCCGAGCCCAATTCCTATAGCTGACGTTGTTACAACAACCACACATAAAACTTTACGTGGTCCGCGTGGAGGGATGATTTTATCTAACAATAAAGAATTAGGGAAGAAAATTGATTCAGCTCTCTTTCCAGGAACGCAAGGTGGACCATTAGAGCATGTTATTGCTGCAAAGGCTCAAGCTTTTTATGAAGATTTACAGCCAGAATTTACTCAATACATTGATCAAGTAATTAAGAATTCAAAAGCCATGGCTGAAGAATTTAAAAATAGCAAAAATATTCGCGTGGTTTCAGGTGGAACTGATAATCACTTGATGATTATTGATATTACCAAGACCGGCGTAACAGGAAAAGATGCCCAAAATTTGCTAGACTCTGTAAATATTACGACTAACAAAGAATCTATTCCTGGTGATAAGCGAAGCCCATTTATTACTAGTGGATTAAGAATTGGGACACCAGCAATAACTAGTCGGGGCTTTAAGGAATCTGATGCTAAAGAAGTTGCTAAAATAATTATTGAAGTTTTGGATAATCCTGAAGATGCAGGAGTCCTAGCTCAGGCAAAAGAAAGAGTTAAGGGGTTAATTCAGAGATATCCGATCAAATAAAAGCTATTGACAGAAAAATATAAGCCAATTACAATATAGATAAATTTTTTGAGGAGTACTTAATTATGAATACACAAGCTAAGTTTATGAAAAATAATCGTTGGCAAGGCCAGTAAATCAGGTTGTTAAGCAAGATGCAACCTGAAAGATTCAGATTGTATCTGTGCTGGCTGTGTATTTATTGTGGTCTGCATGGAGTAACATGCAGACCTTTTTCTTTTTGTGATAAAAAAGTAACAGGAATCTGCATGTGAAAGTAGATTCCTGTTTTTTGGAGAAAAATTATGAAAAGAATGTATGGATTAATTGTAATTTTAGTAGCTTTTTTAACCATAGCTTTTTTGGGAGAGAATAAACAGAAAGAAGAAAATAATAAAATTCCCCGGGTTGGTGTATTAACTCTTATGCGTCACCCAGCTCTTGATGAGATATATCGCGGCTTTCGAGATGAATTGAAAGAGGAAGGCTACGTAAATGGAAAAAATATCAAAATTGACTATCAAAATGCAAATAATGATCAGAGTAATTTACGTACGATGGCAACAAAACTAACTGATGAGCGATCAAGAGTATTAGTTGGAATTACTACTCCAGCTGCCCAAGCATTGGCGAATACAACGAATAAAATTCCAATAGTTTTAGGTGCTGTAACAAGTCCAAAAACTAGTGGGCTAGTAAAAAATGAAAGACATCCCGAAAAAAATATTACTGGTGTATCAGATGCTGCTCCAATTAAGCAACAATTAGATTTAATTAGGGAGTTTTTACCCAATTTAAAAACTTTAGGAGTAATTTATACTTCTAGTGATTCTTCTGCAGTTAGCGGCTTTCACGAGATTGAACGTGAATGTAAAAAGAGAAAAATACCTTTAAAATCTTTCTCAATTGCAAATAGTAACGATCTTAATCAAGTTTCAGAGCAGATGTTTAGTCAAGTAGATGCCGTCATTGTACCAACTGATAACACAATTGCTGGAGCGATGGAAACATTAGTTAAAAATGGTAATACTGCTAAAAAGCCAATTTTCCCTGCCGCAGCTACTATGGTAAAACAAGGCGGTCTTGCAACTTATAGTGTTAATCAATATGAGTTAGGAAAAATGACTGGAAAGATGACTATTGAAATTTTAAAGGGTAAAAAAGTTAGTTCTTTACCAATCGAAAGAGTGAGAAAGGGAGAACCAGTTGTTAATTTAAAAGAAGCCAGAGAATTAAATCTTCAAGTACCTCAACGATTTTTAGAAGAATGTCAGAAAAAAGGAGTTGTATATAGATGAACTTGATCGTATCTGCTATTGGCCAGGGTTTGCTATGGGCTTTGCTTGGCTTAGGATTATATTTGACATTTAGAATTTTGAATTTTGCTGATATGACCGTAGAAGGAACCTTTCCATTGGGTGCAGCTGTTGCAGTAGCTAATATTTCACACGGAATGTCCCCATACTTAGCTACTTTCTTAGCCCTTTTGGCTGGAATGGCAGCAGGTTTAGTAACGGGATTATTGTATACAAAAGGAAAAATTCCAATTCTACTTGCTGGTATTTTAACAATGACGGCAATTTATTCTATTAATTTAAGAATTATGGGCGGTTCTAATATTTCACTGATTGGTAAGAAGACATTACTCAACAATGAATTTTTAGAAAATTTACCCCAATATTTTAATAGTGTTGCTTTGGGTATTGTTATTGTAGTAGTGATTACTGAAATTTTAATTTTCTTTTTAAATACAGATTTTGGCCAAGCTTTTATTGCTACCGGAGATAACCCGAGTATGGCAAAATCATTAGGAATTCACACAGACTTTATGGTAATTATAGGATTGATGCTATCAAATGGAATAGTTGCCTTATGTGGAGCATTAATTGCGCAAAATAATGGTTATGCTGATATTAATATGGGAATTGGAACTATTGTTATTGCTTTAGCTTCAATTATTATTGGTGAAGTAGCTTTTGGAGAATTGACCTTAAATCAGCGTTTAGTAGCTGTAACTTTAGGTAGTATTATCTATCGTTTGATTTTACTCGCTGTACTGCAACTTGGATTTTCAGCTAATGATTTAAATTTAATCTCTTCAATTGTCTTAGCTCTATGTATGATGCTTCCGCAGTTAGAAAAGTTTTTACATTTGAAAAAGCCAGTAGAAAGAGGTGTGAAAAAGCATGACTAAGCCAATTTTAGAATTAAAAGATGTCCAAACAACTGTTAAAACAGCTGATGGTGAAATTGTTCCAATTTTAAAAGGAATTAATTTAGAAATTAGACCTGGAGATTTTATTACTATAATTGGGACAAATGGAGCGGGTAAGTCTACACTTTTTAATACGATTGCGGGTAGTTTAAAACCTGATAGTGGTATTCTTCGGCATAATGGGCAAGATATTACTAAAATGAGTGAAGAAAAGCGGACACAATTTATTGGACGAGTTTTTCAAGATCCTAAGATGGGGACGGCTCCGCGAATGACGGTGGCAGAAAATTTATTACTAGCAACAAAACGGGGAAAGAGAAGATTTTTAAAGATTAGAATACTTAAGCAAAACTTACCTCGTTTTAAAAAGCTAGCTGCAGTTATGAATAATGGCTTAGAGAATCGTTTAAATACGTTTGTGGAGGGCTTATCTGGAGGCCAAAGACAAGCTTTGAGCTTCTTGATGGCTACAATAGAAAAGCCCGATATTTTGTTATTAGATGAGCATACAGCAGCTTTAGATCCTCATACTAGTGAAAATCTACTAGCAGTAACTGATAAGCAAATTAAAGAAAATAAATTAACTGCCTTAATGATTACACATCACATGGAGGATGCTTTAAAATATGGAAATCGTCTTTTAGTGTTAAAGGATGGTAAAGTTAAAGCAGATATTAGTGAAGAAGAAAAAAGAAATTTAAAAGTAAGTGATCTTTATAGCTATTTTGAAGATTGATCTAAAACCTAGGGCTGGTTGTCGATTCTAGTTTTTTTAGTTAAAATAATTTTTAATTGTTTTAAGTATAGATTTAAGTTTTATAAAGAAGGGATGGAAGAGATGTGAATAAGGGACACAAAATAAGTTTATTTTCAGCAATAATGCTAGCCCTTAATTCGTTGATCGGATCCGGATGGCTTTTTGGCTCAGGTTCGGCAGCAAAAATTGCCGGCCCAGCGGCTATCTTATCTTGGATCATTGGTGCAGTTATTATTATTGCAATCGCCTTAACCTATGTTGAACTAGGAACTATGTTTCCTGAAAGTGGGGGAATGAGCAAATATGCTCAATATAGCCACGGTCCCATGCTTGGTTTTATCGCTGCCTGGGCGAATTGGATTTCTTTGGTAACCTTGGTGCCAATGGAGGCAGTTGCGGCTGTTCAATACATGAGTTCTTGGCCATGGAAGTGGGCAAACTGGACACATCACTTTATGCAAGACGGAAATATAACTACACCTGGGTTATTATTGGTATTTGTATTCATGATTATTTTTACTTTAATTAACTTCTGGTCAATTAAAATCATGACGCACTTTACTAACTTAATTTCTGTTTTTAAAGTACTCTTGCCTACGATAACAATTATTATGCTGTTTGCATCTAGTTTTCATCCTGCTAACTTTGGTCACGATGTAAAAACATTTATGCCTTATGGAAGTAGAGCCATCTTTGAAGCAGCTTCTGGCGCTGGTATCATTATGTCTTATGACGCATTTCAGACAATAATTAATATTGGTGGTGAATTAAAGGATCCTCGAAAGAACATTATTCGTGGAGTTTTAATTTCCATGTTTGTGACAGCTGCAATTTATATTCTGCTTCAAGTAGCCTTTATTGGAGCAGTTGATCCAGCAATGCTTGCTAAAAACTCCTGGCATGGAATTGATTTTGCGTCCCCATTTGCAGATATTGCAATCCTTTTAGGAATTAATTGGCTTGTGATTTTACTTTATATGGATGCTTTTGTTTCGCCTTTTGGGACTGGAGTAGCTTTTGTCGCAACAGCATCAAGAGCACTTGCTGCAATGACATATACAAAACACTTACCAGCTTGGTTAGGGAGACTTAATAGACGCTATCTAGTGCCTCGTTTTGCGATGATTGCAGATTTAATTTTGGCAATGATTTTAGTAAGTGTCTTTAGGAACTGGAATTTACTTGCAACAGTAATTACTTGTGCAACTTTGATTGCTTATTTAACTGGTCCAGTTACTACTATTACTTTGAGAAAAATAGCACCAGATTTGGAAAGACCATATAAACCTAATTATATGCGCTGGTTTGCTCCTTTAACTTTTGTATTAACTAGTTTAGCTATTTATTGGACGATGTGGCCAACAACAATTCAAGTTATTTTGGTTATTCTTGTGGGAATTCCAATTTATTTCTATTATGAAGTTAAATATCAAAAGAAAGATTTTAAATCGCAGTTTAAGCATGCTGCTTGGCTTTTAGGGTATTTAGTATTTATTTCTATTATGTCTTATTGTGGTAGCGACGGCTTTGGTGGACAAAACTGGATTAAATATCCGTGGGATTTTCTGTTGATTGCAATTGTCTCCTTGATCTTCTATAAAGTTGCAATTGATACAGGACTAGAAAAAATTGATCCGGCAGCGATAAAAGTAAACGAAAAAATTAAGCTTAAGAATGACTAAAATTAAGTACACTAGTATAAATTAGCTTGAATTATAGTTAGAAAGGTGCTATCCTTAACTAGTCGTAAAATAATCTATGATCTGAAATATTGGTCATGGCAAAGGAGTATTAAACAATGAGAAAAGGGATTCATCCAGATTACCAAGAAGTTGTTTTCATGGACTCAGCAACTGGTGCTAAGTTCGTAGCTGGTTCTACTTTAAAACCAGAAGAAACAGTTGAATTCGAAGGTAAGACTTACCCATTAGTTCGTGTTGAAATTTCTTCAGATTCTCACCCATTCTACACTGGCAAGCAAAAGTTTGCACAAGCAGATGGTCGTATCGAAAAATTCAACAAGAAGTACGGTATGTCTTCAAAGAACTAATAATTCTTGGTTTTTACCAAAAGAGCAGCCCACTTTGGACTGCTCTTTTTCTACGTAAAGTCAAGTGTCATAAGGCATTTGGCTTTTATTTTTGATCAAGTTGTTTAACTTTCTAAATAAACAGGTCAATTTATTTGGAAATTAATCCAAGACAAATAAGCTTATTAAAATAGTTTTTTAATAAGCTAGAAGAGTATAATAAATCTGATCGATTAATTACGATAAAAGTCTTTTTTGATTATGTTTGGCTACGTCGTAATCATATAGTTGATCAGTTTGTGTATAGAGGCAATAGCTATCTTTTTGAACCCTTTGGTTTGAGAGGATAGCTTTTTGTTTTCATAGTAATCAGCTATATGACAGTGCTGTGTTTTAGCTGCCTGGTCGATTTGGTCGATAGCCCGATAAAGAATCTTACGTGCTACGGCATTACCATGCTTAGTAATGCTTAAACTGGCGTCCATTTCACCAGATTGATAACGTCCCGGATCAATTCCAATAAAAGCATTGATTTTGTTAGGATTACTAAATCTGCGTAAGTCTCCTAATTCTCCTAAGATCCTGACTGCAGTAGTTTGAGCAATACCTGGAATACTTTCTAATATCTCCAAGTCACGATTAGGCAAGCTTTTAGCTATCCTTACCATCTGATTTACTAGGTCTTGTCTTCGCTTATTCAAATCTATTAAACGTTGAGCATAGTATCTTACCTCATCAGATTCAACGCTTTTACAGGGAGCTACAGGATAAGTCTTTTGAGATAGAGCAATTAACTTTAAAGTAAATTTATTAGCCTTTTTAACTTGAAATCCTGGCAATTTTATAAGTTTGGTGTAGATTTCAAGTTCTGTTAGATCATTTACTATCTCACAGTGAGGATACATTTTAACAATTGACCAATAATTGAAGCCTTTAGCCGTGTTAAATAATTGTTCAAGCTCTGGAAAAGTAAATTGTAAAACTTTATGAAGCCGGTTTTTAGCCATTACAATATCACTGGTCAATTGATCATAAAAACGACTTAGAGCATTTAATTGATGATATTGCTCAGCTTGCAGTTGACTAACTGGATGGTGATAAAGCTTTTGAATTAATGCTAAGTGATAAGCATCTGTCCTATCTGTTTTATTATGTCTAAGCCTTAAATCCATCTCTTTCTTAGCCTTTAATGGATTCAGAACTACATATTCGTAGCCATAATCATCTAAGAAAGTCTGCAGTCTTCTTGAATATACGCCGGTGGCTTCGAAAATAATTTGAGGATGATGAGTGAAAGCTTTCAGATCATTGAGCAGTTCTAAGAAACCAGGCCGATCATTAGTAATTGTTGTAATAGATTTACTATCATTGATTAATTCACAAACAGTTGATGTACTCTTGCTTACATCAATGCCAAAGATAACTTTCATTTATAAAACCTCCTAAATATAGCAGTAAAGCTATTTTACTTAAGAAATCAGGATCTAATTTTCTAAACTCGACATTAAATGTCCACATTCTTCGAAGAGATTGCATAATTTCTCAGTAAAACTGCCAGTTTTTTATACGACGTCAAGCGTCTAAAGATCGCATGACATATGGTTTTACTACTATTTCAAATTCTACGGCTAGAACAAAAAATAGTGAATCAACTATCCCGTCGGATAGTCAATTCACTATTTAGCTTAGAATGTTTTTTAAATAAAAATCATTTTAATCTAAAGTTCAAAAAAACAAGACTCCCTAAATAAAGGAAGTCTTGTTTTTGACTAGTATTGAGATTTAGTTTTTGTGTTTCTTATCATGACTATGAAGACTATCAAAACCAAACATTGCTGCAAAACTTGCTAATAACATTCCGAGTAAACCAATAATGCTATTATCAGCTTCACCAGTCTGTGGGAGTTTAGGTTCTGCTATTTCAGTATGGTCTTGCTTTGCAATTTTAGTCTTAATAATCTTTCTTTCCTTCTTATACGCATCCATCTTCTTTGGATTAGTTTTATCTAATTTATCCTTAGCTTTTACATTTTCAAAATGTTCATCAGACGATATTTCAGAATCAGGTTGATCATCTGGGGTTGGATTTGGAGTTGGGTCTGGTTCTGGAGTAGGTTCAGGCGTTGGGGTATCACCTTGATCACCAGGGTTACCAGGGTTACCAGGGTTACCATCTGGTGCATAAGTTACAGTTATTACCCTGTTCAAATCATCTGGAGTTACTGTTGCACCACCTGCTACAGCCTTATCAGCGTGGTATCCAGGAATTACTGGAGTATCAACATTGCCAAAGGTATGGCTTTGCACATTCCATGGAGTTACGCTAATGATATTCCCAGTTACATTGTCGAAGGTAATTTCACGAGTAAATATGAAAGTTTGATTGTTATCAGCAGGCGTCTTATCACTAGCGCCAACGTAATGGATAGTTTGAGTACCTGTTCTCTTAACCTGGTATTCATCCGTCCCATCTGGATACTTAGGGCCATCTGGGTTATCAGGATCTACTGGCTCGCCAGGCTTGCCCGGATTTTCCGGAGTAACGGTGATCGTGCCATGGCTCAGGTGAACCGTGAAGGCTTGATCATTGGCA
>ERZ772991.3115-NODE-3115-length-9978-cov-9.123854_pt1 | contig 9978 bp, 9 predicted proteins | sample MGYA00511128_ERZ772991 | MGnify/ENA primary metagenome ERZ772991 (study PRJEB29015, sample SAMEA2737655) | human gut metagenome | biome: human gut; feature: human-associated habitat; material: faeces | place: China | collected 2012 ... | reverse complement strand
GCAGGGTCTTGGGCTGGTCGGTCATGGCAGAAAACTCGGTGACCAGCTTCTGGTGCACCCAGTGGAAGATCTGCTTTGCCCGGAAGCCCGGCTGACCCATAGCTTTCAGTGCAGCGGTCAGCTCGGCCAGCGTCAGGGAAGAGATACAGCGTTTTTGTTCCATGGTATTCTCCTATGAATCAATACGAACCGGACGGCGGGTTCATTGCGTTTTCTGCATGGCGCAGAGGAAAAAGCCGTCCATCCCGGTGCGGGTGGGCACCGAGAGCACCCCGTGCTCCCCCACTGTCATTCCGTCAGGGAACGCCACAGCGGGCCGGACCACCCGGAACTCCGGGTGGCGGACAAGGAACGCCGCCACCTGCTCCTCGTTCTCAGCAGGGTCGATGGTACAGGTGGAGTAGACCAGCCGCCCGCCCGCTTTCAGCAGAGCAGCTGCTGTGTCCAGAATGGACGACTGGGTGGCCAATAATTCATCGTGGCGTGCTTTTTCCAGCGTCTTATAGCGGATATCCGGCTTTTTTGCCAGAATACCCAGGCCGCTGCAGGGGGCATCCACCAGAATGCGGTCTGCGGCGGGCAGCTTTGGGTTGGGGCGGGTGGCATCATTGCAGAGGGCGGTGACATGGGCAAAGCCCATCCGTTCCACAGCGCTCCGGATGAGCCCGACCCGGTGCTCTGCCACATCGCAGCTGTACAGTGCGCCCTGCCCCTGCATTTCCTCGGCCAGCAGCAGCGTTTTGCCGCCGGGTGCCGCGCAGAGGTCGATCACGGTATCGCCGGGCTTTGCCTCCACACAGAGGGCTGCCAGCTGGCTGGCCTGCCCCTCCACATGGAAACAGCCCTCCTTGAAGAGCGGGTGCTCCGCCGGGCTGCCCTCGAACTTTGCCAGCACACTGCCGGGCACAAGGCCGGGCTGCGCACTCTTCACGCCGCTTTCCAGCAGCTTTTCGCAGAGGGCCGCGGCATCCATTTTCAGGCAGTTGGCCCGCAGGCTGGTGCAGCCGCCGTCGGCGGTGTGGGTCAGGATGCCCAGCGCTTCCTCAGGGTAATGGGTGCGCAGGAACTCTGCCACATCCTGCCCCGCAGAGCCCAGCACCATGAGGCGCTGGGTCTCGTTCCGGAAGCGGGCAGTTTCCAGATCATAATTGCAGGCCTTGCGCAGGACGGCATTGACCAGCCCGGACGCACTCGCCTTTTTGAAGGTGCGGGTCAGCTTGACGGCCTCGTTCACCGCCGCCGACACCGGCACCTGCATATAGCGGGCCTGCGCCAGCGCGGCCCGCAGGATCTCGCGCACCTGCGGGTCCAGCCTGGCAAGGCCCTTGGGCAGGAACTGTTCCAGAATGAAATCCAGCGTGCCCTGATGTTCCAGCACGGTGTAGAAGATGGCACCGGCAAAGGCCTTATCCCGGCCCTCCAGTTTCTGGCGGCGGAGTTCGGCATCCAGCACAAGGTTTGAGAAGCCGTCCTGCTCCTGCCGGACCAGTGCAGCCACTGCCGCCGCCCGCGGATTGGCCGCCATCAGAGGGTATCCCCCGCTTTGAGGCGCAGACCAGCCGCAAAGGAGGTGCCATCCATCGGCTTTTTGCCCTCAGGCACCACATGAAGCAGCTGGACAGCACCATCGGCACAGGCCACCGTCAGGGGCTTTGTGGAAAGCACCGTGCCGGGAGCCTCACCGTTGGAGGCGGCCACGCGGCACTCGGTCACCTTGACCTTTTTGCCGCCTGCGGTCACGAACCAGGCCATGGGCCAGGGGTTCATGCCGCGCACCCAGTTGTGGATGTGCGCGGCAGTATCGGTCAGCCTGAACTCTGCCAGCTCCTTGTCCAGCATGGGGGCCAGGGTGGCGTTCTCATGCTGCTGAGGCTGGGGCCTGAGGGTGCCAGCTTCTAGGGCGGGCACTGCCTCGCAGAGGACACGGGCACCCACGGCGGTGACCCGGTCGAACAGCTCCCCGCTGGTCTCCTCCGGGCCGATGGCGATCTTCTCGCAGACCAGCACATCGCCGGTGTCCAGCCCCTCGTCCATCTGCATGATGGAAACGCCGGTCTCGGTGTCGCCGTTCAGAACAGCCCACTGCACGGGGGCGCTGCCGCGGTACTTGGGCAGCAGGGACACATGCAGGTTGATGCAGCCATACTTCGGAGCTTCCAGCACGGACTTGGGCAGGATGCAGCCGTAGGCCACCACCACGATGAGGTCAGGGGCCAGCGCCCGGATGTTGGCATCCTCGCTGCCGTCCCGCAGGGTGCGGGGCTGGAACACGGGGGTTCCATGCTCCAGAGCAACTTCCTTGACCGGGGGCGCGGTGAGCACCTGCTTGCGGCCCACCGGCTTATCCCGCCGGGTGTACACGCCGCAGATCTCGTGACCGGCGGCATACAGGGCCTTCAGGCACTCTGCGGCGATATCCGGGGTTCCCATGAACAGAATGCGCATCAGTTGTTTCCTTTCGCTTCACGGGCAGCCTTTTTGCCCTCTTCGGTGTCCTCGTAGAAATACTCGCTGGACTCCATGATGGTAATGCCGTCCAGATGGTCATTCTCGTGCTGGATGCAGCGGGCCAGCAGGTTCTCGGCCTCCAGCTCGAACCAGTTGCCGTTGCGGTCCTGCGCGCGCACCTTGACGGCAGCGGGACGGGTCACGGCACCGTTGTGGCCGGGGAAGGACAGGCAGCCCTCGTAGGCGGTCTCCTCCTCCTCAGAAACAGCCAGGATCTCGGGGTTGACGAAGTCGATGAACTTGTACTCATAATCCTCGGGGATCTCCTCGGGGGCATCGGTGGTGTCCCACACCACGAACAGGCGGCGCAGCATGCCCACCTGAGGACCTGCCAGACCCACGCCGTCGGCGGCGATCATCGTCTCCCGCATGTCATCCAGCAGGGTGGCAAGGCGGTCGTCAAAGTTGGTCACGGGGCGGCAGACCTTGTTCAGGATGGGGTCGCCCTCTTTTACGATATTGCGGATAGCCATAGTGGTACCTCCAAAATTTGTTGTGTTGTATTGTTGTGTTGTATCAGATATCCCCGTCCGAGTGCAGATCGACCACAACGGTGGCCTTGCCGGGCAGTTTTTCCTGCTCGTAGAGGGTCAGCGTTTCCCGGATAAGGTCCCGGAAACGGCGGTCGTTGCGGCACTTGACGGTGAGTTTATAGCGGTAGGAATCGTTGATCTTTTCAATGCTGCCGGGGGTGGGGCCCAGCACCCGCAGGGGCAGGTCGGGCTGTTTGGCCGCCTGCCGCCCCAGCAGGGCCGCAAAGCGGGCGGAAGCCCGGGCCACCTCGCTCTCCTTTGGCCCGGCAAAGCCCACAACGCAGAGCCCGCAGAAGGGCGGATAAAGCCCCAGCTTCCGGTAGGCGATCTCCTGCTCGAAGAACGCGTCGTAGTCCTGCGCGGCGGCAAGGTTGAGCACCGGGTTGTCCGGGTCGGTGGTCTGGATGATGGCAAAGCCGGGGTCTTTTGCCCGGCCGCTCCGGCCCACCACCTGCGTGACGAGGCTGAACACGGTCTCATAAGCCCGGAAGCCCTGGGCGAACAGGAGCGAATCGATGCCCAGCACGCCCACCAGCGTCACATCCTCGAAATCCAGCCCCTTGGCCACCATCTGGGTGCCCACCATGATGTCATATTCATGCCGGGCAAACTTTGCCAGCAGCTTTTCGTGGGCATCCTTGGCGGCGGTGGTATCCTGATCCATTCGCAGGATGCGGGCTTCCGGAAAGAGCTTTGCCAGCTCCTCCTCGGCCTTCTGGGTGCCAAAACCCCGGTACTGCAGTTTGCCGCCGCAAGCGGGGCATCTGGCAGGGGGCGGGTCCAGCTGGCTGCCGCAGTAATGGCAGAGCAGCTTGTGGGCCGATTTGTGGTAGACCATGGGCACGCTGCACTTGGGGCATTTGAGCACCTCGCGGCAGTCCTCGCACTGAGCCACGGTCTGGTAACCCCGGCGGTTGAGCAGCAGGATGGTCTGCTTGCCTGCCTCAAGGTTGTGCCGGATGGTATCCTCCATGGCAAGGCTGATCTCCCGGGGGTTGCCGGAGGCAAGCTCGGCCCGCATATCCACGATCTGGACTTTGGGCAGCGGGTTGCCGCCATAGCGTTTGGTCAGGCGCACCAGCTGGGTGCGGCCATGCTGGGCGGCATAATAGCTCTCGGTGCTGGGGGTGGCGCTGGCCAGCAGGAGCAGGGCCCCGTTCTCCGCCGCGCGCTGCCGGGCCACCTCGTGGGCCGAGTAGCGGGGCGCAGATTCGGAGCGGTAGGTGTGCTCCTGCTCCTCATCAATGATGACAAGGCCGATGTTTTCCAGCGGGGAGAAGATCGCGCTGCGGGTGCCCACCACGATATCCGCGCCGCCGTCCTGGATCATCTGCCATTGGAGCAGGCGCTCGGTGTGGTTGAGGGCGGAATGCTGCACGGCCACCCGCTTACCGAATTGGCTTTTCAGCCGCAGGATCATCTGGGGGGTCAGGCTGATCTCAGGCACCAGCACCAGCGCCCGGCGGCCCATCTGCAGGCAGTGCTCGATGAGCTTCAGGAACACCAGCGTTTTGCCGCTGCCGGTCACGCCGTAGAGCAAGGCCGAGTGCGGGGCTGCATCCTCCAGCCCGGGCAGCAGCTCGTCATAGGCAGCCTGCTGCTCCTCCGTAAGAAGGATGGGCTCATTTTTCAGCGGGATAGAAGAATACAGGTCGATGGATTTGTTCACCTTGCTGCATTCCAGCACCCCCTTGGCGCAGAGGTTGTCCAGCACCGCCCGGCTGATGCCCTTTTCCTCCAATGCAGACAGGGTGCGCTCTCCCCCGGCCAGCAGGGCCACTGCGGCCAGCTGCTTGGCGGTCGGTCTGGGCTTTGGGGGCAGAGTGCCCACCAGCTTGTAGGCATTTTCCGTGTGGCGGACGAGCTGCTTTTGAAGCACCGGGGTCACGCCGTCCTCCGCCACGGTGGGCTTGTACTGCGCGCCGTAGGGAATGACCGCCTTGACGGCCTCGTAGTAGGTGCAGAAGGTGCGCTCCTTCAAAAAGTGCACCAGCCGCAGCAGCTCCGGGGTGAGGCAGGCAGAGGCCGGGGCAACATCGAACAGGAACTTGAGCTTTGCGCTCTCCGGTTCGGCATCGCAGGCCAGCACCACACCCATCCGGGCACGGCTCCCCCGCCCGAAGGGCACCAGCACCATGCTGCCCAGCCGGACGGTATCCTGCTGGTCGGGCATGACGGCATAGGTATAGAGTTTGTCGAAATGAAAGGTCGCGTTGCTCACTGCAACGCCTACCGTTTTTGGCATTCAGGCAGCTCCTTCAAAGCGTTTTAGCGGGTCAGGCCTGCACGCTGGCAGATGACATCATAGAGCCTTGCGGCGCAGGCATCCACCTCGTCGTTGACCAGCTTGAGGGTGAATTTATCCTGCTGGGCCAGCTCATTGCGGGCGATCTCCAGGCGCTCCCGGACGCTCTCCTCGGTCTCGGTGCCGCGGCCACGCAGGCGGCGCTCCAGCTCCTGGGTGGAGGGGGGCAGCAGGAAGATGGTGGTGGCACCGGGATACATGCGGCGGATATTGGCCGCGCCATGCACATCGATGACCATGACCACCAGCTTGCCCGCGTTCAGCCGCTTGTTGACCTCTTCCTTCAGGGTGCCGTAGTAGTTGCCGTTGAAAAAATTGTGCTCCACGACCTCATCCTGATCGATGAGCTGCTGGAACTGCTCCTTGGTGCGGTAGTAGTAGTCTACCCCTTCCTGCTCCCCGGGGCGGGGGGAACGGGTGGTGGCAGAAACCGTTTTTTCGATCTCGGGGTGGGCCTTGCGCAAAGCGCTGACCACACTGTCCTTTCCGGTACCGGCGGCACCGGAAACGACAAACAGATATTTTTCATTTTCCATGGTCTTACTGCTCCTCTTCTGTCACTGCTTTGCCCTCGGCCTGACCGGCGGCACGGCTGGCTACCGTTTCGGGCTGAAGGGCTGAAAGGACAACGTGGTCGGAGTCCATGATGAGGACGGCGCGGGTGCTGCGGCCATAGGACGCATCAATGAGCATCCCCCGCTCCCGCGCTTCCTTGACCAGACGCTTGACCGGGGCAGAATCGGGGCTGACCACAGCCACCACCCGGCCCGCGCTGACCAGATTGCCAAAGCCGATGTTGATCAGTTTCATCTTTTCCTCCGAACCATCTGAATCTCAGGGTTTACTCCAGATTCTGGATCTGCTCGCGGATCTTCTCGATCTCCGCCTTCATATCCACCACGATGCGGGTGATATCCAGATCCTGACACTTGGAACCAATGGTATTGGTCTCACGGTTCAACTCCTGGGTCAGGAAATCCAGCTTGCGGCCCACGGGCTCATTCAGCTCCAGAATGGAGCGGTACTGGGCGATGTGGCTGCGCAGGCGGACGGTCTCCTCATCCACGGCGGTCTTGTCGCCAAAGATGGCGGCCTCGGTCAGGACACGGGCATCATCGATGTTCCGGTCCTCCAGAATGACCTTGAGCTTTTCGTACAGGCGGTTGGTGTAGTTCTCCACCCGACCGGCGCTCAGGGTCTCCACCCGGCCCACGCATTCTTCCAGAAAGCGCAGGCGGTTCTCCACGTCAGCCTTCATCTTGGCACCCTCAGCGGCGCGCATCTCCACAAAGCGGTCCAGTGCCTGGGCGGTGACAGCGGAGACATCCTCCCAAAGCTGCTCCTCATCCACATCGGCGTGGCGGGTGGTCAGCACATCGGGAAAACGGGCGATCATCCCGGCGGTCACATCGTTCTTGACCTCCAGCGCCTCAGACAGGTCCCGCAGGGCCTGCCGGTAGCTCTTGGCCAGCTCCTGATTCACAGCCACCACGGTATCGGCGGCATCCACGGTCTGCACCGTCAGGCTCAGTTCTACCTTGCCGCGGGTCACCCGCTCGTTCAGCTGCTTTTTCAGGCGGCTGTCCAGATAGCTGCAGGTGCGGGGCATCCGGGAAGAATACTCAAAGTACCGGGAATTGACGCTGCGCAGCTCCACCGTGATCTCACGGCCATTGCGCACAGCAGTTCCCCGGCCAAAACCGGTCATGCTCAAAATCATGCTTTTTTCCTCGTATTCCAAAGGGTTTTCTGCGGACATTCTTCGTATATGTATCCGCTTTGGGGCACACAGACCCATGTTACGATACATATACTATATATTTTACTCTGCCGCCCCTTTTTTTGCAAGTAATGCGGCGAAAAAAACTATTTTTGCTCCCTTGACAAAGGGCAGGAACAGCGCTATACTATGCATCGTGAACATCGTTCATGTTGAGGAGGTGGTCATACGAATCCGATGGCAACGTCCAAGGAGGAGATCCTGAAAACGAGCCGGGTCCTCATCCAGCAGAATGGATGGGAAGCGGTCAACATCCGTGCAGTGGCAGCAGCCTGCGGGGTATCCGTGGGATGTATCTACAACTACTTTGGTTCCAAGACCGAACTGGTGAGCGCGGCGGTGGAAAGTATCTGGAGCGATATCTTTCGCCACCCGGACGACCCGGCGGTGTTTGAGGATACCCTGTCCTGCATCCGCTGGATGTACCGGCAGATGGAGTACGGCTCTGAGCAATACCCCGGCTTCTTTACCCACCACGCGCTTGGCTTTGTGCAGCAGGATACCGCCGATGGCAAGCAGCAGATGCTGCAGACCTGGCAGCACATCCTGGATGCGCTGACCATGGTGCTGACCAGGGACAAAAAGATCCGTCCAGACGCATTTACTGAGGAGTTCAGCCGCCAGAAATTTGCGGGCATCCTGTTCTCCCTCATGCTTTCTGCCGTGGTGCAGCAGGATTTTGACCCCATAACGGTATTGGAGATCATCCGCAGGACCATTTATGAAGTGTAAAAAACATCCCACAGTCTTGTGGGAGTTTTTTACGGCCAAAAGTGAACAGCGTTCATATTGATTACTGCGGAACATCTCCCCCAGCATTCCACCCACGGCAGCCTGCACATCACAACGATGCAGTCCGGCCGGCAATCGCTGACCGGATCGCGATAGAGCAGCAAACCAACCGTAAAGGAGCAACATTTTTATGAGAGCAATCATCGAGACCGTTTTCGACATCTTCTATCTGGTCACCGTGCTGACCTTGGGCATCCGCATGATCCGCGGCAGCAAGGCTGGCACCCAGTTCCGCCTGTTCGGCCTGATGGCCGTGGTGCTGGGCGCAGGTGACTCCTTCCATCTGGTGCCCCGTGCCCTGGCACTGTGCACCACCGGCTTGGAAAGCTACGCTGTGCCTCTGGGTTTGGGCAAGTGGATCACCTCCGTGACCATGACCGTGTTCTATGTACTGCTGTACTACGTCTGGCGCAAGCGCTACCAGATCGAGGGCCAGAAGGATCTGACCATTGCCGTGTACGCCCTTTCCGCTGTGCGCATCGTGCTGTGCATGATGCCGCAGAACCAGTGGCTGACCAACCACACTCCGCTGACCTGGGGCATCCTGCGCAACATCCCCTTTGCACTGCTGGGCCTGCTGATCATCGTGCTGTTCTACCACAGCGCCAAGGAACACAAGGATCAGGCTTTCCGCTGGATGTGGCTGACCATCGTGCTGAGCTTCGGTTTCTATATCCCGGTGGTGCTGTGGGCAGATGTCAACCCCCTGATCGGTATGCTGATGATCCCCAAGACCTGCGCCTACGTCTGGACCGTGCTGATCGGCTACAACGCCATGAAGGCTGAGAACGGCAAGAACAACTGAGACCTGCCGGAACACAAAAAACAATAACAAAAAGAAGGGGCTGCTGCATCAAACGGTGCAGCAGCCCCTTCTGGTATTATGATTTAGACAGGGTGAGACTGATTGGTGTAATCAGCGTGGTCAGCGTCCACGCCCTGCTTCTTGGCATTGCGTTTCTCGAAGAACTTGGGTGCGACCTGCGGGAACATTGCGTAGGTCAGAACATCCTCTTCCTGCGTTGCCCACTTGGCGGCCTCAGCCTTCAGCTTGTCCATCTCGGGAGCCAGGGTGTCGGCAAAGCGGCAGGTGATGGGCTGCTCGTCGCCCAGGATCTTCTTGGTGAACTCGGGGCTGATGGGAGCGGGAGTCTTGCCGTAATCGCCGTGGACCAGGCCCTTGAACTCCTTGGTGACCATCTTGTAGCGCTCGCCCAGGATGACGTTGAAGACAGCCTGGGTGCCGACGATCTGGCTGGTGGGGGTGACCAGCGGAGGATAGCCTGCGTCCTCACGAACGCGGGGGATCTCAGCCAGCACTTCGTCCAGCTTGTCTTCCTTGCCGGCATCCTTCAGCTGCTTGAGCATGTTGGAGAACATGCCGCCCGGCACCTGATACAGCAGGGTGTTGGCGTCCACGCCCAGAGACTTGGGGCTGATCTGGCCGTTGGCGATGTACTTCTCGCGCAGCTTTGCAAAGTATGCGCGCACGACATTCAGCTGCTTGAGGTCGAGGCCGGTGTCGTAATCGGTGCCCTGCAGGGCGGCCACGAGGCTCTCGGTAGCCATGTGGCTGGTGCCGCCGCTCAGGGGGCTCATGGCGGTATCGACGATGTCAGCACCGGCCTCGATGCCCTTCAGCAGGGACATGGAAGCCAGACCGGCAGTGTAGTGGCTGTGGATGTCCACAGGGATGGACAGGGTGTTCTTCAGCTCCTTGACCAGCTCGTAGCAGGTGTAGGGAGTCAGCAGACCGGCCATGTCCTTGATGCAGATGGAGTTTGCACCCATCTCTTCCAGAGTCTTTGCGTACTTGACGTAGTACTCGTTGTTGTGGACAGGGCTCAGGGTGTAGCTGATGCAGCCCTGAACGTGTGCGCCTTCCTTGTTGGCAGACTTGATGGCGGTCTGCAGGTTGCGGGGGTCGTTCAGTGCGTCGAAGATGCGGATGACGTCGATGCCGTTTGCAACGGACTTCTTCACGAAGTACTCGACGGCGTCGTCCGCGTAGGGGCGGTAGCCCAGCATGTTCTGGCCGCGGAACAGCATCTGCAGCTTCT
>ERZ772991.3114-NODE-3114-length-9979-cov-3.052096_pt1 | contig 9979 bp, 8 predicted proteins | sample MGYA00511128_ERZ772991 | MGnify/ENA primary metagenome ERZ772991 (study PRJEB29015, sample SAMEA2737655) | human gut metagenome | biome: human gut; feature: human-associated habitat; material: faeces | place: China | collected 2012 ... | reverse complement strand
AATTTATCTAGCTAACCTTAACCCACAATAAAAATTAAAAAACTAATTTATACAACTATATTAATCTAAAACAAATTTAAAGAAAAAAGAATACATATAAAGAAAGCAGTTTGTGAAAATTAAATCACAAACTGCTTTTTCTTAATCATTTACCTAATAATACTTTATTACTAAAGCTGATTTTCAGTAATCAAGGTAAAATCAAAAATCACTTCTGTACAGGAACAACGCAGAACATAACAAAGTCCTCATCACCTGTATTGATGATACTATGGCTATTACCATTAGGGCAATAATGACACTGACCGGCAGAAAAAGATTCTTCACCGTCGTTATAAAGGACTTTAGCATTACCACTAATAGCATAAACAATTTCCCCATTACCTTCATGCTTATGGTAGCCGATAGATGCACCCGGCTTTAGGACAGCTTTCATAATCTTGCCATGCTCATCGTCAAACATTTGAGCAGAAATTTCTTTTTCTCCACCTTTAAAATTTTTAATAACTGTTGTTTCCATATTATTATAATCAAAAATCACAATAAAACACTCCTTGTTGTAAATAAACTATTAACATTATACCATCAAATTATGAATAAATAAAGTGGAAAAACCAAATTGTTTTTGTATTTTTCATTCATTGTTCATAATTTATTAATAAATTCAATCAAAAATAATCAGTTATAAGCTGATTGATAAAGTTTTCACAATATTTTATTCAAAAAGCAGAAAAATTGTGCATAAAAGTGTTGACATTACAGAAAATATATGTAAAATATAAATGTGCAAATTAAATTATTCCATTTTTAAAATGAATAAATGCAAAAAATAAAAAAATATAAAATATATAAATTTAAAATTAAAGGAGTTTTTACTATGGGTAACGAACTATACAACAACACAATCATCCTAAACAAGCTATGTAAGGCTATCACAAACAACTACCGTAACTGTGCACAGACAAGCTTAGTTAATGACGAGGTTATCTCACCTACAGGTATGGCTATCCTTACTAGTCTTTATGTAAACCCTAGTGATGACACAATCAGCAACATTGCAACTAACATTTATGTTTCTAAGGGTCTTGTTTCAAGAGAAGTTGAAAAGCTTCGTAAGGACGGTTACCTACAGACTATCTCTGATGAAAATGACAGAAGAATGGTTAGACTAAAGCTTGTTGACTCAACAATTCCTCTGGTACAGAAAGAAATGGAAACACTTGATGTTCTAACAGACAAGGTTACTGAAGATATTTCTGAAGAAGATTTCAAGAAGTTCCTTGAAACTGTTGACAAAATTCAGAACAACCTTAACCACCTAACTTATTCCGATACACATAACTAATAAAATAACCGGTAGTATTTTCCTTCAATTTAGCTGTCACGAAAGTGGCAGCTATTTTTTTATATTGTAAGTAATTTGTAACCCTAAATATTGTTGACTTATAATATACCAAATGATAAAATAAACTAGTTAGAGTATGTGTATTTTTAGCCTAGTAATCAGCTGATTATTACACAGTTTTTATAAAAATAACTAAATTTATATTTGAGGTATAATTATGGCAAAAACAATGATTGTTACCAGTGCTACTTCAGGCATCGGCAAGGCTATTGCAAAGAAATTACTAAAAGAATCAACAGATAAAAACGACAAGCTAATTATAAATTATTTCGACAAAAATCAGATGGAAGAAATGTCAAATGAACTTTCCGATACTGATAAAGAAAAGGTTACTTTCATTTATGCCGATATGTCAACATATGAAGGCATGGAAGGTTTTGTTAATGATGTACTAAAGGTATCTGACAAAATCGACTGGCTTGTATGTAACACTGCTATCGGCACATACAAGAAGTTTGAAGAATACGACTATGAACTATGGGACACAATCCTAAGAACAAACCTTTCTGTTCCTACATTTATGGTACAGAAGTTTAAGCCACACTTTAATGATGGCGGTAAAATTATCTTTATGGGTTCACTATGTGGTAAACTTTCATACAGTTCTTCCCTAGTATATTCTGTTTCAAAGGCAGGTGTTCATCACCTGGCAAAGTGCTTACTTAAGGAATTTGATGGTCAGAATGTTTCTATCAACGCTATTGCACCATCATTTGTTGAAACACCTTGGCAGAAGGGTCGTTCACAGGAAAGCTACGACAGAATCAACAGAAAGATTAACCTTCACCGTTTTGCACAACCTGATGAAGTTGCAAAACTTGTATATGACACAATGACCAATGACTTTATCAACGGTACATTACTTGAAATTAGTGGTGGTTACGAATATTTCTAATTAATACTTTAAAATTCACTTATTTGGAGTATATAAAAAATGCTAACACAACATCAAGAAATTTTGTATCAGCTACTTATTGAAATGGCTGATATTTGCACAGAACACAATATTTCTTACGGTATTGGTAGCGACACACTTTTGGGAGCAATCAGCATTAACTCTATGCTTCCGGAAAGCCACACTATCTCTGTTTATATGAAAAGCAATGACTACTACAAATTCATTGAAATTTGCAGTAAAAAATGTGAAAGAACAAACCATCGTTTCTTAGATTGTAGAGAAACAAATGAGTTTTGTACAAATTCTTTTGCCAGATATGTAAACACAAAAACAACTTTAATTGACAAGCACAACCTAATTACCGGTGACAAAGCCGGTATTGGTATTGACATTTACTGCTTGGATAATGTTAGAAATCACAAAAATGATGCTGAGCATTATTACAAAAAGTTAAGGCTTTACTGTGACTTTCTTAACAATAGCAAGAACTACAGTATACCGTATGAAGACAACAAATTTTCTTATCTATTTAATAAAGCAAAAGGCAAAGTAGTTTCTAAAGAGTCTATTCTTGAGTCTTTAGAATCTAACCTGGAAAAATTTAATAATTACAACTGCAACTTTTATATGGTTAGAGAACCTTCATTGCCTGTATGTATTCCAAAAAGAATTGTAGGTTCATTTAATTCTATAGTAACCATTGCAGGTAGAAAGTTCAGAACTTTTGAAAATCCTTATTCTTACCTTTCTATTATATATGGTGAGGAATGGATGTATCAGAACAGTCCTAAAAATACAGATGATACACTTATCCTTAACCAAAAAACCACTTATGAAAATATTAAGTCAGAGCTATATAACTTTATTGACAAAGAAGAACTTGACAAAAAGTATAATAGCAAAAAGAACTTTGACGTTTTAACAGAAAAGCAAGGACTAAAGGTTCAGGACTTTAGAAGTAAAATCGAACTTATCGGTAAAAGCCTTGAGGACCACAACTTTTTGCGTAGCAAAAATGATGAAATAGAAAAAGCTATTGAAGAAGAAAACTACAACAAGCTTTCTGAGATTTTTTCTGAATACATAAAAAATCAAAGCAGTAAAAAGCTAATCGGTAGCAAGGATTTGGACAACATATATCGCTACCATCACCCACTACTGATTAAGATTGACCCTGAATATTATGAGGCAGTTGTACTTACACTTTTTCATACCAGCAGAATTGACAAGGCAAAAAGGTTCATTCAAGTTTACTCATATCATTTCAAGAAAACAATTGTAATGAAGGTAGTTGAAGAAAATATTTTCCACTACAAAAAAGCCCTTGTTCTCATTGATGAAAATAAATTTGACAGAGCTATTACCCTACTTGATAAACTGCTAAAGAAATACCCTAAGAATATTTCTTTTATTAAACTGAAAATATACTGTTTGCTAAAAAGTTTCTTTGCTGATGACCACACAGTAGAAATCAAAGGTCTTATTAACTTAGGTCTTGAGATATTCCCTAATGATGGTGATTTGCTAAAGTATCAAAATGAGCTTTTGATAAATGATGACCTAGAAAAAGCTATTTTAGGATACATTGATGCTTACTTTAAGACAGACAATATTATTACAAAAAGAGAAATCAGGTATACCCTTGATAAGCACCTTGATACACTTATTAAGGATACCCATAACATAGATTTTCTCGACAGACTTCTGCTTATTCTTAATGATGACTTTAGGTTATACAACAAGAAGTTTCAGCTGATGAATAATGAAATAGAACAAACAGAAGGCAGAGAAAGAAAAGCTAAAAAGCAATATGACTTTGTGTATTATCTTGTAAACCTAAGATATAAATACAAAGAAAAATTTGCTCAAAATATTTTTTCAAAAACAGAAAGAACAATATCACAGTGGTATCACAACATTGTTAAAGGAATTTGCAAAAATGAATTTATCACCTGTGTTTCAGCAGAGATAATCAACTGTACCGACTTTAACAAGCTGTCTATGATACTTGACAACATAGACAGTCATATGGTGAACATAGATATTGGTGACATTAATTATCTATACTGTTTAATATTAAAATCCCATGTGCTAAGAAAAATTGGAGAATTTCAAAAGTCTAGCAAAATTCTGATTCAGGTTGCTAAGGAGAACAAAGACCCTTACTTAACAATTGTAATCAAAAAGGATTTTTTAGGTGAAATAAACTGTATTTATAGAGAACTTACAAGTTCAATCGAACATATTTATGACAGTAGTTTTGATAGCAAAATCAGTGCTAAAAAAATTAACGAAAAAGAAAAAAGTGATGAAAAATCTGTTTATGATTTTTACACAAACAGAATCAAGGGTATCTACCCAAGTGTTCTGAATTTCTTAGAGATAATCACTAAAGTTGGACTGATAACTATTCAGCAAAGAAACGACTTTGTAAAAGACCTTTCTATTGATGAAAGCAGTACCTTTAACAAGGAAATTGCAGAAACTCTCTATAAATTAACTGGTCAAATTCAAATTTAATGTAAGGAAATAAAAAGCTATGATGACTGATAAACAAAAACATTTGTATGTTCTATATAAAGAAGTAGATGAATTATGTAGAAAGCACAATATTGACTACCAGCTTGCCGGTGGTACACTAATCGGTGCTATTCGTCACAGAGGTTTTATCCCATGGGATGACGATATGGATATTACAATGACAAGAAACAACTGGGAAAAGTTTGTTCAGGTTTGTAAGACTGAACTACCTGACAACAGAATTTTGGAGTGTCAGGAACTTAACCACAACTTCCACAATGTTATTGCAAGATATACAGACAGAACATCATCTGCTGTACACTCAACACAGGTACTTTTTGATGATGTAGCAGGTGATATGATTGACATTATCTGTTATGACTATCTACCTGACAACAACAAATCATGGAAACAATACACAAAGGATATTACACTATACAGTGACCTTATTAACCCTTGTATTGTTTATTCCTATCGTTTCGGTTACAACCACTTCAGATACGGTTTCTACCGTTTAAAAATGAGATTTCAGGGCAAAGACAAGGTTCTTGATAATCTACAAAAGAAGATGTTTAGCTACAAAGAAGAGGATTGTCCTTATGTAGTTCTTCGTTGGGGTGGTACACCACTGTTATTCAGAAAAGAAATCTTTGGTGACAGTAAGAACTGGGTTCTTTTTGAAGATACTATGGGTCAAGCACCTGACTATATCAGCGACTACCTTGTAGAACACTATGAAGATGAATGGATGTTTGTACCTCCTGCTACCGAACAAGCAGGTCACAACGCTATCTTCTCACTTGATACTGACTACAAAGTTATCAGAAACGAAATTAAGCATTTTGTTGACCCTGAAAAACAGATGAAAACTTTTCTTCGCAAGAAAGCTTTTGTTATGCCATTTATGTCACTATGGCTTGTTGTTAAGAACTTTAACATTTTAGTTTCTCTAAAGTCAAAGGCAAAGAGCTTTAGAGAGGAATATAACAATTGCAAAGCTGATATTAACAGAGCATATGAGAACAACGACTTTGCTACACTTGAAGAAATTTTCTCAGACTATATTGCACTACAGTTCCGTAAGGACTACTTTGGTCGTGACAACTACAATGATGTTTATAAATATCGTCATCCTGTATTGCTAAAGCTACCTGATGAAATTGCCGACAAGATTGTACTTACTCTGTTTAACAGAAACAACATCTCAAAGGCAATGAGATACATTACAGTTACTGAACAGAAGAAAGTTGTAACTCCATTTATGCTAGGTCTAAAGAGAGATATTCTTTTCTTTAGAGAAGCAGTACACAACACAAGTATCGGTAAACTGGTTGATGCTGAAGAACAAAGTGAGTATTTATACAAGAAATATCCTTACTCAATCGGTGTTATTAAGCTAAGAATTTACATTCTAATGAAACTTGGAATGAACAAATATTTCCACGACCTTAACAGACTTGTTAACCAAGGTCTAAAGATTTATCCTGATGACGGTGATCTTCTAAAGTATCAGCTTGACCTTGAATGTGGTGGAAAAAGGGAAAAGCTTGTTAACTCATATATTGATGCTTTCCACAATACTCTAAATGGTTTTACTCAGCTTGACATTCAGGATATTGTTACAGAGAATATTCCTAATATTAATACAATTTTTGATGCAGAAAAAGCACTTTCTGTTCTACCTGAAAACACAGACCTAATCAACAAGTATGTTGACTTAGTAATTAAGGAAGGCAAAAACGACAAGGTATATTCATTATTTGCATTTCTTAAAGACAAAATCCGTTTTCTCTCTGATAAATACGAAAGTACAGTTAACAAGGTTACTTCTTTCTTTATTGCAGTTGAAAAGGAAAACAAGTTATTCCTAAATTCACTGCTTTGTGAAGATTATGATGAACTTCTAAAGTTAGAAGAAAAGGTTAACAAGCTACAAGACTCAAGTGTTAAGGACCTTATTCTTGGTGATATTCTTTACAAAAAGGGTGAAAGCGAACAGGCTATTGAGTCCTACATTAAGGCAACAGAAAACACAGATAACGACAAGACACTTTGCATCTTAAAATACAGATTCTTTAGTGACCTTGAAAAGTTGGATAGCTACTTAGAACAAGTTAACTTCTTACGCAAACTAAATATTGAAACAAGAAAAGAAGAAGAAGCCTCTGAAGAAAGAAAGGCAATTATGCGTAAGAATATGTTTGAACAGTGGAAAGCTCCATACAAAGACAGTAAGACAATCAGCAAAATCTACAGCAAGGTTTCTCTAATTGACAAAATGTTTGTTGGTGAAGGAATTGACCTTACAACAATGATTGACATTATTGAAGAAGTAGGTGCATATGCTGATCCTGAGGTTAAGACAACTCCTATTGTTTTAGGCAAGAGATTTAGAAATACTGTTGATGGTCCTCAGCACACAGACCACAACCTAGTTGCTCCCGGTGATAGTAATGTATGATAAATCCGCAAGTATTTATGTAGTAAAGTTACTTGAAGAACTTGATGATATTTGCAAGAAAAACAATATCTCCTATTCCCTATACGGCAAAACTGCAGTAAGTGCAATTACAAAACACACTATCGAAGATGATTGTGCCAGAATAATAATGCACAATGATGACTTTACAAAGCTATGTAAAGCAATGAGCAAAGAAAGACTTTACACTAGAACCTTTGATTCTATGTACAATAACCCTGAATATATGGATTATTCAGCAAGATACTGCAACAGTGAAACAACAAATATTTCCCTAGACCAAAAGTCAAACATTTTTATGTCCGGTATATATGTTGAGATTTTGCCTATTAGAAATGAAGAAACCACCATTTCAAGTTGAGATTTCTTGAACATGGATGGGAAAAGCACTTTTGCAGTTTTGTAAATGTTGAAAGTTTCAAGTACCTTTTGCCTGTACCTATTGTTAATATAATGAAACTTACAGGCAAAAACAAAACATCCAAAAATATTTTTGAAAAACTTTCATTAGCCCATTCAGGGAAAATCACTTCCCGTTGTTCTATTAAGGGTTTTAACGAAACACTTGAAACTTTCTCTTATGACCCACTTGCAAAAACAAAAAATGTAGAGATTGACGGTAAGAACTTTTCAATCTCTACCAGGATAGACTCTATCTTGGATAAACTGTTTAGCTATGATTGGCGAAATGAAATTCCAAAGGAAGAAAAGGACAACATTGTTCTCCTAGACACTTCCTGCAAACAGTTTTCAAGAACACTAACTCGAAACAAAAATATATGGAAAAGATATTTTAGAAGGAAGTCACGACATATGTTTATTTACAAATTTTCTAATAAATATGACAGACAGAAAAAACACATTTGGAGCTTAGCAAAAAGAACCGGCACAAGAGCCAGACTACACTTTTACTATATGCCAAAGATGGGTGTTATTCGTAACCTTGAGAAAAACAAGGACTACTACAGACTGTCACAGATTATGAGACCAAACAGAATTGCAACACTTATTGCTTTTAAACAAGGCAAAGGCTTTGCAGTTAACAAGGAGCTTTTTGATATTCAGATGATGTTATTTAGATTTGAAGGTAATGATGAAATTGCCGATAAGCTGGAAGAAATCACTCCTGAGTATTATATGAACTCTATTATCTCTCTTGACTCAAAGTAAGGTAATCTTATGAAAAGAATTATTAGCTTTTCTTTACTGATAGTTTTCCTCATTTCTTTCGCAGGATGTGGAAAAAGTTCTGAAAATACAGAAAGTACAAAACAGTCAAAAGCTACTTCACAATCAGTTACTGCCACTACCCATAATACTGAAAAAACTACCGAAAATTCAACTACCAAACCAACTGAAAAGAAAGGCAAACTTTCCGGTTTTAAGGTTCTCCTTGATGCAGGTCACGGATGTAGTGGCAATTATGTTGAACCAAAGTATAAAGGTGCAAGTGACAGTGAGGTAACTTACGAAAACAGTTCAACAGGTAGCACCGGTGTTGTAACAAAAAAGCGTGAGGGTGACTTAACTCTTGAAATTGCTTTGAAGTTGCAGAAAAAGTTACAAAATCTCGGTGCTGATGTGCTTATGATTAGAACTAAGAAAACTACACCTATGAGCCTTGTACAAAGGGCAGAATACGGCAACAAGCACAAAGTTGACTTGGCATTTAGAATTCACGCTGACGGACTTGATGACCAATCAGTTAACGGTGCATCTACCCTATACCCATCAGCAGAACATATTAATAATAAAATAGCAGAAAAAAGTAAGAACATTGCGTCAATTATTCAAAGGGAATACATTAAGTCAACAGGACTTGCTGACAGAGGTACTGTTGAAAGAAATGATTTAGTAGGCTTTAACTTTACTACTGTTCCTTGTATTCTTCTTGAACTTGGTTTTATGACTAATCCTGAAGAGGACAGAAAAATGTCAGACAAAAAATTCCAAGAAAAAATGGTTGACGGTATAACAAACGGAATGATTGCTTATTATACAAATAAGCATTAAATATTTTTGAGGTGATATTTTATGTCAAATGGAAAACATGGAAATAACAGTCACAAAGGACTTGTAATCTTAATTGTAGTTATCCTTATTGTAGCAATTCTTGCAGTTGGTGGTTTTGTATTTAGAAGTGAACTGTCAAAGGCATTTAACAGTGCTAAGGATACTATTATCGGTACAACAACTACAACAACTACCACTGTTTCAACTACTGAACCTACAACAACTTCTCCTATTAGTCAGAATGTAATTAAAGCTGAAGAATATGTTGATAAAATGTCTCTAAACGAAAAAGTTTGTCAGTTATTTGTTGTAACACCTGAACAGCTAACCGGTGTTGATGTAGCTACAGTTGCAGGTGAAACAACAAAATCTCAGCTAAAGAAATACCCTGTCGGTGGTATTGTTTATTACCCTCAAAATGTTGAAAGTAAAAAGGCATTTAACGAAATGATAGACACTACTCAGTCTTACTCAAAAACACCTCTATTCATTATGAAGGATGGCTCAAAAACAACATTTACTTACAAAGACCAGCTACAGGTTTCTGATAGCCTAGCAAAAAGCAAAAACATTAAGAAGGATGTTCTGACTGCTTTTAATGACGGCAACCAGATTATCCTAATGCCAAAGGACTTAGAAACTGCAGTAAAGACAATTACAAGTG
>ERZ772991.3109-NODE-3109-length-9996-cov-18.258324_pt1 | contig 9996 bp, 6 predicted proteins | sample MGYA00511128_ERZ772991 | MGnify/ENA primary metagenome ERZ772991 (study PRJEB29015, sample SAMEA2737655) | human gut metagenome | biome: human gut; feature: human-associated habitat; material: faeces | place: China | collected 2012 ... | reverse complement strand
CCATGCTTTTGGCGGTCAATAGGGTATCCAATACCGGGTTGCCAGTCTTGTTCTCGGCCTCATACTGCCGGAGGCCGCTCTCCATCCGGGCCAGAGCCGCGTCCTGCTTGGCCCGGTCGCGCTCGGCGCGGATGTCCGCGATTTGAATTTTCAGCTCATGATAGCGGCTGTTGATGAGCCGGATGCCCTCTTTGCTCCGCTTGTACTGCTCATACTGGCGGTGGAGCACCTCGTCCATGGCGGCAAGCTCACTGTGGAGCGCCGCCTCCCGCAGCTGTTCGTGCTGGACCGTCAGGATGAGCACGCCGCAGATGTCCACCAGCGTGCGGATGTAGTAGACGCTCATGTCCACCTCGCGGTCGCCCAAGAACAGCAGATTGCTCACCGCGAAGACCATCGCCGCCATGACGACGGCCACGAGGGCCGCTTTTCCGCTGATGACGATATGGCCCTTGGGACTTTTGTGCTTATGCTCCAGCACCCAGATGCAGCCGAAAACGCCGCCGTAGACCACCACCAGAAGCAGCAGTGACAGGCCGTCGGCCTCGCTGCGCTGAGGCCAGAGGAAGCAGTGCAGCTGCCACTCGGCGCTGGCCGCCAGCTCGGCCAGAACGAAAGCCCGGGCGCAGACATAGCCCGCTTCCAGCAGGGAGATGGTGCGGGTGACCCAGAGGTATAAATACTGTATCCCCACAGCTGCCGCCATGCAGGGGATCCACCACGCCAGCGGAACGCTGCCCGTGGCCTGCAAAAAAGCACTCAGGGCCAGCGCCCATGCCGCACTGGCAGCGATGGTGGCCGTTTTGCCGAAGCGGATGCCCAGCGGCAGGGCGTAGATGCCCACGGCCAGACACTCGGCCAGCGCCGTATACAGGCGCGGGATGTTGGGCAGTGCCGTCATGCACCCTCACCCCCGATGTGGTCGGCCAGCGCCGCGAGGAAGGCTTTCCGCCGGGGGCGGCTGACCTGCAATTCGTAGGGTCCCACCTGCACCATCCCCTGCTGCACGCTCTTCACCTGTGCCAGATTGACAAGGTAGCCGCTGTTGCAGCGGGCAAAGGGCCGCTCGGCCAGCTTTTCCTCAAAGGCTTTCAGGGTACCTGCCGCCACGAAATCGCCCTCTTCGGTATAAAAATGGACGCGGTGTCCCTCGCTTTCCAGATAATAGATGAGGGACGAATCCAGCCGCCGCATCCCGCCCTCCACCGGCAGGGCCAGATAATGCCGTGCGCGGCGGCGCAGCTGTTCTTCGGCCTTGCGCAGCTGCTGCGAAAACGCAAAATAAGGCACCGGCTTGAGCACATAGTCCAGCGCGCCCACGGCGTACCCACCGATGGCATACTGTGCCATATTCGTGATAAAAACGATGATAACATCCTTGTCCAGCTCCCGCACCCGCCGGGCCGTCTCCATTCCGTCCAGATGCTTCATCTCCACGTCCAGAAACAGGATGTCGTACACCGGGCGGTAATCATCCAGCAGCTCCATGCCGTCGGCGAACTCCGTCACCTCGAACTCGGTGCCGTACTGCCGGGTGTGCCGCTGCACATAGCCCTGAAGCTGCGCCCGCACCTCTGCCTCGTCCTCGACCAGAGCAATGCGTATCATTGCCGCACCTCCTTTTTCCGCAATTTTTCTGGTTTTTATTGTAACACGAAATAGGGCGTGTGGCAAATGGGAGAATAAAACAGCAGCCCCGCTTCATCTGCCGCGAGGCTGCTGTTCTGTTATTGGAAAATTTCAGGCTCAGTTCGTCTTGACGGCCACAAGGATCCGGATCTTCCTGCCGCCGGAGCAGCCGAAGTTGTCGTACCAGCCGATGAGCTTATAGTCCTCGGTGTTGATCTTGGGCAGCGAGGTGGCGAAATACTGGCCGTTCGACCACAGATACACCTGCATATCGTCGGCGGTCTCATAGCGCTTGTCGCCGCTCATGACCGAAGCTGCGCCCAGCTTATCGATGACTACCGGCGAGAGCTGGAGCATCCGGTTGATGGCCTTGCCGTCAGCAGAACGGCCAATGGCGATGCCGCCTGCGATAACGGGGTACTTGGTGGCGGTGCTGTAGGCCACCTGCTTGCCGCCGGAGTAGCAGACATAGGTCGCGCCCTCGCCCAGATAGTTGAGGAAGTCGCCCAGCGTACCGCCCACGCTGTCGCCGGTGCGGCGGAGCACATAGCTGAACAGCTGGTCCGTCTTGCCGGTAAGGGTGTTCCAGGTAGAGCTGACGACGCTGCCGTCGATGAGGCCGTAGAGCACATCGCTGGTGCTGGGAACAAGGATGTTCTTCACATCCTGGAAGGTCTCCTCATCGGTCTTGTCTACCTTGGTGGTGGTCGTGGTGGTCCCAGCGGGGAGGCCTGCGGCCTCTCTTGCGGCGTCCTGTGCCTTGTCGCTGATCTTTTTGTCGATCTTCTTGGCGGCTTCGTCCGTCAGGCGGCGGACAGAATCCAGCGCAGCATACTCCCACAGGTCACCGGTCACATCGTCGAGGATGACCCGGTCGATCTGGCCTGCGGAATTGGTGGTGTAGTAGCGGACGTCGCTTTCACTCAGCGTTACCCCCGATAGGCGGCTGGGGCGAACTGCCCCAGCCACACCCTCCGACGTCGTATCAATGATCTGCACGTTGTCTGCAAACGGGGTGTCACCCAGCGCGGTGCCGTCGGCGTTGACAGTGCCGCTGGTCGAGCGGGGCGAGATGGACTGGACGCGTTCGCCGCCACCGTCCACGCTGATCTCCACCAGCTTGCCGGCCGGGAAATTGAGCTTATTGTTCACATTGACGGTGCGGGCGGTGCCGTCGGTACACATGACCGAGACAGCCTGCTGCACCTCAGCGCTGTTCGTCTCCACAAGGGTGCGGGATGAGGACTGGACCACGCCGTAGAACACAGCGTCTGCCGCGTCGCCGGTGAGGACGGAGACAGCTGCATCGTTCATGCCCAGCAGCAGAGTGACCACCTGTCCCACGCCGCCGCCGGACAGAGAAGACAGCTGGTAGGCCACAGAGGGCGAAGCGATGGTGTAGGTGACGCCGGCCACGGTCACAGAGGTCGGAGCGCTGGCCGAGGGCGAGACCGCCGTCACGCGGCCTGCGGCACGCTTATTGTAGATCCAGACGGTACGGGCGCTCTCGTTATAATAGTAGACATCATAGGGAGAGAGGGCCGCAGAGGTGGTGACTTCGTCGTTGCGGTAGATGGCCGCCGGGGCGAAGGGCAGGACGGTGGAAGCATCTGCCACGAAGGGACCCTTGACGTTGTCCAGCAGGACCGAAGAGATGTCCACCTGGCCGTTGCTCACGGCAAAACCCAGGGTGGAAGCGTAGACCTGACCGCTGCCGTTCATGGCAGTGAGGGCGTTGTAGAAGAGCATGGTACCCTGCTCGAGGGTCAGAGTCTCGCCCTGACGGGCATTGATCTCATTGCGCAGGCCCAGTGCGCTGGCCTTGCTGAGCTGAGCTGTGGGGAAGGTACCGCCCAGCTTTGCCACATCATAGCCCAGCAGGCGCAGCGCCATGGTGCAGGCTTCTTCCAGCGTGACGGTGTTGTCCGGGCGGAAGCTGCCGTCGGAGTAGCCGGTCATCCAGCCGTTCTGGACGGCAGTGCGGATGTGGACCGCATAGGGAGAGTCGCTGTCTACGTCGCTGTAGAGGCGGCCGGTGCGGCCCTGTGCCGTGGTGGTATCGCGGTAAGCAGAGAATGCGGTGAGGAGGCGGGCCGCCTGCCCACGAGTGAGGGGCGCACCCAGAGAACCGGCCTGCTCGGCGGTCAGACCGCCCAGTGCCGTCGCCGTCTGGACTGCCGCGTTGGAGCCGACCGCAGAGGCGGGCAGCACCAGCATGGAAACAGCCACGCAGACAGCCAGCAGGAATGCGAGGAATCGTTTTTTCATGGTAAACTCCTTAATCATATCTGAGCGCTTCGATGGGGTTCAGGCTGGCGGCACGGCGGGCCGGCAGGAAGCCGAACAGGACGCCGATGCCGCAGGAGATGCCCACGGCGATGGCTGCTGCGCCCGCCGAGGGGGTGACGTTCAGGGTAATATCCGTCAGGATATACGGAAGGATCTGGTTGATAATGGCCGACACGACGTAGCCCAGCACGATGCCGAGGCAGCCGCCCAGCGCCGACGTGACGCCGGCCTCCACGACGAACTGGGTCAGGATGGTGCTCTCCTGTGCGCCCAGTGCCTTGCGGATACCGATCTCACGGGTGCGTTCGGTGACGGACACCAGCATGATGTTCATGATGCCGATGCCGCCCACCAGCAGCGAGATGCCTGCAATGGCCGTCAGGACGCCCACCATGACGTTGATCATGGAGGACATCTGCTTCATGGCTGCGCTCAGGCTCTGGACGTAGACATAGTCGTCCTTGCTGACCAGCTTCTTGATGCTTTTTTGCATATACTCCTGTGCCTCATCCGAGTGGTCCGCGTCCTGCAGGACCACATAATACTGGCTGACACTGCTGGTGTTGTTGACGCTCATCAGGGTGGTATAGGGGATAAGAACAATGTCGTCGTTGCCGCCCTCGTACTGGGCGGCGGGTCTGGAGCGGCCCTCCAGCACGCCCACGATGCGGTACTCGCTGGCGCCTACCTTGAGGGTGCTGCCGAGGCCGTTGCCGCCGAAGATCCTGCGGTCCACATAGTCGCCGATGACACAGATATTCTTGTTGTCTATCAAATCGGTGTACTGGATGCCCCGGCCCTTGGCCACCTTGTAGTTGTTGATGGTCGTGTAATCTTCGTTGACGCCGCTGATGTAGGTGCGGCGGTACTTCTCGCCCGCCACCCGCAGCGTGTCGCCGACACTGGCAATCGGCGAAAGACCCTTATAATACTCGGGCTTCTGGTTGATGATGTTATACACATCGCTGACCTCCACCGTGCGGGTGCTGGCAGTCATGACGTTGACGGCCAGAATATCGCTGCCCATGTCGGAGTAGAAGTCCTGCATCATGTTGGTCATGCCGTTGCCGAGGCCGACGATGACGATGACGGCCATGACGCCAATGATGATGCCCAGCATGGTGAGGAAGGTGCGGACTTTGTTGCTCAAGACGTTCTGGACGGCCTGTTTGAAGGTCTCCTTTATCATGCCTGCGTCCCCTCCTCTCCGGCTTTCGGCTCTGCCATCATGAAGTTCGGCTGAACGACTGCCTCGGGTGCGTGGGCGTCGCCGTCGTAGACGACGCGGCCATCTTCGAGGCGGATGATGCGCTCGGCCTGCACAGCAATGGAGTTGTCGTGGGTGATGAGGACGACGGTATTGCCCTGCTTGTGCAGATCCTGCAGCATTCCCAGCACTTCGCGGCTGGTGTGGGAGTCCAATGCACCGGTCGGCTCGTCGGCCAGGATGACCGCCGGGCCGCGGGCCAGCGCACGGGCAATGGACACACGCTGCTGCTGACCGCCGGAAAGCTGGTTGGGCAGGTTTTTGAGCTTATTGCCCAGACCCACCCGCTCAAGGGCAGCTTTTGCCGTCGCGTGGCGCTGTGCGGCGGGGATGCCCGCATACACAAGGGGAACTTCCACGTTCTCCAAAAGGGTCAGCTTCGGCAGCAGGTTGTACTGCTGGAAGATGAAGCCCAGCTTCTCGTTCCGGATGCTTGCCAGCTCGCGGCGGCTCATCTTGCCGACATCCCTGCCGTCCAGCAGATAAGTACCTTCGGTAGGCACATCCAGACAGCCGATGATGTTCATACAAGTGGATTTACCAGAACCGGACTGGCCGACGATGGCCACGAACTCGCCTTTGTTGATTTTGAAAGAGACGTGGTCGGCGGCCTTTACGAGGGTGTCGCCCATCTGGTAATACTTGCAGACCTCATCAAATTCTATCAGCGTGCTCATTCGTCATCTCCTTCGGCGGAGGCCATCATGTTGCTGTAGAAGTCGGTCGCACTGACGCTGGAGTTGTCGTAAGCGATGGTATCGCCCTCCTGCAGGCCGCTCTTCACTTCGATGTAATCGTCATCGCTGATGCCGGTGGTCACCTTGACGTAGACGTAGCCGTCGGGAGCGGTCATGGAAGTCTCAGCATTGGCAGCGCTGGGCGAATCCCTGGTCACCAGCACATAGCTGCCCCGGACGAGGGCGGCGTTGGGCAGGGCCAGAACATTCTTGACGCTGGCGGTGGTGATCTTCGCAGTGGCGTTCATTCCGGGCAGCAGCTCGCCCATATCGTCGATGCGGACGGTGACGGGGTAGCTGGTGGAGCCGTTGGCGGTAGTGCCTGCCACGAGGATGCTGCTGATGACGCCCTTGTAAGTCTCACCCGGGACGGCATCGGCGGTGATGTTCACCTCCTGGCCGACCTCGAGGGAGCGGATCTTCAGCTCGTCCACGTTGAGCTTCATTTCCAGATAGCTCATATCGTAGATGGTGCAGAGGTTCTGCATGGCGGTGTCGTTGGCGCTGAGCTTGTCGCCGGCCTTGACCTTCTTATCCACGATGGTGCCGCTGATCGGGGCGTCGATGGTATAGTGGCTGATGGTCTTCTCGGCAGAAGACATCTGCAGCTCGGCAGCGCGCAGGCTGTCAGCGGCGTTTTTGGTCTGCTTGTCCAGATCCTTGCCGGTAATGCGGAGGATGACGTCATCCTGACGGACGGTGCTGCCCTCCTTGACGCAGAGTTCAGACACGGTACCAGAGGCAGCTGCCACGACTGTCTCCTCGCGCTGGTAAGTAAAGTGTGCAGAGTTGAGGGAGCTGACGCCGTTCACCTGTGCCACAGCGGCCTGTGCGGTGGTCAGGCTGCCCGCGTTGGGAACAGCGATGGTGACGGTGCAGGTCATCAGGCTGGCGTCGCCGGCAGGGTCTGCACCGGAAACGGAGCGGATGGTGCCGTTCAGCGTCTCAAAGGTGGTGTCCGGCATGACCTGTGCGGCCTGACCGGCGACAAAGCTCTGGGCTTCTGCGGCAGGGAAATCCACGGCCAGCAGCATCACGGAGGTGTCGCGGATGGTGGCCACAGTCTGACCAGCCTGCACGGCGTCGCCTGCGGCGACTGCAAAGGAGCTGACCTCGCCGCTGATCCTGGTGCGGACGTTCTGCATATCCGCAATGTCATCGTAATTGCGCTGTGCCTGCTCCACCGAGAGCTGTGCGCTCGCGAGGTTGTTTTCCACATCCGAAATGTCGATGGTGTAAAGAATATCGCCCTTCTCGATGCTGTCGCCCAGCTCAAAATCGGCGGTGAGCACCGTGCCGGTGACGAGGGACTTGACGGTGTAGGAATCGGCGGCGTTGATGGTGCCGCTGCCGTCGTAGACGTTCACAATGTCGCGGCGTCCCAGCTTCTCCTGCGTGTAGGCAAGGTCTGCCGACGTACTGCGGCTCTTGCGCGGCACGATGACCGCCACTAGCACCGCTGCGGCTGCGACCACCGCGATGCAGCGCTTTTTGTGGGTCTTGATAAAGTGGAACACCTTATTTTCTCCGCCGGTATTCTCCTGCGGAGAGGCGTCCTGTGTCTTCTTGTTGAAACCTAGCATGAAAAGCCTGACCTCCTGTGTTTCATGAAAAAGAAAAGTTCTTTCTGCCTGTTTTCATCCGTTCTGCGCTTTCCCCCACAGCGTCCGCCAAAAACGACCTGTCTGCGAGATACTGCCCCGGGTTAGCGGCGCAAACCGTTATAATGATACCACCTAACAAAACGAGCTGCAAGAAATTTTTCCTGCACAATCTGCAACTTTTTTGAAAATTTTTCCATCATCTCTGTGTCTGGAAACTGGAACATCAGACAGAGCTTTCGGATGAAGCGTTCATCCACTCGCTCCGGCCCTTCGTGCAGCGGCTTTTGGGATACAGTCAGAAATAACCTGACGCTCCGTAAGATGACGGCTCTGATGGGCGGTGACGGCACGATGGAGTAACAAACAGAAAAAGACTTCCGCTTTGAGAATGGCCCTCAGGCGGAAGTCTTTTTACTTTCTGAAAAAACAAAAGAAAAAGCACCAAGCATTTCTGCCTAGTGCTCTTTGTGGTGCACCTCGCGCACTCATATCCGAACTTTTCTCTGCTTTCACAGCTTCCCCGAAAGCGACCGTTTCCGTACCTTCCTTATAATTAAAGGTAATGAGAACCTTATCATCGTAGAGATAGATGGCATTGATGAAGGTGTCCACCAGTGCCTGCCGCTGCTCCGGCTGGGTCATATCCAGCTTACGGAAACGGAGCAGCCAGAACCGGACGAATTCTTCTTTCATCTTCGGTTTTGCCAGCCGTTCTTCTGCAATGCGGGCTTGCAGTTCCTTCCGCTGTTCTTCCAGCGCTTCCAGCCGCTCCTTGGTGGAACTGGTCAGAATGCCCATCTGGATAGCGTTCAGCATATTGGTGATGCCGACTTCCGTTTCTTTCAACTGCTTTTCGTAGATGGGCAAATCAGTGCTTTCCTGATTTTGCAGTTCCATTACCTTGGCGATGATGGCGTTCATGGAAGCATCGTCTTCCACCAGTTTCATGGTCTCATTGACCACCAAATCTTCTAGCCACTGTTTCCGCACGGCCTTTTTATCGCAGGTCTTTTTCTTCTTGGCAGCAGCACACTTATAGTAGGTATACATTTTCCCGGTGTGGCTGACACCGCTTTCGCCAAACATCAGCGCTCCGCACTTACCGCAGTACAGCTTGGTGGTAAGCAGATAGCTTTCCTCTGCCTTATGACGGGCAGGAGCTTTTTTGTTTTTCGCCAGCTTTTCCTGCACCTTGTTGAACAAGTCCTCTGACACCAACGCCGGGATCGCATTGGGCTGTACCACATCCCGCAAACGCAACTCGCCGATGTACCGGCGATTACTCAGCATCCGCTGAATCGTGTTATAGGACATCTCCCCGCCCATTGAATTTTTGATGTTGTGCGCCTTCAACCAATCCCGCAGGTCGGTCATGGTCGCGCCGTCTGCATACTTCTGGAACGTCTGCTCCACATACGGAGCCAACAACGGGTCGGGCTGGTAATGCCGGGTCTCATCGATCATGTAGCCGAACGGAATCGTGCCACCATTATAAATGCCCTTGAGAGCGTTCTCGGTCATGCCGCGCACGACCTTTTCAGACAGGTCAGCCGAGTAGTATTCGGCGTAGCCCTCCAGCACCGATTCCAGAATAATACCCTCCGGGCCAGCCGAAATGACTTCTGTTGCCGACACCAATTTCACGCCGTTCCTCTTCAGTTGGGTCTTGTACCGGGCACTGTCGTAGCGGTTTCGGGCAAAGCGGTCGAGCTTCCAGACAATGATGACATCAAAGATGCCACGTTCACTGTCTTTGATCATCTGCTGGAACTGCGGGCGGTTATCGGTCTTGGCGGAGATGGCACGGTCAATGTAATGCTTGACCACCGTGAAGCCGTTCTTTTCCGCATAGGCGGTGCATTCCCGGATCTGGCCTTCGATGGATTCCTCGCGCTGGCTGTCCGAGGAATAACGGGCGTAGATCACGGCGGTCATGGCAAGCACCTCCCATTTATACATCATTGAACGGTGGAGCGTTCTTTCAAGGCAATGTTTCGTATAATGTATATGCCACAATTTTAAAATTATTTCAATACCAATTATTTATCCTCCTGCAAATTTCGACTTATCAATTCCTGCAACCTCTCAGTTTCTTCTTTGGCATAAGCTCTGGCATCAGCCTCCACCGGCTGGAAATAGTAGCCCAGGATATCCTCGTCGCCCGAGACGTACCCGCTCTGATAGTTCCGCAGCCATCGTCTGGCCTGGTCGTAGTAGGCCGCCTGGGTCGCAGCATCGTCCCAGGCGATGTTCTCCACCACATAGGCCTGCTGCGCATGGTACGCCTCGTGGGCGATGGTGTCCATGGTCTCCTGCGCGGTCCCGCTTTCCAGCACAGACCGGGAGAGCACGATCTGCCGGGAGGAGACGCTGTAGTAGCCCAGCCAGTCCTCGTCGAGCGGCTGGACCGTAACATCTGTCCCGTCCGGCACCCCCAGCATGGCAAGCTCATAGGCGGCCAGCTGCTTTG
>ERZ772991.3093-NODE-3093-length-10071-cov-3.944788_pt1 | contig 10071 bp, 9 predicted proteins | sample MGYA00511128_ERZ772991 | MGnify/ENA primary metagenome ERZ772991 (study PRJEB29015, sample SAMEA2737655) | human gut metagenome | biome: human gut; feature: human-associated habitat; material: faeces | place: China | collected 2012 ... | reverse complement strand
GAGCACTTCAACCGCCTCGTAGTCATCGACCAGTCGCCCATCGGCAAAACGCCGCGTTCCACGCCGGCCACCGCTACCGGCCTGCTCCAGGTGCTGCGCCCCCTTTACGCACAGCTCCCCCTTTCCAAGCAGAGGGGATACACGGCGGCGCGCTTTTCCCCCAATATTCGCGGAGGCCGTTGTGAACGGTGCCAGGGAACGGGCATGATTGAAGTGGATATGAACTTCCTGGGAAATGTGGCCATGCCCTGCGACGCCTGCCACGGGCAATGCTACAACAGGGAAACGCTGGAAGTCACCTGGAAAGGGAAATCCATTGCCCAGGCGCTGGCCCTGACCGTGGACGAAGCGGCGGAATTCTTTTCCTCCCTGCCCAGAGCCGCCGCCATCCTGAAAAGCATGCAGGACGTAGGGCTGGGATACCTCAATCTCAACCGCAGGGCGGACACCCTTTCCGGCGGAGAATCCCAGCGCATAAAAATAGCTGCGGAACTGGCCAAAGCCCCGTCCTGGAAACTGGCGGAAGACGGGAAAAGGGCCCTGTTCATTCTGGACGAACCCACCAGCGGCCTTCACTTCAATGAAGTGGCCCTTCTCCTGGCAGCCCTTTTCCGTCTGAGGGATGCCGGGCACACCATCCTCTGCGTGGAACACCACAAGGACCTGCTCAATGCCGCGGACTACCTGGTGGACATGGGCCCCGGAGCCGGCAGGCACGGCGGCAATATCATGGCCGAGGGCTCCCCCGCAGATGTAGCGTCCAATCCGGAATCGCCCACTTCTCCCTGGCTCGTCCCCCGTTAACAACGGCAGCCCCTGAAAATCACTCATCTGTCCTGTCCTCCGGACATCCCGTTCCCGGCGTCTTCGGGAAAAAATCTGCCTCCCGGAGTTTATTCGTCTCCTTCCCCTATTTATTATCTTGACGACCTCCCTGTTTTTTAACAAAAAAAGGAATTACGTATTCCTTTTTCCTATGACTCTCCGTTTCCTCTCTTCGGCTCTGGCGGCGTTGTTACTTCCCGGAACGCTTCATGCCGCGCCCGTATTCCTTGAAAACGTCTCCGAATCCGGCGGATGGTATGATTGCAATAAAAAAACCAAATGGACATGGGGGACCAAGCCCCACCCCACCAACCCGTTAAATCCTCCGGTTTCCGCACGGCCCACAGAATGGCTGTACCTTCCTTATGACCAGAATATCTGCTGGGCGGCGGCGGCATCCAACGTTCTCCAATGGTGGCAGGATACCAGAAGCGACCTGAAATCCACCACGCCCAACGGGAAATCCGCCACTTACGATGTCATGCCGCAGGTCGCCCAGCTGGCCATTTACCAAACCATCTCCACGAACTGGACAAACAGCGGAGGCTCCGTGGAACAGGCCTACAACTGGTGGGTCAACGGCGGGATGCTGGATACCACCGCCTATCCGAGCCTTTCTACGACGACAGCTCCCGGAGGATACTGGAAAGAGCTGGGACTGACAGTCCCGCAGTCCTCAAGCGGAGGAGCTGTTGACAACCCCTTATTTTCCGCATACAGCTTCTGGGAAGGAGACACCAGAAGCGGCGTTTACCAGAAACTGACAAACAGCATCAACAACAACTGGGGAACCACGCTGACCGTCGGGGAAGAAGGGAGAGGCCACGCCATCACCATGTGGGGCTACGACACGGACAAAGACGGCAATCTGATTATCTACCTGACGGATTCGGACGACTACGCTGTGGAAATGTTCCGCCAGAAAGTAGTCGTGAACGACTATACGGACGAATACGGCTCCTCCCACTGCGATATTTATCTGACCAGCCTGGATGGAGAAAACGACGTGTACAGTTATAATTACGAGGAAGCGGGACTGTCGGGCATCCGCCTGGGGGAAATACAGAGCTTCACCGCTCCGCTGGGAGATCTGAGAATCCCGGAACCCGGCGCCGGAATCCTCTTCCTCTGCGGTTCATTCCTTGCCCTGTCCCGCCGCAGGCGCGCTGGACGGTAACGCTTTCCGAACTCCGGCCCCAATAAAAACGGGTCTTGATTCTTATGGGGGAAATGTGCAGAATCGGCGAGCGCACAAGTTCAGGAGAGCAAAAATTGTCCCAGTGTTCCCCAGTGCGGTTACCTGTGAAATGAATGACGCTTCCCACAACCACGGCGAGCAGGAAAACACCGTCTCCACCTATTCCGTCGACGTAGAAACCCTTCAGCAAATAGCTCTGAAAGGAGACGCCCAGGCACTGTTCCAGCTGGCAATCAACTACGAACAGGGGCGCGGGGTGGCGGAAAACCAGCAGGAAGCTTTCTACTGCTACCAGCAGGCGGCGGAACTGGGCCACGTTACCGCCCAGCTCAATCTGGGATGGGCCTATTCCAACGGCATCGGCGCCCCTCAGGACAACGACAAGGCCTTTTACTGGTACCGGAAAGCCGCCGAACAGGGGCACCCCACCGCGCAATTTGACCTTGGGTTCTGCTATGTCAACGGCTTGGGAGTGGAAAAAGACGAACACCAGGCCATCGGGTGGTACAAAAAAGCGGCGGAACAGGGCCATGCGGTAGCCCAGCTCAACCTCGGCTGGATTTATGCCAACAGCCCCAGCCGGAAAAACTGGGAACAGGCCGTATACTGGTACAAGCAGGCCGCGGAACAGGGAGACCCCCGCGCCCAGTATAACCTGGCCTGGTGCTATGGCAACGGAAGCGGGACCCCCAAAAACCCGCGGAAAGCCGCTTACTGGTATGAAGAAGCCGCCATGCAGAACCACGCTACGGCCCAATACAATCTGGGCTGGTGCTATGAAAACGGTTTCGGCGTGGAGCCGGATCTGGACAAAGCGCTGGTGTGGTATCACAAATCAGCCCTTCAGGGCCAGATTACGGCCCAATACACGCTGGGATGGTGCTACGGCAACGGCCGGGGCATGGAAGTGGACATGGCCAAAGCCGTCCACTGGTACACCAAAGCCGCAGAACAGGGGCATACAACAGCCCAGCTCAACCTGGGGTGGTGCCATCTGAACGGAAAAGGAACGCCCGTCAACCGGGAAGAAGCCCTGAAATGGTACCTTAAGGCGGCAGAACAGGGCAACGCCACAGCCATGTTTAATGTGGGCAACTGCTACGCCCACGGCTACGGCATTGAGCAGGACGATAAACAGGCGGAAGAATGGTATCTGAAAGCCGTCCGGCACGGCAACAAAAAGGCCGCCAGCGCCCTGCGCCATCTGGCTTCCAAACAGGAAAAAGAGAAAAAACGGACTCGGAGGACTGAAAAGTCGTTTTCCTGCCTGCCTCCCCGGGAAATCCCATCTCCTTGACGTGGATCCGGTCATCAACACATGCGGGAAAACATGTCCCCGCCCGGAAATAGATACCTGACAGCCGTCAAAACCCCGGACAGTCATCGCCGCCTCTTCCTTCCGTCCGCCGGGCCTTTTCGGGACAGCCGTTCCACGGCCTCCGGAAGCCGGGACGCGCCATCGCCGCCCAGCGCGGCGTCAATATCTTCCAGCGCATGAATCAGGTCAATGACCTCCCGGCGGGGCAAGGCGCCCCCGGCCGGCACGCAGAAATGAGTGCGGCACGCTAACGGCCTGCCTTCATAAATCATGCATTTTCTCTGCCCGCTTAAAAAAGGGCAGCTCCCGTCCGGAGGCAGCTCCAGCCGGGTACGTCCGGAAGCGCGCCACGCCTTCCAGGCCACCCATGCCTCACCCAGCGTTACATGCGGCGTCTCCCCGGTCAGGCGGAACCGGCAGCAATCCGCAGCGCCGGTACAGAAACGCTGGGCGCGGGAAGCGCGGAAAGCGCCTTCATCCAGAAGGCGCCGCACCTCCATCAGCATCCCGGCGGAGGGAGCCATTCCCCCCGCCTTTCCCTGGCGGCATTTGCCACGCGCCATGACTGAACCGGTTAACAGGTCAGGCCGTCCGCCTTCGCCTGGTTCCAGTACGCATACTCGGAACGGTTGAAATCCACGTATTCCGGAGACAAATCCGTGGTATACACCGTATGGGAAAACTCGCCCCGATTCAAATTGATATCCACCTGGAACGCGGGAACCTGCACGGCCTGCCGCAAATCGTCGGACGGAGTATCCGCCTGCACGCCGCCGCGGCAGGCGGCCAAACCGGCGATGTCGATGTCTATCTTCTCTTCGTCCACCTTTGCTCCGCAGTAGCCCACAGCATGAATAATGCGCCCCCAGTTGGGATCGTTCCCGTTCCAGGAACTCTTCACCAGGGAAGACTTGGCTACGGCTTCCGCCGCTTTTTTAGCTTCATCCTCCGTGCGGCCTCCCGTCACATGCACGGTGACGAACTTGGTCACCCGCTCTCCGTCCTGCACGATGTGCTTGGCCAGTTCCAGCATCACATGGGCCAAAGCCTGCTGGAATGCGTAAATATCTTCCGGAGTTTCCAGCTTCACGCCGGATGCCCCATTCGCCATCACCAGAACCGTCAATGGTGATGCAGTTAAAAGAACTCTTCACTCCGGACTGGACGCACAGCTCCAGCACATCGCGGGAAACGCCCGCATCCGTCGTGATAAAACACAACATGGTCGCCATGCAGGGATTGATCATGCCCGCCCCTTTGCAGCAGGCGCCGATGCGCACGGGTTTACCCTGCACTACAAACTCAATGGCAATGATTTTCTCCTTCGTGTCGCTGGTCATCACGGCCTGGGCCACCTCATGCCCCTTGTCACGGGAAAGCCCCTCCGCCAATTCCGGAAACTTCGGGTAAATGCGCATCATAGGCATTGGCAGGCCAATCACGCCGGTGGAACATACGGCCACTTCTGCAGGCTTCAGCCCCAGAAGCTCCGCAACGCTGCGGCATTCGCCCCTGGCGTCCTCCACCCCACGGGTTCCGGTGCAGGCGTTCGCGTTCCCGCTGTTCGCTACGATGGCGCGGATATTTCCTTTCCGGAGATGCTCCCGGCTCACCTTCACGCAGGCGGCCTGCACGCGGTTGGTCGTAAACGTTCCTGCGGACACGCAGGGTTCCGTGGAATAAATCAGGGCCAGGTCCAGACGCGTGGCTGTAGGCTTCTTGATGCCGCAGCTTACGGCGCTCCCCAAAAATCCCCGGGGCGCGCAAACGCCCCCGTCAACCGGAATATAGGATGAATCATTCATCGTCTTGAAAGTGTCTTTCAACATATCAAAAAGCTACAGAACCCACAAGCCTTCCGTTTCATCAAATCCGCACATGATATTGAAGGACTGAACGGCCTGGCCCCCCGCCCCCTTCACCACATTATCCTCCGCGCTCATCAGAATCACGCGGTTCGTGCGGGGATCATAAGCCCAGCCAATGTCCACGCAGTTCGTCCGCGTTACATTCTTGGTATCCGCAGGCTGGTTGCGCCCCAGAAGGCGGACGAACGGGGCCGCGGCATAAGCTTCTTCCAGCAGGCGGCCGACGCATTCGGGGTCCGCCCCCTTTTTCACTTTGGCCGTAATCGTGGAGCAGATGCCCGTATTAACGGGAATCAGATGGGGGGTAAAGGACATCACCACCGTTTCCCCCGCGGCATGGGAAAGCTCCTGTTCAATTTCGCTCAAATGGCGGTGTTTCGGCACTCCGTAGGCATGAAAACTCTCATTGCACTCGCAGAACAGCAGCGGAATGGACGCCTTGCGCCCCGCTCCGCTCACGCCGCTGCCGGAACAGACCACCACGTCCTCCGGCTCCAGCATGCCCGCCTTGAACAAGGGAATGAGAGGCAAAAGAATGCTGGTGGGATAGCAGCCGGGAGAAGCCACAATGCGAGCCCGGGCAATCTCCTCCCGGCGCCACTCCGGCAAGCCGTACACGGCTTCCTGCATCAGGGCCGTATCCGGGTGGGGGTTCCCGTAATACTCTTCGTACACCTCCGGGCTGTCCAGACGGAAATCCGCGCTCAGGTCAATCACGCGCACGCCCCTGTCCACCAGGCCGCGGGCATAGGAAGCAGCCACGCCATGAGGCAGGGCCAGAAAAGCGACCTCCGCCCCAGTAGCGGCAATCGCCTCCACATCGGAATCCGTAAACTTCAGACCGGAACCCGGAACCTGACGGAAACGGGGAAAAACCTCCCACAACGGCTGCCCGGCATACTGGCGGGAAGTAGCGCACACCAGCTTCACCCCGCGATGGTTCAGCAGGATGCGCAACAATTCCTGCCCGGTGTAGCCACTGGCCCCGACGACTGCAACTTGAACTTGCTTCATGACAAAAAAGGTATGCTATGAAAAAAGACTCTTGCCAACACTAAAGTTTTCCTATATACACCTCGCCGTCATGAGACACGACCCCGGTCGGTCCGAGTTCATCGGGTTGTAGCGCAGTCTGGTAGCGCACCTGCATGGGGTGCAGGGGGTCGCAGGTTCGAATCCTGTCAACCCGACCATTTTTAACCGCTGTAAGCTGAAACGCTTACAGCGGTTTTTGTTTTCCCCTGTTTTTAGATTAGCCACACGTCAGGCCACACGTCAAAATGAAAAAATGTTGTGTTGGGGTCACAGGAATGGCAAGAGATGGGTATGCGTCAATACTTCGAGCCTACCGATTACGCCCACTTGTACCGGGAAAAGAATTCTGGCATTTACTATGCTCGTGTGGATTCCAGACAAGGTGGCCGAAAAACGATAAGACGTTCACTTAAAACAAAGGATATAAATGAGGCTATTGCCAAAATGGCTGCCTTTTTGCAGGAGATGGGGACAAATACCCCGACTATCGGAAACATCTCTTGGTATGTAGCGGTAGATACCTACATTGCCCAGCAAAAGATGAGGCCCAATCTTAAACCTAGGGCCCTTGAATCTGCTCTGCTTTTCGCGGAGCATGCTCGCAAGCTGGTTGAACAAGATGTGGCAGCGGAAGCCATCACGGCCAATATGTGCCGGTTATGGTGGACCAAAAAAGCACAGAGTTGTTCGCCAAGAACGGCCAATGGAGCTCTTGGTGCAGTTCGAAAAATATTTGCTATGCTCAGGGATTCCGGGTACGTAGTTTCAGACCCTACCGCAAAACTGGAGAGATTGAGTCTGAAACCGACGGAATTTTTCATCCCGGGAAAAGAAGAATTTGTTCGTATTGTAGAAGAAATCAGGCGTGCTCCTTTACTGCGAAAGTACCGGGAAAAGAGCCTTGATTCCCCTGCAGCAGATATGGTGGCTTTTTTGGCCTACTCTGGTCTGCGGATTGAAGAAGCCCGACGCTTGGTATGGGGCGATATTGGAAAAGACTCCATATCCGTCCCGGCAATTAAACATGCAGTCAAAAGACGGATATTGTATATTAACCCAGCTCTACGGAATGTGATTGAGCGGAAAAAAACAAACAATAACTTGACCGCAACATCTCCTGTGTTCGTTATTGAAAACCCAAGGAAAGCTCTTACAAATGCCTGTGTCCGCCTGGGGTTGCCCCATGTCCGGGTGCATGATTTGCGCCATTTTTTCGCCACGACGTGTATTGAGCAGGGAGTAGATATTCCGACCGTGGCCAAGTGGCTGGGGCACCAGGACGGGGGCGCTCTCGCCATGCGGGTGTATGGTCATTTGCGCGACGAGCACAGCAAGGAACAGGCTTCCAGGCTGCGCTTTTGATTGTTTTGTTCAAGTCGTGGGCGTTTTTGTTCAAGTCGTGGTTGTATGTCTCCGATCACGTTCCGTGCAATGACAGGGGCATGGAGTTTAATCTTTCTATTGCAGATATGCTCCGCACGAAGTATTCGACAATTTTCGAGCGTGAGATTCAACAGGTTACGTCTATTCTTGAGCCGTATTGTTCCGTTCTCCCCGGTCGCGGGAAAGATATGGAGATTCCCTATGTGGGCAAGACGGAGTTCAAGGAGATCGGCAACAGATTCGTAGAGGCCAGCCCGCACGAGCTTTCCATGGGGAAGCGTGTAATTAAACCTCAACGTTATGCGGACTCTCTTCACAAGGATGATATTGACAACATCCTATTGAACGACCTTGAACTCAGTATCAGCGATTTTATCGCGGAAATGAAGAAGGCCGGCAAGAGGCTGCTTGATCAGGTTTTGCTTGGGGTGGTTCCCGATACGGATAATCCCGGAAAGTTCCGCATCCGTACAACTTCGGATAGTGTTTGCGGGGGAATGCTTGCACCTAATTACACGGGCAATTCAGGCGCCACGTTGACCAATCTTGATCCAAGTCTGGTTGTTCCTGCTGATTTCAAGATGGATGGGACGAAGAATCCTGCCGGGTTCCTGCTGGACCAGATTGTTGAAGCCAAGCGCATGCTGGAAGAGAATTACGCATGGGACGAGGCTTCCGGCGACACTCTTTGTCTGGCGATTTCCTCAACGATGAAGGCGCAGATGATCATGTGGGAGGAGCAGAAGAATAAGAATTACGGTTTTTCCGTGCTGGAACATGGCAAGGTGAATCCAATGCTGAATGTCCGATTCCTGGTCACGAATATGCTGCCGTTTGATGAGGACGGCAATCGTATTTGTCCGATGTGGGTCAAGAGCCGCCTGGTTCTTTCTCCGTGGGATCAGATGAAGTTTTCTATCGTGCGACCGGACAAGTATCAGAACCTTTCTGTTGTTCGAGCAGATGCCGCTTGCATGTATGGGGCTTCCAGGAAAGACGAAAAATCTTTCGTGCAGATTCTTTGTAAGGAGAAGGCGACGGCTGGAGCTTAATTATCTTTCCAGGGTATTCGTTGTTGTTTGTTCCGCTCCCTGTTTCGGCAGGGAGCGGATTTTTTTGCTTGTTCAAGTTACGGTTGTATTCGTGCGGCAAAAATGTGTGCTAAGAGGGAGGCATGTTAGATTTCCTGGGCGTCACGGAACATTTTTCCTGCATGGAGAATACTCCGTTTTCCTTCCCTGCCCTGTTTCGGGATATGGCAGGGGAAGCCGTTTCTCTGGACGGCGTGATTTTTTCAGGGAGCATTGTATCCGCCAATCAGGAGATGGTAGAGATTTCCATTGAGAAGGGGGAGTCTTCTAATGAGGTGATTTTTTCATTCCCCGCCTTGCCAGAAGGAAGATGGTCTTACAATGTCCTGGTTCAGGCAGATGATGGTTCCCAAAGAATTTTGTTTTCCGGGTATATTTCCGTACTCGGTGTTTCTCGTGTCGCACAGTTGGCAGGCGGTCCGCCAATGAAGAACCGGACGCTGCTTGTCGCTATGCCTGGGGAAGCGACAATGCGTCTCCGTATGGAGTGGATGGCTACTACTGCTGCACAGGCTTTTGCCTATCATGCGCTCCAGGCTTCCAAGAATGCTCATGCGGATGCAGAAACGGCGAGCCAGGCGGCCAAGACGGCAACGGACGCGGCAGCCACCGCTGCAGGACGGGCCGAAGAGGCGGAAGGCTATGCAGGGTCTGCCTGGGCCTCCAAAAGTGCTGCCGCCGATTCTGCGACCGCCGCCGGCACATCCGCAACTAACGCGGCTCGTGACGCCAAGAGCGCCAATGACGCTAAAACGGATGTGGAGTCGCTGGCCGCCGCCTGGCCGGAAACGGTCAACAACGGGAAGCAACAGATTATTGAAGCCAGGAATGAGGCTGTTACTGCCATTCAGGATAAGCAAGCCGATTCTGTTCTTGCCGTGGGACGTGCCTCACAGACCGCGCAGCAGAATATAGCCGGCGCACGAACGGATGCCGTTGCCGCCGTGCAAACGGCGCAGGAGAGAGCGGTGGGGGCGATTACGCCCCTTGTCCAGCGCGCCGAAACCGCTAAAGAGGCTATAGATCAGGCGGAGGGACGCATCAATACGGCCGCGACTAATGCCGCGACATCCGCCACGGAGTCGGCTAACTCCGCGACGGCGGCCCAGCAGGCCCTTGAGGCCATGCCCCAAGTGGACGCCTCCGGCAACATGACGCTGGCCGGCAATATCACCGCCGCGGGAGGCACGTTTGACGCGGTCGTCAATGCCAATGGAGGCATCAACATTCCTCTGGCCGTGGGGGCGGTAACGGATACGTCAGCGGTTAATCGCCTGTACGCCGCGGGCATGGCCGGCGTGACGGGCATCCTGACCTCTAATGCTTTCCTCAATACGGATGCCATTACCGCGT
>ERZ772991.3084-NODE-3084-length-10104-cov-9.236441_pt1 | contig 10104 bp, 6 predicted proteins | sample MGYA00511128_ERZ772991 | MGnify/ENA primary metagenome ERZ772991 (study PRJEB29015, sample SAMEA2737655) | human gut metagenome | biome: human gut; feature: human-associated habitat; material: faeces | place: China | collected 2012 ... | reverse complement strand
AGTTCCCCGGCCTGACCGGCATGGAGAAGATGGCCTCCATCATGCAGAAGCTGCGCGACCAGCCCCCGGTGGAGCTGGCCGGCCATAAGGTGATCAAGGTGACCGACTACAAGAAGCCGGAAGAGACCGGCTTGCCCGCTGCCAACGTGCTGATCTACACGCTGGAAAACGGCGCTACCGTGGTGGTGCGTCCCTCCGGCACTGAGCCGAAGATCAAGACCTACTTCACCACGCTGGGCAAGGATCTGGCCGAGGCGCAGGCACAGAAGGATGCTCTGGCTGCCGCCATTGAGCCCATCCTGAAGTAAAAACATTTCAAAGCATCTGCGGGGCTGCTGCACGTTTTGTGCAGCAGCCCTTTTTTGCGTTCAGCAGATAGTTGACCGGAGCAAAAGCCTTATGGAGGTGTACCGTCACCGCGAAAAGCCGTCCCCTTGGGGAAGGTGGCTGCGAACGCAGTGAGCAGACGGAAGGGGTCAGCGCCTGAGGGGGCGAAAGCGCACACTCTGGGTGACTGTCCTTTCAGGACAGACCGCAGGGCTTTATGCAGCAAGGATGCACTTTTGCTGTGTAAAATCGGTTGAAGTTTGCGCTGTGATACGCTATAATAAAACATGGTTTATTATAAGCAGCTGTGGGCGTGCAGCGCGGCACAGCGGCAGGGTAGGTGGAAGAGATGGAAAAAACTGTATCGGCAGTATTGGTGGCGGCGGGCAGCTCGACCCGCATGGGGTTTGATAAGCTCAGCTTTGATCTGGGAGGCGAAACGGTGCTGCACCGCAGCATCCGCGCCTTTGCCCAGTGCCCGCAGATCACCGAGCTTGTGCTGGTGGCAGGCAAAAACCGGGAGTTTGTGGCGCAGCAGGCGGCGGACTGCCCAAAGCCTGTGCAGATCGTAGCGGGCGGGGCTACCCGCGCCGAGAGCGCAAAAAACGGCGTGCTGGCAGCGCACGGAGAGCTGGTGGCAGTGCACGATGCCGCCCGCCCCTTTGTGAGTGCGTCGGTCATTACGGCGGCGCTGGAAGCTGCCGCCCGGTGCGGCGCAGCAGCCCCGGCGGTGCCGGTGAAGGATACCATCAAGACCGCTGCCCGGGGCGATGGCAAAACCGTGCCCCCGGACTGCGCGGTATGCGCCACCCCGGACCGCAGTACCCTGTATGCGGTGCAGACCCCCCAGTGCTTTGACCGTGCAGCGTACCTTGCGGCGCTGGAAGAACTGGACGAGACTCGCGCCCGCCTTGTTACCGATGATTGCAGCCTGTTTGAACTGACCGGACGCCCGGTGCAGCTGACGCAGGGCGACTATGCAAACCTGAAGATCACCACCCGGGAGGATCTGCCCTGCCCGGCACAGAGGAAGGAAACGGAAATGCGTATTGGACACGGCTATGATGTACATCGTTTGGTAGAGCAGCGCAAGCTGATCCTTGGCGGGGTGGAGATCCCCTTTGAAAAAGGTCTGCTGGGGCATTCGGATGCGGACGTGCTGACCCATGCGGTGATGGATGCTGTGCTGGGCGCTGCGGCGCTGGGGGATATCGGCCAGCATTTCCCGGACAATGACCCGGAGTACGCCGGTGCCGACAGCCTGAAGCTGGCCTGCCGCGTGGCGCAGATCCTCAAGGAGCATGGCTGGCGCATTGAGAACATCGATGCCACCCTGCTGTGCCAGCGCCCCAAGCTTGCACCCCATATCCCGGCCATGCGTGCCAATCTGGCGGCGGCTTTCGGCCTGCCGGTAGAGGCGGTAAGCGTAAAGGCCACCACGGAGGAGCATCTGGGCTTTACCGGCGAGGGGCTGGGCATTGCTGCCCACGCTGTCGCCCTGATCGAAGCTGTGTAAGGGGGCACACACGCATGACACTGAATGCGATCATCGCCAATTTTCAGACCTTCAAGATCGTTGATCTGCTGGATATCATCATCATCGCGTTCCTGATCTACCAGCTGCTGGGCATCATCAACCGCACCCGCGCCGGGCAGCTGGCCAAGGGTGCGCTGCTGGTCATGGTCGTGTATCTGGTAGCCAACACCCTGAATATGCGCACCGTTACATGGCTGCTCAACTCGCTGCTGCAAGTTGGTCTGCTCACCCTTGTGGTGCTGTTCCAGCCGGAGATCCGCCGCGCACTGGAGCGCATGGGTCAGACCGACCAATGGGCTTCCAAGCTGTTCAACGTAAAGGGGCGCTACAACGACCCCAGTCTCAAGGGTGCGTGGCGCAGCGCCATCATTGCCATCTGCGATGCAGCCGAGCGCTTTTCTGAGACCAAGACCGGCGCCCTTATCGTGCTGGAGCGCCACACCAACCTTTCCGAGATCGTGCGCACCGGCACCCCGGTGAACAGCGCGGTCAATCTGGAAGTGCTGGGCACTATCTTCTACGAGGGCACACCTCTGCATGACGGTGCCGCTATCATCGAAAACGGCCGCATCAAGGCGGCGGGCTGCGTGCTGCCCCTTTCCAACAATCTGGATCTGGGCAAAGATATGGGCACCCGCCACCGCGCCTGTCTTGGTATTGCGGAAAACTCCGACGCCATTGCCATCGTGGTCAGCGAGGAGACCGGCATCATCTCCATGGCCAAAAATGGTGTGCTGATCCGTCATTTTGACCGCCAGAGCCTGTATACCCGCCTCATCGACGAGATGATCCCCAAGGAGTCCACGGTGGAAAAGAACACCGCCGACAGCTGGGTGGAGCAGGCGAAAAAGCTGTGGAACTGGATCAGCCAGAAGGGGGAGGACGAGCAGCAATGAGCAACCAGCCGAACAAGACGAATGGCGCAAAGCCTGCCGTCCGCAAAAAGAAAAATCTTCTGGATGACCGCCGCGTCCGGCTGGCACTGTCTGTGCTGGGTGCCATCGTTGCATGGATGGTGGTCACCATCATCGTTCAGCCCGGCACCACCAACACCATCTATAATGTGCCGGTGGATTACACCTACGATTCCGCCGCCTATACTTCCCGGGGTCTGAGCATCGTCAGTGCCGAGGACAAGACCGTGAACCTGAAGCTTTCCGGCGATGGCTACACCATCGGCGGGCTCAGCGCGTCGGACTTTGTGGTCTACCCGGACTGGTCCAGCGTGCGCGACAGCGGCGAAAAGACCCTGCGGCTGCTAGTGCGCGGCGCAAACGGTCTGCTCAATGGCGTGACCGTGACCATGGAAGGCAGCGACAACACGGTGGATGTGGTGTTTGACGTGGTGGAGGAAAAGACCCTGCCCGTTACCGCTACCACCAACTATCTGCGCATTGCAGACGGCTATATCCTTTACAGCACCGAGGTCTCCAAGGAGACCGTCACCCTGTCCGGCCCCAGCAGCGAGCTGAGCAAGGTGGCTACCTGCACCGCCGAGGCATCTTACAGCAGCGAACTGACCGAGTCGGTCACGCTGAACACCCCTCTGCGCTTCTACACCAGCGGCGGCAAAGAGGTCAAGTTCCAGTACACCACGCTGGAAGAAAGCAATGTGGACGTGACGCTGCAAGTGTACAAGACGGCGACCCTGCCGGTGAAGGTGAACTTTATCAACGCGCCGCGCGGGTTCGATAACTCGGTGCTGAGCTATGCCCTCAGCTGCAAGCAGCTCAAGGTAGCGGGCCCGGCAGAAAAGATCGATGCACTGTCCACCTTGTCCATCGGCACCATCGACCTTTCCACATTCAGTCTGAACAAGGTGTACGAGATGCCCATCGAGCTGCCGACAGATATCTATCTGCTGGACAATATCTCCACCATCACGGTCAGCTTTGACTGCTCCGGGCTGGAGACCAAGACCATGAACCTGCCCTCCAGCTGTGTGCAGGTGGTCAATCTGCCCGCCACCTATCAGCTGACGGTGGAGACCGAGCGGCTGATGAACGTGATCCTCTGCGGCCCCAAGGGTGCTATGGAGACTTTGACCCCCGAGCAGGTGGTCATTGAGATCGACGCCGAGGACTTTGCCGTGGCTACCGGCCAACAGAACATTGCCTGCCGGCTGTATGTACCCTCCAACGGCAAGATCTTTGCACTGGGCAGCTATGTGCTGCAATGCCGCATTGAAAGCAACTAAATTTAAAGGAAAACACAACAAATGATTCTGGTTCGCAACATCCGTCTGCCCCTCTCTGCCGCAGAGCCGCAGGCATTTGAAAAGGCGCTGCACACCCTGCGGGTGCCCCGCAGCAAGGTAGAGCACACCGGCGTGGCAAAGCTTTCGGTGGATGCCCGCCACGGCCAGCCCAAGCTGGTATATACCGTGGCGGTCACCCTCAAGCAGCCCGGGGAGGAGGCCGCCCTTGCAGCCCGCTGCTCGGACGCCGCCCTGCATAGCCGGGCAGACTTTACCCTGCACGCAGGTACCCAGCCGCTTGTGCACCGCCCTGTGGTGTGCGGACTGGGCCCGGCGGGGCTGTTTGCGGCCCTGCTGCTGGCACGGCAGGGCTACCGCCCCATCGTGCTGGAGCGCGGCCCTGCGCTGGATGCCCGTGTGCAGGCGGTGGAGCACTTTTCCGCCACCGGTCAGCTGGACCCCAACGCCAACATCCAGTTCGGCGAGGGCGGCGCGGGCACCTTCTCGGATGGCAAGCTGACCACCCGCATCGGGGATGAACTGTGTGATTTTGTCACCGAGGTGTTTTTGCAGCACGGTGCCCCGGCAGAGATCGCATGGAAGCAAAAGCCCCATGTGGGCACCGACCTGCTGCGCGGCGTGATCACCTCCATCCGCAGGGAGATCGAGTCTCTGGGCGGCGAGGTGCACTTCAACACCGCGCTCACCGGACTGGAACGCAAAAACGGCCAGCTGGTGGGCATCACTACTACAAATGGCAGCTTTGCCTGCGAGACGCTGGTGTTTGCAGTGGGGCACTCGGCGCGGGATACCTTCAGTATGCTGATGGACAGCGGCCTTGTGCTGGAGTGCAAGCCTTTCAGCGTGGGTTTCCGCGCCGAGCACCTGCAAACCGAGATCGAAAAAAGCCTGTACCACGAAGCCGCCGGGCATCCGGCGCTGCCCCGGGGCGAGTACCAGCTCTCCCAGCACGTTGGCGACCGGTGCGTGTACACCTTCTGTATGTGCCCCGGCGGTCAGGTGGTGGCTTCCGCCAGTGAGGAAGAGCGCGTTGTGACCAACGGCATGAGCTACCACGCCCGCAGCGGCAAAAACGCCAACGCGGCGGTGGTGGTCAGCGTAGGCGGGGCAGATTTTGCCAACGACCCCCGCCGCGCCATCGCCTTTCAGCGGGAGCTGGAAGCAAAGGCTTACGCCGCCGGTCGTGCCGCCGGGGCTTACGCCGCCCCGGCAGAGAATGTGCAAAGCTTTCTGGAAGGGCACGGGCAGCTGCATATTGGCAGTGTACAGCCCACCTACGACCGCGGCGTGACTGCCGCAGACCTGGGCGCACTGCTGCCCGGGGAATTGGCGGACACCCTGCGGGCGGGTCTGCGCGCCTATGAGCGCAAGATCGCGGGCTACACCGCGCCGGACGCCATCCTGACCGGACTTGAGACCCGAACCAGCAGCCCGGTACGGCTCAAGCGGGAAGAGGACTTTGTGTGCAGCCAGCTGGCAGGGCTTTACCCCTGCGGCGAGGGTGCGGGATATGCGGGCGGTATTATGAGCGCCGCCGTGGATGGCCTGCGGGTGGCCCGCGCCATCATCAGCCGGTATGCACCGGCAGAAGGGTGAGAAAATTTTGATGAACGATCGTGAAAACGATAACCGAAATAACGAAGGCCGGCAGGTACAGCAGGAGCTGGAAGACCAGCTGCGCGCCTTTGGTGACACCATGACCGATGCCTTTGCCCACGGCTTTGAGGGCAGGGGTATGGATATTGGTGACCGGGCGTGGGATGTGGGCAAGGCAGCTGTCCATGCGGCCAACTACGGCATTGGGCAGGCGGCAAAGGCCTTCCGACAGGGGCGCAAAAGCTCCCCCTATGGGGATGCAAAGCAGACCTCCAACGAAGGTGCTGCGGATGCCGATGCCGCCGGGATGCCCGGCTGGTTCCGGCAGATCTTTGCAAAGCCGGAGCCTACCCCGGTGGAAAATATCCGTATCAGCGCCAAAAAACGATATAGCGCAGGCTGCACCCTGCTGGCTGTGGGCATCACCTTTGCGGTGATCTTCGGTCTGGGCGGCATTGGCTGCATCGCGGCGGCGGAGGCCGTTCTGCCCGGCCTTATTACAGAGACCATGATCGGTGACGCGGTGGCCACGGCCGCGGAGGGCATGACCTATACCTTTACCACCGGCGCTTCTATGGCCACGACGGTGCTGGAGATCACGGGCAATGTGCTGACCCTTGTCGCCTGCGGCTTTGGTGCCATGATCGCCGCTGGTGCAAGCCGCTTTTCTGCTTCCAAAAAGCTGGGGGCGCTTGCAGATGCAGCCGAAAAGCTGAACGTACAGAAGGGGCTTTCGGTGGAGATGCTGGCAGACCTGACCCACCAGACCAAGAAAAAGACCCTGAAAAAGCTGCGCAGCTACATCCATAAGGGCTGGCTGAACGCATGGCTGGACGATGAGACCGAGACGCTCTACCTGACGGCAGAGGACTACCGCGCCGCCAAGGAGAAAGCCGCCGCAGCCGCCGCGCAGCCGCAGCCGGAAAAGGAAGAAACCGGCGATGCTCTGCTCAATCTCGATACCGCCCGCCGCTTTGCTGCCGTGCTGGAAAAAGAGCAGCAGCTCATGCAGGACGCGCAGGCGCGGGAAGAGCTGGCGGCCATGCACAAGACCACTACCGCCATCTGCGACTGGCTGGAGGCACACCCGGAAAGCCAGCCCAAGACCCGCCGTTTTGCGGAATATTATATTCCCACCACCCTCAAGCTGCTGCACACCTATAACGATGTGCAGGGGCAGCAGGGCGAAAACGCCGAGACCATCCGCCGGGATATCGCGGGTATCCTGCACACCTTGAATCAGGCGTATGAGAACCTGTACAACAATCTGCTTTCGGACGTAGCCATGGACATTTCTTCCGAGATCGCCGCTTTGCAGGGAATGCTGGCCAACGATGGCCTGACCGGGAGGGAATTTGAATGACCTACCGTGCTTGGGAACAAAAACCGCTGGACCGCGCCGCTGTGCGGGAACTGACCGCCGCCATTGCCGAACAAGCGGCGGCACAGCTGGAAGAGCAGGCCATGGACGAAGCGCCGTGGTCAGACGAAAAATATAAGGCCGTGCTGGCTGCGCAGCAGAAGGAAAACGCCCTGCTGGCGGGTATCCTTGCCGCCCGGGGCATCACCGACCCCGCCGAAGCGCTGACCTTGCTGGCAGGGGAGGAAGAACTTTCCGACCCCGCCCTGCTGACCGACATGGACGCCGCTTGTCAGCGCATCTGGCAGGCCATTGACAACGGCGAGACCATCGCGGTTTTCGGCGACTACGATGTGGACGGCGTGACCGCCACCGCCCTGCTGTACCAGCACCTCAAGGGCATGGGCGCGTCCGTCAAGTGTATGCTGCCCAGCCGCGAAGGGGACGGCTACGGCCTGTCCAAAAACGCCATTCAGTCCATGCATAACAAGGGCTGCACCCTCATCGTGACCGTAGATAACGGCATTTCTGCCGTGGAGGAAGCCGACTTTGCGGCTTCACTGGGTATGGACCTGATCATCACCGACCACCATCTGCCGCCGGAGACTTTGCCCAAGGCCGTGGCCGTGGTGGACCCCCGCCGAGAGGACGACCACAGCCCTTTCAAGGGTCTGTGCGGCGCGGGCGTAGCCTTCAAGCTCTGCGCTGCGCTGGACGGCTGCCCGCCGGAGGAAATGCTGGATTACTGCGGCGACCTTGCCGCCGTGGGCACTGTGGCAGACGTGATGCCGCTGGTGGGGGAGAACCGCACCCTTGTCAAGGCCGGGCTGCGGCAGCTGCAACAGACCGACCGCCCCGGCTTTGGGGCACTTTTAGAGGAAGTCGGCCTTGCGGGCAAGCCCATCACCGCCGAGAATATCAGCTACGCCATCGCACCCCGCATCAACGCGGCAGGCCGCATGGATAACGCCGTCACCGCCTTGCAGCTGGTGCTCTGTGAGGACCCGGACAGGGCCGAGGAACTGGCGCACAAGCTGAACGAGATCAACGCCCACCGGCAGGAGACTGAGCAGCAGATCTTCAAAGCTGCCGAGGAATTGCTGGAACAGCAGCCCGAGCGTCTGGATGACCGCATCATGCTGCTGTGGGGACGGGACTGGCATCCCGGCGTCATTGGCATCGTGGCTTCCCGGCTGGTGGAGCGCACCGGACGCCCGGTCATCGTGGTCACCATTGACGAGCACGGCGAGGGCAAGGGCAGCGGACGCAGCGTGCAGGGCTTTAACCTGCACGCCTGCATCGGCTCCTGTGCCGACCTTCTGGTGCGCTACGGCGGCCACGCCATGGCGGCGGGACTTTCCGTCCGGGAAGAAAATCTGCCCGAGCTGCGCCGCCGCCTGAACGACTGGGCTGCCCGGGAATGCCCGGTGCTGCACACCCCGCCCCTTACCTGTGATGTGACCATCCATCTGGACCGCATCACGGTGGAGAGCGTGCGGCATCTGGAGCAGTTGGCACCCTACGGAGCCGAGAACCCCACCCCGGTGTTCCTGCTGCAAAGTGCCGTGGTGGACGGCGTATACCCGGTATCGGAAGGGCGGCACAGCCGCCTGCGGCTGCGGCAGGGCAATAGCTGCCTGTACGCCGTCTGGTTCGGGATGCCCGCCGAGCAGCTGCCCTACGCGCTGGGCGATGTGGTGGACGTGGCACTGAACCTTTCGGTCTACGAGTCCGCCCGAGGGGCGCAGCTCTCCGGCCGTATCATCGACCTGCACCCGGCAGGGCTGGGCGCAGAGCTGGCGCGGCAGGCTGCACTGGTGCAGGCACTGCGCCGGGGCACCCCCCTGACCGAAGAACAGAAAAAACAGATCGTCCCCGCCCGCACGGATATCATTGCCGTGTACCGGGAATTGCAGTCCCGCCGCTGGCACGCCGAGGACCTGCAGCCCCTGTGCGCAAAGCTGGGCGAGGAGCAGACCGGCAAAACGCTGGTGGCAGTTGCCGCTTTAGAGCAGGTGGGGCTGATCACCGCAGCGGAAAAAGGCGGGGCAAAATTCTGGGAGCTGGTGCCGACAGCAGGCAAAAAGAACCTTGCCGATGCCCCCATCCTGAAATGTCTGGAGGAACTATAAATGCCTGAGGGAAAGAAAAATACTGTCCCGGTCCCGGCTCCGGTACGGGACGAGGACGGCTACTCTGCCAAGACCCATCTGCACCAGCCGGTGCAGGAGACCGCCACCGTAGCCGCTACGGCGCTGCTGGCAGACGCACCGGAGGGGGCGCTGCCCTCTGAGGTACGCCCGGAGATCGTAACGTGGGAAAAGCTGTGCGAGGCCATTCAGGCCAGCGGCAAAGCCTACAATATGGAGATGATCCAAAAGGCCTACGAGCTGGCAAATAACGCCCACAACGGCGTGTGCCGCCGCAGCGGCGAGCCCTATATCTGCCACCCGTTGGCAGTCGCCCGGCTGGTGCTGGATCTGGGCATGGACTCCGAGAGCATCGCCGCCGCCCTGCTGCATGACGTAGTGGAGGATACCCCCACCACGCTGGACGACCTGAAAGCCGCCTTTGGCGAGGAAGTGGCCCTGCTGGTGGACGGCGTGACCAAGCTGACCAAGATCCAGTTCTCCAATATTGAGGAACTGCAGGCCGAGAACCTGCGCAAGATGCTGCTGGCCATGAGCCGGGACGTGCGTGTGATGATCATCAAGCTGTGCGACCGGCTGCATAATATGCGCACCGGCGACGCCTGGCCGGAGCAGAAGCGCCGCGATAAGGCCCGCGAGACCATGGAGGTGTACGCCCCCATCGCCAACCGCCTTGGCATTTTGAACGTTAAGGAAGAGCTGGAGGATCGCAGCCTGCATTATCTGGACCCTGTGGGCTACTCCGAGATCAGCCGGATGCTCAGCGAGCGCTCCGGTGAGGAGTTTTTGATCAAGGTGTCCGGCGTCATCGAGCGCCGTCTGGTGGAAAGCGGTATCGAGGGTGCCACCATCAAGCGCCGGGTCAAGAGCATCTACGGCATCTACCGCAAGACCATCATGCAGAACAAGTCCTTCG
>ERZ772991.3080-NODE-3080-length-10118-cov-2.889397_pt1 | contig 10118 bp, 13 predicted proteins | sample MGYA00511128_ERZ772991 | MGnify/ENA primary metagenome ERZ772991 (study PRJEB29015, sample SAMEA2737655) | human gut metagenome | biome: human gut; feature: human-associated habitat; material: faeces | place: China | collected 2012 ... | reverse complement strand
TGGGATTACGAAGGGCTGGACGTGACGGGCAAAATTGTGCTCGTGGATATCAACCAGCGCGACGACTGGTGGATCACCTATCCGATGCTGGAGGCGCAGCACCAGGGCGCGGCGGCGATTCTGGCGGCGGACAAGCTGGCGGACGAGATCGTGTTTCATACGGGGGAGTTCCTGACGGCGGACGAGATCGCAGCGTTTTTGCAGACCAAAGCCAGCGTTTCCGCCGGCGAGCGTGGCTATCAGTATATGTGCGACTGGGTGGCGATGAACGCCAACAAGTTTGAGGTGGAACGCCGCATGATGCAGGACAGCACACCGCTGCCCACGCTCAGCGGCGAAGTGTTCGGCAGGATCGAATCCGGCTGGGCGTACATCAACAGCAGCGTGTTCCGCAGGGCAGCACAGGAAGCCGGCTATGACAGCCGTGCACTGCTGAGCTGGCTCAAGGCGAAAGGGCTGATTTTGACGAGGGGACGGCGAACCACACGGGGAAAGCGAATCCATGGCATCAATACCGAGTGCGTTGTGATGCGGCTGCACAGTGAAAATGCAGAGGATTCCGGCAGCCAGACAGATAGTTCAGAAGAAGAATTGCTGTGATCGTGGCACAAAATACGGACTGTGTGGCACAGTTTGTGGCAGCAGAAACATGGGGAAAATCACGCAATTTCGGGCGTGTGGCACTGTGGCACATTTTCCCCGTATATATACATGATTTTATTTTCAAAAACTCTGAACGGGAAAATATTTTTTTCTATAGAAGAATGTGCGATTTTGTGCCACAGTGCCACAAAACGAAAATATCACCGAAACTGCGTGGTTTATTTGTTGGCAATCCTGTGCCACAAGGTGTCTACAGTGCCACAGTGATAGATATTGTAACTTTTAAAACTTTTCAAAAAATAGCCTTTCCTTTAGGGGAGGGGAACCAGCGTAGCTGGTGGAGGGGTTCTCTCGTGGAATCTTTTGCTTAATGTGATGGGCTTCACGGAAGTACCCCTCAGTCACCTGCGGTGCCAGCTCAGCACAAGGCATGCCCTGCGGGTGCCCTGAAGGGGAGCCTATTATTACACAAAGGGTGCCCTTTAGGGGAGCCTATAACAGAAAGGAAAATGCTTATGCAGTTAAGACCTTATCAACAGGAGTGTATCGACATCCTGGAACGCAAGCCGGACGGGCGGTATCTGGTGCAGATGGCGACCGGTCTGGGCAAGACGGCGACCTTTACCCACCTGCCGCGGCACGGGGACGTGCTGCTGCTGTCCCATCGGGAAGAACTGGTGCGTCAGCCCCTGCGGTATTACACCGGCTGCCGCACCGGCGTGGAAATGGCTGGGGAATCCTCCAAGCCCTCGGACGAGGTGGTTTCTGCCAGCGTGCAGAGCCTTGTCCACCGGCTGGAACGGTTCGAGCCGGAACGCTTTCACACCATTATTGTGGACGAGGCACACCACGCCGCAGCATCTACCTACCGGAAAGTGCTGGACTACTTCACGCCACACAAAGTCATCGGGTTCACGGCAACCCCGAACCGTTCTGACAAGGCACGGCTCAGCGACGTGTTCGACGAGATCGTGTTCCGGCGGGATCTGCGGTGGGGCATTTCGCAGGGCTATCTCTGTGACATCTTCTGCCGCCGCATCGACATCGGCTACGACCTGCGGCAGGTGCACACCCGCAACGGGGATTATGCTCCCGGGGAACTGGACGAGGCAATGGCTGGCACGGAAGATGCGGTGGCAGAGGCGTACCGGAAATATGCCAAGGGTGCAACGCTGATCTTCGCCGCCAGCGTTCGCCATGCGGAACAGATCGCCAAGCGGATTGACGGGGCGGTGACCGTCACGGGAAAAACGCCTAACCGAAGCGAGATTATCCGGCGGTTCACGGCACGGGAGATTCCCTGTCTGGTGAACTGCATGGTATTCACCGAGGGGACGGATATGCCGCTGGTGGAAACGGTCATTATCGCCAGACCAACCCAGTCCGACAGCCTGTATGCCCAAATGGTAGGGCGGGGGCTGCGGCTGCACCCCGATAAGGACAGGCTGACGCTCATGGACTGCGTGGGCGTGACAGGCAAGGCACATCTCTGCACCGCACCCACGCTGCTGGGCGTAGACCTGTCCCAGATCCCCCGGAGCCGGCAGCAGGAAGTGGAGGGCTTGCTGTTCGAACTGCCGGAAAAGGCGGAACTGGCTTCGGACTGCCCCCAGAGCTGGATCCGGAACACGCAGATCGTGGAGCTCTGGGCAAAACAGCAGCAGTACGACACCCGAGGGATACACTTTTTCCGCATGCCGGACGGCAGGCTGGTGTGCAGCCTGAAAGACCGGAAAAAGCTGGTGATTCCCTGTCAGGACGAACTGGGGAACACGGTGTACGGCGGCAGGGCAATGCCCATGCAGGAGGCAATCGACAAGGTGTATCAGGAATTGCTGACGGACTATCCCGACCAGCGGTATCTCTGGGACTTGTCCCGTGCCAAGCGGTGGGGAACGGCTCCGGCAAGCGAAAAACAGGTGGAGCTGATCCGGAAAAAGTGCAGGAAGTATCCGGTGGACTGTGGCGGGCTGACGAAACTGCAGGCATCGCAGATCCTGAACCGGCTGATGATGAGGTGAGAAAATGGCAAATATGACAGAAGACCAGATACAACAGGCGGTGATCCGCTGGTCTCAGCAGGCGAGCGTTCGGAAGATGTTTCCCCAGCTGGCACTGCTGTACCACATTCCCAACGAGCGAAAGTGTACGCCCCAGCAGGGTGCAAGGCTGAAACGCATGGGGGTGAAATCCGGTGTGCCGGACTTGCATCTGCCTGTGGCGAGGGGTGTGTATCACGGGCTGTATCTGGAGATGAAAACGGGTGTCCGCCAATCAGGCGTGGTGGCTGGAACGGCTCCGGGAGAACGGCTGCTGCTGTGTGGTCTGCCGCAGCTGGGAAGATGCCGCATACACGCTGGTGACCTATCTGACAGAGGGCAAAGCCGATGACCGGGAAAGAAATTGAAGTCCTTGCGGCAAAGAACGCACCTCTGCCGGACGGGCTGGACGTGCCGGAACGGTACCTGTTCCTCTGCCTGCGGTCGCTGTACGCCCAGTTTCGGGCGGGGACGGTGGACAGGCAGCAGGCAAAACGGGAAAAGACGGAGATCGTCAGCGGATACGAATCGTTCCGGCTGCGGTGGAAGATCACGCAACAGGATATGCGGATTCTGCGGGAGTTGCAGCTGACCGGTGACTATTATCGGAAAGACGGCTGCCCGAAGTGTCGGGAGCTGTATGACCGGTTGTGTGGAGTTGGAAAGGAGTAGACAATGATTGACGAAGAAACAAGACAGCAGTTTGAGGACGAGGTATATCTCATCTGCGGCGAGGACAAGAAAACGGCATCACGGATCATGACGGCGTTTGACACGCTGCGTGGCAAGCCCGGCGTGCTGGTTACCGAGGAACAGCTGAAGCAGATCAGGAGGGGATTTTGGGGTTCCAGTGACAATGTCCTCGGCAATGACATGATCGAAATCGATGAAGCGTATGGCATTGTGCGTGAGTGCATCGGGTGTGAGGAGGAGTGACACATGGTACAGGAATGGATAAAAACATCTGAAAAAGTTCCGACAAGTAACGGCGAATATATCATCACCTATGTGTATTGGGATCCCGGCGAATTTTGTGGTACTGTGGCTGTTGGCACAGCAGAATTTGACGGAATGCACTGGACGATACACGGCAGAAGTGCATACGACGCACTTATCGGTGAGCGATATCCAGTGATTGTGCTGATGAATGGGAGAACACCTGCCGGCACCAAAATCGATGTCGACGCATGGATGCCGATGCCGAAACCGTACTGCAGAGAGAAAGGAAGATGACACATGACCATAGAAACCCTAAAGCAATGCCGCAAAGCTGCGGTTGATGTCAGAAAAGCGAAAAAACGCTTACTTGAACACAAAGCATCTGCCGGAATCATCAGCGGCATGAGGTACGGTGATGCCCCTCGCGGACGTGGTGAACCGCTTGCACCGCAGGAAGCGTACATGGAAAAGCTGGAGCAACTTCAGGAAGAATTGGAAAAATGCGAACGCGTTTGGAAGCAGCTTGAAAGAGAAATTGCAAAAGCCACAAAAAATTTACCGGTTATTACGCGGCGATTGATCGTTGGGTACTATGCGTTTGCAGGCTCATGGGAAGAAGTGAACGAGCGATGTGGTGTGAGTAGAAAGCAATCGCAGTATAAAGTGCGGAAAGCTTTTGAAAAAATTTTGGAAAAAGCTTGACTTTGGGCATTGTTTGTGCTATAATTGGTAATGTAAAATATTGTGCCTGACGGCGTTACACCGTCAGGCATTTTTTATACCTAGGTGAGAAAATGGTACATATTGTAAAGCAGAAAAAGAAAAGCATAAAATTTAATGTTGTGAGAGAATCGCGACTGATCGAAAACTTGATTGAAAAGCTGCCAGATGATAATACTGTGTACAAGATCGTTTCGTTTGGCGGCTTTTCTTCTATCGGCTTCGTAAACTACATCGCTGCACAAACCAAAATTAGAGAAATGGAAGTGTCAACGCTCAGAGTTGGAAAAAAGCACTTGAAAGTGCTTGACGTTTTGCACAAAAAAGGCAAGCTTGACTACGTGCATTTTCTTGTGGGCTCTATCATGTCGAATGATAGCAAGGTGGGGCAGAAGTACGGGTATTTCGACAGCTTGCAGACTGTATGCGATGCAAACGGCTGGGACGTGACGGTGTACACAAACCACAGCAAAGTGCTTTTGCTTGACACAGAGCTTGGGAAATTTGTCATCGAAACATCTTCGAATCTGAACGAAAACCCAAAAATGGAACAATTTAGCTTTGAAAAAAACGAGGAACTGTACGATATGTATCATGATATTTTTGATGAGGTGCGGCACATGAGGTGAGAAAATGAATCCGAGAAAGATGCGGTTTGCAGAGTATTACAGAGCCAGTTCCAACGGCACAGAATCAGCGATCAAGGCTGGATACAGCAAAAAAACGGCGTACAGTCAAGCAAATAGGCTGTTGAAAGATGTTGAAGTGCAAAACTATATCAAGGAACTGGAATCGGAAGAAAAAGACAAACGCATCTTGGACGCACGAGATCGGAAGGTCATTTTGTCAGACATCGCACGAGATGACATCAATGACCCGCAGTGCCGCATAAAGGCGATCGATACGCTGAACAAGATGACAGGCGAGTATATGACGAAGCAGCAAAACAACAGCGGAGAAAAGGAACTGCCGAAGCTGCTGGAAGCGTTGGAGGATAAAGATGACGTTTGAGAAACTTTCCAAAAAGCAAAAAACGGTATTCCGGTGGGCGTATCGTCCAGAAGCTTATGCCTTGATCTGTGACGGTTCTGTCCGGTCTGGCAAGACCGCGGCGATGGCGTGTAGCTTTATCCACTGGGCAATGTCACGGTTTGACGGAGAACGGTTCGCGATCTGCGGAAACACCGTAAAATCCGCAGAGCGAAACATCATCATGGAGATAATGCAGATGGTTGACATCACGCACTACTACGATGTGTCATATGTAGGCGGAGATTCTCACCTGATGACGGTTTCCGGCTGCGGAAAAAGCAACCGGTTTTATGTTTTCGGTGGAAAAGACGAAGGTTCTTACAAGCTTGTGCAAGGCATGACGCTGGCGGGAGTGCTTTTTGATGAAGTGGCACTTATGCCGGAAAGCTTCGTAAATCAGGCGATTGCTCGTACCTTGTCTGTGGACGGTACGCGGCTGTGGTTTAACTGCAATCCAGACAGCCCAGAGCACTGGTTTTATAAAAATTGGATACAAAAAGCGGACAGCGGCGAAAGAAGTGATGTGGTGCATCTACACTTTACGATGTGGGACAATCCGATCATGACCGCAGAAAAAATTCGCCGTGCAGAAGGAATGTATGCAGGCGTGTTTTACGACAGATACATTCAAGGGAAATGGGTGGTCGCAGAAGGAACCGTATACACCATGTTTGACAGGCAGCAGCATGTTGTACCGGATACAGCCGAACTGCTCCAAGGCGGGGATTACTTTATCTCCTGTGACTACGGCACTCTGAACCCGACAAGTGCTGGTTTGTGGTATCTTGATACTACCGGACACGCCACACGGCTGCGGGAGTACTACTACAGCGGACGTGACGGAACGCCGCGAACCGATGAGGAGCACTACAAAGCGTTGGAACAGCTGGCAGGAAAGCATATCGACGAAATACGTGCGGTCATCGTGGACCCGTCAGCGGCTTCATTTATCGCTTGTATCAGACAGCACGGCAAAATGCGAGTAAAGCATGCAGACAACAGCGTCTTGGACGGTATACGAGATACGTCGGTTCTTCTGCAAAGCGGATACTTGCATTTTTGTAGCTGCTGTACAGATACAATTCGCGAATTCGGGCTGTACCGCTGGAACGAAAAGCAGTCCCATGATGTGGTACTGAAAGAAAATGACCACGCCATGGACGATATGCGATATTTTGTTCGTACAGCGATGCGGCGAACGATTCGACAGGTGAGAGGTGAGGAAAAACGATAAACATTTTTCAAATTCTTGGAAACTGGCTGTTTCGGAACAGACCAAATGCGGAGCAACTAGTGTCTACGCGTATGCAGACCGCACTGGGAAAATGGCAAACGATCTATGAAATCGGCGACGATTGCGGAGCCTTGGGCTTGCCAGCTGGGATTGCATCTGAGTTTGCACGGCTGATGCTGGCAGAATCCGATATACACATGGAGGAAAGCAACGGCAGAACGGAATTTCTCGGGAAGCAGATAGATAGCTTTCTGGCGAAGTTTTCCGAAAAGGCGGAAGTGGCGTGTGCACTCGGAAGCATGGCGTTTAAGCCGTATGTGTCCGGTGATGAAATACTGGTAGATATGGTGCGGGCAGATAGGTACGTTCCAACTGCTTTTGATACCAACGGCGATGTGACCGCCGCGGTTTTTATGGCACGTAAAACTGTCGGGGAAGTGTACTACACGCGGCTTGAATTCCACAGCTGGGACGCCGCGGCCAAAAGTTACACTGTGGAAAATCAAGCGTACCGGTCGATCGGTGTTGATTCCCTCGGTGTATCTTGTGACTTGTCAGATGTGGAAGGTTGGGAGCAGCTACAACCGCATCAGGAAATCGAAAATGTGTCTGCCCCGCTTTTTGCCGTTTTCCGTGTGCCGGCTTCTAACCGTGTGGACATGGATTCTGCGGTTGGTGTGTCGGTATACGCCAACGCCGTGGATTTGATACAGCAGGCGGACGAGCAGTGGCGGAAAATCACGTGGGAGTATGATGCGTCTGAAATGGCGGTTGACGCGTCAGTGGACCTTTTCGATTTTTCAGCAGCGGACAAAAAAGCGGAAAAGCGGCTGACACTTCCCAAAGGCAAGAAACGGCTGTTCCGGAAATACGACTTTGGGGAAAACGCAGACATCACCAAGATGATGCAAGTATACGCTCCTGCAATCCGCGATACGTCGCTTTTCAACGGTCTAAATCATATCTTGCAGAGGATTGAATTCAACGTCGGTCTGGCGTATGGGACGATCTCTGAACCGCAAGACGTTGAAAAGACCGCAGAGGAGATACGCACTTCTAAACAACGCAGCTATGTGCATGTGTCCGCTATGCAAAAGGCGTTAGAACACGCTCTGCGACAGCTGGTGTATGCTATGGACGTGTATGCGACACTGTATCGTCTAGCACCACAAGGAACGTGTACACTGGCTTGCAACTGGGGTGACAGTGTTCTGGAGGATACGGACAAGGAATTCCAGCGGCGGTTGCAGATGTGCAATGCAAAGCTGTTGAAACCTGAGTATCTGATCTCCTATGCTATGGGCTGCACTGTAGAAGATGCGGCGGAATACATACCAGAACAGACAGATGACGGCGGGCTGTTCAGCGGCGGTGGATTCTGATGCGTAACTACGAGCCAAATGCAGATCGTGTTGTGGCACTGTATCAGATGCTGGAAGATGACATCATCACGGCTATGATACGGCGTATGATGCGTATGGGAAAAGTGTCTGATACGACAAAGTATCAAGCGGAAATTTTGCAGCAAGCAGGCTTGCTTTATGAAGACATTGTGCAGGTCATCGCAAGCAGGACAGATGCCTGCTCCGCAGCCGTGAAAGCTCTTTTTGAAGATGCGGGAGTGGAAACTGTCAGTATCGAAAGTGACATACACGAAACCGCAGAACAGCCGCCGGTCAATATCCGGCAGAGTAACCCTATGCGGCGTGTGCTGGAAGCTGGCTATCGCAAGACACAGAAAACGCTGCGGAATCTCGTGAGTACCACGGCAAGCACCACACAGCAGGCGTTCTACGACGCTTGTGACCGGTCTTATATGCAAGTATCCTCCGGTGCGTTTAGCTATCAAGAAGCGATACGGACGGCTGTACGCAGCCTTGCAGACGCCGGTGCATATGTGACATATCCCACCGGACACCGTGACCGCATAGACGTGGCAGTGCGACGCTGCACGCTGACAGGTGTGGGACAGACTTCTGTAGCAGTATCTAAGACGTATGCAGAAGAATCTGGCTGTCACCTTATGGAACTGACGGCACACAGCGGTGCCAGACCGGAGCATGCGAGGTGGCAAGGGCAGCTTGTCACGCTGACCGGAGAAGATGCGGGAAAAACCATAGACGGGCTGCGTGTGTACACGCTGCATGAAATCGGCTACGGCTATGGCGACGGATTCAAAGGCTGGAACTGCCGCCATGACTGGCATGCGTACTATAAAGGCATTTCCAGACCGAATTACACGCAGAAGCAGATTGAAAAGCTGAACGAAAGAAATATTCCGTACAATGGCAAGAAATACACAGAGTATGAGGTAAGCCAAATGCAGCGTGCCGGTGAACGTGATGTGAGAGCGTTGAAGCGGCGTACACTGGCGGCACAGACCGCTGTGGAAAATGCTCCGAACGAAGAAGTGAAAACCGCGTTGCAAGAAGACTACGAAGCAAACGCGGTAAAGCTGAAAGAAGCTGAAAAGCAGCTGAGAATGTTTTGCGTTCAGACTGGGCGGCGGAGGGATACGTTTCGCGAGCAAGTTGACGGTTTCGGGCGAAGTGCATCGCAGAAAGCCATCCATGCAGCGAAACGGCAGAAGCAGCAGAAGCAGCAAGCTGGCACGGCGGCTGCCGGAACGTCTGGACACGCTGTGGAAGTCACGCCACCTGAACCAAAAACAAACGGCGGAAAAGGAAAATTGTACAAAGATGAAAGGATGTAGCGTATGCTGGAAAACACAAGCATGACATTTGGTGAAGCACTGGAAGCGATGAAAGCCGGAAAGAAAGTTGCCAGAACCGGCTGGAACGGCAAAAGCCAACACGTTGAACTTGCAGCGAACATCTCTTATAAAAATGCGTGTGGAGAAACCGTCAACTGCGAACATGAAGCTATCGGGAACAAGGCACTTGCATTTGTTGGCACAAGCGGTGTCCAAATGGGGTGGCTTGCGAGTCAGGCTGATATGCTTGCTGAAGACTGGTGCATCGTAGAATAGACCGTGAAAGGAGAAAAAACATGGCAACATACAAAAAAATGGAACTGAAAGACACAGTATCACTGATGTGCAGTGATGACTACAAGGAACGGTTCAAGGCAGAGTATGCACAGGTGGCTGTCCGGTACGAGAAGTTAAAAGCAATGCTGGACAGGTGGGACGAAGGCAAACTGCACTTCAAGCCTACCTGCCCGAGAGGAATTTATAATTTCCAGATCAGAGCGATGGCTGATTATATCGCCAGTCTGGAAACACGTGCAGTAATCGAGGGCATCGAACTGTAACCACCGCCCCGACCAAGGGCATAAACTGGCGGAGGGCTGGAAAGTAGAAACATAAAAGCCGGCGGGTGGGCGTTTCTATATCGAAAAATAAGCATCGGGAAACCGATGCTATTTTTATATCATTTTTCAGAAAGGAATGAAAAAACATGGAAGACGAAACCAAAAACGAGCCGGCACAGCAGCAGGAGCAGACACAGGAGCCGCAGGCAAAAACCTACAGCGAAGCAGACTACAACGCTCTGCAGGCGAAGCTGGACACTGTCACGGGGCAGCTGAAC
>ERZ772991.3070-NODE-3070-length-10151-cov-2.665313_pt1 | contig 10151 bp, 4 predicted proteins | sample MGYA00511128_ERZ772991 | MGnify/ENA primary metagenome ERZ772991 (study PRJEB29015, sample SAMEA2737655) | human gut metagenome | biome: human gut; feature: human-associated habitat; material: faeces | place: China | collected 2012 ... | reverse complement strand
TCTTGGGATCCTGCAGGCGTATGAGCTCCTCCTTGTTGCGGTAATACGAGAGGTTCACCCCCAGGTGGAAGTCCTTCGTTTCCACGGGGACGGTCGAGAGGCTTACCTCCCAGCCGCGGTTGCGGGTGTCGCCGATATTCGTCCACGCCCGGTTGAAGCCCGAAGTATAGGGCAGCACCTTGAGGTAGAGCAGGTCGTAGCTCTTCGAATCGTAATAGTCGATCGTACCGTGGATACGTCCCTTGAGGAACCCGAAGTCGAGGCCGATGTCGAGCATCTTGTTGCGCTCCCACTCCAGGTCGGGCGTCGGGCGGGTTTCGGGCTCCAGCCCCGGGCGGTGCAGCTCACCGCCGTTGAAATTGGCGTATTTGCCGTGCAGCGTACCTGCCGTGGCATAGGCCGCGATCGAGTAGTTGCCCGTCATGCCGTACGAGGCGCGCAGCTTGAGGTTCGAAATCCACTCCACGTCCTTGAGGAAGGGCTCTTCCGAAATGCGCCACGCGATGGCCCCCGAAGGGAAGAAAGCCCATTTATGCCCCGGCGAGAGCTGCGACGCACCGTCCTCGCGGAACGACGCGGTGACGATGTACCGGTCGTCGTAGGAGTATTGCACGCGCCCGACGACCGAGACCATCTGGCTGCGGACGAAGCCCGAGGACAGGCTTTTCGAGTCGGTCAGGCGCCCCATGTTGTACCACAGGTAGGCGGGCGATTCCTGGTCTTTGCCCGACATGGATGCGTTGACCGTCTGGCGGTTCTGCATTTCATAGACGGCTGTCAGGTCGATATTGTGCCTGTCGAACTGGCGTTTGTAGCTGAGCACGTTGTTCCAGACCCAGTCGGCCTTGCGGTTGTTGTGCATGAAGGCCACGTTGCGCTCGTCGGTATACGATACCGAGCGGTTGTCGTAGTAATAGCCGCGCGACGAGAAGGCGGGGCTGTATGCGAAGTTGGTATTGAACGTGAGCCCCTTCGCCAGGTCGATCTGGGCGAAGAAGCGCAGGAAGAGTTTCCACTCCTCGGTCTTGTCCTTATATACGTCGTCGCTCTCGTTCATGTAGGGGTTCTTCACGAACGGGTCGCCGAAGGGGTAGACGTTGTAGCTGCCGTCCTCGTTGCGGGTCTGTGTGAGCGGGGACATGTGCAGGAACTGGTTGAACATATCCGGCTTGTCGTTCTTGACGATGTAGTATGCGCGGCTCGAAAGTCCTACCTTGAGGAACGGCAGCACCTTGTGCGAGAGGTCTGCGGTCAGGTAAAAGTGGTCGTGCCCCGCGTTTTTGTAGCGGCTGTCTTCGTTCTTGTAGTTGAATGCGATTTTGTAGGCGCTTTTGTCCGTTGCCGCCGAAATGGTCAGCGAGTGGCTTGTCCACAGGCGTTTCTTGTTGAAATACTTTCCCATCCAGTCATTGTCGACCTTGCCCATGTTGGCCAGTTCGATCCCGAAAAACGCCTTTGCGTCGTCGGCTTCGCTGTGCCAGGTGCCTGCCGCACGGCTCGCCTCGCGCTGGAATGCGATGTATTCGTCGGCGTCCATTACGTCGAGCGACCCCCAGTTGTTGACGCCTGCACCCACGAACCCGTCGTAGGTTACCGTCGTCTTGCCCTGTCTGGCCTGTTTGGTCGTAATCAGGATAACGCCGTTGGCGCCGCGGGCGCCGTAGATGGCCGTCGAGGACGCGTCTTTCAGCACGTCGATCGACTCGATGTCCCCGGGGTTGATCGAGGCCAGCGTTTCGTCGTAGGGAATGCCGTCGAGAACGATCAGCGGGTCGTTGCTGGCATTGCGCGAGCGGGTGCCGCGTATGCGGATCGAACCCCCGTCCATTCGGATCCCGGCGATGCCGGTCAATGCCGTGGTGATGTTGTAGGCGGGGATACGCTCGATACGGTCTGCCGAGATCGAGCTGACGGAACCTGTGATGTCCTTGCGTTTCATCGTCGTATAGCCGGTCACGACGACATCCTCCAGTCCGATCATGTCCTCCGACAGGACTACGTCCACCGAAGTGCGCCCGGCTCCTACCTTGACGGTCTGCGGCAGCATACCGAGGAACGATATTTCCAGCAGGTCACCGTCTTCCACCCCTTCGAGTGCATAGTGTCCCGCGTTGTCGGTCAGCGTGCCGCGGGACGATCCTTTTATTACGACCGAAGCGCCTGCAACGGCTGCCCCGTGCGTGTCCTCGACGATACCGGATACCGTACGCCGAATTCCCCCCCCCTTGTATCCTGGGGGCTGATGGTTACTGTTACGGAACTTTCTGCGGTCGCATTTGCCGCCGCCGGCAACATCAGGGCCGACAGCACCAGGACAAAACCGCCTCTCATAATGCCCGATAGCCTGTGCCGGGGACGCCGGCCGGCCTGGATGATTGGATAGAAACGTTGCATGGTTCAGTAGTTTAGGTTAGTGTGGTTTGGGTTGGACGATTAATATTTGAACATTTTTAATAATGTATGAACATTAATGCCTACTGCAAATTTATACATAGATTTTTAAAATACAACTTTTTTCAGCTCTTTTTTTATGATAATTTGTGAACATCCGCTGTATTTCCCATATTCGGAGGATTTCCGGTATCTCTGTGGATAGTACCTGTTTGCCTGCATGATTTTTGCCGGAGCCGAGTCTGCACGGTTCCGAAGCGATCCCCGATTCCCTGTGCCCGGGACTGCCGCCGTGCCGGTGTGTGCATCGTGCGGCCGTTGCGGGCTGTTTGTATGTACATGAAATCTTCTCGATGCGCGATGCTGCCGCCTGCCCGACGGATTGCTGCCCGCCCGCTTTCTGCCGTGTGCTGCCTGCCCGGCAGGTTACCGCCGCCTGCTTTCTGCCGCCTGTCCGGCAGGTTGACGCCACTTGCCGGATTGCGTGGCGTGCGGCGTTGTCTGGCATTTCTGGCATTGCGGTACCCGCATTGTTCCCGGCTCCTTCCGTTGCTCCCGGCTTTTTCGCGTTGTTCCCGGCCCCTCCCTCCCCGGGCGGGGACGCCCCGAAAAAGTAACGGCGCAGCCGTTGTCCGGATGCGCCGCCGATGGGGGATATGCCTGCCGCTATTCGGGGAGTTTCCCGGTTCCCCAGCGGGTGTTGGGCTCGGGCCCCAGCCATAGCTCGAGCAGGCCGCCGCGTGCGAATTCTTCGTGCGGGAACCAGAAGTTGTTGAGCACCCGGCCGTTGAGGCGTGCGCGTTGGATATAACAGTTCTTGTCCGAATTGCCGTAGGTGCGGATGACGAACCGGTCGGAACGGTCGGCCGGGTAATAACGCTTGTCGAGCTGGATCGACACCTCGTCGAAGACCGGCGAGGTGATCTCGTATACGGGGCGGGCAGCGGCCGTGCCCCGCGTACTGAACAACCCGATCGACATCAGTGCGCTCACGCCGCCCATTTGCCCTTGGTCTTCGTCGTGCCCGCCATACCCCCGGTCGGGCGTGATGGCCCCGTAAGCCTGTTCGTTCACCCGGCGAACCCAGTATTGCGTGAGCCAGGGTTTCCCGCCCCAGCTGAATACGTGTGCATTGGAGCATCCGGGCTGGTTGGCGTAGCTGACGTAGCCTTGTCCGTAGCCGAACACGAAATCCTGCGGTGCGGCCTGCTCGAATGCATAATTGAGCTTCTCGCAGAATTTGTCATAACCGCCCATGAGCGTTGCGAGGGCCGGTAGTTCGTGCGAAACGCCCCAGGTGGCCTGCCAGGCATTGGCCTCGATCCAGCCGGTGCCCCTGAGCGGATCGTCGTGCAGCCATTGGCCCTGTTCGTCCTTGGGGAAGAGCAACTGCTGGTCGGGGCGGTATAGCTTGCGCCATCCGTGGGATCGGTTGCCGAAGTAGGCGGCTTCATCCTCCAGCCCCAGACGCACGGCCATTTGTGCGAGCGCCCAATCCTGGAAGTTCGACTCGATCGTCATCCCGGCGTTTTTCGGCTGGTAGCCGTGTTCGAGGTAAAATTCCCCGATTCCCTGCATGCCGCCCGGCATATGGTTGCGTTGCATCGTCCGGAAAGCGTGCATCGGGTCGCATTTGCGCATCAGCCCTTTGTTATAGGCCGAGACGATGAGTGGCGTGGCCGGACATCCGGACATGATGTAGGTATACCCTCCGGCGCAGGGCCCCCGGGGAATCAGCCCGCCGTTGTCGGCATAGCGGATGAGCGAGGCCGACATTTCGTCGGGCATTTCGGGCCATCCCAGCCCCCACAGGACGTTGAGGTTCCACTGCGTGAGCCAGAAGGCGTCGGAATTATACATGTGATGCACGACGCGGCCTGCCGCATCGCGCGGGAGCGTGCGGGTCTTGACCCGGATGTCGCGCGTGAACGAACCTGCGCGCTGGCCGTCCGTCAGGTCGGGGTATTCGCCGTTCACGTCGTCGATCTTGTGGCGGCCCAGCAGGACATGCCACAGGTCGGTGTAGAATTTTGTCCGTTGTTGCTGCGTGCCGCCTTTTACCTCGATGCGTCCCAGCCATTCGTTCCATTCGTCCTGTGCCGCGCGGCGCACGGCGTCGAAGTCCCAGGTCGTGGCGTCATGCGTGAGGTTCTCCCGTGCATTTTCCGTACTGACGTACGATACGACCGTGCGGACATGGATGCGGTCGCCCGTACGGACGCCGTAATATGCCGCGACGCCCGATGTGGGGGAGTCCAGGTAACTCAGTGCTTCGCGCGGGTGGCGCCTGGTGATTTCGGAGGAGCCTTCGAGCGAGTCTATTCCGGAATAACGGCGTGTGCCTGCCCATCCGTCGAGCCGGTCGAACGGCCGGTCGAAACGGACGACGAAGTAAACCCTGACGTTCTCGGGGCCGCCCCAGTGGCGGCCGTAGGTGTCGAAGCTGCCCTCGATTTCGTGCTCCCCGACCCGCCGCACGCGGGCGTTGCACATGGTCGTCGACGCCAGGTAACCGCCCAGGTTCAGGAGTATGCCGGCTTCGGCGTCGCGGGTGAAGGTCAGGCGGTAGAACCCCGTGCGGTCAGTGGCCGTCTGCTCGACCCAGATGCCGTAATCCTCCAGGAAGAGGCGGTGGTAACCCGGCTGGGCGATTTCGCCCTCGTGCCGGAAGTGCGATTTCCAGTGCCCTTCGCCGAGGGTGGGATCGACGTTGCCGGTCGTCGGCATGAGCGTAAGCCCGGCCAGCACCCAGTTGTGTATCTGCGGGAAGCCGAGCACCTCGGTCGAATTGTAGTTGTAGCCCCCGCCGTACTGGTTGCGGTTGCGGGTCAGCGGTGCGGCGCCGATCATGCCGAACGGCTGGTTGCCCGTGATGAAGAAGAAATAGCGCCCCTTGGTCGTTTCGATGAACGGGTTGACCTGCGAGACGAAGTCGCCTCCGGCCCCGGCGGGCGGGAATGCCTCGATCTCGGAGAGCCCGACATGGGAACCCACGGCGTCGTTGACCTCGAATTTCACCCATCTGACCCGTTTGGGCGCGAATTCCACGACCTTGGGCTCCCCGTTGTCCGGGATCCCGACTACTCCGATACGTGTACCGTCGCTGAAAAAGAGGTCGCCGCCTGCCGTATGCGCATCGCCCGTCGGCCGGTCGTAGAGGACGATGCGCGAGAGGGTGACCTCCTCGTCCCAGTCGAGCCGGATCCAGGGGTAGGGTAATTGCTGCCAGTAGGGCATCTGCGCTGCCGATACCCATTCGCCCGCATTGTCGAGGCGGATGTAGCCGTCGTTGACTTTCGAGGCATCGCCGTCGGCATTGAGCGATGACGATGCCGTGGCGCGGGCCTTCGGGGCGATATTGTAGGTGCCGCCGAGTGCCGGGAACGAGATTCCCGCCACGCAAAACAGGGTTAACAGCTCTTTTTTCATCGCGATGTGCTTACGTTAAGGTTCGTATTGCATGAATATACGAATAATATCGTCTCGCCGGTTCCTGTTCCGGCCCGCAGCCCGGGAATATACCCGTTATTTCATAAAAGCCTTCACGACCATGATCTCGCGCCCCGAGGTGTTGACGATGCGGTAGGAGCCTGCCGCCGCCGAAATTACCAGCGTTTCGGCATAGCTCAGACGGAAGCGGCTGCCGCCCGCGGTTTCGACCTCGGCGCTTTCGCCCTCGACCAGGTTCAGGACATGGCATTTTCCCTGCGTTGCGACCTCCACCGAGGTGTTGAGCTTGTAACGGTGCACGTCGTAGGAGTGGTTGCGGTGCGTGGGCAGGTGCCACAGTTCCCAGTCCGCCCCCTTGTCAAGCAGCGCGGGGTGCGACACCAGCTCCCGTTTCACGGTTTCGCCCTTGCGGTCGAAGCAGAGGTTCTCCATTGCGCGGCGGATGTTCAGCGGGCGCGGTTTCCCGTCGAGGTCGAGCGCCAGCCAGTCGTACATCTTGAATGTGAAGATGTAAGGCGTGGTGCTGATCTCCAGCACGAGGTTGTTGCGTCCCGAGCTGTGGAGCGTGCCCGGCGGTATGAGGAACAGGTCGTGCCGCGCCGACTGTTCGGCGTTGATGTAGCGCGGCACGTCGAGTTCCGTGCCTTTTTCGAAGCTTTCGGTCAGCGCCCGTTCGAACTTCGCAGGGTCGATATCCTCTTTGAACCCGAGGTATACGACCGACCCGGGTGCCGTGTCGAGGATATAGTAAGTCTCCTCCTGAGTCAGTACCTCGCCGAAATTCTTGCGGATATATTCCCGCTGCGGGTGGCACTGGATCGAAAGGTTGCCGCCGTCGAAGTTGTCGAGGTAGTCCATGCGGATCGGGAATTCGTCGCCGTATGCGTCGTAGCACGCGCTGCCGACGACCTGCTCGCCGCCCTGGAACATCACCATGTCGAACGACACTTCGAGCATCTTGCCGCCGCTGCCGAAGATCAGCCCGTTTTCCGGTACGATCAGCTCGAACGACCATGCGTAATTGGGCACGTCGTGGGGCAGTGCGCCGATGTGTTCGCGGATCCATTGGCCTCCCCACGCCCCGGGTTCGAACCACGGCCGGACGCGGAATCCGTTTGCGGCGAGGTGCTCCAGGCCGCGGCGCAGGTCGGTGCCCTCGGCCCAGGTGATCTCCCCTTCGCGCTGCCCGTCGACGATTATGCCGATGCGGGGCAGCAGCTCCTTCTTGTGGCGGTTCAGTACGACCCAGTCGACGAAATAGAATCGCTTGTACATCTTTTTCGGGGGTTCGGGCTGCGTGGCCCCCAGGTTGGCGATGCTGCCCGCACGCGAGCGGAACTGGATCTCGTTCTTCGGGATGTCGATATAGACCAACTCGCCCTGCCAGCCGGCCAGCGCGGCGCCGGTGCCGACGAGTATGTTCATCTCCGCCTCGGGGTCGGGTGCGATCGCCCGCAGTTTTTCCCCGTCGAAGAACTCCTCCAGCCGCAGCGGAGTGCGGAAGCCGAAGATCGGGTCGTCGCCGCCCAGATAGGGGGCGACCAGGCGTTCGATCTCCTCCTGCGGCCGCAGGGCCGCGTCGACGCTCCACCACACGGGGCGGATGCCCAACTGCGTGAGCGCACGGTTCAGCTCCTGCCGGAAGAGGTCGAAGCGTACGCCGACATAGCCGTCGACGACAACCTGCTTCTGCCCGGCCAGCCGCCGTGCCAGCGACGTGTAGTCGCAGAAAATCTTATCCGCCCCGAGGTCATGTGTCGGGTAGATGTCGTATTGGTTTTTTCCGGTTTCCGGTTTGCATACCGGAAGTGGGTTCTGTGTTGTTTTCCTTAAAAGAGACATGACTATTGTTTGGTTATATGAATAACGATGCTGCGCCGATCAGGGCGGCATGGTCGGGCCGGGCCGGGAGCCCTATCCTGATCCGGTGGCCGTCGGCTTCGAGCCGGCGTTCCATGGCGGGCCCGAACAGCGGGTAGGCCCGCGAGATATTCCCGCCGAGCACCAGCATGTCGGCGCGGAAGCGTTCCGCCACGGGGGCTGCGAATGCCGCCAGCCGCTCCCCGTATTCGTCGAACAGGCGCCGTGCCGCGGGGTCTTCCGCATGGCGTTCGGCAGCTTCGCGTGCGCCGCTTATCTCCTGCCCGGTCAGCTCCTTCAGCTCCGCCGCGAGCCGGTAGGATACCGACGGGTACGGCATGGCCTCGCGCGATGCCTTGAACTCTTTTTTACTCATCGCGGCCTCCTCGCAGCTGACCGCGCCCTCCGCGACCGCAATAATCGAAAAGCGCTTGCCGTCCTTCGCACGTTTTTCGATGGCCTGCGCGATCTTTTTCGCGGAGTACGGGATCTCCGGGATGACGATAACGTCCGCGCCCGAGGCGATGCCCGCGTGCAGCGTCAGCCAGCCGGCCTTGTGGCCCATGATCTCGACGATGAACACGCGCGAGTGGGAAAAAGCGGTCGAATGGATGGAGTCGATGACCATGGCGGCGATATCGACCGCCGACTGGAAGCCGAAGGTCATTTCCGTACCCCAGAGGTCGTTGTCGATAGTCTTGGGCAGCGTCACCACGTTCACGCCCTTCTCGCGCAGCAGGTTCGCGGTCTTGTGCGTACCGTTGCCGCCCAGAATGACCAGACAGTCAAATCCGGCCTTTTTCACCGTTTTCAGCATTTTATCGAGCTTTGTCTGCTCGCTGTCCTCCTCGGGGCGCTGCATCTGCTTGAACGGCTGACGCGAGGTGCCGAGGATGGTGCCGCCGAGCGTCAGAATGTCCGAAAAGTCGTCCGGCTTCATCTCATGGTAGTCCCCCTCGATGAGGCCGCGATAGCCGTCGCGGATGCCGTAAATGCGCACGTTGTCCCCGAGTTCGTTGTAAAGCGTCTTTGCCACGCCTCTGAGCGCCGCGTTCAGTCCCTGACAGTCGCCGCCGCTCGTAAGCATTCCGATTTTCATATTCATCATCCTTCCCCCGTCGGTCTTCCCGCGGTTTTCTTCTCTCCATTATAGGATATTATACCGCACGGGAAAAGCGATTTTACATACTTTTTTCATTGCGATTTGTGCGCATGAGATTTTTCTGTCGAATTTTGATTTTTTTGCAGGAATTCTATTGACAAAACTCCCTGTACGGGTTTATACTGCAGTCACAAAAAAAGATGATGCAGTCGCTTTGACCGCATCTCAAACGATAATAGCAAAACCATCGAAAGATGGCGACGCAAAGCTATAGGGCCTTACCCCTCTGAGAGGGCTGGCAGCCAGTTACCGAAAGGAGATCGCCGGATATGAAGCGGCTTTTTCGTTTTGCATGCACAGTTTTTGCAGCAGCTGTCCTCTCGATGGGTTTCACCGCAGCGGCAGCGAATGACATTGTTGACACGAGCAACACGTCCCACGGTTATGTAACCGTTAACTACACCTCGAGCGCAAAGCTCAAGGTCGGCATCCAGTATAACGGCGGCAAGACCGTTTACCGCGACTGCCCGAGCGGCAAGGACGCTTCCTTCTCCCTCGACCAGGGCGATGGCAAGTACACCGTAACCCTGTACCGCAACGTTTCCGGTTCTTCCTACGAGGAAGTTTCCTCCAAGACCATGAACGTTACCGTCAAGGACGCTTACGCTCCCTACCTTGTTTCCACCGCTGAGGTTCAGTTCTCCAAGGGCGACACGGTATCCGCTAAGGCTGCTGAGCTCTGCAAGAACGCAAAGACCGACGAGGAAAAGGTCATCGCCATCTACAACTACATGGCAGACCGTTACTCCTATGATTACGAGCTGGCAAATGAGATCACCAGCGGCAAGATCACCAAGTACATCCCGGATACCGCCGCTACCCTGAACGGCACCACCGGTATCTGCTACGATTTCTCCTCCCTGTTCGCAGCAATGTGCCGCAGCGAAGGCATCCCGTGCGCACTGACCAAGGGCTACGCCGGCTCGAGCTACCACGCCTGGAACAAGGTAAACATCGACGGTAGCTGGTATCAGATCAACCCGACCTACGCCGTTACCCGCAGCGTTAAGAACGCTTCTTCCCTGCATGACTGCGTATCCCCGCTGAACTACACGGGGACCAGCGACGCGCTCGTTGTTGCAGCAGCTTAATTTCTCGTTTATTCTTTTTTCTATTTCTTATCTATTTGTATACGGACAGCGACTGTTTGTCCCAGCCGTTGCTTTGTATGAATCTGTTTCAGACCGCCATTCTTCTTTCAGCTTACAATATCTGCTTGCCGTTCGGGTGCAGATGTAGTATACTGAAAAGGGGTTGATCTTGAAACATCTGTCCGGCCGTGCAAAAG
>ERZ772991.3063-NODE-3063-length-10191-cov-15.028512_pt1 | contig 10191 bp, 8 predicted proteins | sample MGYA00511128_ERZ772991 | MGnify/ENA primary metagenome ERZ772991 (study PRJEB29015, sample SAMEA2737655) | human gut metagenome | biome: human gut; feature: human-associated habitat; material: faeces | place: China | collected 2012 ... | reverse complement strand
CTCAGGTTATCCGGGCTGCTATGAAGAAGCAAGGCGTAACTGTCAGTCAGCTTTCAAGGCAGCTTGGCTGCACAACCCAAAATATCAGCGGCAAAATGCGCCGTGACAATTTCAGGGAAAGCGAGTTGCAGGAAATAGCGGCGGCTATCGGCTGTCGGTTTGAGGGTCGTTTTATTTCAGAAGAAACAGGAAAGCCGGTTGAATAATATTCCTGTCTCATGGGTGGGTAAGCTGCTGCAACAGCTTACCCATTCAGCATTTCTGCGGCTTTTTTGATATTCGCGCTGGCATTGCCTTTGCGGAAGTTCTCCCCGTCGAAGCGAATCGGGACGCAGACTTCCAAGATGCGGTCAAAAATGCGGCGGTCATCCAAATCATCCAGAATGAGGAGGTCGGGGCGCATAAGCGATTTCATGTAATGGTCGCGGTCTGTGCCGAAGCTGCCCTGCATACGGTTGACCACATCGGACATTCCCACAAAGAGGACAGTCTCCAAACGGTCAATCAGAGCGTTGGCAATGCAGCCAGCGGCATAGGATTTTCCCGTGCCGACATTCCCGAACAGGAGCAGCCCGATTCCTGCTTTTTTGATTTGCTCATGCGCGGCATATCTGTACTCCTTTCCCGAATTACAATTCGTTTCTCTGCTGTACTTTCAGCAGCTCCCATACGTCAGCCATCCGTTCTTTCAGCTCGGCAACATCGGCATCGTAGAAATGCCCGATGCTGTTGATGCGGCGGCAGAGCGTGGTTGATGTTCGTGGCAATCCTGCTGACAGTGGCAGCTAACTTTTTCTGCTCGGTGTAATCGACCTTGATGATGTACCCGTCAATCAGCATTTTCCGGGCATACGCGCCGAAGCTGCGGGTGCCAAGCTGGTTCATCTTGTGGCGAACCATGCTCAATTCCTGCTCGTTCAGGCAGATTTCCTTGCGGATGGGTCGCGTGCGGTCTGGCATATTGAAACACTCCTTTCACAATACAACGGACATTTTTTCTCAAAAACTTGGTAGTGACGAAAAGAAAATTTTGAAGACGAGGGCATTGGCGATTCGTTGCCCCTCACTTTACAACGGACATTTCTTCGTCGAAACGCAGGTATCGAAACGAAAGATTTTCAAAAAATATGCGCCCCTGCTTTTGCGAAAGCGGGAGCGCGTTGTATCTGCGGATATGAGATTTGAGAGAATAGCAAGCACATCCGGTGTCCGTACACACCGGGAAAATGAGCGTTTCAGCCTTGCAGCCGATACGCCCATTTTGATTTTTGGGAAAGCCCCAAACCCTTGTTTTTTAGGTTGAAGATACTTCCTGAGCTTTTCCGGAAAGTCCTTGCTTTTATTCGCTTTGACGATTATAATTATACTGTGATTTTATAAGCAGACGCAGAACGGAACTGCAACAGGAGTGCTGCCCATGAAGTATTTATCAATCGCGCAAACCGCTGAACGCTGGGGTATCTCCACCCGCCGTATTCAGATTTTGTGCGGCGAGGGGCGTGTCCCCGGTGCGATCCGCATTGGCTCGGTCTGGGGGATTCCAGAGGACGCAGAGAAACCGGCGGACGCAAGAATCAAGAACGGCAAGTATATCAAGAAGAAAATTCATAATTCATAATGCGTAATGCATAATTGTAATCTGTCGAAAATTCTGCATTGTGAATTACGAAATATGCTTTATTTTCAGGAGGAAATCAGCCATGCCAACACTTGAATGGATTGGAAAAAGCAAGGTGATCAATCACCATCAGAAAGTGCCGTTTCGGGTGTTGGAGCGCAAGTACAGCTTTGATGAAAACGGACAGCACAGCGAAGATAACGGCAGCGAAAACATGATCATCCGGGGCGATAATCTGGAAGCCCTGAAAGCGCTGCTGCCCCGGTATGAGGGGCGCGTCAAGTGCATTTACATCGACCCGCCCTACAACACCGGCAACGAGGGCTGGGTCTATAACGATAACGTCAACGACCCCAAGATCAAGAAATGGCTGGGCGAGGTCGTCGGCAAAGAGGGCGAGGACTTGACCCGCCACGACAAGTGGCTGTGCATGATGTATCCGCGCTTGAAGCTGCTGCAAAAGCTGCTGGCGGATGATGGATGCTTAATTATAAGCATCAGCTACCATGAACTACATAATCTTGTAAATCTCTTGCGAGAGATTTTTGGGACAAAGCAGATTGTGACTGTCACAGTACAAACTTCTGGTGGGAAACCATCAGGCGGTTTTAACTATGTGCAAGAGTATCTGGTTTTTGTTGTGCCTGCGGACTTTCACGCAAACGCACTTGATTTTTGTGGCGGGAATAACAGAACGCCATTCGAGGGGCTTACACTGAGTACGTTCGACAAGACACAACGTCCAAATCAGACATATCCAATTTTTATAGACGAAAATGGTGTATTTGCTGGTGTAGGAAAATCATTACAAGAGCAAATTGATGACGGCTCATACACCGGAGAGAAAGCTGATTTTCCATATGACTACTCTATCGCTCCACAAGGGAAAGTTGCCGTTTGGCCCGTAACAGCAAAAGGCAAGCAGTGTGTCTGGCGGCAGATTTCAGGACGATTACAAGTGGATTGGGAAAAAGGCTATATAAAAATCTCAAAAAACAAAAGCGGGAGCAATCAGAACCAATACAGTGTCCAGTATTTGCCAAGCGGAGTTATCAAGAAAATCAAAGACGGCGAGTTGGAAGTTTTAGGGCATGAAGATGGTGTTCCGACGTTGTTATTTGGAGAAAATCAGACCGTAGGCGGACAGGTTCCTACGATATGGGCTGAAAAAGCATTTTTCACTGTTAACGGAACGCAAACGCTTAAAAACATTTTTCCTGAATCGCCCAAAACGTTCGACTATCCGAAATCGGTTGCACTGATTGAAAGCGTGGTTCAAGCAATCACAAAAGATGCCGATATTATCCTTGATTCCTTCGCCGGTTCCGGCACCACCGCCCATGCGGTGCTGAACATGAACAAAGCGGACGGCGGACACCGCAAGTTTATTCTTGTCGAGATGATGGACTACGCCGACAGCATCACCGCCGAGCGCGTGAAGCGCGTTATCAAGGGCTACGGTGAGGGTAAAAACGCCGTGGAGGGCACAGGCGGCAATTTCAGCTTCTATGATCTTGGCGAACCGCTGCTTATGGGCGATTGCCTGAACGAAGCGGTTGCCCCGGAGAAAATCCGCGAATACATCTGGTTCATGGAAACAAAGCAGCCCTACGCCCCGCCCAGCGGCGGAAATCCCTATTACCTCGGCAAGCACAACAGCACAGGCTATTACTTCTACTACGAGCCGCAGCGCGTGACGGTGCTGGACTATGCGTTCCTCTCCACCATTACGGAAAAAGCCGACGGAACGGTGATCTACGCCGACCGCTGCTCCATCAGTGAGGACAAGCTGGCAAAAATGGGCGTTACATTCAAGAAAATACCGAGAGATATTAGCAGACTGTAAGGGGTGTTCGCTGTATGGAACTGAAATCTTATCAGAAAAAAGTGATAGCGGACCTGACCCGCTATCTGGAACTGTTGAACGAAACGCAGAACTATATGACAGCGTTTGAGCAGTTCTGGCGGGAAAAGAGCGCACCGGCTTTAGGGCGATACCAAAACGTGATACCCGGTGTTCCAAATCTCTGCTTCAAGGTACCGACAGGCGGCGGCAAAACCTTCATTGCCTGCAACGCCGTTCGCCCTATCTTTGACGCGCTCCCCGCTACCAAGACAAAGGCGGTCGTGTGGCTTGTTCCATCGGACGCGATTCTGACACAGACGGCGAAAGCCCTGAAAGACACCTCCCATCCCTACCGCCAAAAAATCGACGTGGATTTCGGCGGGCGTGTGGAGGTCTACACCAAGCAGGAGCTTTTGAACGGTCAGAACTTCAACCCCACGGCCGTAACGGAGCAGTTGTCGGTTATGGTGCTGTCCTATGATTCCTTCCGCGGTCGCGGTAAGGAGGGCTTGAAAGCCTATCAGGAAAACAGCAATCTTGCCGCGTTTGCAAAGGTGCTGGGCAAGCCCGACAGCCCCATTGAAAAAGCGGACGAAACCGCTCTGTTCCAGATCATCAACCAGCTTAACCCGCTTGTCATCGTGGACGAGAGCCACCATGCCCGGTCGGAATTGAGCCTTGAAATGCTGGAAAACTTCAATCCCTGCTTTGTGCTGGATTTGACCGCCACACCGAAAAAGGAGAGCAATATCATCTCCTATGTGGACGCGGTGCAGCTGAAAAACGAACACATGGTCAAGCTGCCGGTGATCGTCTATAACCGGGACAGCCAAGCCGAGGTACTGACTGATGCAATCGACCTGCGGAACAAGCTGGAAGAAATCGCAAACGCGGAGTACGCCAAGACGGGTAAATATATCCGTCCTATCGCGCTGTTTCAGGCACAGCCGAAGGGCAAGGAGGACGCGACCACCTTTGAAAAACTGCGGGACAAGCTGGTGGACGCCGGGATTCCTGCCGATCAAATTGCCATTCGTACCGCCGATGTGAACGAGCTGAAAAATGTGGAGTTGATGTCCCCAAACTGCCCGATCCGATATATTATCACGGTCAATGCGCTGAAAGAGGGCTGGGACTGCCCCTTTGCCTATATTCTTGCGTCCCTTGCCAATAAGACAAGTCAAGTTGACGTGGAGCAGATTTTGGGACGGATTCTCCGTCTGCCCCATACGAGCCAGCATACGCAAAGCGCACTCAATATGTCCTATGTGCTGACTTCCTCCAACGACTTCAACAACACCGTGGCGCATATCGTCAAGGGCTTGAACAGCGCAGGTTTCAGCGATAAGGACTATCGGATCGGGGAGTCCGCAAAACCGCAGATTCCCGAACAGCCAGCAGAACAAATTACGCTGCCTGACCCGCAAGGAGTTTCCGAACTGGAAACCGCAGAGGACGATTTTTCGGGGCTGGATGGGAAATTGATCGGGGCAGAGTTGGAGCGGCGCAGAGAACAGGCGCAAACGCCTGAAACTGCCCCGAAGGCCGACACCATGCTGGACGCTGCCGCAGAGGTCGAAAAGGCATATACAGATGCAATTCAGCAGACCGGCAATGACCCGGTGATGGACAATCTTCCGTGGGAGGTGCGGGATAAAGTGAAATCATTTGGGGTAAACCCGCAGTTCCGGGAGGATATTGAAACGCTGCAAATCCCGCAGTTTTTCCTGAAAATCGAGCAATCTCTGTTTACGGACGGCTCTTTTGAACTGCTGGACAAGGAAATGCTGGCAGAGGGCTTTACCCTCAAGGGCAAAGCATACGACATTGATTTTGCCGCCGCAGACGATGAAATCCGCGAAATCGACGTGCGGGAGCAGGACGGCGGTTTGCCGAAGGTGTTCAAGATGGAGAGCGCCGAGCAGCGGTATTTCAAGGAGTGGTTCAACAATCTGCCGCAGGAAAGCCGGGTGCGCCAATGCAAGGACATGATGTTCAAGCAGCTTAACAAACTGAACATGGTGGACGCTGCCGAGCTGAAAGCCTACATAGACCGCATTGTGGACGATATGGACAAGGCGCAGCTCGCCGCCATGGAGAAAGCGCCGTTGGGCTATGCGGCGAAGATCCGTGACAAGATTGAAACGCTGCTGGAAGCCCACTATCGGGAAATTTTTGAAAAGTGGCTGGAAACGGAGCGCATTGTCTGCAAGCCCTCGTTCCGCCTGCCCCTCGCAATCCATCCCACCACCCATACTGACATATACGCCCGTTCGCTGTACACGGCGGAGGACGGCGACATGAACAAACTGGAACAAAAGCTGGTCGTAGAGCTGACCGCCCTGCCAAATGTCCGTTGGTGGCATCGGAATATTGCCAGACAGGGCTTTTCAATCAACGGCTTTATCAAGCATTACCCGGATATTCTGATTATGACCCAAAGCGGCAAGCTCATCTGCGCGGAAACCAAGGGCGACCACCTGAAAAACGATGACAGCCGGGAGAAAATCGCACTCGGTCAGGCGTGGCGTACAGCAGCAGGCAAGGATTTCCGCTATTACATGGTATTTGAGAATGAGGAAAACCTCTTGCCGGGTGCAATGAGCATGAGCCAGTTTATCGACACGGTAAAGGCGCTGTAAGGAAGGTGCGTGCTTTGAAACTGCCGTATGAGAACGAACTGTATGAGCTGCGAAAGTGGATAGACTTTACAAATGCAAACTTGCATATGCAGTTTCTCCACACGCCTCAGGAAATTCAGCGCGTTTACCAATGGATCAATGCAATTACGAGAGGAATCCAAGCAGACTATCCTTTTTATGCGACTACGCTCCCCTGTGTTGCAAATATACTTTTTCAGCAAAACGAAGTGGGTGCTATTTTCCTGAATCCTGCGGCATTTGGCGAGTTGGTGGTAATTGTTCGCCATATCAAAGCAGAACCCGTTGTTGTCCAGTTCTGGTCAGAGATACACCCGCGGATTGTGAATGTTTCCCGTGAGTTATTTGTAGATGGTCATTGTTCAGCTGCGGCAGAAAAGGCAATTAAAGAAGTGGAATCACGTCTGCGCGAAAAGTTTTCAGAGTTAAAACCTGGCGCAGCAGTTCCCTCAAAGATCGGCGATGTGATTGGCGCACTTATGAGCGAGAACGGCGCTTTCAAATTCTGTGACACAACTACTACCAGTGGCAGGGACTACCGACGTGGAATCCAATCTCTGTTTGAAGGAATCATGGCAGCCTATCGCAATCCTGCGGCTCATGCTAATCTTCAATATGAAAAACGTGAGGCTATGGAGCAAATAATGCTGGCAAGCCAGCTGATGTATGTGTTAGACAAGCCGCAATTATAAGGAGAATCTATGGATTTTAGAAAACTTCCATCTAATTCTGAAGGGTTACTGTTAAAGCTGGTCTGTTCAGAAAACCCTACGCAGGTATTGCGGAAACAATACAACGGGCTTTCTACGCAACAAGAGCAAGAACTTGACGGTATCATAAGAGAACTAAAAGAACTCGGCTATATTGATGTTAAATGGGCTGATAATGAGCCATACTTTGTCATTCTAAATAATTCTGCAAGAACATATAGTGAACGATTGGCTGAGTATAACACGCATAACCCCACCAATGCAACACAAGGGAAAAAGGAGAAAAATACAATTTTCATAAGCCACCGATCAACTGATAAAGGTATTGCGGATATGCTTGTTGACTTTTTTGCAGGAACCGGAATTTCTAAGGAAGCAGTTTTCTGCTCTTCTCTGCCGGGCAACGACATAAATGAACGCATTTCTGATGAAGTCAGATCTGCGCTGAAAAGCAGCGCAGTTAACATTGCGATTCTTTCGCATGATTATTATCAGAGTGCCTATTGCCTGAATGAAGCGGGAGTGCTTTGGTATGAGGACGTTCCTGTAATTCCAGTTGCCTTGCCGGAAATTAATTCGGGCAACATGTACGGATTCCTAAATAACGAATATAAGTTAAGGCGGTTGGATTCCGATACAGATATTTCGTACATTTATGATACTGTGAGCGAAGCGGTATCGGCTCCGCACACAAAAGCCAGTCTTATCACATACGAGAATAATAAACTTAGAACAAGGTATGCAGAATATTTGAAAGTGAGAGAATTGCCCCCGGGTGGTTCTGATATTTCTATCGCAGATACTATTGCAGAAATAACCACGGACGATGAACGAATCGTGCTATACTACATACTTCATGAAAATGTTCGAAAAGTCTCTAAATCTACTATTTCAAGTTGGTTAAACAAATGCGAAATCCGTGGCGTAAATGTCGATAACGCGTTTGATCTGCTGTCATCTTTTGATAACGGGGCTTTGAATAACGATACTCTGGAGTTTGGCATCGACACTTTCCGCAAATACTCTGCAAACGTAGCACGGGTGCTTCCACCACTTAAAAAATGCGTGGATCAGCATATTGAATTAGCCGTCAACATATTCAAAAAAATCTGGTCAGATGACACGCTTGATATTAATATACGGCTGTTTGTTGCTTATATCGTGGAAGAGAGAATGCGCACGTTTGGTGACCGTTGGATGGCAGAAGGAGAAATCGAAAATATAAGGCAGTGGGAGAGCAAAAACACACTTGATTCCACACTTTCAAATAACTATGGAAGCTGCCTTGAATTTTTTGTTCAAAATGAGCTTGTATATGCAAGCAGTTGGACAAGCTATGGAAATCCGCGAGAGTATACTTTATTCCCTTCTCTACAGGAGCTCCTTTTTAATTGTCCCCATAAGATTATGGAGGAATTACAAAAAGTCAAAGATGCCTATCATTTAGATTTTCCATTTTGAGTTTTAAGAAGCCCGGCATCGCGCCATTTGACGTGATGCCGGGCTTCCTGTTCAGTTCCATTCCTCCGCCAAGAGGAAATCGCGGATATTCCGGTGTTTGATCCCGTTTCGGCTCATGTCGAACTCATCGAGGGAAACAACGTACTTCGGGAAGTTGTCGCGGATGCTATCATACGCGCCGAACTCGCGGTTGACTGTTTCTTCCGATGCCAGAAGATAAGTGACCTGAACATACAGCTTTTCGCCGCGCTTGTCACATACAAAATCAATTTCCTTATCGCCCGTCCTGCCGACAGTCACCTCATAGCCCCGGCGCAGCAGCTCCAGATAGACGATGTTTTCCAAAATGAGGTTGATGTCCCGCATATTGCCGCCGAAGACCGCCTCGCGGATTCCGTGATCGGCAATATAATACTTCTCGTTGGAGGCAAGGATCTGTTTGCCCTGCAAGTCCTCCCGCTTCACCTGATAGAACAGGTACGCCTCGCAGCAGTATTTGATATAGTTCAGAATTGTTTCCGGGGCAACGGTGCGCTGCTCGTTTTTCAGGAACTTTGCAAGAGAGGTCGCCGAGAAGGTCGTTCCCACATTGGCGATCACATAGGCAATGATCCGTTCCAGCAGGTCAACGTCACGGATTTTATTTCGCTTCACGATGTCCTTGAGCTGGACAGAGTTGAACAGATCGTGAAGATATTGCTTGGACGGCGCATCCGCATAGCGGAGGTTTGCGAGATAGGGCATCCCTCCGGCAAGCAGGTACTTTTGGAAACACTGCTGAATGGACGCATCAGGACTGATCGAGCGGTACAGCTCCATGAACTCTCCGAATGAGAACGGATAGATCACAAACTCCACATACCGTCCGCCCAAATAGGTTGCAAGCTCACCAGACAGCAGCTTTGCATTGGAGCCGGTGATATAGATGTCGCAATCCAGCGAAACGCGGAAAGAATTGATGCACTTTTCCCAGTCCTTGACCTCCTGAATCTCATCAAAAAACAGATAGACCTTGCCGTCGATCTCCTTGGCGCGTTTGGTGATCTCATCATGCAGCGCCTGCGCGGTTTGCAGATGGGAGTAGCTCATATCCTCAAAGTTGATGGCGATAAACTGTGTTGGGCTGACGCCGGACTCCGTGAGTTCCTGCTGGATCAGCTCCAACATGACCGACTTTCCGCAGCGGCGGATACCGGTCATGACCTTGACTAGCTCCGTCCCGATAAACGGACGGATGCGGCTCATATACAGTTCGCGTTTGATCATAAAACTTCACTCTCCTTCCGTGGCCGACCACAGTATATCACACTTACGATTGAAACTCAATGGAGAAATTGCAAAACCAAAAGTTATAACTGATAAAATACTGAATTCGACAAAAGATTTCAGATAAGGCTCAACTATTTAAGCGAAGCCCTGCAAAGGGAGGGTTTCACCCTTTATTGGCACACAAGATGCCGTTACAGAAAAATGAAACAACCATCGGCATATCCGTTGGACGGTTACCCTGCTCAAGAAAGAGAGGGTACAGATTGAAATCGCTGACACGGTGGTGCTGTACGACCGCCTGCCAAAGAATCCCGAATAACGAACGACGCCCACTAGCTTATGGCGAAAACCATAGGTCGGTGGGCATCGTGTTCTTTATAGGGGCTTAATCTTCCAGCCTACCGTGGTTGCAGCTGAGGGAGAGATAGCGATCCATCTCCCCTTCCAGCACCATCTGCACATACTCCAAGGGCTTGTTGTACAGCAGCCAGTCCAGTTCAGCCCGCTGCGCTGGGGCGTTGCCGTACTCGTCCTCCACGGCGATGCAGTCGATGGCAACGATGGTGCCATCTTCGAACCGGGCTTCCACCCGGTTGGTGTCCATATTGAAGCGGCAGGAAAGCAGTT
>ERZ772991.3062-NODE-3062-length-10199-cov-3.280954_pt1 | contig 10199 bp, 7 predicted proteins | sample MGYA00511128_ERZ772991 | MGnify/ENA primary metagenome ERZ772991 (study PRJEB29015, sample SAMEA2737655) | human gut metagenome | biome: human gut; feature: human-associated habitat; material: faeces | place: China | collected 2012 ... | reverse complement strand
GGCAGGCCGATCTCGCGGCGGCCAACGCCCTCGGCACGGCGGCCGCGCTGACGGGCGGGCAGGCCTCGACGGCGGCGGTGGCGGCGGCGCAGCAGGCGGGCGGGTACTACCGCGCAATGCTCGCAGGCAAGCTGCCGGAGCTGGCGCAGCTCGCCTACGAGCGCTACAGCGGCGAGCGCAGGACGCGCCTGAGTGCCATCGACAGCCTGCTCGACGCGGCCGACAGCCGCGATGGCGTGACGAAGGCGCAGATCGCCGCGCTGCTCGACATGGATGACGCGGACTACACCCGCGCGGACAGCAAGGTGCAGCAGCAGGCCAAGGCCCTCGCCGACGCCAGGGCCGCCGCCGACAAGAAGGCCAAGGACGAAAAGGACGCGGCCGAGAAGGACGCAGCCGCGCAGGAGAAGGCGGAAAAGGCCGCGCGCAGCGAGGCGCGGCGGCAGATCACGCTCATCCTGCGCAACGGCGGCACCGTGCCCGACGATCTCTGGCAACAGAGCGGCTACAACGCCGTGACGATCGCGGCGATGCTGCGCGGGCGCAAGGGATAAGCGTTATGTAAACTCTAGCGCCGGTTCAGTTCTAAGAATTCTGCGATACGCCGTCTGGCATAAAGTTATGTAAACTGTACGAAAGAAAGGAATCCCCGGAAGCAAACTGCTTCCGGGGATTTGTGCGTGATGGGGTCTGCGCTCAGGCCATGGCCTGCTCAAAGCGCATGAGGATGGCTGCGACCTGTGCGCGCGTGGCGCTGCCCTGCGGGGTGAGGTAGGCAACACTGCCGCTGCCGGTGCCGGAGATGAGGCCGTTGCCGACGGCCCAGGCCATCTCCGTACGCGCCCAGGACGAGACGCTGGCCGCATCCGGGAAGCCGGCGAGCGAGCCGGTCGCCGTGAGGCTGCCGGGCGCAAACTGTTTCGTGTAGTTATAAAGGATGACGGCGAGCTGCTCGCGCGTGATCTCCCCTTCCGGGTCAAAGGTCGTGGCGCTCGTGCCGGCGACGACGCCCATGAGCTTCGCCCACCAGATGGCGTCGGTATACCACTGGCCGCGCGGCACGTCATCAAACGGGGCGCGGAGCTTCGAAAGCTCATAGCCTTTGACGGTCGTGGGCTCGCCCTGCACGCGGTAGAGGATGCTCACGAGCTGGGCACGCGTGCACACGCCGTTCGGCGAGACGGTGCTGGCCGAGGTGCCTGCAATATAGCCGTGATAGATGCAGTAATCCAGGCCCTCATGCGCCCAGTCGGTAGGCACGGGCATGTCGCGGAAGGCGTAGCCCGGGCAGGTCGGGCCGCCGGGGCAGGCAGACGGCAAACCGGTAGCAGGAATGGTTTCTGCCTTTGTCTCTCCACAGACGGAACAAGTATAAACTCGAACCCCGGATGTTGTTGCAGTCGGCTTAATAACGACCTCTCCTGCATTCATCTTATGGCCAAACGCCGCCACTTCATTGCGGTGTTCTACAGCTCCGCATTTTGCACATGTATACAGGTCATAACCATCTTCCGTGCAAGTTGCAGGAACACGCTTTGTCAGCTGCCAAGTATGCACATGCACACCGGTCGCCGGAATCGTCTCCGTTTTGGTATCCCCGCACACAGTACAGGTATAGGTGCGGACACCTGCCATATCTTCTGTCGGCTTCGTTGTCACTTGCCCGCTGTTCCATTTGTGTCCCAGCGGTTCTGAAGCGTCATATCGCTGTGTCGTGCCGCAGACACTACATGTGCACAGGATATAACCGCCCGTCGTGCAAGTGGCCGGAATCTCCTTGGCAACAAACGTATGCTCACCCGTTGCAGGGATTGTCTCCGTCTTCGTCGCGCCGCAGTCCGTGCAAGTATAGGTACGGACACCAGCATGAATGCAGTCCGGTTTCGTGGTCACGATGCCGGAATCCCAGGTATGGTCCCGCAGCTTCGGGATGTCCTCGCCCTCGCGCGTGTTGCAGCGGGCGCAGAGGTGATAGCGGTAGCCGGTGGTCGTGTACGTCGGCTCCTGCGTGACGACCCACTCGCCCCAGTCGTGGCCGAGGGCGGGGATGGTGTCGTTATAATCCTTGCCGCACACCGGGCAGGTGCCCTTGTAGCGGCCGGACTCGGTGCAGGTCGGCTCGGTGCTGGAGGCAGACTTATAACTGTAGTCATGGCCCTTGGCGGGGATGACCTCATCGATCTTCACGCCGCAGCGCGCGCAGGTGCCGACGGCGCGGCCGGGCTGCGTGCACGTGGCGTCCGGGACGAGGTCGCAGCGGCTCAGGTCATGGCCGAGCGCATCGATCTTCTCGGTGCGGGTCGCGCCGCAGGCCGAGCATTTATAAAACGCCGTGCCCTGCGCGGTGCAGGTGGGCGGATTCGTCTGCGTCTTGACCCAGGTGTGGTCGGTGGCGGAAACGAACGTGTCGTCCACGGGGTCATAGGGGCAGTCCTTCACCGTGCAGACGTGGTGCGTATAGCCCTGCTCCGTGCAGGTGGGGGCGACGACCGTGTCGGTGAACTGGGCAATGTGGTCACCGTGCCAGAGACCGGTCTGGTAGCCCTGCCACGTGCCGTCGTCCTTCAGCTCGGCGGCCCAGGTATGGCTGCCCTGCGGGTAATAGACCACGCAGTCATCCGGGAAGGAGCGGTTGGAATCCGCCGCGCCGTAGATGCTCTTGGCGGGGTCGTTTTTGAAGACGGCGCGTTTGAGCTTCGTGACCTTCGCGATCATATTGAAGGCCGTGCTGATGTCACCGGCCTGATCGGCATTCTGGTCAGTATCGTCCGGACGGAGAATGCCGTTGAGCACGCCCTCGACGAGGATCTTCATGGCATTATCCAGGCTCGTGAAGGCACGGTCCTGGATCGTGTCGATCCTGTCTCCGAAGTAGGCTTCCTCGAGCATCTCGCAGCCGGCAAAGGCGCACTTGTCGATCTGCGCGACGCGGTTGGAGAGGTCGACGGTCTTCATATGGTTGTCGCCGAAGAATGCGGCCTTGCCGATCGTGAGGGGCTTGTCACCGGGGCTGAAGGTGAGGTTGTTCATATAATAATCGCACATGAACGCGTAGTCACCGATGCTCGTGACGTTGGCCGGAATGTTGAGGTTCTTGTGGTGGTTGACGAACGCGAACGCGCCCGTGCCGATCGTCTGCAGGCTCGACGGCAGGCCGAGCGTCGTGTCCTCCTGACCGAGGATGCGGTCCCAGGCAAAGGCCCACGGGCCGATGTACGTCAGGCCGTTCGGCAGGCGCAGCTCGGCGAGCATGGTGCAGCTGTAGAACGCATGGTCCTCGATGCGGCGCAGGCGGCTGCAGGCACCCGCGCGCACGAAGGTGAGCGTGTCGCAGCCGTAGAAGGCGTACTTATCGATGAGCTCAAGATCGCGCGGCATGTTGATGGCCGAGAGGTACTCGTCCGCATAAAACGCATGGTCACCGATGGTGGTAATGTCGTCATTGAGGAACATGCACGTCAGGTACTGGCAGTCCTTGAAGGCGCAGTTGCCGACGTTCGTCACACCGGTGTAGTGCTCCGTGCGGCCGTTCCACTCCTCATCCGTCGCACCGGCGATGTAGGCCAGGACGAGATAGTCCTCGCCGAGGTTTTCCACGACGGTCGTGCCGAGCTTCTGCCCCTTGTCGTTATACTCCGTGACCTCCACGTTGCCCATCCACGGGGCTTTCTGACCCTTGACCGCGTAGTCCGCCATCGGGCCGTCGCCGAAGATATACACGCCGTAATACTGCGCGTCCTCGCGATAGTCGTGGATCTGCCAGATCTGCTGCAGGAAGGGGTTGTCCTGCACGACCGTGGGGTTCGTGACTTCGTAAATTTTATAATGTACGCTGGCCTCATCCCCGGCAGGGCCGCAATCGCCATGGGCGACCTCATTGCCGAAGAGTTTTTTGATCTGGCCGGGCTGCTTGATGAACTGCTCAAACGCACCCGCGATCGTGCCCGCCTGCGCCGGCGGGGCGCACACGCTCAGCAATCCGGCTGCGAGCACAAAGCACAGCAGCAGCGACAACACTCGTTTTTTCATATGGTTCCTCCCTCCTGGAATGGACATACGGGGAAATATGTCTACACAGCAAGTATACAGGACGCGCCCCGCTTTTGCAACGGGTCGTACGCGCATGGGCGCGAAAAAATGCACATTTTATTTACACAAATGCAACAAAATGTAACGCTAAAAACGTTTTTTCTGGAAATCCCCATTGCACACTTTCCCGCTTATATGGTATATTCACGACAGACAGGTATTACGGTTGTACACACGCATCACAACAAAGGAGGAAGAAACGATGAAAAAGCGCGTGCTCTCGCTGGCACTGTGTCTGGTTCTGGTCGTGGGACTGTTCTCCGGCCTGACCGTGAACGCATCGGCCAGCAAAATCGACGATCTGAAAAAAGAGGTTGCCGAACGGCTCATCAAGGAGAAGATTGAACAGTTCAAAGAAGAGTTTGAGATCCCCGATCTCGACACGGACGCCATTCTCAACAGCTTCGCCACCGCCGCCACGGAGGGTGACTTCGGTGAGAACAACTGCCTGCACTGGGAGGTCACCACAGGCGTGATCAGCGGCAAGACGCTGACCATCTCCGGTAACGGCGCCATGCCCGACTTTGACTTCCCCAACGGCAACCTCGCCCCGTGGTGGAACTATGAGGCGCTCGGTATGCTCACGAGCTTCGGCAACATCAAGCTCGAGGGTGAGCTGAAAAAGGTCGTCATCAAGGACGGCGTCACGAACGTGGGCGACTATGCGCTGTTTCTCCTTCCGGCCGCCACGCAGGTCACGCTGCCGGACAGCGTGACGAGCATCGGACGCTATGGCATCGCCATGTGCTCCAAGCTCACGGGTATGTCCATCCCCAAGGGTGTGACCGAGATCGGCGACTTCGGTCTCGCGGGCGACGGGCTGACCGCCGTCACGCTGCCCGACGGGCTGCAGAGCCTCGGCCGCGGCGCATTTGACACCTGCGCCAGCCTCACGAACACCACTCTGCCCGCCGCCATCACGGCCGTGCCCGGCAAGTGCTTTGCCGACTGCACGAAGCTGCTGAACGTCAAATACACCGGCACCGTGACCGCCATCGGCGATCTTGCGTTTGAAAGCTGCAAGGCGCTCACCGCAGCGCCCATCCCCGAGACGGTGACCGAGATCGGCGCGTCCGCCTTCACCGGCTGCACCGCGCTGACGGATGTGACCATCCCTGCGGGCGTGACCGCCATTCCCGAGGACTGCTTCCGCGGCTGCACCGCGCTGGCCGACATGAAGCTGCCCGGCACCGTGACGAGCGTCGGCCACAACGCGTTCACCGGCTGCACCGCGCTGGGGGACGTGCGCTGCTACGGCGCGCCCCCGACGGTCGAGCCGGGCAACTCGGAAGCGCACAGCTTCGAGCCCGCTATCGTCACCATCCACTACAACCCCGACCCGGTCTACGGCTGGACGCTGGACGCGGACGGCAAGTGGCAGGGCTACACCGTCAGCAGCAAGGGCGCGTGCCTGCACACCGGCTACGGCACGACGGAAAACACCGTGCCCGCCACCTGCGGCGAGGCCGGCCGCGTCGACACCATCTGCTCCAACTGCGGTGAGGTCATCTCGACCAAGGAGATCCCCGCCACCGGCGAGCACACCTGGGATAACGGCACCGTGACCACGGAGCCGACCGAGAACGAGCCGGGCGTGCGCACGTTCACCTGCGCCGTCTGCGGCGCGACCCGGACCGAGACCATCCCCGCAACGGGTGCGCACGACTATCAGTTCACCAAGACCGTGGCACCCACCTGCACGGCGGACGGCTACGACCTCTATACCTGCAGCGGCTGCGGCGCGACCGAAAAGCGCAACAGCAAGCCCGCGCTCGGCCACAAGTGGGACAGCGGCAAGGTGACCACCGAGCCGACCGAGACCGCCCCCGGCGTGCGCACCTACACCTGCACCGTCTGCGGCGAGGTCAAGACCGAGGTCATCCCCGCCACGGGTGCACACACGCACAAGTGGGACGCTGGCAAAGTGACCACGGCGCCGACCGCCACCACCCCCGGCGTGCGCACCTACACCTGCACCATCTGCGGCCAGACGAAGGAAGAGGTCATCCCGCCCACCGGCGGCAGCACCGTCTGCCCCGGCGGCCCGAGCTGCCCGAGCTACGGCTTCCGTGACGTGGCCGGCCCGGCCGACTGGTCGCACGAGGGCATTGACTACTGCGTGCGCCGCAGCCTCATGGTCGGCACCGGCGTGGGCACGTTCTCCCCGAACGTTGACATCACCCGCGAGCAGATGACCGTCATCCTCTATGGCTACACCGCCAAGTACGCGCCCGCGTTTACCGGCGGCGGCACGTCGCTGGGCCAGTTCCCCGACGCCGGCAGCGTCGCCAACTGGGCCTACGCCGCCATGAACTGGGCCGTCGGCAACGGCCTGATCTCCGGCATCGAATCCTACGGCGTGACCTACCTTGCCCCGCAGGGCAGCGCCACGCGCGCGCAGGCCTCGGCCATCATCATGCGCTACTGCCAGCTCATCGGCCAGTGAGCCGGCACGCAAACTGCATCGCCATCCGCCCCGGGAGCCGTGTGCTCCCGGGGTTTTTGCGCGCGCAGCCGGCGGCCGCCGGGCAGAAAATGTGCGGCAGCAGCGGACACATGTGCCCGACCTGCAGAGCCGCAGTGAAGGCCGGAGCAGGCGGCGGAAATCAGCTTAGTGTTAACATAACTTCGTTAATTGCACTGCATTTATGTTGAAAACTCTGTTGGCAATGTGGAAAAATGGTTTCCATAACGCCGATTTCACCCGCGAAAACGGACAACCAGTGCAGTTTTACCCATACCGGTGTCGAAATGTCAGACCGTGTAACAAATATTGCATTTGAAAACAAATCCGCTCTGCCGCTCTTAACAATTTCACTCAAAGCGTTACATAATGTTACACATAGCGTATATGTGTCCGTTGCGTTTTGACCGTTTTTTGCTATAATACATCTTGTAACCGGCAATACCAACCATCCGATGTCGTCTATTGTGTGGGACGGCGTTGGAAATCTGATGAAAGGGGTAAAGTAACATGGGTCTTATTCAGACTGGTCTTGGCATCGCTTCCGATATCCTCGGCAAGTGCGGTGAAGAGAAGGCGAAGGCGATCGTTGATGCGATCTCCGATGCGCTGCCGAACTGGCTCGCCATGTAAAAACAGCATAGGAAAATCCCGGAGCTTCGGCTCCGGGATTTTTTTGTCGGAAAAACGGATGCTTCCCGCGTGCCCTACACAGCCCGCAGCATCGAAGCGCACAGAAAACGGCTGCAGCCGCCGGTGGTACGAAAAAATGACAAACGGTTGCGAATTTCAGCTAAACGTTACATTCTTCGTTATTTGTCCGTTGCGTTTTTCCTGCTTTTCAGGTATTATGGCCTTGTAACCGGTAATATCAACCATCCGGTGTCGCCGAATGTGTGCGGCGGCATTGGAAATCTGACGAAAGGGGTAAACGGACTATGTTGTATGGCGCTCTGGAACTGACTGCGAAAATTCTCGGCATCTGCAAGGAGTACGAAGCACAGAAAATCGTGCAGGAGATCGCGAACTCCCTGACCATGCCGATCGACTGATCTGGTTTGCAGCCGCCCCGGAGCAGCAATGCTCCGGGGCTTTCTGCCGCGGCCCTTACACCGGGGAGACCCCGTCAGGATCCTATGACTTCCTTCTGCTCCGGCACACCGGTGTACGCGAACACATAGTCCACGGCGCGGTTGCTCACACGCTCGAGCGACTCGTAGGTGCTGCCGCCGATGTGGAAGGTCGCGATGAAGTTATCCAGATGGATGAGCGGGTCATCACACGCCGGGGGCTCGTGCACGAACACATCGCTCGCCGCGGCGCGGATCTGCCCCGTGGTGAGCGCGACGTAGAGATCGTGCTCGTTGACGATGCCGCCGCGCGAGGTGTTGACGAGCAGCAGGTCCGGATTCGCGGCGGCGAACACCGGCGCGTTGATGAGATCGCGCGTGGCATCGCAGAGCGTGATGCTCACGTTCACGAAGTCCGAGCGGCGAAAAAGCTCCGGCAGCGTCGCGACCTGCTCGTAGCCCCAGGCGGCGCACTCGGCGGCCGTGCGGCGCGGATTCCAGCACAGGATGCGCACGTCGAATGCCGCGCGCAGGATATCCGCCACGCGGTGGGCAATGTTGCCCGTGCCGACGAGGCCGAGCGTGCGGCCGGTCATCTCGTGGCAGACGAACTCCTCCGCGCCGAAGTGGTCGAAGCGCCCGGCGCACAGTCCGTTGTTGACGAATTTCAGCTGCCGGTTGAGCGCCAGCAGCTGCGCCACGGCCAGCTCCGCGACGGCCGGTGCGCCGAGGCCCGGCACATTCGGCACCGGCACGCCGTACTCGGCGGCGGCCTCGGTGTCGATCGTGTCGCGGCTGACGCCATGCATGGCGATGACCTTCAGGTTCGGCGCGCGCGCGATGACCGAGCGCGGCACAACCGCGCGGCGGATGATCATGGCAGCGAGCTGCTCGGGGTGGTCGAAATTGTCCACGATCTCGAAATGGCGCGCAAGCCTTGCATACGCCGACGGCGCGATGTGTTCACTCAAGTAGACTTGCATGGTTGACTCCTCCCGTGAAAGAGCAGATGACGAAACTGCCGATTTGTGCGGAATCCAGTCGATTCCTGCAAAACGATGATACTACATTCGCACCTGGCGTACAAGCGGCAGGTGCATTTTCTAAATTTCTAAACGCCTTCTTTTCGGCGGAATTTCTTGGCAAGCACAACGAAGTATGCTCATTATGTATTTATGCTTGCCTTTCTGCAAGCGCTTCCATTGCTGCAGGACCGGCGTCGGCGTGCGCAGCTGAGGGCAATCGGAGCCCAACGGTGCGTGCCGATGGTCGGTTCTGTTTTTTGTTCGGATAAGATATCTGCGGCCGCTGAGCATCAGCGGAACATAAAAAAAGCTGCGGCCTGTTGGCCGCAGCTTTTTGCTGCTCGGATATGCGGTTTGGGCGCTCAGCCGCGGCCGCTGCCGCGGCGGCGGCCGCGCGTGCGGTCGCTATAGAGGCGGTTGCCGGCCATGCGGCTGTCCGACTCCTGCATGAACTGCTTGAGCCGGTCTTCAAACGCCGCGTCCCCACTCGGGCCGCTGACCTGCCCCGCCGGCTGCGCCGGACGGTTCTGGCGCGGTGCGCGCGGTGTGCCGTTGTTGGGGCGATTGCCGCCGGGGCGGCCGCCGTTCATCGGGCGGTTATTCGGGCGCTCGGGCGCGGGCTCCGCCTTCTTGATGGACAGGTTGATCTTCCCGTCCGGCGTTACGGCCAGCACGCGCACCTTCACCTTGTCACCCAGCTTCAAAAACTCGTTGACGTCGTTGACGTAGGTGTTGGCGATCTCGGATATGTGCACCAGACCGCTCCTGCCGTCCGGCAGGCTCACAAACGCGCCAAACTTCGTGATACCGGTGACGGTACCCTCCACAACTGCTCCGACTTCCACCTGCATACGGTTCGTTTCTCCTTGCTCAATCACTCGTGTCGTAAAAAATCTTTTCACCGGGCTTGACCAGACCGAGCTTTTCGCGCGCGACCGATTCGATCATGTCGTCGTCCTCGCTGTGGTCGATCTGATACTGCAGCTCGGCGTTGGACTGGGTCATCTCGGACACCTGCTGCTGCAGCGTCGCCGCGCGGTCCTGAAGCTGCCGGGTCTGCCGGTGCACCATGAACAGACTGATGACCGCGTACACCATCAGCACCGCGATGACCAGTTTCGTAAAGATGCTTGCCTTTTTGAATTTCACAGTCTGCAGAACCTCCCCCCGGATCGTATCTGCTTCCAGTAATACAGCCTATTCTAAAACATCCGCGGCGATTTTGGAAGCGTTTTTTTGCAAAAATCCAAACTTTTTTTGCGATTTTTCGTCCGGGGGCCGTGATTTTGCGCGTTTTTTGCGCGCAGCGGCGTGCAAATTTCTCCAGCGGCGGCAAAACCTGCCCGCTGACCCAGGCAAAATAGCCCGTCCAGCCGGCCGCGATGGCAAGGAACATGAACAGGCGCACCTGCCCGGAGCCGGCCGCCATGCCGAAGGCGAACACGACAAGGCCCACGCTCAGGCAAAGCACGGTGTCGAGCACCGCGCGGGTAAAGGCCCGGCGCGCATGGCGGCGCGGCACGCGCAGCACGTCGAACAGCAGCCCGAGCG
>ERZ772991.3052-NODE-3052-length-10231-cov-3.937009_pt1 | contig 10231 bp, 11 predicted proteins | sample MGYA00511128_ERZ772991 | MGnify/ENA primary metagenome ERZ772991 (study PRJEB29015, sample SAMEA2737655) | human gut metagenome | biome: human gut; feature: human-associated habitat; material: faeces | place: China | collected 2012 ... | reverse complement strand
AAGCGCGGTTTTTACCATCTTGTGCGATACTGTATTTGTAAAAAGCACAAACAGGTCAGGCTGTCCAAGCTGCTTATTCAGATCGGCAGACATATGCGTAAATACTTTAGCTTTACATTTAAACTGTTTGCATATTTTTTTATACTGACAGACCATTCTGTCATGACCTCCTACAATTACAACGCTCATTCTTATCCATCTCCTTAATTCATTCTAATAACGATTGTGATTTTTTTGTATGCCGCCCCGCAGAAACGGAGCGGCTCTTTTTTGATGATTATTTAGCTTTTAATTTTTGATTTTTATTTGTTTTTGATTCGATTATAATTTTATTTGATTATTTAGCTTTTTCGGTTTTTTGTTTTATTTAAAAGGTATTCGTATCTCTTATAAGCCAGCCACCTCCCTGCCGAGTGACTCACACTCATCTATTGCATCTGCTCCCGGTGTTCCGTGGCAGATAAGTCCTTCTCCGCCGACGATCTGTGCGCCAGCCTGTTCCATTCTTTCAGCCCATGTACGCATCCATTCGCCGTCTCCCCAGTCATAGGATCCAAACAGGGCAACCTTTTTTCCTGATGCAAATCCTTCCAGTTCAGATACAAACGGTTCTACCGTTCCGTCTTCCAGTTCTTCAGCTCCCATTGCAGGGCATCCTAATGCAAATGCTTTTGCATCCTTCAGGTCAGCTGCAGATACTGCAGATACTTCAGCCAGTTTTGCTTTCTTTCCAGCTTCTTCAATTCCCTGTGCTACTGCCTGTGCCATAGCCTCTGTGTTGCCTGTCTGTGACCAGTAAACTACCATGATTTCGTCCATTTTTTTCTTCCTCCTATACTGCCATTAATTTACGTGAATGTAAATCATACAGCTCCATGATGTTTTTAACAGTCATTCCTGATGATACCATATGGATCACTTTTTCCCTTGCCTGATCGTATCCGGCAAATACCTTCCGGCATTCTTCCAGATTGGAATATACCTTCCAGTATCCGATATACAGCGGATTTTGTCCCCGGTTTTCAATAAAACCAATGACATCTTCCGGCGGATATCCAAGGAGTAATCCGATCTCATGAGGGAAATCACCTTTGCCTTCCATGTGAGCACGGTAGCGTTCTGATACGCGATAGAGGATCTTGGAAAGTATACATCCGCTGCATCCAAACTCTTCCATCAGCTTTTTCACCTTCTCTGTTCTTAAATAAGCTTCCAGTTTTTTCCGTACATATAAAAGAAAAGTAATACGGTCATCAGACTCATAAAGGACATAGCAGGAAACAGCACTGGAACGGAACAACCGCAATACTGCGCTGCGAAATCTCTTGTCTACAGTAAGAAGATTGGATATCTTACGTCCTGTAAGCAATGGTGCACACTGAAGTGCGATCTGGATCTCCAGTTCCTGCCTGTTTAAGCCAAGCATCAGATCAAGGGTTTCTTTACTCATAGGATACCTCATTTACAACTGTTAAAATATAAGTTAGTCTTAGCTAACATCCTTGTATATCGTATCAGATAAAATTGGAAAAAACAAGTAGTGTTACAGGTAACTTTTCTCAATTAAAACATTTCTCATTAAGCTCAGTATTCCCAATATGATGTTTTCAATGTACATTTTTCAGGAAAATTCAAAAACTTCCGTGATCTACTTATAATAAACGATTGTAAGAAACTGGCCTTTATGAATCGTATCAGAGCGAAGGGAATTCATTCGTTTTAATTCCCTGATGTATTCTTCTGTAGACATACGGCTTCCCTTTTTGTACTGTCTGGCGATATTCCACAAATTATCCCCGTCTTTGATCTCGACGCTCTTATAATAGGGACTGACAGTCATAGGTTCTTCTTCTGCCATTGATGTAAGCATACTCCGTCCTGTGAGAATAGCAACAAACAGAAGCATAATAAAACACCCTGTTAAAAACCGTTTTCTTACTAATCTTCTTCTCCTCATAACGTTTCCTCCTACTCATTTGTATACTCGTCCAACACAGATACGAACATTTGTTCTCATCGTGTCTATACTATAACATCAGAACATATGTTTGTCAATGGCGTGAACGCAAAAAATCGAACAAAGGTTTGCATTTTTATCGAACATATGTTACTATAGTATCAGTAAAAGATTATTACAAAACAGAAGGGGGAACTTTCATGGCCCAGGATAAACTTACTGCGAAACAACAGGAAATTTTAGAATACATAAAGAATACGATCTTAAAGAAGGGATATCCACCAGCTGTCCGTGACATCTGCGAAGCTGTGAAATTAAAGTCCACTTCTTCTGTCCATTCTCATCTGTCAGCTCTGGAAGAAAAAGGATATATCCATCGTGATCCTACCAAGCCGAGAGCAATTGAGATCCTGGATGATACTTTTAATTTTAACCGGAAAGAAATGGTGAACATCCCTGTGATCGGTACGGTTGCAGCCGGAGAACCGATCCTTGCAGAGGAACATATCGAAAGTTATTTTCCGTTCCCGGCAGAGTCTCTTCCAAACGCAGAGACCTTTATGCTTCATGTAAAAGGTGAAAGTATGGTAAACGCAGGTATCCTTCCTGGGGATCAGCTGATCGTGGAACAGTGTCCAACTGCTGAAAATGGGGAGATCGTGGTTGCCCTTTTAGACGACTCCGCTACTGTAAAACGTTTCTTCAAGGAAAAAGACCACTACCGCCTACAGCCTGAAAATGATACCATGGATCCTATTATCACAGATCATGTAGAGATCCTTGGCAAGGTTATTGGACTTATAAGAATGATGTAATGTGCGTATCCGCAAGTTTAACCTGACTTATAAAACATTTTTCACCAAAAAGCCACTGTACGGTTTCTAAAATCCGAAACTATACGGTGGCTTTTCTTACCATAAAAAATGGCTGCGGAATTGCTCCCACAGCCATCGTGCCTGAAAACCGTACCTTGGCACCGTGATCTCTCACAGGTTTTTACAGGACATTTTGAAAATCTGCATTATATGCTTTCCAAAAGTCGTTTCCATGAACCTGAACACATAACCCCATAACAAATAACCGATAAACGATAACTATGAACCGTAACCGCCAGTAAGTATTGTTAGAAATATGTCCTGCACGGAATGAGTGATCAGATATCTACCTCAAACAACACCGTCTGGTTATAGCGATCCAGTGCGATCTGCATGTCCATGATCATATTGGAAATACGGTCATATTCCTGCCGGATCAGTTCCGGATCGTAGTTGATATACTTATACTCAGGCGCTGAACCAGATGAGCTAAATGCACTGCCATACACACGCGTTTTTGGCAGTCTCTTACGCATATCGTCAAGAACAGCCTTTCTCTTATTGAGCTGAGCCATTCGAACCAGAATACTGTCAATGCTCATCTCCTGTTCACCTACCTGCACCTTTGCTGTGGCATTGGTCAGGTTCAATGCGTGTTTGATAATGATGATCTTCCTGTCTATCTCATCAATTGTATGCGCAACTGTCATGTAATTGTATTCCGGAATGACCGGCTCCTCATTGACAGCAGCGACGTAAGTACTGGATGATGCTTCCTTGTTTACCCAGAATGCTTTGTCTTCCTCAAGGCTTCTCAGCATCTTATTTGCATAAGCCGATGTAATTTTCTGCATGATTTTCGCCTTCCTCTCTATCCTCATCTTCCGTCATTTACTTCTGATCCGATTGTAAATCATTCGGTGGCAGATGTCATTCAACCATCGGTTTAAAATTCCCCATAAATGAGGAATATCCCCGTCAATGACGAGGATATTTTCAATGCTGGTATGTAACAGTCTGCTGAGAATGATAAAGTTGTCCAGGCTCGGCAGCGATTTTCCGGCGATCCACTTATAGATTGCCTGTGGGTTTTCAAAGCCGAACGCACCCTGGATCTCGCGGATCGTATAGTTCTGCTCTGAAAGCAGCTGCTTGATCCGCTTCCCGGTTTCCACGGGCCGGATTGACAAATACATCGGTTCCATTTGCATCCCTCCATGATTCTGTACCATCCCGAAACACTTGTTTCCATTCTATCACGGCTGTGGTAGATTGAACAGCGAAATTTTATTTCTGCAGGCGAAATCTGGATACTTCTTTGCGATCCAGTTTATCGAGTTTCTTATTTTGTGACCGTGCGTATTTGAACAGAGCAAGCAGCTCGATTCCGGTGGACGGAGTATTCTGATATGGATTTGGAATCTCATAGTATGATGACGATAAAGCTGTATTCTCAAGAAATTTAGGTGTTTTCATTTGCAACCTCTCCTTGTTTTTGGGATTAATCTATTTGCATTATACCGCAGAATACGTACGGTAAAAAGTCGATTTATACTCCGTATAGGTAACGGAAGACAAAACTATGAGCACAGGCGGAAAAGTCTGTGCTCATGATTAATTCGCCAGGAAGTGGATTATGTTTAATGATGACTTATATCAAGTTTTAGGGATAAATGTGCCATACTTATCCCCGGCACCAGCACGTTTGGTGAAGGTTGGGTGAGATGGGCAGTTCTGAAACATCTGATAAAACCGCTATTAGTACCACTACCTGTTTTTACCTTGACAACATCGAATTTTACGAGCCGGTAAGAAAAAATAAGTTAATTGACACTGCAGAAGCATTAAATTTCGTTGACAAGTCATTCTTTATTTGATAATATTTATCAAGTAATTTAATATCCTATGAGGGAGTAGTTAGCGCGAAAGTGTGGTTTGTCAACATTCTGATTATAGCAACTGTATAATCTGGCAAATCTTAAATAATGAGACTCATGTATATCGATGGACGACAGTTTTTGTATCATGCATAGCTGTCAGTTGATATACATGAGTTTTTCTTTTGTGCATTGATGCAAAAAAGGGAGGACATCATAATCGACAGTGAGCGGTGAAGGAACATGCATTACATCTAGGAGGAAATGAAAAATGATGCTGTTTTTTAAAGTGTTTTTTACAGAATTTATCGCAGAGATGGGCGATAAAACCCAGCTTATGCTGATTGCTCTGACTTCAAAATATAAGTTGAGAGATATTATACTAGGAACTGCGGCGGCGATTCTTGTTCTGAATGGTCTTGCGGTTCTGGCGGGCGGACTTGTCAGTGAATTTATTCCTGACTGGCTTATTAAGATGATTGCAGCACTTGCATTTCTGTATTTCGCCGCATCGACTCTTGCCGGTGATGATGAAGAAGAAGAGGATGAGGGCGGTAAATCAAAGATTCAGTTCGCACCCTTAGCTGTTTTTTGTACATTTTTTGTGGCAGAACTGGGAGATAAGACTCAGCTTACAGCCATCACGTTCGGAGCCAATGAAGGCATGAAATCAGCCTTTGTTGTATGGATTGGATGCTCTCTGGGACTTTTTGCAGCGGATATTCTCGGAATGCTGGTTGGATATCTTTTAAAGAGCAAAACTCCCGATGGGCTGCTGAATACACTGGCATTTGTTATTTTTTCCATATTTGGTGCTTTCACACTTCATCAGGGACTGAACATGATGAACGCAAGAGTCTGTCCGATTCCGGTATGGCCGGTATGGATTGCTGCGGCTGTTATTTTTACTGCCTTATGTGCCTGGATCTATATAAAAAGAAAGAAGGAAAATAAATGCGATATTTAGAACCACATTATTATGATAAATTTGTCTGTACAGCAGGAGATTGTCCGGATAGCTGCTGTGCCGGATGGCAGATCATGATTGATGAAACCTCTCTGGAGCGATATGGAAATGAAAAGAGCGAGTTCGGAACGCGATTACGCAATTCTATTGACTGGGATGAAGAATGTTTTTACCAGAACAATCGGCGCTGTGCATTTTTAAATGAAGAAAATCTCTGCGATCTTTATAAAGCACTGGGACCAGATTCTCTTTGTGATACCTGCCGGATGTACCCGAGACATACGGAAGAATACGAGGGACTTCGGGAATTATCTCTTTCCCTGTCCTGTCCGGAGGCGGCTAGAATCATTCTTTCCTGTAAAGAACCGGTCCGTTTTCTGGAAGAAGAGGACGATTTGGAGGACGATTTTGAAGAATTCGATTTTATGATGTTTTCCCAGTTGGAAGATACAAGAGATGTTCTGTTTTCGATTTTACAGGATCGATCCCTTCCTCTGACTCTCCGAATGTCGGCATCCGAACAGCTGACAGAACAATATCAGATCCGGGTGGAAGAGCAGAAGGAATATGAAATTGATGAACTTCTGCGAAACTGTGAAGCTCATCATCAGAGAAAAAAACTTCAGGAATTTGTATCAGAAAGTCTTGCTGAAAAAGGCATTGATGCAGCATCTCTCCATCGGTGGGCACGCCAGATAGAAGAATTGCAGGTACTACGCGGTCTGGAACGCCTGCGTCCGGAATGGGATGATGTGCTGGATGGTGCTGAAAAGTGGCTGTATCAGGGAAGTGAGGAAACCTATCATAAAATTTGCGAAGAATTTCATAAGGCATATGGAAGCTTAGGAAGTCACAAAGAAGAATGGGAAAATCTGGGCGAGCAGCTTTTAATGTTTTTTGTCTATACCTATTTTTGCGGGGCTGTCTACGACGATATGGTCTGTTCCAAGATGGAACTGGCATTGTTCTCTGTCCGCTGGATACAGGAATTTCTGATGGTCAGATGGCTGGAAAATGGAAAGAAACTTTCCATGAAGGATGTGGAAGAAATCTCCTGGAGATATGCCCGGGAAGTAGAACATTCCGATGATAACTTAAATGCACTGGAAGACTGGCTTTTTGAGCGGTATGCACCGGTTTAATCACCGAAAGAAGCATATTGCAAAAATGAATCATACGAACAAAAAAGCTCTATTCTATAAAATTGAGCGTACCGTATCTCCGGACGTCAACGAATAGCATAGAGCTTTTGAGTTAATTTTTGCCACATAATGCTTCTGTCATTTTCATGATAATAAGCAAAAGGTAAGCGTCAGTAAACCAAGAGGTTACCGCATAAGGCGCAGCAGACCGATTACTTTGCCAAGAATCTGTACTTTATCCACAATAATCGGATCCATGGTTGCATTCTCCGGCTGGAGACGATAGTGACCGTTCTCCTTGAAGAAACGCTTAACGGTAGCTGAATCATCGATGAGTGCAACCACGATCTCGCCATTCTCTGCGACACTGGTCTGTTCCACGATAACACGATCTCCGTCATAGATGCCCACATCGATCATACTATTGCCGCGGACCTTCAGCATAAAAGTTTCGCTGTTCGGAAGCAGTTCTGCCGGAATCGGGAAATAGTTCTCCACATTCTCATCAGCCAGAATCGGCGCACCGGCTGCTACAGTACCGATAAGGGGTACATTCACCAGTTCGCGGCGGGACAGGTTAAAGGTGTCATCAACGATCTCGATGGCTCTCGGTTTTGTCGGATCCCGGTGAATATATCCGTTCTTCTCAAGCTGTTCCAGATGAGAGTGGACAGAAGAGGTAGACTTAAGCTGTACCTTTTCACAAATTTCACGTACCGTCGGCGGATAACCTTTCTTTAAAATGCATGCTTTAATAAATTCCAAGATCTCTTTCTGTTTATCTGTAATACGTCCCTGTGCCATATAGATTCCTCCTGTCGATGAAGTATATAAAATGTTTTTAATATCGGATATACAGTGATTCTGGCAGGATACAAGTCGAACGCCCACCTGATGGGACCAGCAGCTGAATCACTGAAAGGTTTGGCCTATAGTAAGCCCTTATTATATTATATATAGTAACATATGTTCGGGCAAAATGCAAACTATTGTTCGTCTTTATCAATGTTTTCTTTTTTAAGCTGTTCTCTTGCCTGCTCAAGCAGCACTTCCAGACGGGCATTTTCTTTGTCTGCCTGACGAAGGAGTTCCTGCATTTCCCGTTCTTTTTTGAATAGTGCGCGCTCCATCGTAAGCTCCCCCTGGGCTTTGCATTGCTGAAGACCCATATCAGCATCTGCTTTTTGTTTTGATAATTCCTGGGTAAGTCCTGTGAGTTTCTGCTGTAGTTCTTTATTTTCAGTTTCAAGTGCCAGAATCCGATCGGATGCATGCTGATAGGACTCTGACTTTACCTCCTGTTCCTTCTGAGAGTGAGAGAGAGCAAGTACCGTATCATGAAGCTCCTGTTTGCATTGTAAAAGCTCATTCTTAAGCATTTCTTCTGATTCTTTTGAATGTTCATTTTTCTTCAGCTGATTTTGTGCCTCTTCTAGTTTCTCCTTCAGCATCTGGTTGATCTGTTCCTGGTCAGCAGCACCTTTTCTGAGCGATTCTAGCTGTTCGGTGAGTGCCTGTTCCTGCTTGGTCAGCAAAGCGGACTCCGCATCCATTTTTTTCTTTTCTGCTTGAAGTTGTTCTACTTTTTTCTGTAACTCTGTGAGGCGCAGTTCTTTTCTCTGGAGTTCAGAAGAGAACTCCTCCCGTGCTCTGGCTTCTGCATTCTGGTTCAATTCCAAGCTATACAGATATGCGGAGGTGATGGACTTAACCATGGTTTCAAACTCCTCAATCTCGACGCTTCTCCCTGGAATTGAGGATTTGGCTTGATTTAACTCAAACACCTGCATCACATGATCAAAGCCCTGGGCCTGGTTCATTCCTTTTTGTTCGCAAAATGCACGGAAAGCATCCGCTGTATCGGAATCGATTCGAAAGTTTGCCTGTTTAATTTCTCCCATATTCTATATTCTCCAATCTATTTTTTTGTAACTGTTTATGCAACTATTCAGTAGGTCTGCGCATTTACTGCGCTGACCGTACGAAAACATGGGTCAGCAGGCAAAAATCCCATTGCCGTAGGTAATTTTTAATGGATTTTTGCGTGTGACTGTGAAGGTACTGAACAGTTACCTGTTTGTTTAATACCCTGACATTCTTGCTGCGAGATGGTAACTGTTCATACTCATGTAGACAGTTACGCGAGATAATACTCTGCTTATCAAACTGATTTCAAAGAAGTGCTTTGCAAAGATCATGCGCCAAGTCTTATAACGTTCGATTTAAACTGAAATTTCAAATTGCGTCATACTTTATTTTATGTATATAGATTATCATGAAACCACAATGGCGTCAATCTGATTCTGTGGTATGTTATATATATGTTATACATGATTATTGTTATACATAGATTATGATTTTGATAGTAAAAATAGGAATGAAACTATCAACTATTCGTGAAAGGATGCTTTCGCGAATAGTTGATGCATAATTTGACGTAATTCCGCACAAAATAGAGAAGTGGTTCTTGTGCAAAAATCACATATTATTCAAGTTGTTCAAGAATATTATGGTATACATATTTCGAAATATATGGCATCTTGCATTTGGTATAAGATTGTTAAATGCAAAGTTGTATTCCGGTAATTTGATTTTATTCCTTTAGCTCCAGTTTCTCTTTGTAGCCGGATTCCGGTCCGTAGTATTGCTCCAGAAAAGTTATATACGCCTTGGCTGCTTTTGGGAGAGAAGAACTTTTCTGGTGGATATAAGCAGCTACAAAATCACCACAGCGGTCCGCTTCCGGTTTCATCCAGTCAGGAAGAGGGAAAGAGACGATGTTGTAGTTTTCTTCCTGCTCCCGTACCGGTATCATGCCGATACCGATATAATCAGAACGCTGAATCAGGTTATGAAGGGAGGCTCGGCTGTTGACATAGATTACCTGAGGAACCAGGTTCCAGTTGATAAGCTGAAGAGTCTCATCATTATAAAGGCTTTCTACCGCACGATTCCGCGTGTTTTCACTTGGATAAAGTACAAAATTATATTGATACAGTTTTTCCGGAGTCAGATTTTCCCTTTCATTTAAGATCGGGTGGCCGACCCGGCAGAAAAACTGGGTAGGAGAGCGGAAGAGTGGGTGAAATTCGAGATGACGAAGCATCAGGCGATCCTGAATCTCCGCTTCCTTATGGGCCGGATACATGATAAATCCGATGTCGGCGCGGTTCGTGTAGACATCCTCGATGACTTCATTTCCGGTCATTTCCCGGTAGAAAAAACGGAACGGCGTGTCCGCAAGAGAGTTCACCATGCGGATAAAGGCATCGCTGGCGTGGGAACAGCTGCTGGAGGAGACCCGCAGGCGGTAAGCTTCCGAGTGTTCCTTAAAGGTGGTCTTAAAATGTTTCGCGTGCTCGATGAGGTCCCGGCTCATGTCGAGAAAGAGACGCCCGGATTCCGTCGGGATAATTCCGTTTTTTCCGCGGGTAAAGATTGTGAGCCCGTATTCTTTTTCCGTCTCCCTGAGG
>ERZ772991.3051-NODE-3051-length-10234-cov-17.547794_pt1 | contig 10234 bp, 9 predicted proteins | sample MGYA00511128_ERZ772991 | MGnify/ENA primary metagenome ERZ772991 (study PRJEB29015, sample SAMEA2737655) | human gut metagenome | biome: human gut; feature: human-associated habitat; material: faeces | place: China | collected 2012 ... | reverse complement strand
AGGATACGCTGGATTACCCCGGCCAGATCAAGGTCAACGTCATCCGCGAGAGCCGTGCCGTCGAGTACGCAAAATAAAATATCGGAAGATAGCAAGAGCCGCTGTGCGTATGCACAGCGGCTCTTTTTGCATATTGGATCCATTGCGAAATGGCGAAACTTGTGGTATTCTGTAGAAGTCGGCCATCCGACTCCATAAAATGGGGGAGGAGGTGATATAAATGAATACAATGCTTTCGTTTGCACTGTCCGTCGCAGCAAATGTGGTAGCTCATTGCATTTGCAAGTGGCTTGATGAGCAGTTCAAGGCCGGCAAGCACTAACCCCCAGCGAGCAGAAAACCCCTTCGGTATGAACGGTACCGTAGGGGTTTTCCTGTTGCTCTTGGTGATACGAATGAACACCTTTGTTTTCGTTTGCAACTCTATTATATGCAGTTTGAGATGAAAAGTCAAGCCGCATACAAGAAAGAGTAAGCGAATGAGAATATCGTTCCGACGTGAAATTCAAAATTTTTTCATAATTTACTTGACAACAGGGTTTGTATGTAGTATACTCCACGGCAACCGAACAAACATACATACAAAGTAGGTTTGTGTCAAATGGGAGGAACATCATGAGAGAGCGAATGTGTTGACAGACAAAAACGACATCACACTCAAAAATAAAGGAGGATCCGTTTTATGTCTGTAGAAATTCTGGATCTGGCCGCACTGGCCCTGACTGCCGTATTTTTTGCCCTGCTGTACTACCTGCACAAGAAAAAGCACGTTGACTTCGGCGTACGCACCATTCTGGCTGTGGGCCTCGGCCTCATCGTGGGCCTCGTGTTCAAGGGCCACCACACCTATGTCGCCGCTGTGGGTACCATCTACGCCCACGTCGTTTCGGCTGTGGTCATCCCGCTGCTGATCTTCAGCATCATTTCCAGCATCACCAATCTGGGCAATTCCGTCCGCCTGAAGAACATCGGCCTCAAGACTGTTTTCTTCCTCGTCCTGAACACCTTCTTCGCCAGCCTCATCACCCTGATCGCTGGTGTCGTGACCAATGTCGGCCACGGTGTGAAGTATGAGCTGGCCACCGACTACACCGCCAAGGAGGTCCCCACCTTTGTGGACACGGTTATCAGCCTCTTCCCCCAGAACCTCGCTTCCCACTGGGCAAACGGCGAGGTGGTGCCGATCGTGGTCTTCTGCATTCTGGTCGCTATCAGCTACAACAAGATCGCCGCCAAGAAGCCCGAGGAGGTCGCCCCCTTCAAGAAGTTTATCGACGCCGGTGACGTTGTGATGGGCCGCGTGGTCAGCTATGTCATCTCCTTCACTCCGTATGCCGTCCTGTCCCTCATCGCCCGTGCCGTCAGCCGCTCTTCTCCGGCCGACCTCGTCCCCCTGCTGAGCGTTCTGGTGCTGGCTTATGTCCTCTGCGCGATTCAGGCCTTCGTGGTCGAGGGCGCGCTCATCAAGATCGTCGGCAAACTGGATCCTGTCCAGTTCTTCAAGGGTGTCTGGCCCGCCGGCACTGTCGCCTTCACTTCTCAGAGCAGTGTTGGCACCATCCCTGTCACGGTCAACCAGCTGACCAAGAAGCTGGGGGTCAACGAGGACATCGCCGCCTTTGGTGCAAGTCTGGGTGCAAACCTCGGTATGCCGGGCTGCGCCGGTGTCTGGCCCACCCTGCTGGCTGTCTTTACCATCCACCTGCTGGGCATTGATTACACCCCGGTGCAGTACGCCTTCCTCGTTGTGCTGGCTGTCGTCGTCTCCATCGGTACCGTCGGTGTGCCTGGCACGGCGACCATCACTGCTACCGCTCTGTTTGCTGCTGCCGGTCTGCCGGTGGAAGCCATCATCCTGCTTTCGCCCATTTCCAGCATTGCGGATATGGCTCGTACTGCCACCAACGTCGTCGGCGCTGCCGCCGCTACCACCCTTGTGGCTGCCACCGAAGGCCAGCTGGACGAGGCTGTGTACAATGGCGAGGTCGAAGCACCTGCTGCCGAGGCAGTCTAAGCACTTTTCAAAGTGCTTTTGAGACAAAACTTCAGGCACATAAAGTAAAATAAAGTCCGGACAGCCCGCTATGCCGAGAAAGCATAATGGGCTGTTTTCTTTATAAAAGAAAGATGCGGCACGAAACTGTACGCGGCAAAAGCACAAGTAATACTTATTTCATCTGAATTGTACTTCGCATGAATACACATCAAGGGCAAAACTATACAAAATTCAAATCAAAATTTTGGCGTGCAGTTGGGCAAACTACAGAAATCGTTGGGTCGAGGGTATAAATTTGGAAAAAAGTCTTTTCTTTCGGCGGTGGACGATGTATAATGCCGCCAAGGCACAAGGGTGTGCAGAAAGCTCCAGAGGGGGAGCAGAACACCTTGTGCATTTTTCAGAAACAGTCGCTTTAATACGTTAAAGCGGTGTTAGAGAGGGGAAAAGATATTATGAGATTCGATCGTCGTATTTCGCGCCGCAGCTTTCTGGCAGCAGCAGGCGTATCCGCAGCAGCTTTGGCCCTGACGGCCTGCGGCGGCTCCAGCTCCACGGCAGCTTCTACCGCTACCTCCACCGGTGCTTCCAGCGCAGCTGGCACTGCCGCAGGCGGCACCCTGAACATCATGCTGGAGACTGAAGTCCAGTCTCTGGACCCGCAGATCGCCACCGACGGCACCTCCTTTGAGGTCATCGCCGACTACACCGACGGTCTGATGCAGATGGACGCCGACGGCGCAGCTGTCCCGGCCCTGGCTGAGACCTACGACATCAGCGAGGACGGTAAGACTTATACCTTCCACCTGCGCGATGCAAAGTGGTCCAACGGTGACGCCGTCACCGCAGCCGACTTCGTGTTCGGCTGGCAGCGTGCTGTTGACCCTGCCAATGCTTCCGAGTATTCCTATATGCTGTCTGACATCGGCCAGGTGGTCAACGCCGCAGAGATCATTGCCGGTGAGAAGCCCGTCACGGATCTGGGCGTGACCGCAGTGGATGACAAGACCCTCGAAGTTCAGCTGAACGTCCCTGTCAGCTACTTCCTGAGCCTGATGTACTTCCCCACCTTCTACCCTGTCAACGAGGCATTCTTCAACACCTGCAAGGATACCTTCGGCACCAGCCCCGACACCGTCCTGTCCAACGGTGCATTCATCCTGACCGACTACCAGCCCGCTGCTACTGCATTCGAGCTGACCAAGAACCCCGACTACTACGACGCTGCAAACATCGCTCTGGATGGTCTGGCTTACCAGGTCATCAAGGACAGCCAGCAGGCTCTGATGAGCTACCAGACCGGTGCTCTGGATCTGACCCTGCTGAACGGTGAGCAGGTCGATCAGGTCAAGGATGACCCCGAGTTCACCAGCGTGGGCGCTGGCTACCTGTGGTACATCAGCCCCAACATCGACGGTGTGCCTGAGCTGGCAAACGAGAATCTGCGCAAGGCTATGACCTTTGCCCTGGACCGCGACGCCATCACCGGCGACGTCCTGAAGGATGGTTCTGCTCCCTGCTACACCGCCGTTCCTCCGCAGTTCGCCACCGGCCCGGACGGCAGCGACTTCAGCGCCGACCAGACCAAGTTCGCTGATTCCTGCGCATTTGATGCAGCCAAGGCAGCCGAGTATTACGAGACCGCCAAGAGCGAGCTGGGCAAGGACAGCTTCACCTTTGATATGATCGTGGATGCCGACGATGCACCTCAGAAGGTGGCACAGGTCGTTAAGGAGCAGCTGGAGACCACCCTCCCCGGCTTCACCCTGAACCTGACCGTCGAGCCCAAGAAGCAGCGTGTGCAGGATATGCAGGACGGCAACTTTGAGGTCGCCCTGACCCGCTGGGGTCCCGACTACGCCGACCCCATGACCTATCTGGGTATGTGGGTCACCGGCAACTCCAACAACTACGGTCTGTGGAGCGACGCCGAGTATGACTCCATCATCGAGGAATGCACCACCGGCGACCTCTGCACCGACCCCGAGGGCCGCTGGGCTGCTCTGTACGATGCAGAAGCCATCGTTCTGGAGCAGGCAGTCATCTTCCCGCTGTACGGTCAGTGCAACGCCGAGATGATCTCCAGCGCTGTTACCGGTGTGGAGCATCACCCCTGCGCTCTGAACCGTGTGTACAAGCGCACCGTGAAGAACGCCTAAATTGAATCGCTGAACATAAGGCCGCACAGTGGCCCGCAAAAGCCACTGTGCGCCTTTTTGCCATTGCACCTGTCCGCGGCCTACGCACGATTGACCGCCGCGGTCACATAAAGGGGGTTCACCTGACGTGAAAAAATATACGATCAAGCGTATCCTCACTTCGCTGTTTACGCTGCTGGCCATCCTGCTGGTGCTGTTTATCCTGATGCAGCTGATGCCCGGCTCGCCCTTCAACGACGAAAAGCTGACAGCCGATATGAGAGCCGCGCTCTATGCAAAATACGGCCTTGACCAGCCGATCTACATCCAGTTCTTCCGCTACGTGGGCAATATGCTCCGGGGCGATCTGGGTGTGAGCTACAACATCTCCAAGAACACGCCCATCTCCCAGCTCATCCAGTCCCGCCTGCCCATCTCCATCCAGATCGGCGGCATGGCCGTCACGCTGGGCGCTCTGGTGGGCCTCGTGCTGGGCATCATCGCTGCCCTCAAACGGGATACCATTTTTGATACCATCGCCACCATCATCTCGGTCATCGGCGTGTCGGTGCCGTCCTACGTTTTCGCACTGGCCCTGAGCTACACCTTCGGTTTCAAGCTCCGCTGGTTCCCGATGCTGTTCTCCGCCAAGGATGTCTTTGGTTCGAGTGTCCTGCCCAGCGTGTCGCTGTCCATGTTCACTATGGCATCCATCGCCCGCTTCACCCGAAGCGAGATGATAGAAGTCCTCGACTCTGACTATATGCTGCTGGCCGAGAGCAAGGGCATCTCCGGCCCGGCGCTGATCTTCCGCCACGCCCTGCGCAATGCGCTCATTCCTATTATTACGGTTTTGGCTCCCCTCATCGTTGATTTGATGACCGGCTCGCTGGTGGTCGAGAAAATTTTCGCCATCCCCGGCGTGGGCAGCCTGTTGGTGACGGCTATCCAGTCCAACGACTACAACGTGGTCATCGGTCTGAGCTTCATCTACAGTGCCATGTACATTGGCATCATGCTGGTCGTTGACCTGCTGTACGGCATCATCGACCCGCGCATCCGCTTGGCAAAGGGGGACGACTGATATGGCAGAAAAAGCGATTCACCTGGGCGGCGAAGCCACGGCTGATGCCATCGTCAGCGCAGTGGATACCATGTATTCCGAGCACACCTTCAACGAGAAGGACTTTGTGCTCAAGCATAACGACGCAGAGATCGCAATGGACTCGAACTTTGCCGCACAGAGCTTCTGGAAGGATGTGCGGGTGCGCTTCTTCCGCAAAAAGAGCGCGGTGCTCGGCCTGATCCTCGTGGTCTTTATCGTGCTGCTGGCGGCATTTGGCCCCGGCATGAACGAGTATACCTACTCCGGTCAGGAGCTGAGCCAGAAAAACTTTGCGCCCCGCGTGCAGGTGCTGGAGAACTTCGGCATCTTCAACGGTGACGAGAAAATGAGCACCACCACCGGTTCCAAGACGGTGAATGCCTATGTGGAAAAGGGCAAGGAGGATGTCTACTACTGGTTCGGCAGCGACACCTATGGCCGCGATATCTGGACCCGTACCTGGGAGGGTGCCCGCGTGTCTCTGATCATCGCGGTTGCCGCCGCCATCATCGATATGGTCATCGGCATGAGCTACGGCCTGATCTCCGGCTACTTTGGCGGCAAGGTGGATATGATGATGCAGCGTTTTCTGGAAGTTGCCAACGGCATCCCCCGTCTGGTGATCGTCACGCTGCTTCTGCTGGTGCTCAAGCCCGGCATGATCACCATTATCTTTGCCCTGATGCTCACCGAGTGGGTGGGCATGAGCCGCATTGCCCGCGCTGAGATGCTCAAGCTGAAGGATCAGGAGTTCGTGTTGGCCTCCCGCACGCTGGGCGCAGGCAGCTTCTTCATCATCTTCAAGGAAGTGCTGCCCAACATCATCGGACCCATCATCACGCAGGTCATGTTCAGCATCCCCACCGCCATCTTTACCGAAGCATTCCTGTCCTTTGTGGGTCTGGGCATCCCGGTGCCCCAGTGTTCGCTGGGTTCTTTGATCAGTGAGCTGTACAACAGCTTCACCACCCACCCCTATCAGATCATTCCGCCCATTGTGGTGATGAGCCTGCTGATGCTCAGCTTCAATCTGGTGGCCGATGGTCTGCGCGAGGCCCTGGACCCTAAGATGAAGAGTATGTAAGGAGGAACACCCCATGCCTGAGAACAAAAAAGAACAGGTCTTGTCGGTGCGAGACCTTGATATCACTTTTAAGACCACCGCAGGCCCGGTGCACGCCATCCGGGGCGTGAACATCGACCTGTACAAGGGCGAGACCGTTGCGCTGGTGGGCGAGTCCGGCTCCGGCAAGTCCGTGACCATGAAGGCCGCCATGGGCATTCTGGCCAAGAACGCCACCGTGAACAGCGGCTCCATCCAGTTCAGCTACCACCATGCAGACGGCTCTCCCGAGACGGTGGACCTGCTGCAGAAGGACAAAAAGTGGATCCGCCGCCACATCAATGGCAAGCGCATCGCCATGGTGTTCCAGGACCCCATGACCAGCCTTGACCCCACCATGACCATCGGCAAGCAGATCATGGAGGGAATGCTCTGGCACTTCAAGATGCCCAAGGCCGAGGCCTACAAAAAGGCACTGGAGCTGCTGGAGGAGGTGGGCATCACCGATGCGGAAAAGCGGATGAAGAATTACCCCCATCAGTTGTCCGGCGGTATGCGCCAGCGCGTGGTCATTGCCATTGCCCTGTCCTGCGACCCCGACCTGCTCATCTGCGATGAGCCCACCACGGCACTGGACGTGACGATCCAGGCCAAGATCCTGGAGCTGATCCGCAGCATCCAGAAGGAGCGCGGCATCTCGGTCATCTACATCACCCACGACCTGGGCGTTGTGGCAAAGGTGGCCGACTATGTGGATGTCATGTACGCGGGCAAGATCGTGGAGACCGGCACCATTGACGAGATCTTTTACGACCCCAAGCATCCCTACACCTGGGGCCTGCTGTCGGCCATGCCTGATCTGGACACCGCCGATGACCGTCTGTACACCATCCCGGGCTCTCCGCCGAACCTGCTGCATGAGAAACCGGGCGATGCCTTTGCACCCCGCAACCGCTTTGCCCTGCACATCGATGATGAAGTCGATCCCCCCATGTTCAAGATCAGCGAGACCCACTATGCGGCCACCTGGCTGCTGGACCCCCGGGCCCCCAAGGTGGAAATGCCGCCGGAGCTGGCCCAGCGCATCAGCCGCATGAAAGCGGATGCAGAAAAGATCAAGGAGGCGGAATAAATGGCTGCACAGAGCGCGACCCCGCTTCTGAAAGTAGAGGGCCTGAAACAGTATTTCAAGGTGAACAAGAACTTCACCGTTAAGGCTGTGGACGACGTGAGCTTTGAGATCTACCCCGGCGAGACCTATGGTCTGGTGGGCGAATCCGGCTCCGGCAAGTCCACCATCGGCCGGAGCATCATCCGGCTGTACGACCCCACCGCAGGCAGGATCACCTTTGACGGGCAGGACATCAGCGGACACCTGAGCCACGCACAGAACAACACCCTGCGCACCCAGATGCAGATGATCTTCCAGGACCCCATGGCCAGCCTGAACCCCCGCAAAAAGGTGGAGGACATCATCGGCGAGGGATTGGACATCCACCACATGTACAAGACCCCGGCGGAGCGCCGGGAGAAGGTGGAGAAAATTCTGGCCAAGGTGGGCCTTGCCCCGGAACACGCCGAGCGCTATCCCCACCAGTTCTCGGGCGGCCAGCGCCAGCGCGTGGGCATCGCCCGCGCCCTGATCATGAACCCCAAGCTCATCATCGCCGATGAGTGCATCTCGGCACTGGATGTGTCCATTCAGGCGCAGGTGGTCAACCTGATGAAGGATATCCAGCAGGAGACCGGCACGGCCTACCTGTTCATTGCGCATGACCTTTCCATGGTCAAGTACATCTCGGACCGCATCGGCGTGCTGCATCTGGGCCACCTGCTGGAGACGGGTACGACCGAAGAGATCTTCGAGAATCCCATCCACCCCTACACCCGCAGCCTGCTGTCGGCCATCCCGCTGCCGAACCCCGTTGTGGAGAAGCGCCGCGTGGCTGAGACCTACGACTACGCCACTTCCGGCATCGATTACAACAAGGGCACCGATCACCATGTGAGCGGCAGCCACTATGTCAAGTGCACCGACGAAGAGTTTGCAAAATGGTGTAAATGATAGTAAACAAAGAAGGAGCGTTCCCGTGTGGAAACGCTCCTTCTTTGTTTTATTATAATTACGCAGAAAGGAATGGAATGCAGGAGGTTCAGCAGTTATCGTAGCGGGCAAGGTTGCAGTTGCGGCGTTCGATAAAGTAGTACAGGGCTTTGCTCCGGCTGAAAAAGGCAAAGCGCATTTTATTGTAGAAGGACAAAATAGAACGGCTCTTTTGGTATGCATGACGGATGAGCTGATCCGATTCAGGGTCTAAGGCAGAACGATAGAGGATCGGGTAATCATTCAGGGCCATATCCACAAAATAGGCATCGTTTTCCAGCATGTCAGGGTACAGCTTTTCAAGAAACAGATAACGCTCTGTGACCATCGCAAGCCTGTCCTGAAAGAACTTTATACAGTCTGTATGGAGAGTGCTGCCATCGCGCTGATAATAGTAATACAGGGGTTCGTCCGAGTACACGATCTGCCCTGCGTCGAACAGGATCTTGTGTGCAATGCCAAGATCTTCCATAACACGACCGACCGGAAACCGGATGGTGTCAAACAGTTCCCGTTTGCATAATTTATTCCATGCATAACATGCGTAGGTATCCTCCGTAAAAAGCTCCCGGATGGCATCAGCACCCTGAAAGAGCGTAACGTTTCGGGAAGAAAGCGGAGCAGGGACCTCCGGCGCGTCAGCATAGACGAGTTTCCAATGGACGGCAGAAATATCGGTGTGGTACTCATGGAGCAGATCATAAAGGGTCTCGATGAAATTTTCTGCAATGTAATCATCGCTGTCAACAAAGGAGATGTACGCACCGGATGCCGCATCCAGTCCCACATTCCGGGCATCGGATTGGCCGCCGTTTTTCTTATGGATGACCCTGATGCGTGCGTCCCGCTGTGCCCATGCATCACAGAGTGCAGGGCAGTTATCGGGAGAACCATCATCGACCAGGATCACCTCAAGGTTCGGATATGTCTGGGCCAGAATGCTGGCGACACACCGGTCCAAATAGGGCTCTACTTTATATACCGGAACAATGACGGACACGAGTTCGTTATTTGTATTCTGCATGATATCCTCCTCCAAGCTGGTTTAATCATATCATGGGAGCAGGGATTCCGCAATGAGAACTTTATAAGTTTTGGGTTCAAGCGGTTATGAGAACGTCGCTAATTTTGAAATCCCGTTTTTCTTGTGAAATCTTGTGACTATCTGATAATTCCATGAAAGTGCCTTTGTGTACTTTGACGTAACTTTTGGTATCTTTTTGTCTCCAAAACGGCTCTTTGTAGGTGAAACGGTAGGTGAAAATTTTCACCTACGAAACTCGACACTTACTGTTACCATTTTGACTTTACATGGCTCACTTTCAAAAAAGGAAGGTGAGCTTTTTCTTTTGTAGAAATCGGGAAGGAGGTTTTCCACATGAACGCACCCATACAGTTGAAAATCCGAGGACACATCAAATGATGCTGGACTACTTCTATGGTCAGTCAGGCGAATTGTTCTCCTACTTCCGCATCCCGAAAGCACTGTTCCAAGACCACCGCTTCCAGAAGCTCTCCACCGATGCCCGGACGCTGTACGGCATCTTACTGGACCGCATGAGCCTGTCGGTCAAGAACGGCTGGCTGGACGAGCAAGGCCGGGTGTATATCATCTACACCGTCCGGGAAGTGCAGGAATCCCTCTGCTGCGCCGAACACAAGGCGGTCAAGTTGTTCCGAGAACTGGAGCAGCTCGACCTCATCGAGCGCAAACGCCGTGGTCTGGGCAGACCCAGCCTGATCTACGTCAAGGACTTTTCCTCTGGCTTGCCAAAAGCGCAAGTACAGAATTGCCCAAACAGCAATTCTGGTGCTGCCGAAAGCGCAA
>ERZ772991.3047-NODE-3047-length-10250-cov-2.738401_pt1 | contig 10250 bp, 10 predicted proteins | sample MGYA00511128_ERZ772991 | MGnify/ENA primary metagenome ERZ772991 (study PRJEB29015, sample SAMEA2737655) | human gut metagenome | biome: human gut; feature: human-associated habitat; material: faeces | place: China | collected 2012 ... | reverse complement strand
CTTTATGACTTCCTAGATAACTCAAAGCTATTTAAGGGTACAGTAGTTAAGGAAGACAGAAGCCTTATGAATGTTCCTTTCGTTACAGGTGACAAGGATATGGATGCTAAGTTTGTTGAAGAAGCAACTAAAGCAGGTTTCGTTAACATTAAGGGTCACCGTACAGTTGGTGGTATGAGAGCTTCTATCTACAATGCTATGCCATATGAAGGCGTTGAAAAGCTAGTAGAATTTATGAAGAAGTTTGAAGAAGAAAACGCTTAATCAAATCTATTTATTGTGAGGAGAATTACTGATGTACAATGTACTAACTTTAAATAAAATCGCTAAGTGTGGTACAGACATTCTTGGCGATAACTATAAAGTTTCTGATAATGAAACAAATCCTGTTGCTGTTCTTGTTCGTTCAGCATCAATGCACGAAATGGAAATGCCTGAGAGCCTGCTTGCTATTGCAAGAGCAGGTGCAGGTGTTAACAACATTCCTATTAAGGATTGTGCAGAAAAGGGTATCGTAGTATTTAACTCACCGGGTGCTAATGCTAACGCAGTTAAGGAACTTGTTGTTGCAGGTCTGTTAATGTCATCAAGAAAGATTGTTAACGGTATTGAATGGGCTAAGACTCTAAAAGGCAACGGCGATCAGGTTGGCAAAATGGTTGAAAAAGGTAAGTCAAACTTTGCCGGTCCTGAAATTATGGGCAAAACACTGGGTGTTATCGGTCTTGGTGCTATCGGTATCAAGGTTGCAAATGTAGCTTCAGCTTTAGGTATGAAGGTTGTTGGTTGCGACCCATTCCTAAATGAAGCTAATAAGGCTAAGTTAGTTGACTGCAAGATTGTTGAAACTAACGATGAAGTTTATGCAGAGGCTGACTATATCACAGTTCATGTTCCTCTAAATGACAGTACTCGTGGTATGATTAATAAAGAAACAATCAGTAAGATGAAGGACGGTGTAAGAGTTCTTAACTACAGCCGTGACGGTCTTGTAAATTCAACAGATATTCTTGATGCACTAAAGAGTGGCAAGATGAGTGCTTATGTAACTGACTTTGCTACTGATGATATTCTTGGTGAAGATGGTGTTATTGCAATGCCTCACCTAGGTGCTTCAACTCCTGAAAGTGAAGACAACTGTGCTGTTATGGCTGCAACAGAAGTTAAGGATTACCTAGAAAACGGTAATATCGTAAACTCTGTAAACCTACCTTGCCTATCAAAGGATAAGACAGGTGGCACAAGAGTATGTGTAATCGCTAAAGCTGATGCTGATACAGATGCTATTGTAAAGGCAACAGGTTCTGATGACTTTGCAACTGCTACAAGAGGTGACTTTAGCTACACAATTATTGATAATGCTGCAAACACAGATGTTAATGTTGATGGTGTTATCAAGGTAAGAAGTTTGTAATTTTTAGATTAATATTATTAAAAGGAGGTCAAAACAATGAGAAGAGTGGTTTCAATACTTTTAGCAGTTCTAATGCTAACTGCTATGGGTACAGTGGCAGTTACATCAGCAAGTGCTGAAGAAACTGCAACAGTTAACGGTGTAGTTGCTAATGTTGGCGACACAGTTACTATTGATTACTTCGTAAAGTCCGACTGTATTTGGGAAGATTTCCAGGGCCATGTAACATATGATTATGACGGACTACAGCTTGAAAGCTTTGAAATGCCGGATGTAAAAACAGGTATTATGACTAACACTCTTAACAAAGGTTTAGTATATTATACAGGTGTTGACATTAACAGTAACTACAAGTTCTATAACGAAGTAAACTTCTACAGAATTAAGTTTACAGTTCGTCAGACCGGTAACTATGTAGTTAATAATGTTTGGGTAGTTGCTGACGGTAACAATGTTGATATGATTGTTGATGATGGTGTTATTCTTAACCCATCAAGACTAATCACTCGTGAAGTTGTTACAGCTACTCCAAAGCCAACAGAAACAACAACTACTACAACTGTTCCAAAGACATCAAACAATACTGAGCCATCTTCAACTACTCCAACAGTTACATCTTCAACACCATCACCATCAACTCCTGTTGCAGTAAGTGGTGTTGCACTAAATAAGAAAGTTGCTACAGTTAATGTTGGCAAGAAAGTTACAGTAAAAGCTACAGTAACTCCTGCAAATGCAGATAATAAGACTCTAGCTTGGACATCTTCTAACACAAAGATTGCTACTGTATCAAACGGTGTAGTTAAGGGTGTTAAGGCAGGTAGAGTTATAATTACTGCTAAGACAACTGCAAGAATTGCATCTTCTTTGCTTGTTGCAAGGATTGAACCAAACAAATAACTGTTTAGGTCACTATTCATTCCTGTTACTGAACAAACTGTGATACCTATTGCCAAAGCCGATGAACTGATAATAGCAATAGCAGAGTCACCACTCATTTTGCTATTTGATGATGAAGAAAGTTTTAGCAATACAAATGCTGAAATAATCATCATTGGCAAAGCAAAATACATTGGTGTTAAGTTTGCAGCAGCACCGATTGCTATTGCACCAAAACCAACATGACTAAGACCGTCACCAATCATAGAGTAACGCTTTAGCACGAGAATTGCACCTAAAAGTGCAGCACAAAGAGAAACTAAAGCACCTACAATCATTGCTCTTTCAATAAAACCATAGGAGAAAAATTCAATCATTATTTTGCCTCCTTATTGTGACTGTGAGTACAAACATCACAAGGACATTCAGTAAGCAAGAATTTGCTTCCAACACTGCTGTGTACATACTGATGAGCAGTACCAAAAAAGTTTGTACCCTCTGTACCGGCAGAAATATGAAGAATATGACTTGCTTGTCTAACTGCCATATTAATATCATGAGTAACCATAATTACTGTAATACCTTTATGGTTAATATCCTTAATAAGTGAATACATATCGGCAGTAGCTATTGGGTCAAGACCTGTTACCGGTTCATCAAGTACAATAACCTTTTCTGTGGCACATAATGCTCTGGCAAGTAAAATTCTCTGTTGCTGACCACCTGAAAGCTGACTAAATGAATGTTTCTTGTAGTCAAGCATATTTACCATTTGTAAATGCCTAACAGCATTTTCTTTATCCTTTTTGTTATGGAAAATATGGTACTTTCGATTTATACAACCTGAAAGCACAACCTCCATAACTGATGCAGGGAAATCCTTTTGGATATTTTTCTTTTGAGGAAGATAACCTATTTCATTCTTATCAAGACCGTTATAAGTGATTGAACCCTTTAGTGGTGGGTTTAATCCTAATATACCTTTCATCAAGGTTGTTTTACCACTACCGTTTTCACCAACTATACAAACATAGTCACCCTCATTTATTTGGAATGACAGGTCTTTGATTACAGGTACACCCTCGTAACCCATAGTAGCATTTTCAACTTTAATTTGTGTCATTTGAGAGTGCCTCCTTTAAAGCATTGTTGTTTCTTTCCATTAAGTCAACATAGGTAACATTATTTGCAAATTCCTCTTTTGAAACAGATTCTGCACTATAAAATGTTCTTACCTTTGTATTTGTTTCATCAGCTAAAGTGTCTGCAACTTTATTTTCAGACATTTCTAACTTTAGAATAGTTTTGATTTTATCTTTTTCAATAGTATCAGTTAATTTTGAAAGTCTATCTAAACTAGGTTCGGTCTCAGTACTGCATCCGGGGAAAGCACATTCCCAATCTAAAGAAAATTCTGTTGCAAAATATAGAAGTGGAAATCTATCCCCCACAACTATTTTTTTACTTTCTGAAGAATTTACAGTATTTTCAATTTCACTTTGTACTTTACTGATTTTTTCAATGTAATCTAAACCATTTTTATTATAAACCGTTTTATGCTTTTGGTCTAGTTTAGAAACCTCATCACTGATTTTTGAAACTAAAGTTTTTGCATTATCAAGACTTGTCCAGATATGTTCATCCTCTTCATCTTCAGCATGATGATCAGCATCCATTTCTGTAAGTGGATTAACATAATCGGTCATTTTCATAACAACCGGTTTGTCAGTATCTCCAAGTGACTCAAGAATAGAGTCTACCCATTCATCACTTTCACCACCATTATAAATGAACAAATCTGCATTTCTGATTTTTAGAATATCAGATGGTGTTGGTTCAAAAGAATGTACATCACTTCCCGGTTTAAGTAACATATCAACATCACAAGTACCCTTTGATACACTTCTTGCAAAGTCATAATAAGGGAAGATTGTTGTTACTACAGAAATTTTACCTGTTGACCTTTCCACCTCACCACAAGAGCAAAAAGCAAAAGTCACAACGAACAGAAGAAATATTGAAATAATCTTTTTCAAAAACAACCCACCTTTAAAATCATATAATTATAAAATAAGGGTGGCAAAAACCACCCTTATATGTAAAGCATTGATAATTATTTACTAGCCTTAGCTTTCTTCTTGTGTTTCTGCCACATAACCCATAGAGGACCTGCGATACATACAGAACTGTAACAACCTGAGATAACACCAATCATCATTGGAAGTGCGAAGCTTGTAACTGATGAGATGTTGAAAATCATTGAAACAACAAGAACTGTACCGATAGCCATAAGTGTTGTTAGCGAAGTAAAGATTGTTCTTCTAAGAACCTTAGTTGCACTGTAATCGAATACATAGCCAATGTCTTCCTTAGCACCAAAGTTACGGCGTTCTTCACGAACTCTATCGTAGATAACGATTGTATCGTTAAGTGAGTAACCCAAAATCATAAGAACAACGGCAATGAAGTTTGAGTCGATAGGCATCTGGAAAATTACATACATAAAGTAAATCATAGCCACATCATGGAACAAAGCTACAAGAGCCATAACACCGGCTGACAGACCACCAATCTTACGGAATCTGATTGTAACATATAGAACCATAAGAATACTTGCGATAGCAACAGCTGTTAAACATTTTAGCAAGAACTTAGAACCCATTGAGCTTTCGATAGCTGATGCTTCAAGAACCTTAAAGTTGTTATCAGGGAAAGCCTTCTGAACTGTCTGTGTTAACTTCTTTTGTTCATTAGTTGAAATAGCCTTAGTACCGGCAAATTCAACACGGATTGTATAAGCGTCACCCTTCTTAGAGTTGGAAAGGATATCTGAGCTAATTGACATTGTAACTTCTTGCTTAGTATTTGTCTGGATAACATCCTTTAGCTTATCTGTATCAACATCTCCTACGTAAGAGTACTTAATGTAAGAACCACCACGGAACTGAATATCAAGCTGAGTGCCAAATACAAAGTTACAGATGATACCAATAAGTATGATACCCAAAGAGATGCCAAAAAATACTTTACTGAATTTAGTAAAACGAACTAACTTATTCTTCATTATTTTTTGCACCTCCAAATAGCCATTTCTTTCTTACACACTTAAAGCCTACAACACTCTTTAGCATTACTCTTGAAAGTAGAACACCCATAATAAAGTTAGAGATAACACCCATTAGTAGTGTGTAACCAAATGCGTAAATTGTACCTGTTGTGGAAGCACCAAACATAAATGATAGAATGTTTGCAGTACCAAATACAAGTAGTAGGATAATAGAAACGATAACAACTGTCATATTACCATCGACGATAGCTGACAGTGAACTCTTAGTACCCCTGTCAATTGCACCGTCAAGTGTCTTACCATTTCTAAATTCTTCCTTAATTCTTTCAGCAGTAATAATGTTAGCATCAACACCCATACCAATTGACAAGATAATACCGGCAATACCAGGTAAAGTCATTGTAAAGGAATTAAATACTGTAAAGTATCTTGAGATTGCTGCTACTGATAGACCCATCTGACCGATTAGAGCAATAACTGTAATAACACCAGGAAGTCTATATACTAGAATTACAAAGATTGCAATAATTGCAAAAGCAATAACTGCTGCAATAGCCATAGCTGTTAGAGAGTTATCACCAAGTGTTGGTGAGATACTACCATTTGACTTTGTTTCAAGAGCAAATGGTAGAGCACCGGCCTTAATCTGGTTAGCAAGTTTAGTTGCTGATTCAACAGTAAAGTTACCGGAAATCTGAGCCTTACCACCTGTAATTGTTTCATTAATTGTTGGAGCTGAAAGCATTTCATCATCCATCCAAATTGAAACAACTTGGTTTACATACTTCTGTGTAATATCGGCAAACTGCTTTGTGCCTTCACTGTCAAATTCAAGGTTAACAACATAGTTACCTGAACCGTCAGTATTCTGAGCAACAGAAGTGTCCTTAACATGAGAACCGTCCATTAGGACTGTTTCAGTGTCACCTGTTGGTGTTTTGTAAACAGGTTCACCGTCTGCTCCCAAAGAAGAATCTTTGTGAGAGTTACCGGGACGGAAAGTTAGTTTTGCAGTAGAACCAATTTCTTGAATTGATTTTTCTGCATCAAAATCTTTTTCGTCTTCTTTCCATGGAAAACGAACAATAATACTGCTTGTACCACTATCAGTATATAGTTCGTAATCTGTGATACCGTTTGAAACCATACGAGTTTCAATAATTGCCTTAGCTGAATCAAGTTGTGAGTCAGTGGCCTTTTTACCGTTGGCTGGAACAAATGTTGCTTCCACGCCACCCTGAATGTCAATTCCCCATCTAATGTCGTTAACACCTTTTATAACTGTGTGCTTTACGTCACCTGTGTAATAAGATACACCAAAGATTGCTGTATAGCTAAACAGTAAAATTAGAATTGCGACAATGAAGAATGCAGGCTTTGGAATTCTTTTCATGCCTTTTCCTCCAATATTTTTTTATTCTATTCTGTTGGCAAATAAAATACTCTGCCACATTCTGATAGAACACAACAGAGTAATTATACTTTTATTTAGTGAAAAAGTCAATGATTCATCAAATATTTAATATTTATAAAAGATAATTTTGTCATATAACACAAATATTTAAGTAATTATTGTGCAAAGAGATAAATATAATTTAAAATACTGTAACATTTGATTAATATCTTATTTACATATTTTCAAGAATTTTATTAACTGCTACACAGAAAATCTCCATTGCTTTTTCCAGTTCATCAAGTGTTGGATATGATGGAGCAATTCTAATGTTGCTATCCTTAGGGTCATTGCCATATGGATATGTTGCACCGGCACCTGTTAGAACAACTCCGGCTTCTTTACAAAGCTGTACAACCTTCTTTGCAGTACCTTCCATAACATCAACTGCTACAAAGTAACCACCGTTTGGTTCAAACCAAGTTGCAACACCTGTTGGTCCTACACTTTCCTTTAAATGCTTTAGGACAATATCAAACTTAGGCTTTAGGATACTCTTATGCTTATCCATATGAGCCTTAACACCATCAATATCCTTAAAGAATAGGATGTGTCTTAGCATATTAACCTTATCAAAGCTGATTGTCTGATATTTATATTTTTCCTTGATTACTTTCATATTGTTTTCATTAGCAGCCATAGCAGCAACACCACTACCTGGGAAAGTAATCTTAGAAGTTGAACAGAAGATAATTGGTAAATCTGTTTTACCTGTCTTCTTACATTCATCCATTAGGGAAATAAGCTTATCCGGAGTTTCTGTAACATCATGAACACAGTAAGCATCATCCCAGAAAATTCTGAAATCTTTTGCCTTAGGATTTAGGTTAGCAAATCTCTTTACTGTTTCATCACTATATGTGATACCCTGAGGGTTACTGTACTTAGGAACACACCAAATACCCTTGATTGAGTCATCCTCAGCAACTAGCTTTTCAATCATATCCATATCAGGACCTTCACTAGTCATTGGAATTGTAATCATTTCAAAACCAAAGTATTCTGTAATGCCAAAGTGTCTATCATAACCCGGAGCAGGACATAAGAACTTTCTGTTCTTAACTTCTAGCCAAGGCTTTTCACCTTCTACAGGTGACTTAGTCATAAATAATGAAATTGTATCAAACATCATATTAAGTGATGAGTTACCACCAACCATAATCATATCAGGGTCAACTTGCATCATCTTTGCAAAGATTGGCTTAATTTCTGTGATACCGTCCATTAAACCGTAGTTACGGCAGTCAAAACCTTTTTCTGTTGAACAATCACTATCTGATGTAAGAATATCAAGGATACGAGAAGAGATGTTAAGTTGTTCTGTGCTTGGTTTACCTCTTGACATATCTAGATTTAAGTTCATTGCTTTGTAATCTTCATACTGTTTTTCCAGAGCAGACTTTTCGTTAAGAAGTTGTTCTTTTGTCATTTCTGAATAATTCATACCTATTCCCCTTCAAATATATTATATTTTACTTTATTATTCTAATACTATTTTATTAATAATGCAAGTATTATTTTTAATCTTGCAAATTCTTGCTAATAATCTACAAAAAAACTCCCTGCAACAATGTGCAGGGTATATATTATTAATAATATCTATAATATTCGTAAGAGTTATATTTGTTGTATCTATTGTACTTTTTGTACTTATACTTGCCACTTTTGCCTTCACTAGGGTCACAACCAACCTTTAGGAAGCCCATAGGTTTTGCACCTGAGGTTTCCATAGCTTTCAAAAAGTTCTGAATATCACCATGGGTTGTTACACCTTCACGAACAACAATTAAGTAACCTGCTACTAAGTCCTTTACAAGCAAAGCATCTGTAACAATACCGATAGGAGCAGTATCCATAATTACATAATCATACTTTTTCTTTAGTTCTTTAATTAAGTTAGCAAAATTGTCTGAACCGATAAGTTCTGATGGGTTTGGTGGTATTGTACCAACTGTAAGTACATCAAGATTAGGCAAAACCTCTCTCTGTACTACCTGGTCAAATGTTTTATCATTACACAAAACAGATGTCATACCGGCAGTATTCTCAATCTTTAGAAGATTGTGAATGTTAGGTCTTCTAAGGTCACAATCAAGTAAAACAACCTTTTTGTCCATTTTAGCAAATGAAATAGCTATATTAGATGTAGAGGTACTTTTACCCTCACCTTTACTCCAAGAAGTTACTGCAAAACAGTTATCGTTACTTGCTGAAAGTGAAAACTGAATATTAGTTCTTGCAATCTTATATCCTTCAATAATAGCGAATTTACCTGCGTCACCTGATTGAGCAGAATTTGCCATATAGCTTTGGCTATGACCAACAGAATAACCACTATCAGATTTTCTTCTGTTTCTACTTCTTAGTTTCATCTGTGTCATCTCCATTCTGTTCAAAGTCCATTATTTCACCAAATACAGGTATCTTGTACATTTTGTTTAGATCATCGTCATGCTTAACTGTTGTGTCAACAAGTTCAAGGATAAATGAAATAACCAGTGATAGTGCAAGTCCACCAATTAGACCATAAAGAGCATAGTTCTTTACATTTGGATATGTACTGGCTGAAGGTACTGATGCATACTTAACTGCAGTTACACCACCGGCTGAGAAAATTTCATCAAATAGACCTTGTTCATTCTTAGTACCTGTGATTTTATTTACAACTGCATTACAAGTATCGGCAGCAATTTTAGGGTTTGATGAAGTCATTGTAATCCATAGGAAGTTACTTTCTTGTTCCTGAGTAATTTCCATACCACAACCATTAAGCATATTCTGAATTTCAACATTATTCTTAAAAAGAATTGTACAATACTGAGCAAGTGTTGATGAGGCAGTAAGGTCACTGGCATAAATTTTAACATTGCCATCATTGAAGCTCTTTGCATTTGTTGTATCCTGAATATCTTCTTGCTGACTTTTGTCAGTAACACCGTTTTGGGCAGCCTCTTCGGCTGCATCTGCTGCTGCATCTGCTGCAGTATAGTTCTGAACAATTACCATTGCTTGAGCAGAATATGATGGTGTAATAAAGAAATTGGCATATAGTAAAGTAAGTATGCCACATACCAAAGTTAGCAAAACAATAAATTTAATTCGTTTGCGTATCATTTTCAAGAAAAATGACACTGTAAAATCCTTATAGAACAAGAGAAGTCCTCCCCTAAATAATTTAATAAATGTTGCACAAAAATATTTTGTTATAAATTATTTATTTTGCATTTATACCATTCTAACAAATAAAACTGCAACTATTATTCTTAATAGGAATAATAATATAATTTGACAAAGAAAAATGCCTCAACATAGTTGAGGCATTAATTAGGTTACATTTATTAATTAGTGAGGGATAACACTTAGCAGAACACCGGCTGCAACAGCAGAACCGATAACACCTGCTACGTTTGGTCCCATAGCGTGCATCAGAAGGAAGT
>ERZ772991.3044-NODE-3044-length-10263-cov-3.020572_pt1 | contig 10263 bp, 13 predicted proteins | sample MGYA00511128_ERZ772991 | MGnify/ENA primary metagenome ERZ772991 (study PRJEB29015, sample SAMEA2737655) | human gut metagenome | biome: human gut; feature: human-associated habitat; material: faeces | place: China | collected 2012 ... | reverse complement strand
AAGAAAACAGCGCCCGTGCAGAGCACGGGCGCTGTGGGGTTCGACACGCAGAGGCTTAGCCGACGATGTTCAGAGTGACATTCTCGGTGCTGGCCAGATTGTCGTAGTTGTTGTCGATGGCGATCTTGCCGTCCTTGATGTCCTGCAGCATGACCTTGTAAGAATCAACGCTCCACTTGGTCAGGGACCAGGTAGCAGTGGGCAGACCCACGGCGTTCTCATTGGCACCCAGAGAGGTCTGGACACCGCCGATGGAGGCGAACTCACCGGCATAGAACTTGCCCAGAGCCCACTGAGCAGAGTCAGCCAGGCCCTTCATAGCGGAGGTGATCACGGTGGTGGACTCACCAGACTGGTCCACGTCCACGCCGATGACCCGCCACTTGATAAGCCCGAAATCGTCGTGGTTCATCTGGATGATGTCGCCCACCTGATAGCGATTCTGCCCATGTGCGCCTTCCATGTGGGCGGCAACTTCTGCGAAGCTGCCCAGCGGGAGCGCTTGGCCGGCTTGAATCTCTTGGAGCGCGGCTTGCAGCGCCTCCTGCAATGCCTTGCTTTCAAGCACGCGGCGCATAGCGGCAGCGCAATCAAGCGCAAACGCGGCTATTTGCTCGGCTATGTCATTCATCTGCTGGGCAATCCGCTGAAGTATTTCGGCTTCCAGATTTTTCTCATTGTGCTGTTTCATGTTGTCCCTCCTTTTTCTCATGTCACCACGGTGACGGTTCGCCTGCATACCATGCGCGATTCGGATCATCTTCCGCTTTGCGCTCCGGCGGTTCCTTGCTCCGCCAGCGGGTACAGAAACGCCCCGCCTGTGCCTTTTCGCATTCCTGTGCATAAAGGCACGTCTTGCAGTCCGGCACAGCTGCCGAACGGTTGCCGCTCATACCACCACCCCCTTGTTCTTGATGCGCTTCATGGTCTTGTAGTCGTCCCACATGGCCACCTGCTTCATCACAATCTCATACTGACACCGTGGCAGCTCTCGCACGGCTTGCGCGCCCATCGTCTGCCGGATGGCCTTGCGGATGGCAGCGGCAGCCTGCTTCTCGCAGCCGATCGCCCGATAGGAAAGGCACAGCGCCGCCGCCCGCTCCCTGATGGCGGTGTTAATGGCGGTAGCCTGTGCCGGTGTGACCTTCGTCAGCATCCGCACCTCTCGTTCCAGCGCGCCCATGCGCTCGTTCGTCGTCCGCATCATGTCCGCCATGCCACGCATCACCACCGCGCAGTCCTCCAGCCGTTTCAGCAGCGCAAGCTCGGTCGACGTGGGGTTTTGCAATGCCGTAGGCTCGGATACCTTCGCCGTCAGCTCATTCATGCGCCTCATCTCCCATCACATACAGCACGCCCGCGCAGCTGTTCAGCGCTGCCCGCGCACCGTCCACCCAGTCGGCAATCATGTCCACATAGCCCGCCAATTCCCGCCGCTTGCCGCCGTCCATGTTGGCCAGCGTGGTGCCCATGTGCGGGAAGATACCCGCCGCGCCGATAAAAACGCGGACAGCGGCCGCAAGATCCAGCGTATCCGGTAGATTGCCCACACTGCTCGCCGTGCTGCTCTGCTGCTCCAATAGTTGCCGCTGCGCTTCCTGCCGCAGCGTGGCTTGTTGTTCGGCATAGTCCTCCGCGTCCGCCAGTTCCTGCCGCAGCGCGTCAATCTGTCGCTGGGCTTCCGGGCTGATGCCCTCTTGCGGCTTCTGCTGTTCCGCCTGTGCCAGCGCCGCCCGCAGTCGCTCAATCTCTGCCTGACGCTCTCGCTGCTTCTGAATCATCTCATAGCGGTCGCCTTCCAGCTTCCTGCGGTCGGCATCCAGCCGTGCGCGCATGTCCTGTGCTTGCTGAACCTCCTGCGCCATCCTGCGTTCGGACTTTCGCGCTTCGCTAACATCGTTCGTCAGCTGCTTGATCTGCTCTTCCAGATTGCGAACCGTCAGATTCTCTTCCGTCGCCCGTTTTGCCAGCGTCTCCCGCTCTTCCGCGTCCGGCAGGTGCAGGATGACCCGCGCCTTGCTCAGTGGCAGGGCAGCCATCGCGCTGCCCTCTGGGATTTCCCGCGCTGCCTTCATCAGCTGCTGCGCTTGCCGCAGGCTCAGTCCCGTGTTGTACAGCACCCAGTCCTCCCATTGCCCGTGCGGCACGATTTTCCGCCCCTTCGCTTCGTTCAGGTAGCTGCCGATGGTCAGATAGCCCTGCACCACGTTCTGTGCTGCCGTGCGGATGCCCGTCTCAATGCGCGCCAGCGTGGCAGCGTCCTCCGCGCTGGCCACCTGAATGATCACCGGCTGAATGTCTTTGCTGCTGATAATCTCGCTCATGCTTGTCCCTCCCGCTTCTCTTTGGTCGCTTCGCATACATGGCACCGGCTTGTGCAGCAGAAATCGCGGTAGTGCTGATCGCGTTCCTCCCGCAGCCGAAAAATGCTGTCGCCCAACTGGCAGCTAATGAAGTGCTGCCCTTTGTACCCCGTCCGCGCAACGAAATACGGACAAACCGCCGTGCAACCGTCTTTGTGCTTCATGGCTCGCCCTCCCAGTCAACCTGCGCGTACTCGCAGCAGAAAAGCTCATCCGGCAGCATGTCGCCGTCCGGCATGGGCGCAATGCTTTGGAGGCATTTGCGCAGCTTGCAGCCCTGCGCTTCCCTGCGCCCCTTCATGCACAGCCCGCACGTCTGCCGTGCCGCCATCCGGCTGATGTCCGCCATGTCCCGCGCATCCACAATCAGGTAATCAGGCGCTGCCAGCGGCCCCGGCAGCGTGATGCTCATGCGCCCATGCTCCAGCATATGGCTCAGCCAGCGCACGTCCTTGTCCGTCAGCGTGTCTACCAGCTGCATCAGCGTCCGGGCGGTTGTCGTCTGCACCAGCCGCCAATCCCGCCAGCCGGTGGGCGACGTTTTCCGCAGCCGTTCCCGCAGAATGGGGGATGCTTTGTGGATTTCATCATCCAGCGCAGCCAGATACAGCAGCGCGGTGCGTTCCTTGCCTGTCAGCTTTTCTTGCATGTTCCTCGCTCCTTTCGTTTCCTTGAAAAGCGTCCACGTGTGCGCTTTTGGTCTTATATCCATTCCGGCGGCAGGTCGCTCGTTTCTACCTGCGTGAAATTCACCCGCATCTGCTTTTCGCCTTCGTCGTGCACGCCGTCGATTTTGTCCCGCGGTATCCATAGGTAGAAAATAGAGTTGTCGCCGATGCGTTTGCTCTTGGTGGGGCGTTCTTCCGTGCAGTTCACGCCGCTGCGCAGGATGTCCGCCGTTCGCAGGTCGCGGTACAGGCTCCGCAGGCTGATCGGGAACGTGCTGCCCTGCTTCACGCACAGTTCCTGCACACACTTATAAATAATCCGCGGAATGAGGTAATAATAGCTTTCATCCCTGCACCCCACCAGCTCACGCCCAACGGCCGCCGAAGGCTTGCCGCCCTCTGTTGCGCTTGCGCTGATGTCAGTGACAAACACTTCCTTGCTCGCCAGTAGCTCCGCCACGCTGTCAAGGAAGATATTCACCGGCTTGTCCTCCTTGATGATGCGCGCCTGCTCCTTGCTGGTGGCGGTCAGCGTCGCCATAGCCTCCGCAATGGCAGCCGTGCAAGCGTCCTGATCCAGCAGCCCCACATGCCGGAAGTAGAGCAGCATCATGTAGTAGCCCGTCAGGATGTGCGCAATGGTTTCCGGCGCACGGGCGTGTTGGTCTTTTGCCTTCTCCGTCGCCCATGTGCGCATGTCCAGAAAACGCTTGTGCAGCGTTTCCGGCAGTTCATCCGCCTGCGCTCGCAGCCACTCGATGTAGCCCAGCATGGCGCGCTGCATGTACCCGTTCCGCGCCATTTCCTGCGCGGCGGTCAGCTCCGCGCTAATCGGCACGTCGTTCGGCTGGATGGACACCATGTAATAGCGCGCCAGTCCGCTTTCGCCCACGTCCGGGATGTCCTCGCCCGTGATGATGGTCACGCACCGCGGCGGCGTTGCCGGTTGCAGCGTGCCGTCCGGGCGCATCCGCCCACGCTCCGCGCCGTCGCCCGCCATGCGGCTCAGGCTCTGCGCAATTTCCTTCAGCTGCCGCTTTTCCTGCTGGCTTCCCGTCGGGTGAAAATCGTCCACGACGAAAGGCATATCCTTCAGGATGAACGCCCTCCGCCGGATGGTGTTGCCTGTGTCGTGGAAGCTGGCGGGAAGCGTCTTGCTGGTGAAGTTTCCGAAGTGGCTTAGCGCCAGCGCCGCGCTGGTGCTCTTGCGGCTGCCCGTCCCGCCCGCCAAATACAGCCCGTAGGAAGGCTTGACGTTCGTTTGATTCAAGAACTCCCACAGCGGTGCCAGATAAATCGTCCCCAGCAGCGGGATGGCGACGTGTGGCGCGATGACGTTCCGGATACCCCAGCTCGCCGCCGCTGCCGCTTCTGCCGATATGCCGTCGAAGCCCGCAGCCCCTGCGCCGTCCAGTCGGTAGCCGCTCAGGCCGCCGTCCAGATTGACGCGAACGCCGTCCGCACCCACCGCGCCGCCGTGATACAGGTAGCACCACTTTCCGGCAATCTTGCGCCAGCCGGTGTGGCTGTATTCCGTGATGTGCGCCGCAGTCATCTTGCCCACCGCGGCAATGGCATAGCGCGCATGGTCTTTTGCGCTGTTGCCAGGCATCACGTTCGCTTGCAAGCCCCACGCGCTTGTGACCCAGCTCATACCGCCGAAGTCGGAAGCCTTCACCCGCGTCCTCGGCAGCTGCCGTCCGTCCTGCGTCCATGCGTCCACCTCGAACGCCATGTTGCGGTTCACGCCATCGTCCTGCATGATTTCGCTGTGCGGAATCGCCACGAAATCGCAAATGGGCTTTCGTCCTCCGTCCGCTGCCACCCGGCAAATGCAGCCATCTGCCGCGCAGTATCCTGGAATCTTCCCGAACAGCTGCGCCGCTCGCTCGCTGGGGCTGAGCCAGTATTTCACCCCAGCCGGGTCAAAGGGCAGCGTCTCGCCAATCTGCCGCGCCAGCGCGTCCATCGCCGGGCGGTCGCCCATCAGCTCCACCATGTCTGTGATGTCGCCCTTCGGCGGCAGCTCCGGGCAGCAGGCTTTCAGGTTGACCATCTTGATGCTTTTCGCAATGTGCGTCAGCGACGTGCAAACCTTCCAGCCGTGCTCCTGTCCCGCGTAGCTGTTTTCGGCGGTGTCCGCGTCCGGCAGCATCACCACATGCGCGCCGCGCAGCAGCTCGCTGTAGCTGTCCGCCCACTTGCCCGCGCCCTGCGGCTGCGTAGTGGCGGCATGTCCCAGCCGTGCCAGCGTGTCCGCGTCCTTCTCGCCCTCTACGACGTACACCGTCCGCCCATCCCGAATGGCGGCATTGACCTCCGGCAGCCGGTATAGCGTGTGCAGCTTGATGCTGTCCGGCACGCTCCAGACGAATCCGTCCTTCTTCGCGTTCTTGTTCTCCGGCGCGTACATTCGTTGCCGGAAGGTTTTTGCGTGTTTGCCATCGTCGCCGATATAATCGTGCCGCGTCACCTGAAACAGCTCTTTGCCGTTTGCGTCCGTGTAGCTGTAAATCTTCGTGATGGGCGGCAGCGGCTTCAGCGGCTTCTTTTCCGGCTTGGCTGCTTCGGGCTTCAGCGGTGGCGTTGGAATGGCTTGACGCACCGTCATGCCCCGCGGCGCGCCTCCGTTTGGCGGCGTGTTGTCATCACGCAGGTCTTGCACCTTCAGCCCCATGGCGTTCAGCACGTCCGCTTCGCTGCATCCAGCGTGGCACTTGAACACGATGCGCGGCGCACCGTTGTAGCGGCTTGACTGTACGTTGACCGTCAGGCTGGCCGTCCTGTCATCGTGGGCCGGGCAGCGGCAGGTATACTCGCCGGATGCGCTGTTGTGATGCTCCACATGCAGTCGGCTCAAAAACTCCTGAATATCCACGCCGCGCACCTCTTTCTTTTCATTCGCTCTGGCTGTCCTGCGCCATTCGCTGCGCAATGTCCGTCAAAATCGTTTCTTTGTTGAAGTAGTAGGCACCGCCTACGCGCTCATGGGGCAGAACCCCTTCCTGCGCCATCTTGCGGATGGTGTTGGCGCGCAGACCTGTGACTTCGCTAAGCTGTGCCGTGCTCCAGTACCCTTCCATGGGTTCGCGCTCGCTCAGCACCTCGCGCACCGTGTCCACGTCCACCAGCTGACGGTTGCCCCATTTCAGCACTTGGATTTTCCCCTCGCGGATGGCTTTGCGCAGCGCATACGCTGTCACGCCCGCCAGCTGCCGCGCCCGATCGACCGGTTGCAGGTTCATGTTCTTCCCTCCATTTGCGCCATCGCCTTGTCGATGGCCAGCACGGTTTCTTCCATCACGCGCCGCAGCTCCACCGCCTTGCGGCGGATGGCATCCACGGCAGGCAGCTCGTTCGACGTGATTTTCCCATCCCGCGCCACGGCCGCGAAGCGCATCGCCAGCTGCTGCGCATCCTCGAAGGATGCCGCCCAGCCCAGCGCCGCCAGCGCCAGTTCGCTGTTGCCGTCGCCGCCGTAGTCCGGCAGCAGCGGACAGCAGGCGCGAATGTGGTCGCCCGCCAGCTCCGGCGCGCCGTATGCCTCCACCATCTTCTGCACCACGTCGCAGGGCGGCAGCCGCTTCCCGGTCTCGAAGTCCTGCAAACTTTCCTTGCTGATGTATAGCAGCGTCGCTGTTCTTTCCCGGCTCGAATGCAGCGGATCGCGTGCCGCTGCGCGCATCCGCGCCTGATAGTAGATGTTTCCGCTGGTTTTCACCGCTTTCAGCCCCTCCGTTTCGTGATTCTTCACCATATTGCCGGGGCGTTTTCGTGGTTCTTCGCCTTGCTTCTCCATCTTGCGCCCGCTACAATATGTCTCGGATGTTGTACATTTTACGCTTTTTTTTTTTTTGTCAAGACCTTTGCGCTGTTTTCTCAATATTTCAGGCGTTTTGTTCAAAAATCACAACATCCGTGCTAAACTTTTTCCGAAGTCAGGAGGAAAATGCAACGATGATTGGAAAAACGCGCCTGCGGCAGTTACGCGAAGAGCGCAACTTGAAGCAGACAACAGTGGCACAGGAAACCGGGCTTTCCCGTGGCACGATCTCGAATTATGAATCCGGCATGACCCCATCCACCGCAAACGGCACCATTCTGGCAGCCTACTACGGTGTGTCGCTGGATTACATTCTGGGGCTTACGGACGAACGGAACGCCGACGTGGGCGGCATCTCGAAGTCCTTCGCCGTGCTGAATAAGCTCACCGATGGCAAAGGCCCCAGCGCCAGCGACGTGGCGGCGCTTCTGGATGCCAGCGTGGCGTACCTCTGCAACGGCGCGCCCTGCGGCATGACCCCCATCGTGGCGTGGAAGGCGTTCATGGCGCACTTGACGGATGCGCTTCACGCCGCCAGCAGCGGCGACACCGCGGAAATGCTGGACAGCGCAAACGCTGCCGTGGTCGCCGCGCTGGATGTGACAAAAATGCCCGCCATGCTGCTGGGCAAGAAGGAAGGGAAACAGAATGCGTAAAGCGATTTCATCCTTGCTTGTGGCGCTGCTGCTCCCTGCCGTGGCGCTCGGTGAAAGCCTGAGCGCTACGCCTACGGATGAGCTGGTCGCGCTGCGCGATTCCATCAATCAGGAAATCGCCAACCGCGTCGATACGGAAAGCGCGCAGACGATTTCTGTTGATGGCGTGATTTTCCGTCTGAAGCTGGTGGAAGTCGGAACGGCCCGCGACGATAACCGCGGTTTGGGTATCATCCTGCTGGCAAATAACCCGACGGATGCCTCCATGACCCCACTGTATGACTTGGGCGTGACCGTCACGCATGGCGGCAAGCCGCTGGACGTTTCGTGGGTGGAATCTGAGCATTTCGGCAGTTCTTCCGTTTCCACCAGTCATCGCGCCCGGCGCGGTGGATATGCAGATTTTCCTCGGCTTCGTCCTTGACGGGGAAGGTACTCAGGTAGAAATCACGCTTTCGCGCAAGCATACACGCGCAGGCGAAGACCCGTACTGCGGCACGTTCTCCGTGGACATTTCTGATATGCTGCCTGCCACTTGACACGGCGGCGCTTACTCGACTATACTGAAGGAATAGGAAGTAAAACAGAATGAAGAAGCACAAAAAGCGCGGCATTCTCTGCGCGATCGGCGCGGCGCTCTGCCCATTCATGTACAAGCCGAAGGGAAAACCCGAAGAACAGGCGATTTCCGTGCGTGTGAATGGCTATGATATTGGCAATGTCCCGCGTGAATCTGTCCCCGCCGTCATGGAGGCCATACACAAGCCGGGCGCGGTCATCAGCGCGTTCAAGGTCATCGGCGGCTATGAAGGAAAGAACTACGGCGCGATTGTCGTCGTGCGTCACGACTTGTGACATTTGCCAAAAACAAAAAGCGCTCCCGTGCCAGTTTGCACGGAAGCGTGTCACGCCCGCAAATGCTTGAAAATCAAGGCTTGCGGGCTTTTTTGTGCCTACTGTGACGCTGTGACGGATAAAATGAACATAGGATAGGCAAGATTATTTTTGCACATTGGAGGTGTGTTTGCTATGGCCATTGAAAAGCGTGGCGCAGATACCTATCGCATTGGCTTCCAAACGCTGAATGCCGACGGTACCTACAAATGGGTGCGTGAAACGTTTCACGCTACGCCAGGACTTTCCGAAGCGTATCAGCGCATGGAGGCGGAAGTCGCGCTGGAGCGCTTGAAGCTGCAAGCGCAGCAGGCAAAGGACAGCCCGGAAGCTGCCGAAGCGCAGCCGAACGTCATCACCGTCCGCACATTCGCGGAACGCTGGATGGAAAAGCACGTCCGCCCCAACTGCTCACCGGTGACATATAAGGACTATCGCTATTTTCTGGATAGCCGTATCCTGCCATACATGGGCGACATGCCGGTGAAGAAGCTGACCGCCACCTATCTGGTGGACTGGCTGGAATACGTCCGCAACGATGGCCGCCGCAGCACACGCATGGAGGAATCGCAGCTTGCGAACCCGCGGCATCCAGCAGCGACGGCGCGGCTGACTTCGGATGTCCAGCGCACACGCCCGCTCGGTGCGCGCACCGTTCAGCATTACTATGACACGCTCAAAACCATGCTGGACATGGCGGTGCAGTGGGAAATCATCTACCGCAACCCCATGGAGCGCGTTACGCGCCCACGCGCCCGGAAAGCCCGCGTCAAGTTTCTGGATGAAGAACAGGCGGTGGAGCTGCTGCGCTGCTTGAAGGATGAGCCGAACATGTGCCTGCGTGCTGCCGTCCTACTGGCGCTGCTCTGCGGTCTGCGGCTTGGTGAAGTCGGTGCCCTGCGGCTCAGCGACGTGGACTGGAAGCGCGGCACCATCGACATCAGCCACGCCTTGAAGTACACCCCGCAAACCGGCAGCTTTGAAGGCCCACCGAAAAGCGAAGCTGGGGAGCGAATCATCGCGCTGCCGGTCGGCATGATGGCGGTGCTGGATCAGACCCGCGCCTATCAGGAGGATTGCAAGCGCGCCGCCCCGCATCTCTGGGTCGGCGAAGGCTGGATTGTCCACGCATGGAACGGCGCGCAGCTGCATCATGACACGCCCAGCCGCTGGTTCCGCCACTTTGCGGATGCGCACGGCTTTGAAGGTGTACGCTTTCACGACCTGCGGCACACGCACGCCAGCACGCTGCTTGCCAACGGCATCGACGCGGTAGCCGTTGCCAGCCGCATGGGGCATGAGGATGCAAGCACGACCCTCCGCGTCTACGCTCACGCGCTTCGCCGCCGCGATGATGATGCCGCCCGCGTCTGGCAGTCCTTCCTTGACGCTGCATCCGCGCAGCCGGAAACGCCCGAACCCGTTGAAAATGACGGCTTTGCGCCCTCACCCGATGCGCAGTAAACCGTTCACCCCTTCTCTACCCAATTTTCCTCTACCCATGCTATCCACAGCCTGTCACATACCTGTGCATATTTGCGAAAAGCGCACAAAAAAAGCGGCTTGCTTTATTGCAAGTCGCTTCGTTTTTGGTGTCGAAGTGGCGGGATTCGAACCCGCGGCCTTTTGGTCCCGAAGCGCCTCAGCGTCTCTGACGCGCAGTTGGTGCATTCATGAGTGCCTGTGCGCTCACCACCGCTAACGTGCCTGTATTTTATCATGCGTTGTTCTTTGCTGTCAACATTTATTTTTTTATTGCTTGCATTCTTTCGCAGTGCGGCGCTTGCGTTTACTATCGCACGTTCTACCCCACACGCTCCGCATTCTTCCGTGATGTATTTCAGCGTCCTGCGCTATCT
>ERZ772991.3042-NODE-3042-length-10279-cov-3.684174_pt1 | contig 10279 bp, 7 predicted proteins | sample MGYA00511128_ERZ772991 | MGnify/ENA primary metagenome ERZ772991 (study PRJEB29015, sample SAMEA2737655) | human gut metagenome | biome: human gut; feature: human-associated habitat; material: faeces | place: China | collected 2012 ... | reverse complement strand
ACCGTACGAAAACATGGGCCAGCAGGCAAAAATCCCATTGCCGTAGGCAATTTTTGATGGATTTTTGCGCGTGACTGTGAAGGTACTGAACAGTTACAAATCCGGAAGGAATAGACAGGAATCAGGAGGCATAAGAGATGGACAGTAAAAATAAATTCTGGCGCGGTGTGATGGTCGGTGTGCTGGTGACAGCACTGGTGTGTCTGATCACGGTCGGTGCTTCGGCGGGGATTTACATGTTTGGACGCCGTGTGATCGATAATCAGACACAGGTACAGGTACAGACCGAGGGAACACCGTCGCAGGCACAGGAGCCGGTCAATTTTGAGAATGTCACGAAAAAGCTGGAGCAGATACAGGATATTATCGATAAAAAGTACCTGTTTGAGGAAAAAATTGATACATCCGAGGAGGAAGCCGGCATTTATCAGGGCTTTTTGAGTGGTTTAAATGATCCGTATGCGGTTTACTATACGCCGGACGAGCTGACAAGCTTCCTGGATGAGACAAATGGTTCTTACTGCGGCATCGGCGCTCTGGTATCCCAGAATGTCCAGACCGGCGTCAGCACGATCGTGCGCGTCTTTGAGGGCAGCCCGGCCGAGGAGGCAGGCATCCTTCCGGGTGATGCGCTTTATAAGGTAGACGGCACCGAGGTGATTGGCATGGATCTGTCGCTTCTGGTCAATAATTACGTCAAGGGCGAGGAAGGCAGCCAGCTGACGATCACGGTTTATCGTGAAAATAGCGACGAGTACAAGGATATTACCCTGACCCGCCGACCGATCGATGTGCAGACGGTGTCAGGCAAGATGCTGGATGAAGAGATCGGATATATTTCCGTTGCAGAGTTTGACCGTGTGACTGCCGATCAGTTTAAATCCAAGATCGAGGAACTGCAGGGCGAGGGCATGAAGCGCCTGATCATCGATCTGCGGAACAACCCGGGCGGCGAGGTGACGACGGTTGTCTCGATGGCGGATTATATCCTGAAAGATGGCGGACGGATCCTGACCGTGGCAAATAAGAAGGGCACGGAGGAGACATACGACGCTGAGGATGGACACAGCCTGGAGATCCCGATGGTTGTGCTGGTAAATGGCAATTCCGCCAGCGCGTCGGAGGTATTTACCGGTGCGATGAAGGATTACGGCGTGGCGACGATCGTCGGAACGAAGACTTTCGGTAAAGGTATCGTGCAGACGCTGATGCCGCTTTCGGATGGAAGCGCGATTAAGCTGACGACCGACCATTATTATACGCCGAATGGAAATGATATCCATGGAAAAGGCATCGAGCCGGATCTCGAGGTGGAGCTGGATGAAGAGGCGGCGCAGGAAGTCGTGATTCCAGAGGAGAAGGATAATCAGCTGCAGAAGGCGGTTGAGGTTGTGAAGGGAAAGTAACTTCTTATTTACATGACCCCAAAACTTACGGCACTTTCGATTCCAAAAGTGCCTATCCGTGAACAGTAACTTTAAAAGTATCCAGAAAAATAAGTGCGTTAGATCCTGAAACAGCTTGAAAAAGTGGCAGTTTCAGGATTTAACGCTTAAAGTCGTGTCTGTTTTGGCTTTTTGAGAAAGACGATGAGTGAAGAATCTGGTATTTTTGATACTATAGAAAAAGAGGGAGAAATAGAATTATGTATGTAATTGCAGGACTTGGAAATCCGGGAAGAGAATATGAGGGAACCCGCCACAATGTGGGATTTATGACGCTGGATGCGCTGGCGGACAAGTATAACATTGATGTCCGGGAGAAAGCATTTAAGGGACTGATCGGAAAAGGCGTGATCGAGGGAAATAAGGTCATTCTGGTAAAGCCGCAGACGTATATGAACCTGAGCGGCGAGTGCATCCGTCAGGTGATGGATTATTATAAGGTAGATCCATCGGAGTTTATCGTGATTTATGACGATATCAGCCTGGTTCCGGGCGGCATCCGGATCCGCAAAAAAGGCAGCGCGGGCGGCCACAATGGAATCAAAAATATCATCGCCCATCTGGGAACGCAGGAATTTCCACGCGTGCGGATCGGTGTGGGAGAGAAGCCGGCGCGCATGGATCTGGCAGACTATGTGCTGGGACATTTTCCGAAAGAGGAAGCCGAAACGATGACGACGGCGTTTAAGGACGGTGCGGCGGCAGTCGTGGATATGATGACAGAGGGCGTTGAGGCGGCGATGAACCATTTTAACGGCGCGGCGCGCGGGGAGAAGGAGAAGCTAGAGAAGCAGAAGGCGGAGAGGAAGGAGGAAGTCAAGACACAATGAGCGATTTATTTGCAAATCCGTTAGAGGAGATGATCGAGTTTCAGGATCTCAAGACGGATTTACAGCGCGGACAGGGACCGCTTCTTGTCACGGGATGCCTGGATTCGCAGAAGGTGCATCTGCTGTCCGAGCTTTCGGATCTGACGCCCTGGAAGCTGATTGTCACCTACGATGATTCGAGGGCGCGGGAGATCTGTGAGGATTACCGGTGCTTTGATACGGATATTTCGCTGTACCCGGCGAGGGATCTGCTGTTTTATACGTCGGATATCCACGGAAACCTGCTGACGAAACAGCGGATTCAGGTCATGCGGCGGGTTCTGGAGAGTTCCGGCGGCGTGGTGGTCACGACGATCGACGGGCTGATGGAACATCTGCTGCCGCTTGCGTGGATGAAAGAGCGGAGTCTCACGATCGGGGCAGAAGATGTGGTCGAGGTCGGGAAGCTCGTGCACGCCCTGGCAGAAATGGGATATGAGAAGGTCGCGCAGGTTGAGGGATCAGGGCAGTTTTCGGTGCGCGGCGGTATCATTGACATTTTCCCGCTGACGGAGGAGGTGCCGTACCGGATCGAGCTGTGGGGCGATGAGGTCGATTCGATCCGTACCTTCGACCCGGAAAGCCAGCGATCGATCGAGCAGGTGGACGAGGCAGTGATCTATCCGGCGACGGAGATGGCGCTGACGCCGGAGCAGATTCAGGATGGAACCGAGGCGATCGAGAAAGACCGCAGGAAATACGTGAAAAAGCTCCGGGATGCCATGAAGACGGAAGAGGCGTACCGGATGGATTCGGCTGTCTCGGAGGTCTTAGAGGGGCTTCGCGAGGGCTTCCGGGTGCATGGGCTGGGAAGCTATATCCGGTATTTCTGCAAGGAAACGGTATCGTTTTTAAACTATTTTCCAGTCGATGAGCTGACGATTTTCCTGGATGAGCCGCTGCGCTTGAAGGAAAAAGCAGAGACGACCGAGACGGAGTTCCGGGAGAGCATGTCGCACCGTCTCGAGGGTGGCTATCTGCTTCCGGGGCAGACTTCCTTCCTCTATTCGGCGAAGGAGACGCTGGCGATGGCAATGCGTCCGCACACTCTTTTACTGCTGGGGCTGGATCAGAAGCTCTCCGGCATGACGGTTAAGAAAAAATACAGTCTGAGCGTTAAAAATGTCAATTCCTACCAGAATGGATTTGAGCTTTTAATCAGCGATCTGGCGCGCTGGAAGAAGGAAAAATACCGGGTGGTATTGCTGGCTGGTTCGCGGACGCGCGCGAGCCGTCTGGCGGGCGATCTGCGGGAGTATGATTTAAGTGCCTTCTGCCCGGATGAGGGCGAAAACACCGTGAAACCGGGTGAAATCCTGGTGACTTACGGAAAGCTGCATCGGGGATTTGAATATCCGCTGATTAAGTTCGTCGTGATCACCGAGGGAGACATGTTCGGCGGCGGACGGGGGCGGAAAAAGAAGAAAAAGACCTCCTACCAGGGTAAGAAAATCCAGAACTTTTCCGAGCTTTCGATCGGCGATTATGTGGTGCATGAGAGCCACGGACTCGGCATTTACCGGGGCATTGAGAAGATCGAGCAGGACAAGGTCGTCAAGGATTACATCAAGATTGAGTACCGCGACGGCGGTAATCTCTATCTTCCGGCGACCCGCCTGGAGGGAATCCAGAAATATGCCGGTTCGGATGCCAGGACGCCGAAGCTCAATAAACTGGGCGGAATGGAATGGAATAAGACGAAGAGCAAGGTGCGCGGTGCGGTCCGTGATATTGCAAAGGATCTCGTCGAGCTTTATGCAGCGCGTCAGCGGAGCGAGGGCTACCAGTATGGACCGGATACGGTCTGGCAGAGGGAATTTGAGGAAATGTTCCCGTTTGAGGAGACGGAGGATCAGCTGGAGGCGATCGAGGCGACCAAAAAAGACATGGAAAGCCGCCGCATCATGGACCGCCTGATCTGCGGCGACGTTGGATACGGCAAGACGGAGATCGCGCTCCGGGCGGCATTTAAGGCGATTCAGGAGGGTAAGCAGGTTGTGTATCTGGTGCCGACCACAATTTTGGCGCAGCAGCATTACAATACCTTTGTGCAGAGGATGAAGGAATTTCCGGTACGTGTGGAACTGTTGTGCAGATTCCGGACCCCGGCACAACAGAAGAAGGCAATCGAAGATCTGAAAAAAGGTCAGGTGGATGTGATCATTGGAACGCACAGAATCCTTTCCAAAGACGTACAGTTCAAAAATCTTGGCCTGTTGATCGTTGATGAGGAACAGCGGTTTGGAGTTACGCATAAGGAAAAAATCAAGCAGTTAAAGAAGGATGTGGATGTCCTTACACTGACTGCAACGCCCATTCCCCGTACTCTTCATATGAGCCTGATCGGAATCCGGGATATGAGTGTCCTGGAGGAGCCTCCTATGGACAGAATGCCGATCCAGACATATGTTATGGAATATGATGAAGAGACAGTCCGAGAGGCTATCAACAGGGAATTGCGCAGAGGCGGACAGGTTTATTATGTTTATAATCGAGTGACGGATATTGCAGATGTTGCCCTGCGTATTGCGAAGCTGGTGCCGGACGCAAGGGTGGATTTTGCTCATGGCCAGATGAGTGAGAGGGAACTGGAGAATGTGATGTATTCCTTTGTAAACGGGGATATTGATGTGCTGGTTTCCACCACGATCATTGAGACAGGGCTGGATATTTCCAATGTAAATACTATGATTATCCATGATTCAGACAGATACGGGCTTTCTCAGCTTTATCAGCTTCGGGGAAGGATCGGGCGTTCCAACAGAACTGCCTATGCGTTTCTGATGTACAGAAAGAATGTGATGCTGAAGGAGACGGCTGAGAAGCGTCTGGCTGCGATCCGCGAGTATACGGATCTGGGAAGCGGATTTAAGATTGCAATGAGAGATCTGGAACTTCGAGGTGCCGGAAATCTGCTGGGCGCGCAGCAACATGGACATATGAATGCGGTTGGATATGATCTTTATTGTAAGATGCTCAATGAAGCAGTGAAAGAGGCGAAGGGTATCCATACAATGGAGGATTTCGAGACATCAGTTGATCTGAATGTTGATGCGTATATTCCTGATTCCTACATCAGTAATGAATTTCAGAAGCTGGATATTTATAAAAGAATTGCGGGGATTGAGACACAACAGGATTATGATGATATGCTGGAAGAACTTCTGGACCGTTTCGGAGAACCCGGAAAGGCAGTGCTGAATCTTCTGGCGATTGCGAAGTTAAAGGCGATTGCTCATCAGGGGTACGTAACGGAAATAAAGCAGACTGGAAAAATAGTCCGGTTTACCCTTTATGAGAAAGCAAGGCTGAATACAGAAGGCTTTCCGGCTCTTATGCAGAAATACAGAAGAGGTCTGCAGTTTAAGAATGAGCAGGAACCGAAATTTATCCTGGAACCACAGGGGAATCTGATCCTGGCATTGACGGAATTTGCAGAGGAACTTAAGAGCATGGCGGAAAATATGTGAAATATACTACATATTTTTCGATTTGCCTTGCCCTTCGCAGGAAAAAAGTTTATACTCTAATAACAGTACATTCTGGGAAAGTGGTATGGAAGAAAGACCAGATTGATAATATGGAGGAAGAAATGAAAAAAATGGTAAAGAGAACAGCCGTTGTGACACTGGCAGGTGTGATGTCAGTTGGTATGCTTTCCGGCTGTGGAAGTAAAACATTAGATGGAACAAAGACAGTGGCTACTGTTGACGGAACAGATATTCCGCTTGGAGTTGTAAGTCTTTATGCCCGCGAACAACAACAGCAGACAACAACCATGTATTTAAATTATATGGGAAGTGCAGATAATATCTGGGATCAGACAGCAGGTGATGATTCAGATGAGACTTATGGTGATCAGGCAGTGACAAGCAGTCTGGAGTCTGTTGAGAAGATGTATATTCTCAAAGAGAAGGCTGCGGATTATAACGTAGAGCTTACAGATGATGATGAAGCAGCGATCGCAGATGCAGCATCACAGTTTATGGCTGCAAACAGTGAAGAGACAATTAAGGAACTTGCGGTAACGGAAGATCAGGTAAAAACACTTCTGGAGCTTCAGACAATTCAGAAGAAGATGTATGATCCGGTTGTAGCAGAAGGAAAGATCACAGTTTCTGATGATGAAGCGAATCAGACAACCTTCACTTATGTAAGTATCTCTACAAGCGGTGATGATATAACTGATGAGGAGAAAAAGACTAAGAAAGAACAGGCTCAGGAGATTCTGGATAAGATGAAAGAGGATCCTACAGCAGACATGAGTGAGATTGCCAAAGGTGTAGATGACAGTTATTCTGCAGTACAGGGTAATTTTACAACAAAAGAGAGCGAAGACGAGGATGAAGATTCCGGCAGCGAGGCATATCCGGATGAGGTTCTGAAGGTTCTGAGAGGACTGAAAGACGGAGAAGTTGCAGACAATATTATTGAGACTGACACAGGATACTATGTAGTAAGACTTGACAAGATCAATGATGAAGATGCCACAGCTTCCAAGCGAGAATCTCTTCAGAATTCCAAAGAAAGTACCTATTTTACAGATACAACTGCTAAATGGCTGGATGAGGCAGATGTAAAGGTAGTTAAGAAAGTCATTAAGACACTTAAGATTACTGACAAACATACCTTCATGGCACCGACTCCTACCCCGGTTCCGGAAACACCGACACCTGAAGTGACAGAAGAGGCAACTCCAACACCGGAAACAGAGGAAGTTACAGAAACACCTGCAGCAGAAGATACAGAGACAACAGAGACTCCGGCGGCAGAGGAAGAAGCAGCAGAAACTACTGAAACACCGGAAGCAACACCGACAGAAGCAGCTAAATAAGAAAATCCGAACTGTCAGTAGCCTGCTGATAGGAATTGAGTATTGTAAATTAAAACAGCTATGATGAAAACCTGAGTGTTTTCACATAGCTGTTTTTAAGTTTAAATAAATCCGAAATCATTCTCCTAAATATGCAAAAATAACACAGATAAATAGAGATATGATAATACGTTATTTTGTATGTTCTGCTAAATGAGATGGAAATGCTTCAAAGCATTGGCAATTCCGTTATCTTCGATATTGGTTGTCTGGTAAGTGCAGTGAGGCAGGATCAGGGGATCCGAGTTGCCCATTGCGATGCTGTTTCCGGCGAACTGCAGCATAAGAAGATCGTTCGTGCTGTCGCCGAATGCATAGGTGTCTTTGACCGGAACCCCAAGGCGGTCTGCTAGAAACCGGATTCCGGTTGCTTTGCTGAGATTTTTCTGAGTCAGTTCCCAGGCCTTGTCTTCATGTATGAAACACAGAAAATGTTCATCTGCAAATTTGCGGAAAGTTTCCATATCAGAATCAGCAGACGGAAAAGCCAGAAACTTGTCAAATGTAAAATGGTTGTATGTTTCGGGCGGGTAGAGAGCCAGATCTTCTACTATAACTTCTGCTTTCAGCTTCTGAACAGTTTCAGGAACAGCACATGAACTGCTGTCATATAAAATCTTATCCGGGCGTTCAAAAAACGCAGGAATTCTGCATTCCCGCAGTAATTCTGTTGTTTTACGGCAGAGCGGATTTGGAATAGAACTGGAAAACAAAAGCTCTTCATTCATATAAATCTGGCTGCCGCATCCGCATACATAGCCGTCGAATCCCATTTCTTTAATGATTTCCGGAATCATTGTATAGGTACGTCCGGAATTGATGAAAAGGAGATGACCATTATAGCGGGCTTCTTTTAAAGCCTGTTTCGCACTGTCCGGAACTGTCCATGGGTAAGGGGTTAACAGGGTTTTGTCAATGTCAAAAAATAAGAGTTTACGATTATTCTCCATCAGATGTCTCCTCTGTCTCAGTATCTGTATTGTCATAAAATTCGTCATCAGAAGGATTTTCATTTCCTGTATGTACGCGGATTCCGTTCAGTTCAACTTCGCCTTCCATTGGGATCACAAGGCACTTGCGTCCGTCAATTACGAGTGTTTCCACAAGATCGGCACGTTCAGGATCTACGTGGACTACAACATCCGGGGTTTTGATCTCGAATCTTTTTGTATTGGTGATGTTGGAAGCAACCAGAGAGGATTTTTCCCCGGCTGTGATCTCGTATTGTTCATCAAATGACTGTAGTTTTTCATCTTCTACGCCGCATTCTTCAAAGAGGCGTTTTACCTCAGATTTGGTCAGAACTACAGGTTCCGGCTCATCCTTCTGTGATTCGATCAGGTCGTTTAATTTCTCGTGAATGCTTAATACAGTGTCATATCTGCAGTCGTCGCCCAGAGTATCTTCAACCAGTGCGTTAAAGGAATCACGCTGTCCTCCTGCAGAAAGAGGTGCTGTACATCCAAGCAGTTCATCGATAAAAATATCCCGAAGCTCGTTTGCATTTTTACTATAATAAAGGACACCATGGATGTCAGTGCTACGGTCGTTAAACTGCGGGAAAAGGAAAGCAACATCCGGAAGTTCCACGATCCAGTCGCGGATACGGTCCTGGATGCTGTTGGTTTCGGCATTGTAGCAAAGACCTGCCTTAGAGAGTTTTACAGGACAGATACAGCACATGATGTGCTCATAAATCTCATCAGATGCATCAAACATTTCTGCACCGTCGGAAGACTTTCCGGGGATATCATATACTCCATGGATCAGGATGATGTAGTAGTTTTCGGGATAATCATAGTTTTCAATGATCTTATCGTAGAAACTTTCTACCAGTGCATCATCGGTCAGTTTGCTTTCTCTCAGTTTCATAAGAAAATGTTGAGTTCCACCCTCAGTTTCCTGCTCGAGAGGAAATTCCATGTTCATCAGATTTTTTCCTATTGTTCCGGAAAGGGATTTGCGGAAAATTTCAAAGTATTTGAACATTTCTTCTTCTGATAAAGAGAGAAATGCTTCTTTCAGTTCGGTTTTTTTATTCTTTTCTCCGTCAACGTAACATCCGCAGATGCGGGTGAGAGAACAGTTCTCGGGAGTGAACTGTTTCTTGATTTCAGAAATTTCTTTTTTGTTCATATAGTTTATACCTCATGTTAGTCTGTTCTTTATTATAGACCAATTGTGATGCAGGGGCAAGGAAAATTGCCTGAAAATTATGGGAAATACAGGTGAGTTTTGGTAGATGTAGTGCTATAATATAGGAAGATATTGTTGCCTGGCTGTGTTGCTGAGAACGTGGTGGACAGTAATGTTGCTTTGACAGTGATGAAAATAAATACAGGAGGATATGAGACATGAATGAAACAATAAAAAATCTTTTGGAGCGAAGAAGTGTACGTGGTTATAAAGAAGATCTGGTGCCGGAAGAAGTGTTGAATGAGATTCTTGAAGCAGGGGAATATGCACCAAGCGGAATGGGACAACAGGGTACACTTATGGTAGTGACACAGAATCCGGAACTTGTTGCGAAGCTTTCTAAAATGAATGCGGATGTGATGGGGACTGAGAGTGATCCGTTCTATGGGGCACCGACAGTTGTTGTGGTCTTTGCAGACAGTAATATGCCTACATGTGTGGAAAATGGAAGTCTGGTTATGGGAAATCTGATGAATGCTGCTCATGCCCTTGGGGTTGATTCCTGCTGGATTCATCGTGCAAGAGAGGTGTTTGCTTCTGAAGAGGGAAAGGCATTGAAGGCAGAGTGGGGCGTGCCGGAGTCTTATGTTGGAATTGGTTACTGTGTTCTGGGCTATCGCTCCGGGGAATATCCGAAGGCGAAAGCGAGAAAAGATGGGTTTGTGATCAGGGTGTGATTGTAGTGTGGCGGCAGAGTGATTCCTGAAACAGGCTGGCAGGAAAGATGTGAGAATGTTTGGGAAATCAAGTTGCCGGCACAGTAGCTGTGAGAGAGGGTTGCTGTTGAGTATATTTGATTTTAAGAGAAAGAAGTATAGAACGTTTCTGCAGGATTCTGAGACAGGTGAGGAGATTGCTGAGGAGTATGAGAAAGGCCGGGGAGTCTGGAAAAAGCA
>ERZ772991.3017-NODE-3017-length-10343-cov-12.462383_pt1 | contig 10343 bp, 9 predicted proteins | sample MGYA00511128_ERZ772991 | MGnify/ENA primary metagenome ERZ772991 (study PRJEB29015, sample SAMEA2737655) | human gut metagenome | biome: human gut; feature: human-associated habitat; material: faeces | place: China | collected 2012 ... | reverse complement strand
GTACGGTGTATCCGTTTCGCTGTTTACAATCTGTTCCAGTTTTTCATAATCCGCTCTCGGCATCCAGACATCCACATCATCATCCCACGGAATGAACCCCTGATGCCGGATCAGCCCGAGCAGCGTTCCATCTGCTGCAAAATAGATCAGGTGATGTTTCCGGCAGACTTCATCCAGATACAGTAATATTCCAAGCGCAATCTCCTGTTTTTCTTTTAATTCTGTAATTTTACGCATAACAGCATTGCCTTTCTGTTTTGTTTTTCCCATCCATTATAAACACTCTGCCGGATTTTTTCAATTTAAAGTTCCTGCCGCTCCGGCGCCCGTCTGAAGATTCCGCACTGTTTTTATCAGTACCTTCATATCCACCGGTTTTACTATGTGTGCGTTCATGCCCGCATTGAAGGCATTCTGCACATCTTCTGAAAATGCGTTGGCTGTCATCGCAAGAATCGGGATTTTCTTTGCCAGCGGGTGGCTGCTGTTCCGGAATTTCGTCACAAAGAGAACCGATGCCAGGATCAGAAGCAGAATTACTGCCAGAATCCTCAGCTCCTCGACAGCGGTATCCTCGAACATCTTCGTTCCGTTGCTGTCCACCACATACGTCGTGCTCTGGTTGCTGAATGCACTGCTTCTGAAATACGGTGCCATCTCCTCCATCGAACGGATCAGAATAAAGTGTGTGATGATACTGCCGTCGACCACCAGCTGGCTCTGCAGTTTTCTGGCAAATACCATCTGGTTTTCATTGGTGATCCAGTCCGATGTCAGAAAGCTTTTGATATCCGCATCCTGCAGATCTTTAGATCTGTACCACACGCCCTGCAGACCCTCATCGGAATAATAGTATCCTTCCTGGTTCACGGCAATAAACTGGAGGTTTTCATGCGTGGAGCTTAATTCTTCCTCACGTTTTTTCAGAAATTCACACAACCGGCGTTTTACTTGATTACAATCAGATTCGGGTTCTTTGGGCTTCATCAACATCCGCAAACTGCATATCGCAAATATGCTATTTTGATAGGCACTATTTTTGAAAATTGCGATAAAAGGAGAAATCATTATGCCGAACAATAATATCCGCACCCGTTTTGCTCCCTCGCCTACGGGTTATATGCACGTTGGCAACCTGCGCACGGCCCTGTACACCTACCTGATGGCCAAGCACGATGACGGCACCTTCATCCTCCGCATCGAGGACACCGACCAGGGCCGCTACGTGGAGGGCGCTGTGGATGTCATCTACAACACCCTGCGGGAGACCGGTCTGCTGTGGGACGAAGGCCCGGACATCGGCGGCCCCGTCGGCCCCTACGTCCAGAGCGAGCGCATGGGGATGTTCAAGCAGTATGCCGAGCAGCTGGTGGCTGAGGGCAAGGCCTATTACTGCTTCTGCACCGAGGAGCGTCTGGAAGCCCTCCACGCCGAGCAGCGCGCCCACGGTGAGATGACCCACTATGATGGCTGCTGCCGCGACCTGCCCAGGGAAGAGGTGGAAAAGCGCCTCGCCGCCGGTGAGCCTTACGTCATCCGCCAGAAGATCCCCCGCGAGGGCGTGACCGGCTTCGACGATATGGTCTACGGCCACATCGAGGTCAACAACAGCGAGATGGACGACCAGATCCTCATCAAGACCGACGGTATGCCCACCTACAACTTCGCAAATGTCGTGGACGACCACCTCATGGGCATCACCCACGTCATCCGCGGCAGCGAGTATCTGTCCTCCACCCCGAAGTATAATCTGCTGTATCAGGCTTTCGGCTGGAACATCCCCAACTACATCCACTGCCCGCCGGTCATGAAGGACGCTCAGAACAAGCTGTCCAAGCGCAACGGCGACGCCAGCTATCAGGATCTCGTTGCAAAGGGCTACCTGACCGAGGCGATCCTGAACTACATCTGCCTGCTGGGCTGGAGCCCCAAGGGCGAGTACGCCGAGCAGGAGATCTTCTCGCTGGCTGATCTGGTCAGGATCTGGACGCCGGACGGCATCTCCAAGTCTCCCGCCATCTTCGACCCTCTCAAGCTGCGGGCCATCAATGCTGAGTATATCCGCCGCCTGTCCCCCGAGGAGTTCCTCGCCAAGGCCGAGCCCTGGATCGACAGCGCCGTCCATACCCCCATCAACAAGAAGCTGCTCTGTGCAAATCTGCAGCCCCGCTGCGAGGTCCTGGGCGAGATCCCCGAGCAGCTGGATTTCTTCGACGCCATGCCCGAGTATGACGTGAGCCTCTACGCCAACAAGAAGCAGAAGACCACCCCTGAGTCCGCAAAGGAGGCGCTGGAAGCCCTGCTGCCCGTGCTGAGCGACGAGGCACTGGACTTCAATGACCGTGACACCGTCTTCGACGCCTGCAAGGCCAAGGCCGAGGAGCTGGGCAAGAAAAATGGCTGGCTGCTCTACCCGCTGGGCATCGCCCTCTCCGGCAAGCAGCGCACCCCCGGCGGCGGCACCGACCTCGCCTGCATGATGGGCCGTGAAACGACCCTCGAGCGGGTGAAGGCCGCTATCGAGAAGCTGAATGGGTAAAAACAGCCTATAAAATTAAGGAGGCGGCTGATATGATGTATCCCTTCATGACGTTGGACGATAACACTGAGGTCGTCCATTCCGAAATGCTCCCGGACCACCGGGTCAAAGTCTACTTTGAAAAACCGGACGCAAAGGACTGCTTCCACTCTGCCGTCTGCTATCTCCCGGATTATAAATGGGAGGAGATCCACGGTTTTACCCCGGCGGAGATCGCGCGCTATCAGGAGCTGATGGAATCCACGGCACATCTGATCTTGCAGTTCTCCCAAGAGGGAGGGGTAGAGAATGCCGCAGGTTTTTAAGATCGGTTCGTACTGGGTCTATTTCTGGGCAAACGAAAATGAGCCTTTGGAACCGGTTCATGTCCATGTGGCGCAGGGCGCGCCCAGTGCCAATGCGACAAAGATATGGATCACCCGGGCAGGAAAATGCTACCTGAGCAATAATAACTCGCAGATACCGCCTCGGGTGCTGCGAAATATCATGGCAGTCATCGAAGCGCGGAGCGCCGAGGTGGTCGCAAAGTGGACAAGCTTTTTTGGCGAAGCGCACTACTTCTGCTGAGATTTTATCCTATTCCATCACCCCGCCAAAAACTGCGCGCGCCCTGCGCTACAGTATACGCAGAAGGCGCGGGAAACAGAACAGCACAGCGTGATATTGCAAAAGATCCCCGCCGGAAAGCGGGGATTTTTTCATGCAGGTGTCTTTTCGGACGATACAGCTCACAGACGGGAAAAAGCGGGTGAACGGTGCGCTTCGGGCGCGGGCGGCGGTGCGGCCTGCCCTGCGGCAGGGCAGCGCGTTCCTGCTGGGGCTGGCCGGAGGCTGGGCCGTGCTGTACGGTGCGCTGATGCCTTTCGGGCTGGGGCTGACGCTGGGCTTTGCGGAGGACTGCTTCGCCGTGGGGGCTGCCGGGGCCGCACTGGGGGTGCTGGCCCGGAGTTTCGGAACGCTGACCGTGGAGAGCGTCTGCCTGCTCTGCGCGCTGGGCGCGGCGGTGGCGGCACGGTGGCTTTGGCCCGGCCGATTCGTCCCGGCAGTGGCAGCGGGCTGCGGCACTCTGGTGGGAAGCGCAGTCTGCTTCGCGGCGGGGGAGGAAAACGGCGTTCAGACCATCCTGTTCTGCGGCGGCGACGCCCTGCTGGCAGCGGCGGCGGGATACGGCCTGCGGCGCTTCCCGCCCGAAAAACCGGGCATGGGCAGCCTGATCTTGTCTGCCGCTGTGGCCGCCGCACTGGGCGGGATGAGCTTTGGCTTCTTCCTGCCTGGGGTGATGGCCTGTGCGGCGGCAGAGCTGACCCTCTGCTGCAAGGGCCTGCCGCTGGAGGCATTGGCTTTCAGCGGGGTGACGGGTGCGGCTCTGGCCGCGTCAGACCCTGCCCTTGCGCCTGCCGCCGCCGGGCTTGCCTGTGGGTGTGCCGCTGCGGCGGTGCTTGCCCCGGCGCGACGGGTGGAGGGGCTTGCGGCCTATGCGGGCGGCTGTGTGGCGGGGGTGCTCTGCGTCCAGCCGCTGGCGGGGGCGTTCAGCTTTCTGCTCAGCGCCGGGGCGGGTGCGGGGCTTTGCGCCCTGCTGCCTGCGGGCTGGCTGATGCCTGCCCTCAAAGAGAACGACCCGCCCGGCGACGAGCGGCCGCGCCTCTCTGCCGCCGCGACCCGGCTGGAAGCGGTGGCCGAAAGCCTCTCCTCGCTGGCGGAGACGGTGAACGAGGTGTACGACGCTTTTCCACGCCGGTGCGAGGGGTTCCGCTGGGTCATCGACAACATCCACGACGGCCTCTGCGCCAACTGCGGGCGGCGGGAAGTCTGCTGGAAGCAGGAGCACGCCTCCACCCTGGAAGGAATGGAGGCCCTGCGCCCCATTCTGGAAGAAAAAGGCCATCTGGAAGCGGCGCTTCTGCCCGGTCAGCTGGCGCGGTGCATCCACCCGGCGGCGCTCTGCGCGGCGGGGGACAAGGCGTTTGCACTCTACCGCAGCCGCCGGGAGGCTCGCGTCCACTCTGAGGCCATGCGGACGGCCCTCACGGAGCAGTACAGCGCCGTGGCCGATGCACTGGGCGTTCTCAGCGAACAGCTGGGGCGTCCCGGAAGCCCGGAGCCCTACAAGTCTGGCCGGGTGTCGGCGCTGTTCGCTCAGCTGGGGACGCCGCCGCTGGAATGTGCTGTGACGCTGGACGATCTGGGCCGCACCCGGGCGGCGGTGACGCTGCCCCGCACCCGCTTCAATGAAAAAGAGCTGGCCGCTCTGGCCGGGGAGGTGGGGCATATCTGCCGCCGCAGCCTCGAGCCGCCGCAGGTGCTCTCCTGTAAGGGGATGACCACCCTGCTCTTTGCCGAAAAGCCCCTGCTCCGGGCCGTATTCGGGACGGCGGGCGCGGCGGCGCGGGGCGAGATCTCCGGCGACGCAGTCCAGCAGTTCTGCAGCGCGGCAGCGGCCCAGATGATACTCTGCGACGGCATGGGAACGGGACGTCCGGCGGCAGTAGACGGCAACCTCGCCGCAGAGCTGACGGCACGCCTGCTCAAAGCGGGTTTTACCGCAGAGCTGGCGGCCCGACTTGTGAACGTGGCGCTGGCGCTCAAGAGCGACGAGGAGAGCGGCGCGACCCTCGACCTCGTGAGCGTAGATCTCTATACCGGCACAGCCCGGCTCTTCAAGGCCGGTGCGGCCCCGGGCTTCCTCGTGCATGGGGGCAAGGCCCGGGCTGTGGGCGAAGCCAGCCTGCCCATGGGCATCCTCGGCGGCGTCAGCGGGCAGAGCCGGGTGGTGCATCTGGCGGCGGGGGACTATGTGGTGCTGGTGTCGGACGGCCTCCTGGTGGACGGCCCCGGCTGGGTGATGCAGCAGCTGGAACTCTCCGCTGCCAAGGCAGAACAGCCCGACGTTCTGGCGAAAAAGCTGGTGGAAGCCGCCCGCGCCCGAGCCGTCCAGCGGGGCCGTCCCGACGACATTACCGCCGCTGTCCTCCGGCTCGAAAACAGCTGAGTTGCTTTTTGGGCGGCGAGAGGGTATACTTGTCAGTATCTTGATCGATCATAGGAGAGACATATATGCTGACAGTTACAGTTGCACAGGACGGCAGCGGCGACTTCGCGTCCATCGCGGAGGCGGTGCTGGCCGTACCCTATGAGGAGGAAGCACTGGTGCAGGTCGGCCCCGGCATTTACCGGGAAAAGCTGGTCTGTGAAAAGCGCTGCATCACCCTGCGGGGGGCGGGTGCAGATAAGACAAAACTCGTGTGGGGCGACGGCGGCAAGCTGCCCCACAAGGACGGGCGGCCCACCCATACCTTCCGCAGCTACACCGCCTTTTTCAGCGGCGAAACGCTCTGCGTGGAGGACATGACGATCGAAAACGACGCTGGTCCTGGCGCGAAAGCCGGGCAGGCCGTCGCGGCCTATGTGGACAGCACCCGGGCGGTGTTCCGCCGGGTCAAGCTGCTGGGCAGTCAGGACACGCTCTTCTGCGCCCCGCTGCCCGAAAAGGAGCGGGAGAAGGACGGCTTTCTCGGCCCGCGCGGTCTTGCGCCCCGCAAACCGACCGCCCAGTACTACACCGACTGTGAGATCGCGGGCGACATTGATTTCATCTTCGGCGGCGGCGACGCCCTCTTCGAAAACTGCGTCATCCGCACGGTGGACAACCACATCCCCCACAGCTATGTCACAGCTCCTTCGGGCAAAGCCGATGGACTGGGCTTTGTGTTCTGGAGCTGCGATTTCGTCTCCGACTGCCCGCCGGGCAGCGTCTATCTGGGGCGTCCGTGGCGTCCCGAAGGCAAGACGGCGGTGCTGGACTGCCGTCTCGGCGCCCACATCGCGCCGGAAGGTTTTATCGCATGGAATGACCGCACCGATACCGGCCTTGCCAGCTTTGCGGAAGCTGACAGCACCGGCCCGGGCGCAGCAGAGCGCCCGGCGTGGGTGAAACAGCTTTCCGGGCCGGAGGCGGCGGAACTGCTGGCCCGCGCCCGCACCCTCTGCCGACCGAAAACCAACTGAGGATGTAACAAATGAAAAAACTGCCGAATTTTGTAAAGTGGCTCATCATTGCCGTGGTGCTGGCCGCAATGGCCGCGATGATGGTGGCCGTGAACGACCGCGCCTCCCGGGTGGAGATGCCAATGCCGGACAACAGCCTGGGCATCTATCGCCAGACGCCTGCCACTGAAAAGTGAATCAGAAAAACGAAACGGGACTGCTTTCCAGCAGTCCCGTTTTTGCATGATGCCGCCGCCTTCCGCATATGCTGTACGGACAAATCTGAATGGGTGGGAGGCAAGGGTATGTTTGTGGTCACACTGAGTAAGGCAAGCGTCAAGAAGCTGGGCGTGGGGGCGATGTGCTGTGCGCTGGTAGTGTTCAGTGCCATGCTGGGGCGGTACATCAGCACCCGCTCGGTGGCTGTCGCGGCGGCAGGTAATAAGATCGAGAGTGCGCAGGACATCCAGACCTGGTTCACAGGCTACGGACTGGACGTGGACGGCGCGTCCATCACCGCCGATAAGGTCAAGATCCCCCGCAAGTGGGACGACAGCTTTTCGGCTTTTAACGGGGTGGTGCAGCAGAGCGGTATGGACCTGACCCGCTACAAGGGCAAGACGGTGGAGAAGTGGACGGCGCTCATCCCGGCGGCCAGCCGGGGCGATGTGAGCAGCTACGGCGTGCTGCTGGTCTACAAGAAAAAGGCCGTGGGTGCGTATCTGTTGGAAAAGCCCTCCGGCACCGTCACCGGGCTGAAAGACGCCCAGACCGCGATGGCTCTGCAGGAGGCCGAACAGGTGTCCGGCGAGGACTTCAGCGGGGACTGGGGCGAACGGCACGAGGATGAACTGACCGACGGGCAGGCCCAGCAGACCTCGGGCGAAGATTTCAGCGGCGACTGGGGAGAGCGCCACGACGGCGAGCTGGGCGCAGAGGGTCAGGCCCAGCAGACTTCCGGCGAGCCGGACGCTGCACAGGAGCAGCCCGTGCAGTATACCGACCTGCCGCTGGACGCCGAGGGCTACCCCGTCGAATAATCGTCATTCTGTACGAAAAAGTGCGGTGAAACAGAATAATCGTGCAGTAGTGGTATTTTTGCAGAAAGATTCTGTTAAATGTTACTAAAATTTTTGATAAAAAATCGGCAATATGAAAGGGTGAAAAAAGAACGACTAAGGTTTATAATAAAAGCAGACATCCAGCAGCCAGAAGATTCGAGTGCTGCGTCCCGAGGGGTGGGGTGAGCTGCCCAGGAGGACCGGATGAAGTAAGGAGAAAATGATCATGAAGGAATTCCAGTACACCGTTAAGGATGCCTGCGGCATCCACGCCCGTCCCGCCGGTCTGCTCGTCAAGGTGGCCAAGGGCTTTGCCAGCACCGCCACCCTCGAGAAGGGCGGCAAGACCTGCGACCTGCGCAAGCTGATGGCCCTGATGGGCATGGGCGTCAAGCAGGGCGACACGGTCACCATCAAGGTGGAGGGCGACGACGAAGCCGCCTGCGCCGAAGCTATCCAGAAATTCCTGAGCGAGAACGTCTGATCGCCCAGTGTGATGAGAAGCCCTTGCGGGGAATGTCCTGCGGGGGCTTTTTGTTGCAGAACACAAAACAGCAAGAATAAGGAGAAATTGCAATGCAGGTAGGTACCGGTAAAAGCATCCTGAATGGCATTGCCATCGGAAAGCTGAAGATCTATAAGAAAAAAGATACCGTCATCTCTGCCGCCGAAGTGGCCGACACCGCCGCTGAAGAGGCCCGTTTTGAGGACGCCCGCGCCAAGGCCATCGACCAGCAGACCGCTCTGTACGAGAAGGCTCTGGCCGAGGCCGGCGAAGACATCGCCGAGGTGTTCAACATCCACGCCATGATGCTGGATGACGACGACTTTGTGGACGCCATCAAGGAGATCATCAACGGGCAGAAGATGTGCGCCGAGTACGCCGTCAAGACGGCAGGCAACAATCAGGCTGCGGTGTTCGCCGCCATGGACGACCCGTATCTGCAGGCCCGCAGCGCCGATGTGCTGGACATTGCGCAGGCCATGCTGGACATCCTGCAGGGGGTGGACAACGCCAGCCTGCAGGGCACCGAGCCCAGCATTCTGGTCGCGGAGGATCTGGCCCCGTCTGAGACCGTCCGCATGGATAAGAGCCTGCTGCTGGGCTTTATCACCCGTGAGGGCAGCTCCAACAGCCACACCGCCATTCTGGCCCGCAGCATGAACATCCCTGCCCTGATCCAGTGCAAGGATATTCAGGACGACTGGGACGGCAAGATGGCGGTCATCGATGGCTACAACGCCTGCGTTTACGTTGAACCCACCCCCGACCTGCTCAAGAGCCTGAAGAAGCGCCAGCAGGAAGATCAGAAGAAGCAGGCCCTGCTGCAGGAGCTGAAGGGCAAGCCCAACACCACGCTGGACGGCAAGACCATCAATGTCTTTGCCAACATCGGCGGCATGAGCGATGTGGGTGCTGTGCAGCAGAACGATGCCGGCGGCGTAGGCCTGTTCCGCACCGAGTTCGTCTACCTGAACTGCAAGGACTTCCCCACCGAGGACTACCAGTTCGAGGCTTACAAGCAGGTGGTGGAAAGCCTTGCACCCCGCAAGGTGGTGGTGCGCACCTGTGATATCGGCGCAGACAAGACCGTGGATTATATGAAGCTGGATCACGAGGATAACCCCGCGCTGGGCTACCGTGCCATCCGCATCTGCCTGACCCGCAAGGACTTTTTCAAGACCCAGCTGCGCGCGCTGCTGCGCGCCGCCCAGTATGGCGACCTGCGCATCATGTTCCCGATGATTTCTTCGGTCGATGAGCTGCGCAACGCCAAGCAGGTGCTCCGCGAGGCGCGCGACCTGCTCGACGCGGAGGGCGTAGACTATAACCCGAACGTCAAGGTCGGCATCATGGTCGAAATCCCGGTGGCGGCGGTCTGCGCCGACGTCCTCGCGCAGGAGGCCGACTTCTTCTCCATCGGCACGAACGACCTCATTCAGTATTCGTGCGCGGTCGACCGCATCAACGAGAAGATCTCGTACCTCTACCGTCCGCTCCATCCGGGCGTGCTGCGGCTGATCGCCATGACCGCGAAGGCGGCGAACGAAAACGGCATCGAGTGCGGCGTGTGCGGCGAGATGGCCGGCACGCCGGGCATGGCGAGTGTGCTGTGCGGTCTGGGCGTGACCAATCTGTCCATGTCGGCGTCCGCGATGCCGGCGGCCAAGGCAGACCTTGCGGCACATTCGTATGCGGAGTGCCGCGAGCTGGCGCAGAGGCTGCTGAAAACCGCAAGTGCGGAGGAGGCGGAGAATATCTTCGCGGAGTGGCGCGGCGAATAAGCATATAACACAGGAAAGACCATCCGGAACCGAAAAATGATGTGCTCCCTATATAGCGAACAGTGAAATAAAACACTGAAAGCTATGTAGGGAGCATTTTTCGCGTAAAAAACTTATTTCATTGTCCCTTTGACGGGGCGCGGTTCAAAAAAACAGCCCGGATGGTCTTTTTTATGTATAGATTTCTTATAGACGGCATATACTGGACTGTCAGCCGGAGGGAGGAAGGAACATGGGAGAGGAGAAAAGCGCGCGGTATACCATCATTCTCGGCGTCTGCCTGCTGCTGTGCCTGCTGATGCTCGGCAGGATGCTGGTCGGACGGTCGGAGAGCGAAGCGCCGCCGGACGGCACCGAACCGGTCGAGACCGTGCCCGAGGAGCAGCAGGAGCCGCAGCTCTCGCTCGTGATGACGATGAGCGAGAGTGATCTGGCGAATTTCCTGCTGCAATATCTGCCGTTTACGCCGCGCG
>ERZ772991.3007-NODE-3007-length-10372-cov-3.130270_pt1 | contig 10372 bp, 8 predicted proteins | sample MGYA00511128_ERZ772991 | MGnify/ENA primary metagenome ERZ772991 (study PRJEB29015, sample SAMEA2737655) | human gut metagenome | biome: human gut; feature: human-associated habitat; material: faeces | place: China | collected 2012 ... | reverse complement strand
GTATTCTTCCTGATTAAAATACTGCATGAATTCTTCCTTACTTTTATCGGTCTGAAGTCTGATCTCCGCCATCGCGCAGGGCAAGGTCGCTGCCGCGTCCCTGAACATCCTGGCCAAGAAGCCCGATGACTGGTCCAAGGGCATGATCTTCTGCATCACGGTCGAGTTCTACGCCATCCTCTGCCTGCTGGCATCCTTCCTGATGCTCAACGGCTTGAAGTAATCCCCATCCTCTTCCGACAGAAGGGAATAAAATCTATGAATGGTATTGAAAAAATCACCGGCCGCATCGAGGCGGACGCGCAGGAGCAGGCGAGAGCCATCGCGGCCGAAGCCGAGGCCAAGTGCGCCGAGATCCGCGCCGATTATGACAAACAGGCGCAGGACCAGTACTGGGCTCGCGTCCGTGACGGTGTGAAAGCGTGCGAGGACCGCGTGCAGCGCATGGGCCGTCTGGCGGAAATGGAAGCCAGAAAGAGCGTCCTTGCCCTCAAACAGGAGATGGTCGACGCGGCGTTTGCCGCCGCGCTCGACAAGATCTGCGCCATGCCGCAGGCGGACTACGTGGCGTATCTGGCCAAGCTCGCAGCACAGGCCGCGACGACCGGCACCGAAACTCTGGTGTTCAACGCCAAGGATCAGGCCGCGTGCGGTCAGGCGGTCGTGGATGCGGCCAACGCGCTGCTTGCGCAGCAGGGCAAGCCCGGCCGGCTCACCATGAGCCGGGCCACGCGCGACCTGCGTGCCGGTTTTGTGCTCCAGCAGGGAGATATTGAGGTCAACTGCGCCGTGGAGACAATCGCAGAGCTCTGCCGCAGTGATCTGGCTGCTCAGGTTGCCGAGGTCTTGTTCGGCGCGTGACCTGCCCCGTCCCATGCGGGGAAATGAATTATCCTATATGGGGCGCAGAGCTCTGCGCCGCATGAGGGAGGAACCGAATTGTCTAAAGTAAAAGATACGAATTACCTTGCGATTACGGCAATGCTGGCAGCCCGCGAGACCAAAATGCTTTCCGCTGAGCGTATGGAGCGCATGATTGATGCGCCCACCAACGACGAAGCGGCGAAGATCTTGGAAGAGTGCGGCTACGGCGACCTGAGCGGCCTGTCCGCGAAGGAGGCCGGCGCTGCGCTCGAGGCGCACATCCGGGCGCTGTTCGATGAGGTCGAGGGCATGGTCCCGGAGGCGCAGCTCGTGCAGCTGTTCCGCCTCAAGTATGACTACCACAATGCCAAGGCGCTCATCAAAGCGCAGGCAATGGGTGTGGAGTGCGATGCGATTTTGTCGCAGCGCGGCACGGTGCCGCCGCAGAAACTGCACGCGGCGTTTTACGAGGAGGACTACCGTGATGTCCCGCCCGTTCTGGCGCAGGCGATGGCCAGCGCCGCCGCGATCTTGGCGCACACGACCAATCCGCAGGCGGCGGATTTTGAGCTCGACCGCGCGTATTTCGCACAGATGCTCGATCTTGCCGACGGCCTGAGTGACGGCGGCTTTGCCAAGGGCTATGTGCAGCTGCAGATCGACAGCGCGAACCTGCGCGCTGCCGTGCGCACGCGCCGCATGGCCAAGGATGAGGACTTTCTCAAGACTGCGCTCATCCCGGGCGGCACGATCGGAACGGACCGCGTGCTCGCGGCGTTCGACTCGGCCGAGGCGCTCACGGCGCTCTACGGCAACACGTGGCTGGGCAACGCGGCGGCTGCCGGCGCGGCAGCCATGAGCGGCGGCGCACTGACGGCGTTTGAGCTGCTGTGCGACAACGCACTCATGGACTACATCCGCGCGGCCAAGCTGCGCAGCTTTGGCGCGGCGCATGTGACCGCTTATCTCGCCGCCATGGAAAACGAGACCACGGCTGCAAGAATGATCCTGACGGGCAGACTCGCCGGGCTTCAGCCCGCGGTCATCCGGGAAAGGCTGCGTGAGACTTATGCTTAAAATTGCAGTTGTCGGCGGTGCGGAGACCGTCATGGGCTTCAAGGCGCTCGGCCTCGAGGCCTGCCCGGTCGCCAATGCCGAGGAGGCGCGCGAGACACTGCGCCGCCTGACGAAAGACTCTGAGGACTACGCCATCATCTATGTCGAAGAGAATCTGGCGCAGGAGCTTCAGCATGAGATCGACAAATTCAAAGATGTTCCCCTGCCGGCCATCATCCTGATTCCCGGCAGGGAAGGCCCCCTCGGCCTCGGCCAGACCGCGCTCAAGGCGGCCGTCGAGCGAGCGGTTGGCTCCGATATCCTTTAAGGAAAGGAAGAATGAAATTGAGCGGAACCATTACAAAAGTTTCTGGTCCGCTGGTCGTGGCGAACGGCCTTGCCGATGCCAACGTTTCCGACGTTGTGCGTGTCGGTGAGCAGCGCCTGATCGGCGAGATCCTGAATATGACCGGCGACAGCGCGTCCATCCAGGTCTACGAGGAGACCTCGGGCCTTGGCCCCGGCGCGAAAGTCGAGACCACCGGTATGCCGCTGTCCGTGGAGCTTGGCCCCGGTATGCTGGAGAATATCTATGACGGTATCCAGCGCCCGCTGCCCGAGATCCGCGACCTGACCGGCTCCAACATCACCCGCGGCATCGAGGTGCCCGCGCTCAACCGTGAGCGCGTCTGGCACTTTGACCCCGTTGTGCAGCCCGGCACCGCCGTTGTCGGCGGCGACGTGATCGGCACCGTCCAGGAGACGACGGCCATCCTGCACAAGATCATGGTGCCTCCGCAGATGAAGGGCACGATCAAGAGCATCACCGGCGGCGACTTCACGGTCGACCAGACCGTCGCCGTGCTCACCGATGCCAACGGTGTCGATCATGAGCTGAACATGATCCAGCGCTGGCCGGTGCGTATCGCGCGCCCCTATGCGCAGAAGTTTGCTCCGAACAAGCCCATGAACAGCGGCCAGCGTATCATTGACACGCTCTTCCCGATTGCCAAGGGCGGCACGGCCGCCGTGCCCGGCCCGTTCGGCAGCGGCAAGACCGTCGTGCAGCACCAGCTCGCCAAGTGGTCGGACGTGGACGTCGTCGTCTACATCGGCTGCGGCGAACGCGGCAATGAGATGACCGACGTTCTCATGGAGTTCCCGGAACTGACCGACCCGCGCAACGGAGAGCCGCTGATGAAGCGCACCGTGCTCATCGCCAACACCTCCGATATGCCTGTGGCAGCGCGTGAGGCGTCCATTTACACCGGCATCACCATCGCCGAGTACTTCCGCGACATGGGCTATGACGTCGCCGTTCTGGCTGACTCCACCTCCCGTTGGGCAGAGGCCCTGCGTGAGATGTCCGGCCGTCTGGAAGAGATGCCTGGCGAAGAAGGCTACCCGGCCTACCTCGCGTCCCGCATCGCGCAGTTCTACGAACGTGCCGGCTGCATCCGCTGCATTGGCAGCGAGGATGACCGGCGCGGTTCCGTCACCGCCATCGGCGCTGTCTCGCCTCCGGGCGGCGACATTTCTGAGCCGGTCTCTCAGGCTACCATGCGTATCGTCAAGGTGTTCTGGGCGCTCGACTCGAGCCTGGCCTACGCCCGTCACTTCCCGGCCATCAACTGGCTGACGTCTTACTCGCTGTATGTTGACTCGCTCAAGCCGTGGTATGAGGCCACGTTCGGCGAGGAATATATGGCCAACCGCGACAAGGCCATGAGCATCCTGCAGCAGGAATCCGAACTGCAGGAGATCGTCCGCCTCGTCGGCCAGGACGCGCTGTCCCCGGCCGACCGCCTGACGATGGAGACTGCGAAGATGATCCGCGAGGACTTCCTGCAGCAGAACGCCTTTATGGACGTGGATAGCTTCTCCGACTACGAGCGGCAGAAGAAGCTGCTGGGTATGATCCTCAGCTATGACGTCCTCTGCCGGGACGCTATCGCCAAGGGCGCTTCCGCCCAGGAGCTGTTCCAGATCCCGGCCCGTGAGCAGATCGGCCGCGCCAAGAGCGTGCCGAGCGACGAGTACGAGCAGGTCTATGCCAAGATCGCCGCGGATATGACCGCACAGATCAAAGAGATTATCGCCGGAGGTGAGGAGCAGTGATTAAAGAGTACAAAACAATCCAGGAGATCGCCAGCCCTCTGATGATCGTCAAGAACGTCGAAGGCGTGACCTACGACGAGCTGGCCGAGACTGAGCTCCCGAACGGTGAAGTCCGCCGCTGCAAGGTTCTCGAGGTTGAGGATGATTCTGCGGTCGTGCAGCTCTTTGAGAGCGCGCAGGGCATCAACCTTGCGCAGTCGAAGGTCCGTTTCCTCGGCCACCCGCTTCAGCTGGGGGTGAGCGAGGATATGCTCGGCCGCGTCTTCAACGGCATGGGCGAGCCCATCGACGGCGGCCCGGCGATCCTCGCCGAGGAGCACCGCGACATCAACGGCCTGCCGATGAACCCGGCAGCCCGCGCCTACCCGGCAGAGTTCATCCAGACCGGTGTTTCCACCATCGACGGCCTGAACACCCTCGTCCGCGGCCAGAAGCTGCCGATCTTCTCGGCGTCTGGTCTTCCGCACGCCGCGCTGGCCGCGCAGATCGCGCGTCAGGCGAAGGTGCTGGGCGACAACGAGAACTTCGCCGTCGTCTTCGCTGCCATCGGCATCACGTTCGAGGAATCCGAGTACTTCATTCAGGAGTTCCGCCGCACCGGAGCCATTGACCGCACGGTCGTGTTCTCGAACCTTGCCAACGACCCCGCCGTCGAGCGTATCGCCACTCCGCGTATGGCGCTGACCGCGGCCGAGTACCTGGCCTTTGAAAAGGACATGCAGGTGCTGGTCATCCTGACCGATATTACGAACTACGCCGAGGCCCTGCGTGAGGTCTCTGCGGCAAAGAAGGAAGTTCCCGGCCGCCGCGGCTACCCCGGCTACCTGTACACCGACCTGGCCACGCTCTACGAGCGCGCCGGCCGCCGCATCGGCAAGTCCGGTTCGATCACCATGATCCCGATCCTGACCATGCCCGAGGATGACAAGACCCACCCGATCCCCGACCTGACCGGCTACATCACCGAGGGCCAGATCATCCTCTCCCGTGACCTCTACCGCAAGGGCATCATCCCGCCTGTGGATGTGCTGCCCAGCCTGTCGCGTCTGAAAGATAAGGGCATCGGCGAGGGCAAGACCCGTGAGGACCATGCCGGCACGATGAACCAGCTGTTCGCGGCCTATGCCCGCGGCAAGGACGCCAAGGAGCTCATGACCATCCTGGGCGAGGCGGCCCTGTCCGACGATGACAAGCAGTTTGCAAAGTTTGCCGACGCGTTCGAGCAGCGCTACGTCAACCAGGGCAACAACACCAACCGTTCCATTGAGGACACCCTCAACCTCGGCTGGGAGCTGCTGAGCCTGCTGCCGCGCACCGAGCTCAAGCGTATCAAGCCCGAACTGATCGAAAAGTATATGCCCGAGACCTGAGCGCACCTGTCCCGCAGACTTACCAAGTGAGGTGATTTGATGGCAAATACAGCAATTACCCCGACCAGAATGGTACTCAACCAGCTCAAGGGCCGGTTGAAAACCGCTCGCAGGGGTCATAAGCTCCTCAAGGATAAGCGTGACGAGCTGATGCGTCAGTTCCTCGACAACGTGCGCCTGAACAAGCAGCTGCGTGCGAAGGTCGAGCAGGGACTCACGGAGGCGTTCGGCTCTCTGTCGGTCGCGTCCGCGATCATGTCCCCGGAAATGCTCGAGCAGTCGCTGCTCTACCCGCGGCAGAGCGTCGAGCTGGGCATGACCTATCAGAACATCATGAGCGTGAACGTGCCGGTCTACGATTTCCAGACCCGCAACAGCGATCCGTCCGAGATCTTCCCATACGGCTTCGCGCAGACGTCCGGCGAGCTGGACGATGCGCTTGAGAAGCTGGCGGAGGTGTTCAAGGACATGCTCGAGCTTGCACAGGTCGAAAAGACCACGCAGATGCTCGCGCAGGAGATCGAAAAGACCCGCCGCCGCGTCAACGCGCTCGAATACGTTATGATTCCCGAGCTGGAGCAGAACATTCGTTACATCTCCATGAAGCTGGATGAAAACGAAAGTTCGACCAAGGTGCGCCTGATGAAGGTCAAGGAAATGGTCCTCGAGGACGCGCACCACTACAAGCAATAAACAAACATCAGAAAACCGCCGCATCTAAGATGCGGCGGTTTTTGCACGCTATTCTCATCTCATGAGTTTTCTTCCTGCTCCATCAGCTTGAGCAGACGCGCTGTCTCGGCGGCAGCGTCCGGCGCGTTTGCCTCGATGCGCAGGGCGGAGGTGTTCGCGTCCGGCCGGATGGCCAGCTCCCAGCTGCCGTCGCGTATATGCAGGCCGTCGGTAAAGTCCGCCCCGGCCTCCATCATCGCCTCCGAGATCGTGCGCATCAGGTGCGCGCGGTCGCGGCAGGGGACGGTGCGGCAGTTCGGGTCTGTGATCTGTGGCGGCAGGTCATCCGGGGCGTCCGGCCGCGCCGGGCTCAGTCGCCCGTCGAGCACGTCGAGACTGCACTGGTAGTAGGCGCGCGGTGTGCCGATGTCGCACCAGTAGCCGTCCATCGGCACACCGAGGATCGGCTCGTGCGCTGCGAGCAGCAGCGGGAAAAGATCTTTGGCAAAATCAAACGGCTGGTCTTCCGGCACATAGGCCATTGCCCGCGGGGAGACAATATAGATCCCGGTGTTGACGAGATCCGTCACGACGTGCTCCCAGTCCGGTTTCTCGATGAAGTGCTGCACGAAGCCCTGCCGGTCCTGCAATACCAGACCGTACTGCAGCGGCTCGGCGTTCGGATAGAGTGCGATCGTCACAGCCGCATTTGCCTGCTGATGCCGGCGGTAGAGTCCCAGCAGGTCAAAGCTGCACGCGGCATCGCCGCTGATGACGAGAAAATCGTCCTCGCCGTAAAAGTCGCTGCACGCGCGTACACCGCCGGCCGTGCCGCGCGGCTCGGACTCGATGCGGTATTTCAGGTGCACGCCGTAGTTGCTGCCGTCGCCGCAGTGCTCCTGAATGACCTCCGGCCGGTAACACAGCGTCATGCACACGTCCGTGAAACCGTTGCGCCGCAGCAGATCCAGCAGCCGGTCGAGCACTGGCACGCCGACGAGCGGCACCATGGGTTTCGGGAGGTTTCCGGTGATGCTGCGCAGCCGCCGGCCCTGACCGCCGGCCAGCAAAATTGCTTTCATGCGCACGCTCCTTTCACAAATCTTCAGCAGGAAAGTGTATTGTCAATGGGGATAGAATCTGATATAATCATTGATTATCATGGGGGCAATAGGTTTTGCCCCACAGGGTGCAAGGAGGTATGACGATGCGGGATCCCAAAGTCAGCAATGTACCCAATGAATCCAAACTGCAGCGTGCGCTGATGCCCAATTCGCGGATGTTTCTGCTGTTTCTGATCGTGTTTGCAGTGCTCACGTTTTTCTTCTCCGACCGGCTCTGGCTGTCGATCGGCGAGGGCGTCATCATTCTGCTGCTCATTATCTACTCGGTCATCATGCGCGCGCGCAAGCGCCGCACGCTCGAGCGATATATTGAATCCGTCACCTATGATACGGAGTCTGCGCGAAATAATACCCTGCAGAATTTCCCGCTGCCGATGGCGGTCTTTCGCCCGGCGGACTCACAGGTCATCTGGGCCAACCAGAACTTTTTCGATCTTTGCGGCCGGCACAAGCCGTCGGTCGATATGCGCATCACGGATGTGATCCCGGAGTTTTCCGGCCGCTGGCTGCTCGAGGGCAACACCCAGTGTCCGGAGCTGCTGGAGTATCAGGGCCATAAGTACCAGATCCACGGCAACCTCGTGCGCACGAACCCGGATGATGCCGCCAGCTACATGGGCATCACGTACTGGGTCGATGTCACGGATTATGAAAAGATCCGGCTGGAGTATTATGCGTCCCGTCCGGTCATCGCCGTCATCGTCATTGATAACTATGACGAGCTCATCCGCGGCCTGACCGACCGCAAGCGCAATGAGCTGCGCGACGCCATTGAGGACAAGCTCCTGCAGTGGTGCGAGGGGAAGGGCGGCTTCTTCCGGCGCTACGACCGCGACCGGTATCTGTACGTGTTCGAGGAGCGGCATCTCGACGAGCTGCGCGAGAACAAATTCGCGTCCCTGCTCGACAGCGTGCGCAGCGTGGCCAGCCCCAGCGGCATCCGCGCGACCGTTAGCGTTGGCATCGGGCGCGACGGTGACAGCCTCGATGAATGCTATAATTTCGCCATCCTCGGCACCGAGATGGCGCTCTCGCGCGGCGGCGATCAGGCCGTGGTGAAAAACCGCGTTACGTTCGAGTTTTTCGGTGGCCGCGGCGGAGAGGTCGAGCGGCGCACAAAGGTCAAGTCCCGCGTCATGGCCAACGCCCTCAGCCAGCTCATTCAGGACTCGTCCAAGGTCTATGTCATGGGCCACAAATTCTCCGATCTGGACACGCTCGGCGCGGCCGCCGGCGTTTGCTGCATCGCGCGCAAGCTCGGCACGCCCTGCCGCATCGTCATGGATGCGAACAAGACGGCCGCCGGCCAGCTGCGCGACCGGATGCTGCACGCGCCGGAGTATGCCAAGGCGTTTCTGACGCCGCAGGAGGCGTACCTGCACGCCGACAGCCGCACACTGCTCGTCGTGGTGGACACCAACCGCCCGGACCAGGTCGAGAACCACAACCTGCTGGAAGCCTGCACCCGTGTGGCGGTCATCGACCACCACCGCCGCGCGGCGACCTATATCACCAATGCGACCATGAGCTTCCACGAGCCGTATGCGTCGTCGGCCTGCGAGTTGATGACGGAGCTGCTCGAGGAGCTGGTCGAGCAGCCGGACATCCTGCGCGTGGAAGCGGAGGCAATGCTCTCGGGCATTATGCTCGATACGAAGGATTTCACCGTCCGCACTGGCGAGCGCACGTTTGAGGCGGCGGCGTTCCTGCGCCGCGCCGGGGCCGACACCTCGGAGGTCAAAAAGCTCCTGCAGACGGATATGGAGCACACGGTCGCCCGCTATAAGATCCTGCAGACGGCGTCCATCTACCGCGCGGACATTGCCATTGCCGCGCCCACTGAGCCGCAGGACCGCATCGTCGCAGCGCAGGCGGCGGATGAGCTGCTCAACATCGCCGGGGTCACGGCATCCATGGTCATTTATCCGATGGGTGACGGGGATGTATTTATCTCCGCGCGTTCGATCGGTGAACTGAATGTGCAGCTGGTTATGGAGGCGCTCGGCGGCGGCGGCAGCCGCTCGTCGGCGGCCGTGCAGCTGCATGATGTGTCGGTCGCGCAGGCGGTGCAGATGGCGCGCGCGGCGATCGACGATAATCTGGAAAATTAAGCAAAGGAGTATCTTGCTATGAAAGTAATTTTGAATGTGGACGTGAAGGGCCAGGGCAAGAAGGGCGAACTCAAAGAAGTGTCCGACGGTTATGCCCGCAACTATCTTCTGCCGCGCAAGCTCGCGACGGAGGCCACGGCCGACAACCTCAATGCCTTCCGCCTGAAGGAAAAGGCCAAGGCGGCGCAGATTGCCCGCGAAAAGGCCGAGGCGGAGGAAAACGCCAAGAAGCTCGGCGCCATTCAGGTGAAGATCGCGGCGAAGGCGGGCAGCAACGGTAAGCTCTTCGGCTCCGTGACCTCGAAGGAGATCAGCGATGCGCTGCACGAGCAGTTTGACCTCACCATCGAAAAGCAGAAGATCGTCCAGGCTGAGCCCATCAAGAGCTTCGGCGCGTATGAGGTCAAGTGCAAGCTCGGCTATGAAGTCACCGGCACCATCCACGTGCTGGTCATCGAAGAAAAATAAACCGCGCGCAGACGAGGGAGGGACCCGTCATGGAGGAGCTGCTGGGCAGACAGCCGCCCCATTCCGCTCCGGCGGAGCAGGCAGTCATCGGTGCGATGCTCATCGATCCGAGCTGCATCCCGGACGTGATCGAAAAGGTCAAGTCCGACGAATTTTATATTCAGGTCAACCGCGACATTTTTGACACCATCTTCGCCATGTTCTCCTACGGGCAGAGTGTGGACGCAGTCACGGTGCTTGAGCAGATGAAGGTCCGCGGCGTGTACAAGGACACGACGCAGCAGTACCTCATGGAGGTCATGCAGGTCACGCCTACGGCGGCGAACGTGCTCAAGTATGCGGCCATCGTGCGCGATCAGGCGCTGCTGCGCAATCTGCACACGGCGGCCGACGAGATCAACAACATGATCTTTGAGGGCTCCGGCGGGGCGGACGCCATGCTCGAGGCGGCCGAGCGCAAGATCTATGCGCTCCGGCAGGGACGCAACGTCGGCGGCCTGCAGCCAATCAGTATGGTCATCCAGCGCGTGTATGCAAACCTCTCCGAGGCGGCGAGCAGCGGCGGGGGCATCCCCGGCGTAGAGCTTCA
>ERZ772991.3006-NODE-3006-length-10377-cov-10.343926_pt1 | contig 10377 bp, 7 predicted proteins | sample MGYA00511128_ERZ772991 | MGnify/ENA primary metagenome ERZ772991 (study PRJEB29015, sample SAMEA2737655) | human gut metagenome | biome: human gut; feature: human-associated habitat; material: faeces | place: China | collected 2012 ... | reverse complement strand
GGGCCGGACATGCCCGGCCCCTACAGCGCTATTTTTCCCAAAGACTCTTGCCGTCGCCTTACAAACCGTATATAATAAGCCTATACGAAGCATATAAAGGGAAAGGAAAGACAATCATGCCGCAGAAAAAGCCGTTTATTACCCTTGCCCAGGCGAAGCAGATCGCCGCCGATATTCCCACCCCGTTCCACATCTATGACGAAAAGGGTATCCGGGAAAATGCCCGCAGGGTCATCGCCGCGTTCAGCTGGAACAAGGGCTTCAAGGAATACTTTGCCGTCAAGGCCACGCCCAACCCCTACCTGCTGAAGATTCTGCAGGAGGAGGGCTGCGGCGTTGACTGCTCCAGCTATACTGAGCTGCTCATGAGCGAGGCCTGCGGCTTCAAGGGCAGCGACATCATGTTTTCCTCCAACGACACGCCCGCGCAGGACATGAAGAAAGCCTACGACCTCGGCGCGTACATCAATCTGGATGATCTGACCCATGTCGAATTTCTCGAGAAGGTTGCTGGTGTGCCCAAGACCGTATGCTGCCGCTACAATCCGGGCGGCACCTTCCAGCTGGGCGAGAGCAAAGAGGGCTTCCAGGTCATGGACAAGCCCGGCGACGCCAAGTACGGCATGACCGAGGAGCAGATGATCGACAGCTACAAGAAGCTGGCCGCAAAGGGTGCCAAAAACTTTGGCATCCACGCCTTCCTCGCCTCCAATACCATTTCCGACGCCTATTATCCTGAGCTGGCAGGCATCCTCTTCCAGCTGGCTGTCCGCGTCCAGAAGGCCACCGGCGTGCATATCGCCTACATCAACCTGTCCGGCGGTGTCGGCATCCCGTACCGTCCCGAGCAGACGGAGAACGACATCATGGCCATCGGTGAGGGTGTCCGCAAGAAGTTTGAAGAAATTCTGGTCCCCGCCGGCATGGGCGATGTCTCCATCTTCACCGAGATGGGCCGCTTCACCACCGGCCCCTACGGCGCTCTGGTGGCTACTGCCATCCACGAGAAGCACATCTATAAGGAATACATCGGTCTGGATGCCTGCGCGGCCAACCTGATGCGCCCCGCCATGTACGGCGCTTACCACCACATCACCGTGCTGGGCAAGGAAGATGCACCCCACGACCACAAGTACGATGTGGTCGGCGGTCTGTGCGAGAACAACGACAAGTTTGCCATCGACCGTATGCTGCCCAAGATCGACATCGGCGACATCGTGTATATCCACGACACCGGTGCGCACGGCTCTGCCATGGGCTACAACTACAACGGTAAGCTGCGCAGTGCCGAGGTCCTGCTCTGCGAGGACGGCTCTCACCGCCTCATCCGCCGCGCTGAGACTCCCCGCGACTACTTTGCAACGCTGGACTTCCTGCCCTTCATGAAGCCGCTGCTGGGCGAGTACAACGACGACTGAGCACGCTTCTGACTCCATCACACCAGAATAAAGCGAGGAACGACGCAGATGTTTTTTGGATTCCAACTCACCTGTGGCCTGATGCTGGTCTTTTACGGCTATTCGGTCATGAAAAATCCACGGGTCTGGGGCGACCAGGGCCGTCAGGCCGTCAAGGCCGAAAACTTCCCCGAGTACTGCCGCCAGAACGGCCTGTTTTTCCTGAAAGCTGGCTTCATCATGGCCCTCATCGGGGCGCTGGACGCGCTGGTAACGCTTTCGGGTCTGCTGTACGTCCTGCTGTACCTGTTCGGGCTGGCGTTTGCGTTCTACCCGCTGACCCGCTGGTGCAAGGAGAACGAGGGCTTCTCGTGGCCCTGGCCCCGCGTCGAGAGCGAGAAAAAGCGCATCAAGAAACTGCGCCGGCAGCAGGAGGCCGAAAAGGCGGAACGGGAAGAAAAGTAAATAGCAAAAATAAGAGGTCGCTGTAAAAGCAACCTCTCAGTCTCACTTCGTTCGACAGCTCCCCCTACCGAGGGGAGCCTCTGGCGAAGAGATTGGGCTTTCTGCCATGCCAAAGCCTCCCCTCGATAGGGGAGGCGGCACGGCGAAGCCGTGACGGAGAGGTTGAACACAGCGGCCTCTTTTTGTTTTCTTAAATCAAACCATTTTCTTTGCAGTAGTGGTAAATACCATCCTCTGCACAGGTACCGCAGACCTCGCTGGCGATGGCTTTCAAATCGGCAGAGGCGTTGCCCATGGCAACGCTGTGACCGACAGCCTGAAACATTTCTATATCGTTGTTGCCGTCACCGAAAGCCATTGCATCCTCGGGCGTCAGGCCGTAATAGGCCAGAACTTTCCGGATACCGGCTCCTTTTCCGCCGGAGATGGGGATGATGTCCACCGCCCTGTCCCACCAGGCGGCGATTTTTGCACCGCTCGTGCCTTTGAGGATGGCGGGCCAGTCGCTTTCGCGGCAGCCCATCAGCAGCTGGAAAACTTCACCTCGGGAGACTTCATCGAACTTATCGGAAATGACCGGCGCTCGTCCGCCGATGGCGTAATATGCCGTCAGATCGTCATCCGTCCCGTTGGAGAGCAGCTGCGTCCGTCCTGCAACCGACACCGGACGACCAAGCGCTGCGGCGTTTTGGATCAGCGTCTGCACATCCTGCGGCGGGATGGGGCTGGCAAAAATATCTCCGCGGCGGTCGTAGCAGTAGGAGCCGTTGTAGGTGAGAAAGACGTCGAACTCCACGCCGTCGAATCTCGGCACAATGAGCGGAGAACGCCCGGTGGCGACGGCCAGCAGGATGCCGTTTTGCTGTAAGCGGCGCAGAGCGTCCAGTGTCCGCTCAGTAATACGCTTTTTCTCCATGTCGATGAGGGTGCCGTCGATGTCGAAAAAGATGATGCAGGGCTTGTGCATGGTGCTGTACCTCCAATGCAAAAAGAGGGGAGAAACTTACCTGCGGGCCGTGGGCTGGCCCACGATGTCGTAGATGTCACGCCCAGCAAGCGCCTCAAAATGTGCCTTGATGGCGAGGTTGATGTCCCACTTGTTCTGCGGATAATCGCCGTAGCGGCGGCGGACGTCCTCCATCCGCTCAATGATGTCCATGACACCGTCGGCCCCGGCCAGCGAGTCGCAGAGCTGGATGAGTCTGTCGTACTCGTCGTAGGCCATGCCGTCCAGTCCGTCGGCAATGATTTTCGTTTCTTCGGGCGTCGTGTCACGCCTGCCTACATAGTCGGCCAGCGACTGGTTATTGAAGGAATGACTCAGGCAGACCCGCGCCACCTCGTCGTACCCCAGCGAGAGCATGTAGCGGTAGCCGTCTACGACATGGCCGAGGTGCCGCTTGCCGTACCGCCGCCCGATGTCGTGGAGCAGCCCCAGCACATAGGCCTTGTCTGCGTCCAGCCCGCAGGCGCGGGCGATGGCCTCGGCGCAGTGGGCTGCAGTGCGGCTGTGGTCGCCCCAGGGGCCGGGGTTGTGGGGCTCAGCTTCGGCTAAAAGGGCTTCGGCGGTCTTGCGGTCAGGATACATCAGAATGCCTCCTTATAGTGCGTCGATGTCGGCCTGTAGTTTCTCGTAGAATTTCCCCAGATGGAGACCGTCGATGAAGCGGTGATTGACCTCCACCGACATCCCCAATTTCTTGCGGCCATTTTCCTCGCCATATCTGCCCCATGTGATGCGGGGGATGTTGTCGTCCCGGTCAAAATCCCGCTCGTTGGTGCAGCCGGTCAAATCAAACCACGGTGTGCAGGAGATATAGATGAGGTTGTCGTTCTCTTCGTCCTGGTCAAGAAGGGTCTTCTGGGCAGCGCTTCTCGCCTGTGCAGAGGCACAGAACTCCGCAATGCCACCGACTTTTGGCAGGGTGACGATGTGAAACTGCTCACTGCCGGGTTTCAGGTCGGTCAGGCTGGGAATGCGCTCATCCAGCAGCCACACCTCGCCGTCCCGGATAGCGTAGCGGAAATTCTTCACGCTGTTCACGGCGTCCGTCACGAGATACCCCATCGCGTAATAAAACGACAAATGCCGCTCCTTGACATAGCGGTAAAGGTTTGTTACATCCACCCGGAAGGTGACGCTGTAAAAAGGGTGGGAAACAGCGGAGAAAAACTCGAACAATTCAGCCCGCTCCCAGTGGGTCCTATCGACTTTTTCCATCTTACTTCTCCTCGGCGGGGGCCTGCTTATTTTTATCCAGCGTGTCGAACTGCTTTACGATCTGCGGGTCTTTCAGTTTGATGACCTTGCCGGAGAGGTAGTGGAGGGTATTTTCCTCGGGAATGTCGAGAAAGCTGATGCGGACGGCGCAGAGGGCCTGCGTCTTGGTGCCGGTGCGCTCATTCATCTTGCGGTTGCCGTACTTGATGTCGCCCAGCACCGGCTTGCCCAGATAGGCCAGATGGGCGCGGATCTGGTGAGTGCGGCCGGTGATGAGGCCGATGCGGCAGAGGGCGAAGGGGCCAGCCGTCCGCAGCACGTCCACATCGGTGATGATCTGCTTGCGGCGCTCGTCCTGGGACTGGTGGGCGTGGATGCTCACCTTATTGTTCTTCTCGTCGTGCTCCCACCATGCAGTGAAGCGCCCGCTCTGGGGGATGCCCACCGTGATGGTGTAATACTCTTTTTTGAGCAGGTCAGTGCGGATGATCTCGTTCATGTCCCGGAGGGCGGCGTAGCTCTTGGCCGCGATGACGAGGCCCTCAGTGCCGCGGTCGAGGCGGTTGCAGATGCCGGGCTTGAAGCGGTTCTCGCCCTGAGGGTCGTACTCGCCCTTCTGGGCCAGATACTGGGTGAATGCGTCCACAAGGTTTGCGTCGCCGGTGCGGTCGCTGTGGCAGAGCAGGTGGGTGGGCTTGTAGAGGACGGCAATGTTTTCATCCTCGTAGATGACCGTCACCTTGGGCTGGTTCTGCTGTTTTTTGGGGGCGGGCTTGTGGGCCGGCTTTGCACCCTCAGGCGGGAAGAATTCGTCGTTGATGTAGAGCTCAATGAGGTCGCCGGCTTTGAGGCGGTCTTCGGGTACACCCTTTTTGCCGTTGACTTTGATGCGCTTGTTGCGGAAACTCTTGTATAAAAGGCTGGTAGGGAAGTCGCGGGTCACGCTCTGGACAAAGCGGGAGAGGCGGACACCCTCATCGTTGGCGGTGGCAGTGTATTGTTTCATAAAAGTATATCCTTTTTGCTTTTCTGGAAAGATTCTGCTTGCCTTTTTGCCAAAGGCTCCCCTACAAGGGGAGCTGGCGAGGAGCTTGCGACGAGACTGAGAGGTTGTACGAAGGATGGCTTTGCCGTAGGAATGAAACCTCTCCGTCATTGCTTCGCAATGCCACCTCCCCTATCGAGGGGAGGCTCTGGCGTACCGAAAAGTGTTCTTTCTACTTTATAATAATCTACTCTCCCCATGAAGTCAACGCAGAATATTTTCTGTCGGCTCTTGTCTTTTGCCGAAAATGGGGTACTATAAAAGAAACGACTACAAACAAAGGAGCGCAGCTATGGCAGGACAGAACATAAGCCACGAGGGTCACCGGCAGCGGATGCGCACCCGGGTGGAGCAGTACGGGCTGGAAAGCCTCGCACCCCACGAGGCACTGGAATATCTGCTCTACATCACCAACGCCCGCCGGGATACCAACGGCATCGCCCACGCGCTGCTGGAGCGTTTCGGCAGCTTTGCCGGTGTGCTGGAAGCCAGTGAAGAAGAACTCTGCCGTGTGCCGGGCGTCGGCCCGGCCAGCGCCCGGATGCTGCATCTCCTGCCCGAGGTGAGCCGGTACTACGAGCACAGCCGCACCAGCACCGAGGGTGCGCTGACCACCACCGAGCGGCTGGCGGCTTACCTGAAACCCCGCTTCGCCGGGGCAAAACAGGAGAAAGCCCTGCTCCTTTCGCTGGACAGCCGCAGCCGGGTAAAGAGCGTGTACTGGCTCAAAGAGGGGAATACCCGGATGGTGAGCCTCGAGGTGAAGGATGTCGTCTCGGCGGCGCTCCGGGGCGGGACGGAAAGCGTCGTGCTCTGCCACAACCACCCCAACGGTGTGCCGCTGCCCTCCCGCGAAGACCTCGCCGCCACCGAGAACATCGTCCGTGCGCTGGGGCTGGTCAAGATACGCCTGCGGGACCACATCATCCTCGCCGAAAACGACTACTTCTCCATGCGGGAATCCAACCGCCTGCCGTTCTACGACTTCGAGACCGGCGCAATGTTACGCCCATATGGAAGAGAATGATTTACATTATAAAATAATTGTGGTATAATGGCTGCGAGAGATACAACTAATCGTAGTTTTGAAAAGGAGGGCTTTTTGTGGCAGAGGAAAAATTCCATCTGGTGTCGTCCTACGCCCCCACGGGCGACCAGCCGCAGGCCATCGCACAGCTGGTAGAGGGGGTAGAGCGGGGCGACCGCTGCCAGACCCTGTTGGGCGTCACCGGCAGCGGCAAGACCTTCACGATGGCGAACGTCATCGCCCAGTGCAACCGCCCGACGCTGGTGCTGGCCCACAACAAGACGCTGGCCGCCCAGCTCTGCACCGAGTTCCGCTCGTTTTTCCCGGACAACGCCGTGGAATATTTCGTCTCCTACTACGACTACTACCAGCCGGAGGCCTATATCCCCAGCACCGATACCTATATCGAAAAGGACAGCGCCATCAACGACGAGATAGACCGTCTGCGCCACTCGGCCACGGCGGCGCTCTCGGAGCGGCGGGACGTCATCATCGTCGCGTCGGTGTCCTGCATCTACTCGCTGGGCGACCCCATCGACTATCGCAGCATGGTCATCAGCCTGCGGCCCGGGATGCAGATGGAGCGAGATGAGCTGTGCGAAAAGCTGGTGACGCTGCAATATGAGCGCAATGACGTTAATTTTATCCGCAATAAGTTCCGCGTCCACGGCGACATCGTGGACATCTATCTGGCTTATATGAGCGAGCTGGCCATCCGGGTGGAGTTCTTCGGCGACGAGATCGACCGCATCACCGAGTTCAACCCCCTTACGGGCGCCAAGCAGAACGTGGTCAAGCACGTTGCCATCTTCCCGGCCAGCCACTACATCGTCAGCGCCGACAAAAAGGCTGCCGCCATTGAAAAGATCCGCGCCGAGTGCGACGCGCAGGTGAAGCAGTTCACCTCGGAAGGCAAGCTCATCGAGGCCCAGCGCATCCAGCAGCGGACGAACTACGACATTGAGATGCTGACGGAAGTGGGTATCTGCAAGGGCATCGAGAACTATTCTGCCGTTCTGTCGGGCCGTGCGCCGGGCAGTATGCCCACGACTCTGCTTGACTATTTCCCAGACGACTTCCTGCTCTTCGTAGACGAGAGCCATGTCACCCTGCCGCAGGTGCGGGCCATGTACGGTGGCGACTACGCCCGCAAAAAGACGCTGGTGGAGTACGGTTTCCGCCTGCCGTCGGCCTTTGACAACCGCCCCCTCAAGTTCGAGGAAGTGGAATCCAAGCTCAACCAGATGATATTCGTCTCGGCCACCCCCGGCGAGTACGAGCGGAAGAACAGCACCCAGGTGGCCCAGCAGGTCATCCGGCCCACTGGTCTGCTGGATCCGCTCATCTCGGTGCGCCCCGTGGAGGGGCAGGTGACGGACCTTCTGGGCGAGATAAACGCCCGCATCGAGCGGCATGAGCGCGTCCTGGTCACGACGCTGACCAAGAAAATGGCCGAAGATCTGACGGATTACTTCACCGAACAGGGGATAAAGGTCAAGTATATGCACCACGAGGTGGACACCTTCGAGCGAATGGAGATCATCAAAGACCTCCGCCTCGGCACCATCGACGTGGTGGTGGGCATCAACCTGCTGCGTGAGGGCCTCGACCTGCCCGAGGTGAGCCTTGTGGCTATCCTCGACGCCGACAAAGAGGGCTTCCTCCGCAGCGAGACGAGCCTGATTCAGACCATCGGCCGCGCCGCCCGCAATGCCGAAGGTCTGGTCATCATGTACGCCGACGAGGTGACGGACAGCATGGACCGCGCCATCACCGAGACAGAGCGCCGCCGCGCCATCCAGATGGCCTACAACGCTGAACACGGCATCGTCCCGAAGACCATCGTCAAGGCCATCCCGGATTCGATTGAGATCAGCGACAAGGCCGAGAATGCCAGGATGAACACCCGGCGGATGGGCAAGCTCGAGCGCGAAGCCGCCATTGACCGCCTGACCCGGGAGATGAAGGAAGCTGCCAAGCTGCTGGAATTTGAGCATGCGGCCTTCCTGCGCGACCAGATCGACCGCCTGCGCCGGGGCGAGAACCCCACTGTGGATTCCTCGGCAGAGACGGAGCGGAAGCAGAACCATGCACAGACACAGAGAAGAGGGAGAAAGTACCTTGGCAAACGATAAAATAGTCATCAAGGGTGCGCGGGAGCACAACCTGAAAAACGTAAATCTGACCCTCCCGCGTGAAAAATTCATCGTTATGACCGGCCTTTCCGGTTCGGGCAAGTCGAGCCTTGCCTTCGACACCATCTACGCCGACGGCCAGCGCCGCTATGTCGAGAGCCTGTCCAGCTACGCCCGGATGTTCCTTGGCCGGATGGATAAGCCTGATGTGGACGAGATCACCGGCCTGTCTCCGGCCATTTCCATCGACCAGAAGACCACCAGCCACAACCCCCGCTCCACCGTGGGTACCGTGACGGAAATTTACGATTATCTGCGCCTTTTGTACGCCCGCGTGGGCGTGCCGCACTGCCCGGTGTGTGGGCGGGTCATCAGCCAGCAGAGCGTGGATGAGATGGTGGACGCTGTGCTCAAGCTGGAAGAGGGGACGAAGTTCCAGGTCCTCGCGCCTGTCGTCCGCCAGCGCAAAGGCACCCAGCAGAAAGAGCTGGACGCCGCCCGCCGCGCCGGTTACGCCCGCGTAAAAATCGACGGCAATATGTACGACCTCGACGAGGAGATCGCGCTGGAAAAGAACATCAAGCACACCGTGGAGATCGTCGTTGACCGTCTTGCCATGCGCAAGGGCATCCGCGGCCGTCTGGCTGACTCGCTGGAAACGGCGCTTGCCCTTACCGACGGCGTGGCTGAGGTGGATGTCATCGGCGGCGAGTGCATGACCTTCAGCCAGAATTTCGCCTGCCCTGAGCACGGCATTTCCATCAGCGATCTGTCGCCCAGGCTCTTCTCCTTCAATAACCCTCTGGGTGCCTGCGAGAAGTGTACCGGCCTCGGCACCTTCATGCGGGTGGACGAAGAGCGCATCCTGCCCAACCGGAATCTCTCGATTCGGGAAGGCGCCATCAAAGCCAGCGGCTGGTACTACGCCGAAGGCTCTGTAGCCGAGATGTATTATCTGGGACTGGGAAAAAAATACGGCTTTACGCTGGATACGCCCATCAGAGAGATGAGCACTGAGGCCGTCAACGCCCTGCTCTACGGCACCAACGAAGAAAAAATCGAGATGCACCGCACGAATGAGTTCGGCAGCGGCGTCTATTATAATACCTTTGAGGGCATCGTCGAGAACCTCGAGCGCCGCTTCCGCGAGACGAACAGCGAGTGGATGAAGGAGGAGATCGGCAGCTTCATGTCGGGCGTCGAGTGTCCCGACTGCCATGGCAAGCGCCTGAAACCGGTGGTGCTGGCTGTGACCATCGGCGGCAAAAACATCAGCGATTTCTGCGAAATGTCGATTCGGGACGAGCTGAAATTCATCGCCGACAATGAGCCGAACCTGACCGAAAAGCAGAAGCAGATCGGCGGCCAGATCATGAAGGAGATCAAGAACCGCCTGCAGTTTTTGCAGAGCGTGGGCCTCGATTACCTCACACTGGCCCGGTCGGCAGGCACCCTGTCCGGCGGCGAGAGCCAGCGTATCCGCCTGACCACCCAAATCGGAAGCGCTCTGTCGGGTGTACTGTACGTGCTGGATGAGCCGTCTATCGGTCTGCACCAGCGCGACAACGATAAACTCATCGCAACGCTGAAAAATCTCCGTGACCTCGGCAATACGGTCATCGTGGTCGAGCACGACGAGGATACCATGCGCAGCGCCGATTATATCGTGGACGTCGGCCCGGGCGCGGGCGTCCACGGCGGCGAGATCGTGGCCGCAGGCTCCGTCAGGGACATCTGCAAGGCCAAGCGCAGCATCACCGGCGACTATCTGTCGGGCCGCAAGCGCATCGAGGTGCCGCAGATCCGCCGCCCTGGCAACGGCAATTTCCTCACGGTGAAGGGAGCGCGCGAAAACAATCTGCGCAACATCGACGTAAAATTTCCGCTGGGCGAATTCATCTGCGTGACGGGCATCTCCGGCTCGGGCAAGTCGAGTCTCATCAACGAGATTTTGTATAAGACCCTCGCCTGTGAGCTGAACGGCGCCCGCTCCCGCGCTGGCAAGTGCGATGGGGTAGAGGGCCTCGAGTTCGTGGATAAGGTCATCGGCATCGACCAGCAGCCCATCGGCCGCACGCCCCGCTCCA
>ERZ772991.3005-NODE-3005-length-10381-cov-13.349506_pt1 | contig 10381 bp, 9 predicted proteins | sample MGYA00511128_ERZ772991 | MGnify/ENA primary metagenome ERZ772991 (study PRJEB29015, sample SAMEA2737655) | human gut metagenome | biome: human gut; feature: human-associated habitat; material: faeces | place: China | collected 2012 ... | reverse complement strand
TGACGGTGACAGCGGGGGTCTCGATGGGCAGGCCAGCCTTCAGGGAAGCCTGACGAGCGACGTTCTGGCCCAGACCAGCCTGGATGACGCAGCCCATGTAAACATGATCGACCTGCTCGGGTTTCACGTTAGCACGGTTCAGGGCCTCCTTGATGACGATGGAGCCCAGCTCTGCAGCAGGGACGTTTGCCAGGGTGCCGCCAAACTTACCAATAGCGGTACGGCAAGCAGATGCGATAACAATTTTCTTCATGTTAATAGCCTCCTGAATTTATCTGTTTCGGGGTTTCGTAAAACTATTTATCAAAAAGCCCAAGGGCCTTTCTGCATTATAAAAGGTATCAGATCGTCTTTCCTTCCGCCCGGAGCTGCTCCACTTTGGCGTGGATGGCATCCTCTACGTTGGGCGTCACGAACTTGGAGATGTTGCTGCCGTAGCGGGCAGCCTCCTTGACGATGGTGGAGGAAAGGTAGCTCCACTTGATGCTGGTGGCAAGGAACATCGTCTCGATGCCGGGCATCAGTGCGTGGTTCGTCTGGGCGAGCTGTATCTCGTTTTCGAAATCCGTCACCGCCCGCAGGCCCCGCACCATCACCGAAGCGTGGCGCTTCTTGGCGAACTCCACGGTCAGGCCGTCGAAGCTCTCCACCGTCACATTCGGGATGTCCTTGCAGCACTCCCGCAGCAGCGCCACCCGTTCTTCTACGGTAAACAGAGGGTTCTTTGCACTGTTGATGAGCACTGCTACAATGAGCCGGTCGTTTATCTTTGCAGCTCGCTTGATGATGTCGAGATGTCCTCTCGTGACCGGGTCGAAGGACCCGGGGTAAACTGCTGTTGCCATCGGCATGGTCTCCTTTATTTGCGCGCTTTGGAAAAGCGCATTTGGTGTTGCCATGATAGCACTTTTCAGTTTCTGCTTCAAGTACCAGGCCGCATCGCCATCGCAATATCGTTAATTTTTAGTCAATCAACGTCGCACTGGGGCGCATCATCTTGGTACACCCTTAGTAAACCATATCGTCAAAATTTTATCAAGTACTTTTTCGAAAAAAATTGTTTCTGCTATACCAAACAATCGCCACAAATACCTAAGAAATTTAGTCAAATTGTCCTGCAAGGCATTTTTTCGCGGAAGAGGGCTTGATTATAATGTTTGTTAATGTTATAACTAAGCTGTGCAGGTGTGCCGCTGCCGGAGACTTCTGCCCTGCCGACCCCAAGGATACCGCCGGGGGTGTGATAAGACAGTGTCCGGACTGGAAAGAAACGGTAAATTTCCGGCTAAGATTTTGTCCCGTAGAATTGTAAATAATAAATTTACAATTCTTTTATGTTCTTAAAGGAGAGGATGGTTTATAATGGATTTCATGGAAATGTATGCCCAGAAAAAGATGACTGCCGAGCAGGCTGCTTCTCTGGTCAAGAGCGGCGACTGGGTAGATTACGGCTGGTGCGTCAACACCCCCGTGGCCGTGGACGCCGCCCTTGCCAAGCGCCTGCCCGAACTGGAGAACGTCAATTTCCGCGGCGGCATCCTGATGTGGGTGCCTGAGATCTTCCAGATCGACGACCCCGCTGCCCACATGACCTGGAACAGCTGGCACATGGGCGGCATTGAGCGCAAAGCCATCGCACAGGGCTTCTCGTTCTACTCCCCCATCCGCTATTCGGAGCTGCCCCGCTACTACCGCGAGAGTCCCGACCCGCTGGACATCGCCGTCTTCCAGGTGACTCCGATGGACGAGCACGGCTACTTCAACTTCGGCCCCAGCGCTTCCCATCTGGGTGCCGTCTGTGAGAAGGCCAGGAAGATCATCGTGGAGGTCAACACCAATATGCCCCGCTGCCTCGGCGGTATGGAGAACTGTGTCCATATCTCCCAGGTCACCGGCATCGTGGAGGGCGACAATCCGCCCATCGGCCAGATGGCCGCTGCCGGCCCCGCTTCCGAGGTCGATCTGAAGGTCGCAAACCTCGTCGTGCCGCAGATCCCCAACGGTGCCTGCCTGCAGCTGGGCATCGGCGGTATGCCCAACGCCATCGGCAGCCTCATCGCCCAGAGCGATTTGAAGGACCTGGGCGTCCACACCGAGATGTATGTTGACGCTTTCGTGGACATCGCCAAGGCCGGCAAGATCACCGGCGCACACAAGCAGCTGGACAAGGGCCGTCAGGTCTACGCCTTCGGTGCCGGCACCCAGAAGATGTACGACTACCTCAACGACAACCCCGAGTGCATGTCTGCTCCCGTCGATTACACCAACGACATCCGCAGCATCTCCGCGCTGGACAACTTCGTCTCCATCAACAATGCGGTGGACATCGACCTGTTCGGCCAGGTGAATGCGGAGAGCGCCGGCGTCAAGCACATTTCCGGCGCAGGCGGCCAGCTGGACTTCGTGCTGGGCGCATACCTTTCCAAGGGCGGCAAGAGCTTCATCTGCCTGTCTTCTACCTTCTTTAATAAGAAGACCGGTCAGCTCGAGAGCCGCATCCGTCCCACGCTGGAAAACGGCAGCATCATCACCGATACCCGCGCCAATCTGCATTACCTCTGCACCGAATACGGCTGCGTCAACCTCAAGGGTCTGACCACCTGGGAGAAGGCCGAAGCCCTCATCAATGTGGCACACCCCGACTTCCGCGAGGAGCTTATCAAAGAGGCCGAGAAGATGCACATCTGGCGCCGCAGCAACAAAATCTAAACATCGCCGTACCGGCTCCTGCCGTCTGCGGCAGGAATGGAGTCACACATGATGGACAAAAAGCCGCACATCAAGCCCTATCTCTACGGAATGCTCGCGGGCTTTGGTGCGATAAGTCTAAGTATCCTGTTCTTCTTCTTCATCTACCGCTTCGACGGGTTCGGCGACGCGGTCTCCAAGGTGACCGGCATCCTGATGCCCTTCATCTACGGTGCCGTCATCGCCTATCTGCTCAAGCCGGTGTGCAACACCATTGAGGGCTTTTTGCACCGCATCTTCCCCGAAAAGCTCCACAGCATGGCCAATATGCTTGCCATTGCGGCGACGCTGCTGTTCGGTGTGCTGGTGGTCTACGCCCTCGTGATGATGGTGGTGCCGCAGCTCATCACAAGCGTCACCTCCCTCTACTACACCGCGCAGACCAGCATCACCCGGTTCATGCGGTGGGTGAACACACAGGAAGTCTTCTTGGATAATGAGACACTGATGGGCTATTTCAACAATGCCTACGATGCCATTGCTGACAACCTGACCACTCTGCGCACCACCCTGCTCCCCTCGCTGCAGAATATACAAGGCATCCTGAGCGGTGTGGGCGTCGGCGTCATGAGTGTGGTGACCTGGTTCAAGAATCTGCTCATCGGCCTTATCGTCGCTGTTTACCTGCTGGCCAGCCGCAAAAAGTTCGCCAAGCAGGCCAAGATGATCCTCTACAGCGTCGTCAAGCCCCACTGGGCGCAGCTCATCCAGGAGGAAGTCCTCTACGCTGACAAGATGTTCGGCGGCTTCATCAACGGCAAGATCATGGACTCTGCCATCATTGGTGTGCTCTGCTATTTCGCCTGCATCATCTTCAAGTTCCCGAGCGCACTGCTGGTGTCGGTCATCATCGGCGTCACCAACGTCATCCCCTTCTTCGGCCCCTTCATCGGTGCCGTGCCTGCAACGCTGCTCATCCTCATCCAAAGCCCCATCAAGGCCCTCTGGTTCGTGCTGTTCGTTCTGGTGCTCCAGCAGCTGGACGGCAACGTCATCGGCCCGAAGATCCTGGGCAACACCACCGGCCTTTCGAGCTTCTGGGTGCTCTTCTCCATCCTGCTGTTCGGCGGTCTGTGGGGCTTCGTGGGCATGATCGTGGGTGTGCCGCTGTTCGCTGTCATCTATGACGTCATCAAGAAGCTGGTCTTCCACGGCCTGCGCCGCAACGGCCAGCTCGACCAGATGACCGTCTACCACGACGAGTTCGGCGATCCCAGCGACCCGGCTCCCGCACCTGTGGAAGATGAAGAAACCGAAATCGTTATGGATTCCGGCGAAGAATAAAATAACAAGATAAAGCCCCCATCCTCCCGGCTGCCTCAGCCGGTGAAGATGGGGGCTTTTCTGCGCAATTTTATCTTTGAAAGACCGATAAAGTCATTTCGCGTGAGCAGTGGAATGTGCCGGTTCCCAATCCTTGTAATTCTCGTACCGGCTCTCCCTGAGGGTGACGTGCGACCAGATCTCGTCGGCCACAGGCTGCCAGTCGGCAGCATATGCACCGCATTTGTCGCAGAGATGGTCTACGCTCTCGGGCGACTGCAAGTCGGTGCTGTGAGCACCGGTGTCATGCACCATCTGGCGCAGAAGCTCGGGGTTCTCCAGCATCGGGCAGGGACGCAGGTGGTTTTTATTGAAGGGCTGGCCGTTGTGGTAGGCCATAAAGAGCGGGCTGCGGAGAATATCGAGGATGCTGCTGTCGTGGATGTTGGCGTTGGAGTAGTGGATGAAGACGCACGGTTCTGCATCGCCCGCCGAATTGATATGGAAATAGTTGCGTCCGCCTGCGATGCATCCACCCACAAACTCGCCATCGTTCTGGAAGTCCATCGGATAGAACGGAATATCGCTCTTTTCGGAGCGAAGATACCGGATGCGCTCGATCATGTACTTGCGCTGAGCAGGCGTGGGCATCAGCTCCGGCGCGGCCTCGTTGCCTACCGGCATATAGTGGAAGTAGAACCCGAAGTGCGCGCCCTTGTCGCAGAGCATCCGCATAAAGTGGTCGCTGGTAACGGCTTCGAGATTGTCTCTGGTATAGCAGATGGAGGTGCCAAAAAGGATCCCGTGGGCCTTGAGCAAGTCCATCGCATTCATGACAGCGGCATAGTGGCCGTCGCCCCGCCGGGCATCATTGGTAGAGGGAGTTCCCTCGATCGAGAGCATGAAGGCGATATTGCCCAGTTTTACGACCTCTTCGCAGAACGGCTCATCGATGAGGGTCGAGTTCGTGTAGATCGCAAACTGCACGTCGTTGTGCTTTTTTGCCAGACGGAGAATATCTGCCTTCCGCACCAGAGGCTCGCCGCCGGTGAGCATATAGAGATAGACCCCCAGCTCCTTGCCCTCGGTGATGATCTTGTCCATATCCTCAAAGCTGAGGTTGTTTTTGTGGCCGTACTCGCCCGCCCAGCATCCCACGCAGTGCATATTGCAAGCCGAAGTGGGGTCGAACAGGATCAGCCACGGGATATTGCAGTGGTACTTTGTGCGGTTCTCGCGGATGGTCTTTGTCCCCCGGCAAAACGCCTCATAGCCAAGGTTGAGCGCCGTGGTGCGTGCCACGCTGGGCGCGGTCTGGTCGAGCACACAGTTGATGAGCTTCGACCACTTGCTGTCCGCATCGGTCAGCACTGCGCGGGCGTGCTCATACGTCTCCTCGCTGAACGAGTCGCCATAGAACTGCTTTGCGACGTCCACCATCTCGGCAAACACCTTCTGACGGTCTTTTCTGACATGAGCCAGTGCCACATCCACCATCGTTCCGACAGCGGCACGCTGTACCTTATGGCTCAACGGCTCCAACGCGATACTCATAAAAGTCTGCCTCCTTATGTGGGTCTTTGCCAGCCCTTTGTTTTGACAATACTTTAACATTTTTCCGACAAAGGTTCTATAAACAAGCAGAGCAGGGTGATAGTTTTTCTATCATCCTGCTCTGCTTGTTCAAATTTTTATCATTCGTCGATTTTTGATGCTCTGCCGTCGGTGCTGAAGCGCAGCAGCGCCCGCTTCAGATCCCCGTGCATCATGGTGTTGAGCCGTTCGGCCATGATGGCTGGTTCGGTCTTCATATCCCGGCGTATCCATTCCAGCACCATGCCCACAAAGCCATACTTATAAAAATCAATGATGAACTGCTTGTCCTCTTCCTGCACCGGAATGTTTTCACGCTCTATAAACATCCGCAGCAGAGGGTCAAGCATTTTATAGAGGTACTGCTCCACCTGTTCCCGGCTGATGGAGCGGTAGACATTCAGCACCAGCACCCGGTTGGCCTGCACCTTTTCCAGCATATCGCGGAAGGCGTCGCTCCACGTCTCAAAGTCCTGATGGCCTTCCAGTGCCTCTGTGGCATCCTCCACCAGGATCCAGTCCACCAAATCGTAAATATCCTTGAAATGGTAGTAAAAGGTCATGCGGTTCACACCGCAGTCCTCGGTAATGTCGTTTATCGTTATCTTATTCAGCGGCTTGCGGAGCAGCAGCTTTTTGAGCGATGCTTCCAGCGCGCGTTTTGTCGTCTGTGCCACGAGAATGCCCATCCTTTCGCGTTTGCCCCGTTCGGTGCGGAGTTTCCCAACTTCTATCTATTATGATACCTCATCTGTCCATGCAGGTGCAAGCACCTTTTTCGACTTTTTCATGAACTTTTTATGTTTTCTTAAGATTCGGACAGCAAAAAAGCCTGCGCCGCCGCAGCGCGTCTATCAGGAGCTTTCCGAAAAGCTTTGACATTTTCCGGCTCTCCTCTTGATTTCTCCCCCGGCCCTGCTTACAATGGAGACACAGAGGAGGCATCTCCCCTGTTCTTTTGATTGGGAAAGAGGTTTTTCTTATGCTGAATACCATCGGTTTCTTAGGCTGCGGCAACATGGGCGGAGCCATCGCCCGGGCCGTATGCAAGGCGGCAGACCCGCAGAACGTCTGGCTCGCCAACCGCACCGCCGCCAAGGCAGAGGCTCTGGCCGCTGAGCTGGGCTGCAACACTACCATCAACGACGAGGTGGCAGGCCGCTGCGACCTCATCTTCTTAGCCGTCAAGCCTCAGATGATGGAGGAGCTGCTGGCACCGCTCCGCTTCACGCTGGCCGAACGGCCCAGCCGCTTCGTGCTGTGCAGCATGGCGGCGGGCCTGTCCATCGCCCGCATTCAGGAGATGGCGGGCAGCGACTGCCCCGTCATCCGCATCATGCCCAACACGCCCGCTTCGGTGGGGGCCGGTATGATCCAGTACTGCACCTCCAATGTCACCGCTGAGGAAGAGGCCGAGTTCCTGAAGCTGATGGCCCCCGCCGGGCGGCTGGATGCTGTGCCGGAGGGCCTCATCGACGCGGCCAGCTGCGTGTCCGGCTGCGGCCCGGCCTGGGTGTATCAGTTCATCGAGGCGCTGGCCGACGGCGGCGTGGCCTGCGGCCTGCCCCGTGCCAAGGCGCAGGAGTACGCCGCCCAGATGGTCCTGGGCAGCGCAAAGCTGGTGCTTGAGAGCGGCCAACACCCCGGCGCACTCAAGGACGCCGTGTGCAGCCCCGGCGGCAGCACCATCCAGGGCGTGCGGGTGCTGGAAGAAAAGGGCCTGCGGGGCGCGGTGATGGACGCCGTCATCGCCTCCTACAACAAGACCAAAGAGATGGGAAAGGGTTGATCTATGCGCATCGTAGTCAAAGTCGGCACCTCCACACTGGCCCACTCCACCGGGCGGCTGAACATCCGCCACACCGAAGAGCTGGTGAAGGTGCTCAGCGATTTGAAGAACGCCGGACATGAGGTCATCCTCGTGTCGTCGGGTGCCATCGGCATGGGCGTGGGCAAGCTGTCGCTTTCCGCCCGCCCTACCGATATGTCCTCCAAGCAGGCTTGTGCCGCTGTAGGTCAGTGTGAGCTGATGTACACCTACGACCGGCTGTTCAGCGCCTACGACCACACGGTGGCGCAGATCTTGCTCACCGGTGTGGACATCGAGCACGCCAGCCGCCGTGAGAACATCCAGAACACCCTCACCCGTCTGCTGGAGCTTGGCGCACTGCCCATCATCAACGAGAACGATACCGTCGCCACCGACGAGATCACCTCCATCGGCGACAATGACACCCTCGCCGCCATCGTCACCTGCTGCATCAAGGCCGATCTGCTGGTGCTGCTGAGCGACATCGACGGCCTCTACACTGCCAACCCCCACACCCACCCGGACGCAAAGCTCATCCCGCTGGTGGAGGACATCACGCCCGAGGTGATGGCGCTGGCCGACGGAGCCGGTTCGGCACTGGGTACCGGCGGAATGTCCACCAAACTCCGGGCCGCCCGGATGGTGACCTCCAGCGGAGCTGACATGGTCATCGCGAACGGCGCCCACCCCGAGCTGCTCTATGACATTGCCGAGGGCCGTGCCGCAGGCACCCGCTTTGCGGCCCACAGACAGGAGGCATAACATGACCACACAGGAAATTCTGGAAGCTGCCCGCGGGGCCAAGACTGCCGTTGCCCTTTCGGACAGCGGCACTCGTGATTCTGCCCTCTACGGAATGGCCGACGCCCTCTGCGCCCCTGAGTCCATGGACACCATCCTCGCCGCCAACGCCGAGGACATGGCCGCCGCCAAGGGCCGCATCAGCGACGTCATGCTGGACCGCCTCGCCCTGACGCCCCAGCGCATCGAGGCTATGGCCAAGGGCATCCGGGACGTTGCCGCCCTGCCTGACCCGGTGGGCCGGGTGCTGAGCCGCATCGAGCGTCCCAACGGCCTCGTCATCGAGAAGACCGCCGTGCCGATGGGCGTCATCGCCATCATCTACGAGAGCCGACCCAACGTCACCAGCGACGCCGCCGCCCTCGCCATCAAGAGCGGCAATGCCTGCATCCTCCGCTGCGGCAAAGAGGCGTGGCGCTCGGCCAATGCCATCGTGACCACCCTGCGGCAGGGTCTGCGGGCAGCAGGTCTGCCCGAGACGGCAGTCTGCCTCATCGAGGACACCACCCATGCCTCGGCCAACGCCCTGATGACCGCCGTCGGCTATGTAGACCTGCTCATCCCGCGCGGCGGGGCCGGACTCATCCGTGCCTGCGTCGAGAACGCGAAAGTCCCCTGCATCCAGACCGGCACCGGCATCTGCCACATCTTCGTGGACGACACCGCCGACCAGACCAAGGCGCTGGGCATCATCGAGAACGCCAAGGCCAGCCGCCCCAGCGTCTGCAACGCCGAGGAAGTCTGCCTCGTCCACAGCGCCATTGCGAGCGAATTCCTGCCGAAGCTGGCCCAGCGCCTCGGCCCCGACCGCACCGCCAAGGGTCTGCACCCGGTGGAGCTGCGGCTGGACGAGCGCGCTGCCGCCCTCATCCCCGGCACCCCTGCCGGGCCGAAGGACTTCGACACCGAATTCCTCGACTACATCCTCGCGGTGAAAATCGTGGACAGCGTGGAGGAAGCCATCGCCCACATCGCGGCTCACTCCACCGGCCACAGCGAAGCCATCCTGACCCGGACCGACGCCCACGCCGCCCTCTTCACGGCGGCAGTGGACAGTGCCGCCGTCTACGTCAACTGCTCCACCCGCTTCACCGACGGCGGAGAGTTCGGCCTTGGCTGTGAGATGGGCATCTCCACCCAGAAGCTCCACGCCCGGGGACCCATGGGCCTCGGCGAGCTGTGCAGCTACAAGTACATCATCCACGGCAACGGTCAGACCCGGTAATTTTCGGGTTTTTTCCAGGATGCATCACCCTTTCGGTAAAAATTTTCTCCACAGGCCGGGGCCAAATGCCCCGGCCTGTATTTTTGTTTCCTCAAGATGGACCGTTTTTCTCTCAAGCACACTTTTGGTTGAAAAAATTTTGCAAATACATCCGAGAATAATTCCTTGTATCCAAATTTTCTCCATTCTCCACAAAGCAATAGTCATACTTTTACCATTTTATCCTACAAAAATCACAATAAAGCTCTTGACAGCCGGGCCTTCTGCGGGTTAAATTTAGAATGAGGGTGTGATTCGACACAATCTCACTAGTTTAATCTGTTTATTGAGAATTGTTCTCCGCAAGACTTCAACTTTTCAGACCGTTTTACTGCGGAGACCACTCTTCCGAGCATATCCGCCTACTCACAACACTATACTTGGAATGAAGGAGAGAGCGTTATGACGATTGCTATTCTTGCACATGATTCCCGCAAAGAGCTGGCGCTGCAGTTCTGCACAGCTTACAGCGGCATCCTATCCCGCAACACAGTCATTGCCACCGGCACCACCGGTCGGATGCTGGCGCAGGCCACCGGCCTGCCCGTACACTGCTACCTCTCCGGGAAGCTGGGCGGCATCCAGCAGATCTCGGCCCGGGTGGCCTGCGACGAAGTAGACCTCGTGCTCTTCTTCCGCGACCCGCTCAAGGCCGAGACGGGCAGCGGCAGCGAGCAGAACCTGCTGCGGCTGTGTGATATGCACAGCGTGCCGATCTCCACCAACATCGCCACCGCCGAGGTGCTGCTGCGCGGCCTCGATCAGGGCGACCTCGACTACCGTGAGGGCATCCATCCCGACATCGTGGAGCCGCTGCCCGTCCATCGGGCCGTGTGCTGAGCCTGTTTTTATAGCAGTTTGCGTTTTTAATGCACAAGCAACATCCGCAAACTGCATATCGC
>ERZ772991.2999-NODE-2999-length-10401-cov-3.383433_pt1 | contig 10401 bp, 21 predicted proteins | sample MGYA00511128_ERZ772991 | MGnify/ENA primary metagenome ERZ772991 (study PRJEB29015, sample SAMEA2737655) | human gut metagenome | biome: human gut; feature: human-associated habitat; material: faeces | place: China | collected 2012 ... | reverse complement strand
CACAGCCAACAGCACCATGATACAGCAGAGGACTTGTAAGGTCAGAAACCTTGCAAGTCCTCTTGTTTATTGTTGGTTGTGATATTTTAGGTATAGTGCTTCTTTTTCAATTTCTTTCTCAAATGCCTTTATATGGAATCCATATGGTTTAGTATTGATTTGAAAACAATCATCAGTTGGTGAATAGGAAAGCATGGTAACTTTCGGTTCAAACGTTTTTGTGTCAATTCCGTAATAATATATAGTAGCAGTTATCAGTACCATGTTGATACTTTCAAAATCTTTTGTAAAAATAGCGTGCCTGTCAGAGTGGAACAGGTCTGATGGACATTCGTAAAACTCGGAGCAGTCCTCTTTTAAAAACAAGGGGAGCAGGTGCATTGCATTGGAACTCCTGTCTACAAGAACATAGAAACGGGGAATCATGGCGGCATACTGGGGCATCATGGCAATATACATATCATCTAGCTTGTCAAGAAGATATTCCGAGCAGTCATTATTATAAAAGACATAAGGAAGTGCCTGTTCCTGCCCTTGTGAGCCAGTCTGCATGGGTACGTTCTCTCCGTAAAGCCACCGCAAGTCCACATCTAAAGAATCGGCAATCTGTTCCATTTTATCTGCTTTGGGATTGTACTGTCCTGAAAGATAGGAACTGAATGCTCCTTTGCTGATACCTGTATCTTTTACAATATCAATCTGTTTCTTATTTTTAGCTTTCATAGCAAATCGAATCCGTTCTGCGATGGTATTCATCTGAAAAAACCTCTCTTTCTATATCTCGTTATAACTTGTTATATCTTATCATCTAAATCCACTATACCACAGGTGCAGAAAAAAGAAAATAAAAAGTTCATAAAAAACTAAACTTTCTCTTGCGAACTGAAAATCTGTGTGCTATGATACAAATGGGTTCAGAAATAACTGAACTATATGACGTCATATCAAAGGAACTGGAAATAAAAGAAAGCTGTCCTATCGGCAGGACGGGGAGAAAGGAAGATGTATGCAGATTACATTGACAAAAGAACAGGTCAGAGAAGCCTTTGGAGAACTTCGATTTATGGGTGCAGACGCTTGTTACCATTATGATAGGGAGAACAAGAAGAAAACAGAGGAAGTGGAAGCCTTAAAACTTCATCTTGGAAGCATGAAGTTAGGAAACAGCGTGGATATTCGTCTGGAAGCAACGGAACTTCCGAAGATTGAGCCTTATGCGGTGGTAGAACTGGAAGAAGCAGTATACTCGCCTTATGTACAGAGAGGGAATTTCCCTGTGCTGGTGGAGAGGATTACCTGTAAAGGAATCCGCAGTATTTCAAGCAAACAGGTATAGGCAGTCAAAGTTCCTGTCCCCGTTCTGACGTACCAAACGGCAGGTTGGGGGCAGGGCAACGGCAATGCCGTTGCAGATAGGAGGTTTGATAAATTTGGAAGAAAGAAGCGGAAGTCTTCTTTCAGAACTCCCCTACACTAACAGGGGAGTAATACGGCAGAAAGAAGAATTAAGCGCGTTGATAGACTGGTGTCAGATAACCATTAAGGAAGTTCCATTAGAAGCAGTCATAGAAGATGTGCTGAGAATACCTTTGGAACTTATGACGGTCACAGGCTATGAAAAGGGGATTGCAGGACATGAGGTTGTAGCAATCTTCGATAATATCAAGGTGCTAAAGCCAACAGGAAACGCACAGTATCAAGGCTTTCAGATTTTAATGAGTGGGAAAGGCTGTCGCAACTATGAGATTTTTTTACAGCTCAATGAGGAAACATGGTTTGATTTCTTAAACAGAGTTTGCCAGTATCACATCAACTTTCCTCGGATTGATTTGGCGATAGATGATAGAAAACCATATTTGAGTATTCCCGATTTGATTGTAAGGACAAAAGAGGGATTGCTTTCCACAAAGTTACGGGAGATAGATTTTCACGATTCGGGAGAACTAAAAGAGGAAGTCTTTCAGAGTAAAGGTGGAAGTCTTTATCTCGGCAGTTCAGCCAGTAATTTAAGATTGGTATTTTATGAAAAAGGATATGAACAGAATAAAAAGTATGGAACGGAACTGGATGAAAATTGGAATCGATATGAATTGAGATTTCGACAGGAAATGGCAGTAAGTGTCGTACAGGAATTAGTGAGATACAGAGATGTGGCAGGACTGGCAATGGAAGTATTGAACAGTAAAATACGATTTTTAGAAAAGCCGACAGACAGCATGACAACACGAAAAAGACTTTATCCAACCTATCAAGCGTGGGCGGAACTGATGAAAGATATAGGCAAGGTAAAACTTACCATGCAACCACAGAAGAAAAGTCTGCAAAAGGTATGGGAGTGGTTGGAAAAGTATGTTGCCCCGTCTTTGAAACTGTTTGCAGAGGTTGGGAAGATAGAGCAGAGAGATTATATCGGTAATCTTGTGAAAAATGGAGAAATGAATATCACACAGAAGCAGTTGTATGATGATTACATAAAAGCAAGAAAATTAGGCGAAAGGGGGTAATCGTATCGAGAAAGCATTACTAAATATAAATGAATTTTGTGAGTATATGGGGATTGGGAAAACAAAGGCAAGAGAACTGTTGAACAATCCGAAAAATAGATTTACAGTACGCATTGGTAATCGGTTGTATGCAAATAAGAAATTACTTGATGAATGGCTGGAATATCAATGCAAAAGGGCTTGAAAAGAAAATGGGGTGTCGATATAATGAAAATTGAAATATTTACTTTACCATATTTCTTTCAGTAGAAGAAAGGAAAGTTGGTATGGGTAAAGATTTAAAAGGAAAAGAACTCGGTAAGGGAATTTCACAGAGAGCAGATGGACGCTATATTGCAAGATTTACAAGCAAAACAGGAAAACGTAAAACGCTTTATGATTTTAAACTGAATGAATTAAAACGGAAGTTGCGAGAAGCGGTTTATGAAGATGAACATGGTTTGAATGGCAACGGCGAAAGTATCACTTTAAACGCATGGTATGTAACGTGGACGGAGTTGTATAAGAAGAAAACAGTTAAAATGACTACGATATATAAAAATCACAGTTACTATAACGCAAGAGTGAAGAACTCTATCGGAAAGATGTATTTGCAGGACATTAAAACATATCATGTTCAAAAATTCATAAATGAATTGATAGATAGCGGTCTTGCACATGGAACGGTGTCGAACATCAGATTTATGCTGAGTGATATGTTTGATAAAGCAGTATTGAGTGAATATATTAGAAAAAATCCCTGTATCGGTGTGGAAATGCCGAAAGAAGTGAAAAAGGAAAGGCGTGTATTAACAAGAGAGGAACAGGAAAAATTCTTTACATTTGCTTCTTCCTACATACACATCAATGTTTTGAAATTTGCTGTGACAACAGGTTGTCGGATTGGAGAAGTGCTTGGGCTGAAATGGGAAGATTGTGACTTTGAAAAAAGAGAAATTACAATCAATAAGACAATTCATTATTCAAAGGCTTCTAGTCCCGTAGAGGGTTCAAAGTTTTTCTATACGACTGCAAAAACCATATCCAGTAATCGTGTCATTCCTATGACAGATGAAGTGTATGAGATTTTACAAAATCAGAAGATAAAGCAGACAGAACAGAAGATGTGGAAACGCTCGATATGGAAACAGCATAAAGAATTTCAAAACTTGGTATTTACCTGTTCGGACGGTTCGCCAGTTTATTATTACAACGTCAATAGCGCAATCAAAGACTATGTGGCAAAAATCAATGTAATAGAGATTGAACTGGCAAAGGAAGAAAAGAGAGAGCCGAAGATATTTGAACTGTTTACCTGTCACACTCTGCGACATACATACGCTACAAGGTGTTATGAAAATGGAGTAGACCAACAGGTAGTGCAGAAACTCTTAGGTCACTCAACATTGGCAATGACAACCGATTTATACACGCACGTTTCAGAAGAAAAGAAAAAAGAAGAACAAGAAAAAGAACTTCAAAAATTTGTTGTTGATACTGCAAAAGAGTCAGACAAGTATAGTGAACAAATAATATTAAATTCACCATCCGTAGAAGAAAAAACAGAAGAAATTTTAACTTTAAAATTTACAGTAAGAGGAACAAAAACAAAATTAAGAGAATTAAAACAATTTTTAGAAAATGGGGGATATGATTATGAGTAATGAAACACAAAAAAATAATGAATTAATGGTTAAATTTGATATTGATGGAAATGAAATTAAATTAACACCAAGTATAGTACAAGAATATATAGTAGGAACAGATGCAAAAATAACTAATCAAGAATTTAAGTTATTTACAGAACTTTGCAAGGTTAGAAAATTAAATCCATTTTTAAGAGAAGCTTATTTAATTAAATATAAAGCAGGAGTACCAGCACAATTAGTTGTAGGAAAAGATGCAATACTTAAAAGAGCTGTATTGAATCCAAATTATGACGGAATGGAAAGTGGAATTATAGTTCAAAAATCAGATGGAACAGTAGAAGAAAGACAAGGAACATTTAAGTTAGGAGATGAACAACTTGTAGGTGGTTGGGCTAGAGTATTTAGAAAAGATTGGTCACACCCTACATATTCAAGTGTAAGCTTTAATGAAGTAGCACAAAAAACAGGACAAGGTCAATTAAATTCTAACTGGAATAATAAAGGTGCGACAATGGTAGAAAAAGTAGCAAAAGTAAGAGCATTAAGAGAAACATTTGTTGAAGATTTAGCAGGAATGTATGAAGCAGAAGAAATGCAACAAGAAATTCCACAACAAGAGCCTATTGAAATACAATCAGAAATAGAAGAACAAACAGAAGAGACAAAAGAGGTATCAATGAATGAACTATAAAATTATATCGAGTTGTAGTACAGGAAATGCAACAATAATAAAAGACATAATTTTAATAGATTGTGGAGTTACTTTTAAAAGATTAGAGAAGTATTATAAGCAATTAAAAATAGTGCTTCTTACACATATACATTCAGACCACTTTAAGAAAGAAACAATAAAAAAATTAGCACAAGAAAGACCAACTCTAAGATTTGCTTGTTGTGAATGGTTATTAAAACCACTTTTGGAGTGTGGAGTTGAAAGAAAGAATATAGATGTACTTCAAATTGGCACGAAATACGATTATAAGCTATTTAAAATTGTACCAATCAAATTATATCATGATGTACAGCAATGTGGTTATAGAGTGCTATTTGATGATTATAAAGTAATCTATATGACAGATACAAAAACAGTTGAGGGAATAAGTGCTAAAAATTATGACTTATATCTTGTTGAAGGCAATTATGACGAAGACGAGATAGAAGAAAGAATAAAAGAAAAACAACAAGACTGCAAATATGTATATGAATTTAGAACAAAAGATAGTCATTTAAGTAAACAACAAGCAAGTGAATTTTTATTAAATAACATGGGAGAAAATTCAGAATATGTTTTAATGCATCAACATGTAGAAAGGTAACAAAAATGGAATTTGAAAAATTATATATGTTCAACCCTTTTACAATTCAAAATGCAGATAGCAAACAAATAGCAGATACATATACAAAATTACAAAACGAATTAAAAGATAATCCTGATACAGGATTTGAAATATCAAAAAATATAGAAATATATGCAAATATGAATTACTTAATAGGAGAAATGATAGCAAGAATACAGCAAGAATATGACACATTAAAAACAGATATTTCTATATCAGAAAATAAACAGGTATATATGCAAAGAAAGCAATGGCAAGAAACTAATAAAGAAAAGGCACCAGCAATGAGTTATTTTGAAGCTATGGCAAAGGAATATGTAAAGGAAGATAGCAAGAAATTAGCAGAATTAGGAGCTAGATTATTTAGATTTAAAAAGGCATATGAGAGTATAGACAGTAAACAAAATGCTTTAAAAAAGAAAATAGAGGCGATTAGATATGAGATATAGCATATTAAATAATCTTGATAGATGTTTCTTTTGTGGAAGACCAGCCGAGTGTATTCATGAAGTTTACTTCGGTTCAGCAAATAGGCAAATTTCAATTGAGAATGGATTCTGCGTTGGTTTATGTCATAAAGAACATAATATGTCAAACAACTCTGTACATTACAATAGAAACATGGATTTAGAGTTAAAAAGAGTATATCAAAAAGAATATGAAAAAAATCATACAAGAGAAGAATTTATAAAATTAATAGGAAAAAGTTATTTATAAAAAATATTAGGAGGTAAAGAAAATGAAAAAAATTATAGGGATTTTAATAGCGATTGCAGTAATTATATTAGGAATATATGTTGGAATATGGCTAATGCTTGTAGGAGGAATAATACAAATAGTTAATTCAATAAATCCAATAAACGGATTAGGAATAGCACTAGGAATATTAAGAATAATTTTTTGTGAAGTAGGAGGATTTATTGCTTGGTTAGGAATAGCAATAGGTTCAGCAATAGGATTAAGTGATTAAAAAATAGACAACAGGGGCAGACATAACAAAGTTTGCCCTTATATTATACAAAAGGAGAAGACATTATGAGTTATATAGATTTAATTAATGCCTTCGAGAAGTGGCTCGAAACAAATTATTTGCAAAGTTCAGCACAACTATTGTGGTACAAGTTAATTGCACTATTCAATAAATGTCGGGTGGAGCGAATGGATTTCAGTAGATAACCATAGATTGATGAGTATTATGCAAATGAGTAGTGAAAAAACATTAATAAGATGTAGAGATAAATTAATAGAAAATAAACTATTTGAATATCAAAAAGGAACAAAATCAAAACCAAACAGATATAAGATATCTACTGTAAATTTTACAGTAGAAAATAAAAGTACTGTAAAAAATACAGTAGATACGACAGTAAATATGACAGTAGATGTGGGAGTAGATGTGTCCAACATAAATAGACAAGATAAAGATATTTATATTAATTTATTTAATAAATATAAGGCGGAGATTGAAAAAGGCCATGCTAACGAAAGAATTAGAATAATATCAGAATGTAAAAATTGTAATGAATATGCTCTATTAACAGCAGAGGAACAAGACCAATTATTTATGGATTTAATGAGCATAGATAAAAGATTCAAGTAGAGGAAGTGATAAACAAATGATTACAACAGAAACAAGACAAATGAGTTTTAATGACATACAAGATAAAACAAAAATAAGATATATACAAATTTTAAATAGACTAGACAAGCCTAAGTCAGCGAAAGAATTAGCAGTAGAATTATTTGATTTGGGTTTTATACCAAGTACAGAAAGAAATTATACAGCACCAAGATTAACAGAATTAGAAAAAATGGGATATGTAAAAGCAATAGATAAAAAGAAATGCCAATATACAGGCAAAACAGTAGCAGTATATGAGAGAACAGAAAACGGTTTTATTGCAATAAATATGAATCATATACCAAGAATTTAGGGAGGTAGTTATGAAAATAGTAATTAATGCACAATATGGTGGTTTCGGCTTATCTAAGTTGGCAACGGAAGAATATTTAAAGTTAAAGGGAAAGAAATCATATTTTTATAGTACAGAATGTGATGGCAGAGAAATATATTATAAAAAAATAGATAGTTCATTTAAAGAAGATATATTTACATTATGTTTTACAAAAGACCTCGGAGAAATTATTAACGGAGAAGAAATATCAGAATACATATGGGAAAAACATTGTTTCTCTGCAAAAAAAGTAAAACGAACAGATGAAGACTTAATAAAAGTTGTTGGAAAATTAAAAGAAAAAGCAAACACAATATGCTCTAAATTAAAAGTAATTGAAATACCAGACGACGTAGATTATGAAATTGAAGAATATGATGGCAACGAATGGGTATCTGAAAAACATAGAACTTGGGCATAAAAGAGGACTAGCTTATGAAATATAATTATCCACCGTTAGAACGGTAAATGTGTAAAATGTAGAGGCTGTAATAGACTTGAATTAGAAAACTTTAAACGGAGTTTGGAGATGTGAAAATTACATAGAAAAGGAGCAAAAGAAAAATGACAGATGAAGAGATTGATAAAATTGCTAAAAGGGTATTAGAACTACAAAAAGAACAAGGAGTAAAAACAACACAAAGTTTGTTAACTTTTCAAGAAGTACAACAAAGATATCATAAAGAGACATTTGAAAAATTTGGAACAACAGGTGGTATAGATGGTGCTATAAGAACAGTTGCAACATATAGTCAAGGACAAAGATATGTAGCAAGACTAAGTGGAAAAGAATTTGATAATGCTGTTCAAGTAGCAGATAAGCTGTACAGATTAATTTTAGGTATGGAGGCAAAAGATGAACAAAATAGAAATACCATTTAGGCTGCCATCGTTGAACCAGTACATAAATGAATGCAGAAGAAACAAGTATGCAGGGGCTAATATGAAGAAAAATGTTGAAAAAGACATAGGCTGGTATATAAACTTATTACCAGTATATGAAAATCCAATAAAAATCCATTTTATATGGGTTGAAGAAAACAAAAGGCGTGATTTAGACAATGTATGCTTTGCCAAAAAGTTCATATTAGACAGTATGGTAAAAGCAGGAAAGTTAAAAGATGATAATAGAAACTTTGTAAAAGGTTTTAGAGATGATTTTGAATATGGAAAATCAAGTAAAGTTATTCTAGAAATAGAAGAAATTAAATGAAAGGAACATAAGAGATGATAGAAGTAAACGAATATGTGAGAACTAAAAATAAAGGAATTAGAAAAATTGATAGAATAGATAACAATAAAACAATAAATAAATATTTATATTTTACAGGAAAAGAAGATATGGAAAATATGTAAAAGAGATAAAAGGTTATGGAAATGGAAAATCTATATTAGCACTAATAGGAATAATTGAAGAACAAGACATAAAAACAATACTAACAAAAGAAAGTTATATGGCTAATTGCTATAAAGTAGGAGGAGAAGATGAATAGAGAAATAAAGTTTAGAATGTGGCATAAAAAATCAAAGAAGATGTTTGATGTAGAAAGTATAAATTTTAAAGACAGAAGTTTAAATATGTGGAATAGTGTAATGTATACTTTAAGTACATTTAGTCTTGATGATGTTATATTAATGCAATACACAGGACTACACGATAAAAATGGAAAAGAGATATATGAGGGAGATATAGTTAAATACAGAGATAGCAGGGGACAACATATTGAAAAAGTAATATTTGAGGAATGCACTGGGGAAGTTCAACAAGAGTAGCACCAAAACTAATTAATACAAGAATAACAGAAGTAATTGGGAATGTATACGATAATCCAGAGTTATTAGGAGGAGAATAGATATGTGTGAATACTGTGAAAAAATAATAAATAATAAAAAAATATTAGATATAGACAATGAAGAAGAAACACATATGGAAATTATTAATCAAAAAAAGTCTTGGGGATATATGTTATATGTTGAAATAGAAGGACTAGACAATGATGGATATAAGCCAAGTCAGTTCTTTCAAATAAATTATTGCCCAATGTGCGGCAGAAAATTAGTAAAGGAGTAAATAAGATATGAGTAATGAAGAAATAGCATTAAAACTAACTATTGCAATGATAAAAGGAATGGGGCAAGCAGGAGATACACCCAATAATCCTTACGAAGTTGTAAGTGATTATAAAACAATATTAAATGAAATAAGAAAAAGAGAGGAGTGATACATAGTGAAAGAAAAAATAAACAAAAGAACAACTAAAGATAGTATCGAATATTTAGAATTACAATGTATTGTTAATAATAGAATACATGATTATGTTGCGAAGTATCATAATTATCCCAAGTACATAAAAATACCTTTATGGATATTTGACTGCTTAAAACAAACAATGTGTGAAGTGGATTTAAAAATAGATTATAAAACAGAAGAGTTTACATTCTTTAATTTAAAAGTTTGTGAAACTGTTAGCATAGAAAAACCAGAAGAAATCGAGGTGTTTTAAGTGAAAGAAAATAGTAGAGAAGATAGAGTTAATATATTAAAAATAGAATGTTATATTACAATAAATGATGAGAAAGAGCCAATCTTAAATATTGGTACAAGCTTTTCAAATATGATAGAAAGTGAAGAATTTAAGCATTATAATGATGAGTTGCATAAAAATATTAAACCTGTTTTAAACGATTTAAAACAAATGTTGCTGAATACATTGGAAATGGAGGAATAAATGGAAAATAGTAGAGAAGAAGATATAGAAGAACTAAAAAGATTATTGTATAGAAATGAATTAAGCCAATATGGAAAAAGAAAACTAATAAATTATTATGAACAACAAGAGAAAGATTATAAAAGAGTATTAAAAGAGAATGAAGAATTAAAAAAATTTCATATACAAGATAATAAACATTTAGATTTTATAATGCAACATAGTATTCCAGTTCAAAAAGTAAAAGACAAGATAGAAAAAGAAATAAA
>ERZ772991.2997-NODE-2997-length-10402-cov-5.195516_pt1 | contig 10402 bp, 14 predicted proteins | sample MGYA00511128_ERZ772991 | MGnify/ENA primary metagenome ERZ772991 (study PRJEB29015, sample SAMEA2737655) | human gut metagenome | biome: human gut; feature: human-associated habitat; material: faeces | place: China | collected 2012 ... | reverse complement strand
TTCTTGTGGAAATGGCACTTTTAGTTGCCATCATTCTTATCATGGCTTTTACCCCACTCGGATACATTAAGACGGCAGGTATTGAGATTACACTGATCGTTGTTCCGGTGGCGGTAGGAGCTGTTACTTTAGGGCCTGCGGCTGGTGCAATTTTAGGAGGTGTATTTGGACTTGCCAGTTTTTTGCGCTGCTTCGGACTGAATGCATTTGGTGCGATGCTTCTTAGCATCAATCCGTTTCTGGCATTTTTGCTGTATGTACCGACCCGTATCCTGACGGGCTGGCTGACAGGACTGATTTATCAGGGAATCCGCAAAACAAAAATACCATCGAATGTATCAATCACAATCGCGAATCTGTGCTGTCCGCTTTTAAATACCACGTTTTTTATGAGCATGCTGGTATTTGGGTTTTACCAGACCGAGTACATCCAGTCGTTTGTTCAGACGCTTGGTGTCAGCAATCCGTTTTTGTTTGTGATAGCATTTGTCGGAATCAACGGACTGGTTGAGGCGGTGGTATGTTTTATCGTCGGAACCGCAATTTCCGCGGCTTTGAAGAAAGCATTGAAATATAGTTAATTGGATGGAATATGGTAAAAATTGGATGAAAATAAAAACATGACATTACGAAGTAAATATGGATGCGGGATTGCGGAATGAGCATGCAAGTGTTATACTTAATAACGTTGTAAAATTACATATTACAAGAAAAGAGGAAGAGACTATGACTCAGAAAAAGTTTTCCACAAAGTATCTTGTGGAGATGGCACTTTTAGTTGCTATCATTCTCATCATGGCTTTTACCCCGATCGGATATATCAGAACAGCTGGTCTTGAGATCACGCTGATCGTCGTTCCGGTAGCGGTAGGAGCTGTTACGTTAGGACCGGCGGCAGGCGCAATCTTAGGCGGCGTGTTCGGTGTTACAAGTTTCATCCAGTGCTTCGGCATGAGCCCATTTGGTGCTGCACTGCTTGGAATCAACGGATTTTTAACATTTTTAGTATGCGTACCTACCCGTATTTTAATGGGATGGCTGACAGGTCTGATCTATAAAGGACTTCGTAAAACAAAGCTGCCGTCAGGTGTATCTGTTACGATCAGCAACCTTTGTTGTCCGCTGCTGAACACCACATTTTTTATGGGAATGTTAGTGATTGGATTTTACAATACGGAATACATCCAGTCATTTGTATCAGCTCTTGGTGCAAAAAATGCATTGCTGTTCATTTTAGCATTTGTAGGTGTCAACGGACTGGTTGAGGCAATTGTCTGCTTTGTTGTGGGAACGGCGATTTCAGCAGCTCTCAAAAAGGCATTGAAATATAATTAAATTGAATGAAATATAATATAATTGAGGAATCCTCTTATATGCAGGTTGTTGTCTGTATGTGAGGGGATTTTTTTGCGGTAACATGGGAAATGGAGATCAAAATGAGAAAAAGTCTCAAAAGTGCAGATTGACATTTGCGTCTGGTGCATTGTAAGCTAAATTGGTTAGAAAATACTAGCCAAAGTTAGATGGAAAATGAGCGAAGGTAAAGTAAAAAGAAAAATTATATTTCTGATTTTTGCAGCAGTCATGGTTGTGGCAGGTGGCTGTGGTACCGATGGGGGAGATACCGAGGCGAGCAGAGATCTCTTTGCAATGGACACATATATGACGGTAACTGCTTATGGCAAAGGAGCCACAGAGGCCGTGGATCAGGCGGCAGATGAGATCAGCCGGCTGGATCAATTGTTGTCTACGGGAAATGAGGACAGTGAGATATATAAAATCAATCAGAGCGGAGATGGAATACTCTCGGAGGAGACAGCATATCTGGTGGAACGCTCACTGGATCTGTATGAAGCTACAGATGGTGCATTTGATATTGCGATTTATCCGGTTATGAAAGCATGGGGATTTACAGATGACAATTTCAGGGTGCCGGACGCAGACGAACTTAAGGATCTGCTCACGCTGACAGATGCATCGGATATTTCTTATGATAAAGAGACATCGCAGATCGCTTTTAAAAAGGACGGAATGCAGATCGACTTTGGAGGAATCGCGAAAGGTTATACTTCTGCACGTATCATGGATATTTTTCGTGCCTGCGGGATCAAGAGCGGACTGGTCAATCTTGGTGGAAATGTGCAGGCACTTGGAACAAAGAAGGATGGAAGCAGCTGGCGCGTGGCAGTGCAGGACCCACAGGATACAGATCAGTATCTTGGGGTGCTTTCCATACAGGATAAGGCGGTGATCACTTCCGGCGGTTATGAACGTTATTTTGAGCAGGACGGCAGGACATATCATCATATCATAGATCCCAAAACCGGTTATCCGGTGGAGAACGGGTTAATTTCCGTTTCCATTGTCACAGCAGATGGAACGCTTGCGGACGGACTTTCTACATCCGTTTTTATTATGGGGAAAGAAGCCGCAACGGAATATTGGAGAAATCACAGTGATGAATTTGACATGATTCTGATGACGGATGACAGGGAAATCTATGTCACAGAGGGAATCGCAGACAGTTTTGAGTCGGAAATGGATACGAAGATCATTGAAAAAAAAGTATAAACGAATGATTTGGTATGGAGACAAGTATGAAAAATATTTCAGGAATTGTACCCGTCATTCTGGCAGCGGTGGTGGGAATTGGTGCAGTGGTTTCCCTGAGTGATTATACAGCACCGGTTTATGGTTCAGAGTCAGAAGATGAACTGACAGAGACGGAAACTATTATCGAAAGTGCCGGTATGGAGTCGGTAGAAGAGACGGAAGTTGAAAATACGGAAGCGGCTGTTGTTTTAGACGGTGCGTTTGATCTTGCAGACGGAACTTATGAAGGCAGTGCGAACGGATTTTCCGGTAAGATCAAAGTTTCAGTTGTGATAAAAAATCAGACGATCCGGTCGATCAACATTTTGAGTAATTCAGATGATGAAGCCTTTTTCAATCGTGCAAAAGAAGGTGTGACAGCGAGCATCCTTGCAAAGCAGAGTACGGATGTGGATACGGTTTCCGGTGCAACATACAGTTCAAGAGGAATCATAAATGCAGTAAAAGATGCGTTATCTTCCAGTGACGGGGAAGAACAAACGGCTGTGGCAAAAGGAAATTTTACGTTGGACGATGGCTATTATGAAGGAACCGGAACTGGATTTGCCGGACCAGTCAAATTGTTTATTGAGATCAAAGATAAGTCGATCGTTGGGATCTATATTGTAAAAACATCAGATGATGCGGGATTTTTTAACCGTGCAAAGGAGGGCGTGACGGCAAGTATTTTAGAAAAGCAGAGCACGGATGTAGATACAGTTTCTGGTGCAACATATAGTTCGAGGGGAATCATTGAGGCAGTATCAAATGCGATGGAGGCTGCAAAAAAAGCGAAAAAGGGGGAGACGGATACCGAAACAGAAGATGATACCGAAAAGCCGGACACATCAAAAGCGAGCTCCTATTATGGAGTCGTTGTCTGTAACCAGGATGAGAGCGGTGCTTTTACGGCGTACAACCTGCATGTAAAAGTGATGTTTCAGAATGGAAAAATCATTGCAGTTTCCGATGTGTACGGGGATGGAGATTCCCAGAATGATACTTATATTACAAAGGCGATTTCCGGCAGCAGTAAGCATCCGAGGGTTGTAACACAGATCGTAAATAAAAACGGAATTGACGGGGTGGATACGGTCTCCGGTGCAACCTGTACATCAAAGGCAGTACTGCATGCCGTGGATGTGGTGGTAAAAGCTGCGGCAAAAGATGGAAACTACACGTTCTCTGGCAGCCAGAGCGGTGATGACGATACAAAGAACAGCGAAGACACGGAAAAAGACAGTGAGGATACGGAAAACAACAGCGAAAATACTGAGAGTGGCGGAGATACTGAAAAAAATGATACGGAAAATACCGAGAATAGTGGCGAGACAACGCTGATCTATAAAAATGGTGATTATAAGGTCAGTGTTGTCTGCATTCCGGATGAGGATGAAGATTTTGATGAATATAAACTGACGCTCACGCTTGTGATCGAAAACGATCAGATCAAGGAGATCAAAGATATTTCCGGAGACGGAGGAAAGAGCAATTCATTCTATATAAAAGCCGCGTCAAAAGGTGTTGTCAGTCAGATATTGCAAAAGAACAGTACAGAAGGGATCGATACGGTATCGTCTGCAACCTGTTCCTCAAAAGCAATCATTGAAGCCTGTCAAAAGGCATTGGAGCAGGCAAAAAATTAAGGGAGAATAGCAGATGAAAGATTTTTTGATCCGGTCATTTTGTCTGGCTGCGGTCATATTGATACTGGCAGGTTACAATCAGGTATTAAAGGACAGAAGCAAGGATGAAGAGATCACAAAGTTAGAGGTGCAGGTGACAAAACTGCAGCAGGAAAAAGAAAAAACTGTCGATATAAAAGGAACTTATCCGGACGGCAGATGGGAAGGCGGGGCAAAAGGTTTTGGCGGAATGATCACCGTGCTTGTGACCGTGGAAAATGGAACAATCAGCGAAATTGAGATAACTTCCGCAGACGGCGAGGATAAAGCCTATTTATCCATGGCGGAAGATATCATTCCAAAGATCATAGAGGCGCAGTCCGCAGATGTGGATACCGTAAGCGGTGCAACGTTCAGTTCTACCGGGATCAGGGATGCTGTCAGCGAGGCACTGAAACAGGCAGAACAGTAAGAGTGAAGAAAAATTTGGAAAGTACGAAGTTAAAAAATATAGTTGAAATAATTCAAAAAAATTGTATATCAAAGGAACGAAAGACAAATGGAGCTGTTTTCTGGAAGAAGCATAAAAAGCAGATTCCGGCATGGATCCGTGCGGGAATACAGTTATTGTTTTTTGTATTTTTTCCGTCAGCGTTCACGGCTGCATTTTCCGGTGTGAAATATATTGCCGGACAGATGGGAACGGGTGCACAGATTGAAATCACTTCATTTGTGCTGTCGCTTATCATACTCTGTGCATCTACCGTAGTGTTCGGCCGTTTTTTCTGTGGATTTGCCTGTGCATTTGGAAGTCTGTCGGACTGGGTGCGTGCAGCTTATGTCTGGGTCTGTAAAAAATTAAAAAAGAAACCGGTCACGCTTGGCATGGAACTTACGGCAGCATTATCACTGATCAAGTATGCCGTACTACTGCTGATTCTTTTTCTATGTTTTGGAGGTACCTATGTGAAACTGAAAGGCAGCAGTCCGTGGGATGTCTTTTCCGTGCTTCATGCAGGAAATTTTGCATTGGAAGGATATTTTGCGGGAGTCGTCCTGCTCATTCTCATCCTGTGTGGCATGTGCGTGCAGGAGCGTTTTTTCTGCCGTATTTTGTGCCCGATGGGAGCGATATTTTCACTTCTTCCAGTACTGACATATTTTGCGCCCAGAAGAGAAAGGGAGAACTGTATCTCTGGCTGTGCAGCATGCACGAAAAAATGTCCCTCGGATATCGGACTGCCGGAACTGGGGGCGATTGAGACGAGAGGCGACTGTTTTATGTGTCAGAAATGTACCGGCATCTGTCCGAAAGGAAATATCCACTATGGTGTCTCTGGAAAATTGAAAGGGAATGAATTGTGGTTTACTGCCATAAGGGCGGTATTTCTGCTTTTCTTATACCTGTGGATCGGAATCTGATAGTGTGAATTTTTTGATTGAGAGTTAACAAAGACTAACTTTTGATAGATAAAGCAAAATGAAGGATTAAAAAAATGAAAAGAAAAAATGTATCTGCCCGGATCCTGACCGGAGTATTGGCTTTTTCCATGGTGGCAGCAACAGGGACATCGTCCATGACGGTTTTTGCCGCAGAAGAAAGTGCAGTGGAAGCAGAGCAGATCACTGGAACCGAGGTGAAGAGTGAAACGGGAGAAACGCAGGAGTATCAGTATGCTTATGCAGCGCTGAGCTTGACATGGGTGCATTTGATACCGTATCGAGAGCAACCACCAATCACGGACTGCACAGGGGAAGTTATCAGTGTACGTCAGAAATTACAAAAAAAGATGGTACAAAGCTCAAAGTGGCATATTATACAGGAGCAGCCACCGGTGTGCTGACGAACGGAGAGACTTTTTCCTATGATAAAAATGAGATTGAAAGTTATGTGGTAACAGGACTTAAATATGTTCCAGTCAAAGTAAAAACTGAAGATTATGAAGCTTTTAAAGCAGCATATACCGTAGTGGAAAATGGCAGTACTTTATCCGGTGGATTTTCGGAGGGAAATCTGAAAAACTATACGGATCTGGTTGCAGAAGTAACAGAAAACACCAATGGTCTAAAAACAGTTACCCAAAATGAGGACGGAAGTTTTTCGTTTGCTGCGAGAGTAAACAATGGAACGGATTCCGGAATCAAGTACGCTGCATTAAAAACAGCAGAGAATATTACAACAACGGTAAAAGAGGCAAACGGTTCTTACGGAGAATTCCTTCGTGTCGATCTGACTGGGGAGGGCTACGGTGCACTTGGTGCTGATATGCAGGCAGCAGAGTGGACTTATTATGGATCCGACAGTACTTATACCGATCCACTTCAATCTTATGGAACCAAGTTTGCATCAGATAACTGGATGCACAAAGCACAGGGAATCCAGCTTGGTCTTACAGATTCACTGCGTTGTAAACTGCCGGCGGGAACAGACGGAACCGGATACTGGACAATCACGGTATATGCACTTGGTTACAATGATTACACGGTAAAATTTAAGGTAACCGATGCAAATATTGTTAAGGATGAAGAGGAGACGGTGGATACGACGGCACTTGAAGCTGCAATTAAAAGTGCAGAGAACTTAACTGAGAGTGATTATACGGCAGCAAGCTGGTCTGATCTTTGCGTTGAATTGAAAGAGGCAAAAGATGAGCTTGCGGCTCCGCACACGCAGTCTACTGTAGATGAGGCAACAGAGCATCTGAATGTTGCAATCAAAGCACTGGTAAAGGCAGAGACAAAGGAAGAAACAAAAACAGATGTTACAAAACTTAACGCTGTAATCGAGAAAGCGGAGGCATTAAAGCAGAGTGATTACACAGCAGAGAGCTGGAAAAATTTACAGACTGCGCTCGATGCTGCAAAGAAACTTACAGATGCAACAGCAGAACAGACTGTAGTAGATCAGGCAGCAAGTGATCTGGAAACAGCGATTTTGGCGCTGGTAAAAGCTGATACGGAAAATACCGGAACTACAGACAAAAAGAAAAAACCGGCAGTTGGAACTGTGAAAACAGTTGGACAGATCAAGTATAAAGTAACCGGAAAAAATACAGTAACTGTAAATAAATATGCAAAGAAAAACATTACAAAGGCATCTATTCCTGCAACGGTTAAAATCAACGGATATACATTTAAGGTAACTGCAATTGCAGACAGCGCATTTTCCGGATGCAGTAAACTTACGAAAGTTACGGTTGGTTCTAATGTAAAGGCAATCGGAAATAAATCATTTTATAAATGTAAAAAACTTACCACATTTACGGCATCTTCTACCGGATTAAACAAGATTGGAAAGGAAGCGTTTTCCGGTGATAAAAAACTTGCAAATATCACATTAAAGACAGTAAAACTGAAAAAATCAGGTGTTGGAAAGGATGCATTCAAGAACATTAAGAAAAATGCAACCTTTAAAGTACCGGCAAAAAAGTTTCTGATTATAAAGCTATTTTTAAGTCAAAGGGTGCTGGAAAAAATATTAAGATAAAGAAACTGTAGGGTGAAAAAATATTCTTTTGTTAAAAAACAGGGGGGGAAGAGACCTTATTGTAGAATGGAATGTGTAATTGAACCTTTGAGGAGAAAACAAAAACAATCACCTTCACACTTCCGGAGAGTGAGATACAGAACATGGCGGTAGGTTTTGGTTCTATGGATTATATTTTTGAAAATAAAAATATGAAACAGAAACGATATCGCAGGAAGCGTATGAAATGTGCAGAGCGGATCTGACAGAGCGTGCAGCAGAAGAGAAGGATATGCTTGTGCTGGCAAAGGAAGAGGAAAATATTGTTGTCAATAAACCTGCCCTGTCACAGATCCGGTCGATCTGTGAACTTGCAACACTAGAATGTTATTATCACAATGTGGAAAAGTCCGCGAAAACAAAAGGTACCGGATTGGCACATGTGGGAGAAAAAGAAAAAAATTCTGGATCGAATACACCGGAGTTGCTAAGACTGAAATCGACATGTCGGATGTAAATATGAAAGATAATCGTAACAGATACAATGAGGAAATAGAAAAATATCAGAGTATGGATCAGTTTCAGGTTGGCATTGCAGTATTTGATCCGGATACGACAGAAACGCAATTTTATGATAATGTAAGATCTGTCTGTGAAATGATGAACAACAATATTAGCATTTCAGTGGGAGTTACCTGGGCAGAGCACGGAAAAGAATTTAATGAGAAGATCATGGAAGCTGACTGGCGGATGTATGAACAGAAAAATGCATATCATCAACAGCAGCAGGCTGCACAACAGGAACTGCTGCAATAAATGTTTGAAAGAATAGTATATAACTCCCCTGCATACAATGTAAAAACAAGTATTGCAGGGGAGTTTTTGTGAAAACCTATATTGAGGAAAGAGCTATGGAAATAGCCAGATATATTATTGATAATAATACGACGGTGCGTCAGGCGGCGAAACATTTTGGGATTAGCAAGAGTACGGTGCATATGGCAGTAACAAAATAGAAAGATTTCTGATCGAGATAATATAAGAGAAAAAATGGTCGTGTTGTGTAAGTACAATATGCCCGTTTTCATTATAAAAAATAGAACTAACAATGTACTTAGGACTAGTTGGCGTGCTAACGATTTGGTATAATGCAAATAAAGATAAATATTGGAATTTATTAAGGAGTAGTGGAAGAATGGTATTATTGGTTGTAGACACGCAAAAGGCACTTGTTAACGATGAATTATATAATTGTAATGAGTTTATTGACAATATTCAACTGCTAATTAAAAAAGCACGAGAAAACAATGTTGAAGTCATTTATGTTGTACATGATGATGGTGTTGGGAGCGGTTTAACAAAAGGTACTGATGGTTTTGAAATATTTGAAAAATTTAAGCCACTATCTAATGAAAAAGTATTTGTTAAAATCGTGAATAGTGCGTTTAAAGATACTGGTTTAGTTGAGTATTTAATGAAAAAAAATGAAAAAGATATAGTTGTTGTTGGACTTCAAACCGATAAATGTATCAATGCAACAGTAATAAGTGGATTTGAATATGGCTTTAATTTGATTGTACCTGCATTCGCAAATTCGACGGTAAACAATAATTATATGAATAACAAAAAAAGCTATCGGTATTATAACGAATTTATGTGGCATGAACGGTATGCTGAATGTATTTCTATAGAGGAAACTATAAAAAGAATGGAGGACTAAAATTTAGTTGATGAGGAGATTATTATGAAAGATAAAAGTATTTTAATCAGTATGGGAATTATTCTTTATATTATTATGGCTGGAGTGGATAGATTTGTTTATCGCATACCTAATATTGTTTATATTCCAGTAGCAATTTTAGGTATTGCTTTAATGTTGATTGGATTTTTCAAGAATAAATCAAAATAAAAAATTAAAAATCAGAGGTGATTTGAAATGAGTAAAAATAATAGGTTTGAAATAGTGTATCAAGAAACGGGTTTAAAAAGTGAGAAAACAATATATGTTGATAAAGAAACAGGAGTAAATTATCTTTTTATTGCAAATGGATTTGGAGGTGGTTTAACTCCATTATTAGATGTGGAGGGAAAACCTATTATTACGAAATGATCCATAATACTAAGAACTAATAGACGAATATATAAACTAGGACTTGTGGAGGTAATGGAAATGAAATTGAAAAATCCTATGCTAGTGGTAACAGATATAGAGAAATCAGTTGAGTTTTATAAAAAAGTTTTCGGGCTTCATGTGATTATGGATTTTGGAGCAAATAAAACTTTAACAGGCGGTTTGGCTTTGCAGACGGTTGAAACATATAAAGACTTTATCGGGAAAAGTGGTATTTCTTTTGGTGGCAATAACTTTGAAATTTATTTTGAAGAAGATAATTTCGATGAATTTGCGGATAAGCTGAAAGAATGTAATGTTGAATACGTCCACCCCATTGTAGAACATTCATGGGGACAGCGTGTTGTTCGTTTCTATGACCCAGATAAACATATTATTGAAGTTGGTGAGAACATGAAAATAGTATGTAAGCGTTTCTTAAATAGTGGAATGACACCAAAACAAGTATCAGAACGCATGGACGTACCTATGAAATTTGTCAATGCCTGTATGCGATAAATCCCAGTTTGCCTATACCTAGTGAGGTCAAGGAACAAGGCGAAGCCGATACGCCGTAGGGCAGTCCTTGACGGAACGGACACAGCCAAC
>ERZ772991.2990-NODE-2990-length-10418-cov-3.698060_pt1 | contig 10418 bp, 7 predicted proteins | sample MGYA00511128_ERZ772991 | MGnify/ENA primary metagenome ERZ772991 (study PRJEB29015, sample SAMEA2737655) | human gut metagenome | biome: human gut; feature: human-associated habitat; material: faeces | place: China | collected 2012 ... | reverse complement strand
GCGCGACCCGCTGTCGTAGGACGAACGCCCCGAGTTGCTGTTGTTGCGGTTGTTATTCCACGAGTTGTTGTTCCAGGAGTTATTGTTGTTATTGCGGTTACTGCCGCCGTTGTAAACCGAACTGTTGCTGTTATTGCGGCCGCCGCTCTGGTAATACGTCCTGCCGCTGCCCGAGTTGCCCCCGCGCGAAGTGGTCGTACCGGTACGGTAGCCCGAATTGTTGGTCCCGCGGTAACGGCTGCCCGAAGCGACATTCCCCGGGACATAGCGCGAGGGGCCCCCGCCGCCGTCGAGGCGGTAATTATGCGGCCTGTATGCCCAGTGATGTCCGCCGTGCCATCCGGGCCCCCAACCCGGGCCCCAGCCCGGACGCCATCCCGGCCCCCACCACGGGTCGTACCAGGGATTGTACCAGCCGTTGAAGCCGAAGCTCCAGCCCCAGCTGCCGAACGAGAACGACGGGCCCCATGCTCCCCAGTAGGGACGTGTCCAGCCGTAATACCACGGGTCTACATAAACCGATCCGCCCCATGTCCCGAACATCGAAGTGATGTACTTGGGCTCCACCCAGACCTGGTCGCCGGAAATGATGATGTTGTAGAATGCCGGGTCGTAGGCCGTAGCATAGGTGAAACTGCCGCCATAGCGGAAGTTATAGTAGCTTGACGGCATCCTGTATGTCGGCGATTCGAAGCCCCGCAGGCGCCGTGCATAGGCGCTTTCGTACGTATCGGCTACGATATCCTCGTAGGGGTTCGAACTGTATTCGTAATATTGGTTCTCCGCAGCGGCGGCCTGCGCCTCCGCGATACGCGCCTCCCATTCGGCCCGGCGGGCCTCGGCGGCGGCCTTTTCGGCTTCGGCCTTCGCCTGTTGTTTCCGGGCGATGGCGGTCTTATCGTGCAGCGAGTACAAATCGTCGTTGGCGTATCCCGACGATGCGTAATAGGCCGACGAACAGCCGGCCAACCCCGCAGCCAGGATAAGGGTTCCGATTAAAATTTTCAACTTTTTCATAGCGCACAATGTGTTTGCGTTAGTTCCTCTTACATTAGTAAACGAAAACCGTACCGAATTTAGTATCGTTTCTCATCTATATAAACGGACAGGCGGGGCCGATACTGCATTCCTCCTCCAGATACAAAGATAGGAATTATTTGGGAAAAGCACGAAAAGAGCCGGATATAGCCGCTTTTTCCCTACCGGAAGAAAAAATTTTCGCACGAAAATGCCGAGAAACAAAAAATATGTCTATATTTGCAGTCCCAAACGGAAGGTTTTTCCGTGCGGAATATACTGGAGAGATGCCGGAGTGGTCGATCGGGCCGCACTCGAAATGCGGTGTACGGGCAACTGTACCGGGGGTTCGAATCCCTCTCTCTCCGCCAGCGAAACCCTGCAAAGATTTAATTTGCAGGGTTTCGTGCGTTTAGTCCAGAGGCATTGAAAAACGATGCAATGCAGGTCGGCTGCGGTCTGTCCGCCGCACCTGATTAGGCGATGAATACCCAACTATCTCCCATCCTCCACCCGTCTCTGCTATATTTTTTATCATATTATAATACAACCCGTTGAACCTAAGCGTTAAGAATTCATCCATTTCTGGCAAATCATTTGCACGCACGAGCCATAGCCGCGCCTTTTGAGTACCATCCTCTTCAAGGCGGACACCGGACGTATCAATTTCATCCGGGCACTTTCGGGACAATAAAAAGATATGGTAATGAATAAAATTTATTTCATGCTGGCAATCCTGCTGGCATCGGTAAATTCATCCCTGGCCCAGAAATGGGCCGTCAAGAGCAACTTGCTCTACGATGCCACCGCTACGATCAACCTGGGTGTCGAAGCGGCGCTCGGCCCCCGCGTAACGCTGGACATATCGGGCAACTACAATCCGTGGGAGTTCGGCGACGCCCGGTGGAAACATTGGCTGATACAACCCGAAGTACGCTACTGGCTTTGCGAGCGCTTCAACGGCCACTTTTTCGGATTGCACGCCCATTACGCCGAATACAATGCGGGAGGGATCAATTTCAACGCCGATTTCCACCGCAACCGCTATCAGGGGCACCTCTACGGTGCGGGTTTATCCTACGGTTATCAGTGGCTGATCGGCAAGCGGTGGAACCTCGAAGCCACAGTCGGCCTGGGGTACGCCCGTTTGTGGGATCGGAAATATCCGATCGCCGAATGCGGCGAAGTGATCCGCACCCGCTCACGCAACTATTTCGGGCCGACCAAAATCGGCCTGGCACTCATCTTTATCATCAAATAATACAGCAGGATATGAAACGCCATACAAAGCAACGCATAACCGGCTTACTGGCCGTATGCCTGACCTTCACCGCGGCAGTCTACGGTCGCGAGGGGAATCCGGCCGCTTACAGGAACGGCGACCGGCTTTGCGTAAGGCTCCCGATCACCGCCGGCATCGACCTCCCGGCCAACGGACAGCTGACCGTCACGCCGGTCGTCAGCAACGGCGAAAACCAAATACTTCTGGCTCCCGTCGTTTTCACGGGACGCATCCGGGAGAAAGTCGACGAACGCCGGGAACGGCTTTACGGCATACCGGCTGTTCCCGAAGGTGTTTTCAGCAACACGGTCATCCGCCGCAGCCGGAAAAATCCGTCGGCAAATGCGGTTCTTTTCGAAGGTGATATTCCTTACGAGCCGTGGATGGCGGGCGGACAAATCGTCCTTTACCGCGACCTGGAGGGATGTGCCGGACACCGGACGGCCCTTCCGCCGCTAGTCGCCGCCGAGATCGCCCCTGCCGTACAACCGCGGCTGTCGTTCCTCGTTCCCGCAGACGAACCCAAACGACACAGCGAACAGCTCACGGCTGTCATACACTTCCCGCAGGGCCGTTCGGTGCTGTTGCGCGGGTTCGCCGACAATAGCAGCCAACTGGCGCGTATCGACAGCCTGACTGCACGGTTGCTGGGAAACGACAGCCTTTCGGTAGAGACCGTCTACCTGAAAGGATATGCCTCGCCCGAGGACACCTATCCCTATAACACCCGTCTTTCCGCAAACCGCGTACGGTCGATCCGCAACTACCTGCAAGAGAACTTCGGACTGGACAGCGCGGTCTTCATCACCGCGACCGAGCCGGAGGACTGGGACAGCCTGCGGCGTTGGGTCGTCCTGTCCGACCTGCCCGCAAGGAACGAGGTGCTGGCCGTGATCGACACCGTGTCCGATCCCGATGCCCGCGATGCCGGCATCCGGCAAATCGACAACGGCGCAACCTACCTCCGGCTGCTGCGTGAAGTTTATCCGCAGCTGCGGCGCGTGGATTACCGCATCAGTTATACCCTGCCCCCGTTCACCGTGGGACAGAGCCGCGAACTGATCGCTTCCCGTCCCGAATGGCTGAGCCTGGGCGAAATGTGCCGGCTGGCGGAATGCTATCCCGTCGACTCACCCGAAAGAGCCTATGTCTGTGCAACCGCGCTGGAGTTTTACCCCGACGATCCGTACGCCTGCAACAACATGGCGGCACTGGCCCTGCGCTGCGGCGACATACAAACGGCCCGTCAATGCCTGAACCGCTGCGCCGGGGCTCCCTGCACACTGAACAACCTCGGCATCCTGTGCCTGATCGACGGCGATTCGGAGAAGGCGCGCTACTGCTTCTCGCTCGCCGCGGAATACGGCTCCGGGGAGGGGACATACAACCTGGCGCATTTCGACGAATTGAGTTGCAAATGGTAAAAACGACTTCTCATTCCAAATACTGTAAAAAAAATAAAACCATGAAAAAAATCTACAACTTGCTCTTATTTACGGTTCTTGCCGCCGGCCTCGCAGCTTGCTCCAGCGACGAAGAGAAAACGGATGTTGCCGGCCCTGCTGCCGGGAACCTGCAAATCATCATGCAGACGCCCCAAGCGGCGGCAGGCCGCGGGCCGGTCTACCGCACCGGGGACTTCCGGATCCTGGCATTCAAAAAAACCGGCACGGACTATGTCTATATGCAGGACATTCCGCTCGCCGGCATGAATTTCGACGGCACGGCGCTCACCGGCGACTACAAGTTCCTGCCCTCCTACGGGCTGGTAACGCCGGGCAACTACACGTGGCCGGACTTCACGGACGCCACCCTCTCCGATGCACTCTACGTGACCCATACCGGGGAGAATTTCCCGGCGGCGTTCATGCTCAACACACCGCTCGATGCGGTTCCCGCCTACACGGTGTCCCTCGACGGCCCGAAACAGACGGTCAGCGCCACGCTCCGCCGCGCCGTTTCGCGCGTGGACGTGCTCTTCATCCGCGCGGAGAAGGATGCCGCAACGGGCGTCTATACCGAAAAAACGGGTGCTGACGTTTTCGGCCCCGAGAAACTGGCCGGGGTGAAACTGGCCTATACCGGCGCCAACAGCCGTCTGGGACTTTCGGGCGAGAAAGTGTCCGGTCTTTCCGACGTGTCCCACACGATCGGCACCCCTGCGGACGTGGTCACGATAGGCACGGGCGAATCGACGGTCGTCGGTGCCGACAAATATGATTTCGAGAACGTACAGCCCGCCGACATCATCTCCGGTTCCGCGCATCTGAAAGGCACCTACCTGATCCCCAATCCCGACAATACGGCCACGACCGGATTTTCGATGCAGCTCACCTCGGGCGAAGGATCGGCACGCACCATCGCCCTGCGGGACAAAATACCCGTCGAACGCAACAAGGCGACACTGATCCGGATTTACGTATTGGGCGAAAACGTCTTCACCACGGGTGTCGATTTCGAAGTCGAGGTCGATACCGTCTGGGACGGATCGAACTTCGTGGACGGGGAAATCGACTGACAAAAGCCAAGGAGACAGAATCATGAATAATCGGATTCATACGACCATCATCCTGGCAGCAGCCGCTTTCGCAGCCTGTTCGGGGTCGGAGCGAGCAGATATCGCTCCGGTCACGGAGACCTCGCGTATCATGCTGGTGCGCGAAGGGGCCGCGGATGTCTCGGTTTACGCCTTTCGCCGGGAGGGAGCGGTTTTCCTTTTCGACACGCTGTTTCGCGAAGGATGGACACCCGACGGCAAACTGTCGGTGCGCCTGCCGAACGGGCACTACAAATTCCTGTTCGCCAGCGGAGCGGCCGACCGGATCGCCCTGCAACCCGCCCCGTTAACGCGGCAAACTTCATGGGAAGAGGCGGCCTTCGTCTTGCGTGAAAACGCAGCCGTGCCCGGAACCTGTTTCCCGGCCGATGAACTGTTCCTGCAATATCCCGCATCCGGTGCCAATACGGTCTACACGATCGATGGCGCGGCACAAACGGTTCGCGCCCGGCTCACGCGCGCTGTCTGCCGAATCGCCGTCATTGTCAAGCGGGGCTACCACGACGGCACGCGATATGTCGAGGTTCCCTATGCCAAACCGCAATCCGTGCTCGGCCAGATCGGGCGCATCGAACTCTCGGCCGACCACACGGGCCAGCGCGTGAATCCCGACGGAAGCAGCGGAACGGCCACGGTGACGGCGACACTCGCGGCGGCGGATTATGCAGAACTTACCGACGCGGGATTTGTCCGGTTCGAAGGGCCTTTCGTCATTCCGCCCGCCGACGGCGGGGAGATAGGCCTGGACATCTCGGTCGTACCCGCGGCGGGAGCCGCCCTGCAACCGGCGCAGCTGCGCCTGACGGGTAAAGCCGAACGTAACAGGCAACTCGAAATTACGCTCTGGATCACGTCGGATTACCCCGTTATCGGAGTAGAAATACAAACGGCCCCGATCACCGAGGAACAGGACGGCGATACGGGCATTTGGGAATAAAAGATTGAACGTGATGAAAAGAAAATACCTATATCGAATTTTCGGAATGCTGTTTTTGCCTGCCCTCTCCGCAGCCTGCGGGCTGGAGGCGCAGGAGGAGATCTTTCCCGGCAATAAGTTCCGCTACACCGAACTTCGCCTGGAGGGCACGCTTCCCGTATCGGGATACCCAACCCCGCTCTACCTTTTCCGCCGGGCGGCGCGAACGCAGGACGGATATGTTTTCGACCGCAGTTACACTTCGGTCGCCGACGGTGAGACACTGAAACTTCCGCTCGCCGAGCTGAAAGCCTACGACTACCGTTTTCTGATGGTCGCCCAGCCCGGCGACGCGCAACGGCTGTCGCTGTCCACAGCGGCCGGGACACAGTTCGTCCCGGGGGTCGCATGGGAAGACCTGCGGCTGGGATGCGCCTCGGGGGCGGCTGCGCCGGACGGGTACAGCGGCTATACAGACTTGAGCGGCGAGGCTATTCTCCTCGACGGCAAGATCCGCCTCACGCTGACACGCGTCGCAGGGCAGGTGCTCTTCGACATCTACCGCACGGGAAGCTCGCTCTCGCAGCCCGAAAGCATCCTATCGCCCGATGTGGAGTCGGTGATCGACCGGATCGCACGGATCGAAATCTCCTATGAGAATCCGACCACCGAACTGCGCTTCGATGAAAACGGGATGCTGGTTCCCGCAGCGTATGCTTCGGAACCGCTGGTGCAAAGCATTCTGCCACAGATGACGGATTTCAAGGTTCCACTCCCCCAGACGGACAAGGGACTCGGCATATACGACGACGGGGTGCGCGGCAGCCTGCGCATGAAAGGAGCTTTCCTGCTGCCGTCCGATTCGAAACTGCGGGTGAAACTGCTCTTCACATACTACGACACGACGCCTGCCTGCGGCAACGGCCACACGGATGTCCATTCCGCAGCCTGTTTCCCGCAGCGGCAGCTGACCCTCGCCCTTCCGGCGGCCGATGCCGCGACGGGGCTTCCGGTGGCTGCAAATTGCTTCACGGTCAACCGGGCGGGGCTGCACTGCGACCGGATCATCGACATTCCGGTCGGAGGGGGCATCGAAACGAATTTCGACTGGTTGTGAAACGGCAAAAACGTACGATTATGAGAAAGCTTTCAGTCTTATTCGTAATGGCGGCCTTCCTGACGGGCGGCTGCTCGGAAGGGGAACCCTTCGGGCACCCGTCCGCGGAGAGGGAAAAACGCGTCGAAGTCACGTTCCGGCTGGAAGCCGTCGGCACGGACGTCTCGCTCGAACCCATGACGCGCGCCACCTCCTACACGCAGTGGTTCAGGAACACGGCCCGGCTGCTGATCCTGAAAAAGGCGGACACCCGCTGGATCGTGGACACGACGCAAACCGTCCTGCTCGACGCACAGTCGGGGCCATGGGCCGAACTGAAGATCGCCGGGGATCTTCCGCCGTGCCCGTTCAATCTCGAACTGCGGCCGGGCGATTACCGGATCGTAGCCGTAATCAACTGGGGGTCGGCCGACTGGAACAACGATCTGGTTCCGGGGAAAGTCGTCTCCGATGAGACCGACGGCTCGCTGCGTACGCCGCCGCTGCTTACCTACACGATCTCGACGCACTGGATGAACAACGGTTACCGGCAGCTGAGCCGCGAAGTTTTTGTTGCCGTGGCCGATTTCCCGGTGCCCAAAAGCGGCGATCTCCATTCGGCAGGCGTTCCGCCGGTAACCCTGCGGGCCGAACGGCGCGTGGCGAAGTTCCGCGTGCTGCTCAAAGACAAACCTTCGCCCGTCAACGGTTTTTCGTTCGACATGACAGCCCATACCGTCCAGATGCTTTTCACGTCCAAGACCGAACCTTTTGCCGAAGGCATCGACGCACTCGGAGGAATGTATTACGGCGATCCCGCACTCTATGAACTGCCGTGTTGCATGTCGACGATGGGAGATTTCCATTCCTCGGGTACGGAGCGCTACCAGATGTGCCAAACCAATTCGACGGTCTTTTCGCCCTTCGTCTTCGCCGACCCGGCCTCGGAACTGCCTATCGGGATCTTGGATATCGACATTTCCGGCGCCAGCGGCGGATATACGTATAAAACCGACCAGACGTTCGCACGCACGCTCGCCGCAAGCAAAATCTCCGGCATCGTTTTCGAAACCACCGACACCTATGACGACTCCTCGTCGCAAATCCGGATCGATGTCGTCGAGGCGACGGACGACGCGGGAAACCCCGAAAATGCGGCGGCGCTCTTCGACTCCTTTTTCGAGTGGAACGCCTCGCCCTACTAAAATTACGAAGTCATGAAAAAATCACCTTACATACCGTTCGCGTTCCTGTGCCTGCTGTCGGCAACGTCGTGCATCGAAGAGAAACTCGACCCGTGCCCGCCCCAGGGAGGAAGCGTCACGGTCGCGCTCCGGGTCGAGAAATTCCAGGCCCGGCCGTCCTACCGTCCGTCGGATTTCGAACAGGAATTCGGGAAACGCATCCATTCGCTCGACTATCTGCTCTATGCCGGCGGGCAGCTGGTCGGGCAGGGCCGCGCGGACGACCTACATACCGCCTCCGGCGGGGATTACCTCTTCCGCATCGACACGCTTCCGTTCGGGACATACCGCCTGGCGTTCGTGGCGAATGTCACGCCGCGCATGATGACAGGGACGATGGACGCTCCGGAGGCACGTTACATCGTTTACCAGGGAGAAAAGAACGGCGACGACCATTTCCGCGCCGACGTGCCGTTCGAAGTGACCTGCCCCTGCCGCAATGAATTCGAAGCCGTACTTCAGCGCGTACACGGCATAACCCGCTTCCGGTTCGAGAATATTCCCGCCCGAATCGCCTCCGTCGAAGTGGTGCTCGACAACGTCGGCCAACGCATGCCGCTCTGCGGGGAACCCGACCTGGCGTGCGAGGTTTCCAAACGCATCCCCGCAGCGCAGCTGAGGACACGCCCCGCCGGGTCGTTCACGCTCGGCACGTTCTGCACGCTGCCGGGCGTAAGGACATCGTGGCGGCTCAGACTCTACGGCGAGGACGACGCACCGCTCTACGACCGGGTAGTCACCGACACCCTGCGGATCGAATGCAACCAGTTGATCGACCTTACGGCACGTTTCGAAGAGGGCGATTTCCGGGGAGAAATCGAGTTCTCGGTCGACGTCGACACGACATGGGACGGAGCCAACGAAGGCGGGGGCGAAATCATACGATGACACGCAGCATGTTCCCTGCCCGCCCATCCCGTGCGGCCGGGGCGCTGTGCTTACCCTGGAAAAGACACGGCAGAACGCCCGCCGACGGCCGCGAACGGAATTCCGGGGCGCGACGCTCCTGCGGCGGATTTTATTTCAACAGGCAGCCGTTCAGCAGCTCGATCCTTCCGGGCACATCCGCTTCCTTCATCCGCCGGATCAGGGCGACCAGTTGCATGGAATCGATCTCCAGCCCCATCGTGCGCAGATAGACCGCCTTTACGCCTTTCGATTCGTAAAGGCGGTCGAAGCGCCAGAACCAGGCCGGCCGTATGAGCTGCGGCTTGTAATTGCTCTCGAGCAGCAACCGCACCCAGTATTGCCCCCGGAAATAGAAGTCGTCCGCATAACGGATGGCCTCCCATTCGATCTGCCCGCGTATCGTGAACATCTCGGTAATGCCGTCTTCGGTAAGTACGATATAAGGCCGGCGGTCGTACAGCGAGCCGATACCGTACAACAGGGTAAAACCCGCCGTCGCCACGAAACACCATCCCAGAACGACATCGCGGACACAGTACAGGATAAGGCCGCCGGCGATCCCGGCAAGGAATCCCGCGACGGTGATACGCACCGCCTTCTTCCTGGATTTATGCACTATCATCTTCATCCTCAACCTGATTTTTCATTTCGGGATCGTGCAAATTCTTCTCCAAAGGCATAGAATTTGAAAGCCGGGATAAGAAAAAAACCGTGCATTATGCGCCGATGTTAAAAACCGGATGGCAAAAGAGGAAACACAAATAACAAATGTATAATTAAAAAACAGCCGAAAAATGTTAAATTACGAAATCTGGGGAAACAGCGTCCAGACATGGATCGTCTCCCTACTCATCATAGCAGGAGCGTTTATCGTCGTGAAACTACTGTCCCTGCTGGGCAGGAAGGTTATAAAACCCTTTATCGGCCGCACAAACAACCGGGTGGACGACATCATATACTATTCCCTGGAGTCGCCCCTGAAATTCGCCGTGATGCTGCTGGGCATCTGGATCGCCATCCATCGGCTGGTCTACCCGGATCATCTGGTAAAATACGTCGACAATGCCTACAGCATACTGATCATACTCGACATCACCTGGGTTCTGGCCCGCCTCTCCACAGCCCTGCTCCAGCAATATTGGGGGCAGCGGTCAGACGGCCATGCGCTGAAAATGATGCCGGTTGTCAGGCGGACGATCCTGGTTCTGATCTGGATCATCGGTCTGGTAACTGCCCTGAGCAATGTAGGGGTCGACATCAATGCGTTGTGGGGCACGCTGGGCATCGGCGGTATCGCCTTCGCCCTGGCGGCGCAGGATACCGTGAAGAATATCTTCGGCGCGTTCACCATATTCACGGACAAGCCCTTCGGCATCGGCGACACGATCAACGTGAAC